>Ga0163144_10017265_pt1 | contig 14707 bp, 7 predicted proteins | sample OliLak19BULKMAT1_FD_123175 | JGI IMG/M metagenome (GOLD analysis project Ga0163144, IMG submission 123175) | Freshwater microbial mat bacterial communities from Lake Vanda, McMurdo Dry Valleys, Antarctica - Oligotrophic Lake LV.19.BULKMAT1 | ecosystem: Environmental > Aquatic > Freshwater > Lake... | reverse complement strand
TCGGAAAAAAGCGGCGCATCCAACGGCATGGTTTCGGGTCTATCCGTCACCACCACCCGCCACGGCTGATCCCTTCCCTCCAAAAACTCCGCCACCCTTATCGTCAGCGCCGGGCGGTCGCGGCGCACCGTTTCACCGCTGGTCAGGATCGCATCCACCTCGCTCCGCAAACGCTGCACATCCATCCTCGATTCCTCGCCGCTCAACCACTGCCCCTCACCCACCGGCCTGGTGATTTTCCCATCCAGTGACATCGCACATTTCCAGATCACCCACGGCAGCCCCATCCGCTGCACCTTGGAAAACGGCCGCAGAACTTCCAAACACTCCTCCCGCAAAACTCCGGGCGTCACCGCAATTCCCGCCGCCGCCAATACCCCATCCGCCGCCCCCGCATGGGCTGGATTCGGATCCTCGCAGGCATAGACAACCCGTGAAACCCCCGCCGCAGTCAGCCGGCCGGTGCAAGCCGGGGTTTTTCCGATCGTCGAACAAGGCTCAAGCGTCACATAGGCCGTCGCCCCCTTGAGGCAGCCTTTCCCGTAAGCCTTTTCCGCCGCCGCCATCGCCTCCACCTCCGCATGGGGCAGGCCAGCCTTGCGATGCCACCCGCTTCCCAGCAAAACGCCGTCCTTCACGATCACCGCGCCAACGGGCGGATTTGGCGCAGTCCTGCCGATGCCTTTCCGCGCCTCCGCAAGCGCAAGCGCCATCCATTTCCCGTCATCCATGCCCGGAAAATGTCGCCACCCCAGCGTCAAGTCCAGCCCTGAACGGAATTCCCCGGCCCGGTGCGGTGAAATTTTATTGCCAAGCCCCACCGCTTCCTTAACCTAGCCCCATGTTGAAACGAATCCTCGCGTTCGCGCTCCTGGCCGCCACCACCCTCGCAGCAACATCCTGCTGCTGCCTCTTCTGATCTTAACCTCCGAGAAAAAAAACCGATGAAAAAACTCCTCAGCCTCTTCGCACTACTCAGCCTATCCATGGGCTTTTCCTCCTGCTGCTCCATGTTCGGCTTACAGACCGGCACCGCCGGATACGTCACCGAGACCCGCCAGGTGAAAACCTGCGGTTATGAGTTCGTCAACGAAGAGGTTTACACCGCAAATGCCAGCGGCAAGGGCGGCATGACCGAGACCGTCGAGAAAAGGGTGCCACGATACAAGACCGTGACCTACAAGAGACGCGTCCCTTGCCAGAGATGCACTCGTTATTATTGCCCGGACAAGGACTGTTGCGGATCGACCTCCGAGTCATTTATGAAGATGGCCACCGCCCAAGGCCCCACCGGCAGCCCGCACATCGGCCTGATCCCGACCATGCGGAAGCTCGCCGAGTGAGCCGTTTCCCCACCTGATTTCAAATAAGCGCGGTTCGGCATGTCCGTCCCGCGCTTCTTAGTTTCCGCTTGGCACAAAAAGGGCTGGAAATACCCCGTTATTCTCCCATCCTTCCCGCCTACCACCATTTTCCCCACATCACATGTCAGTAAACATCGAAATGCCCAAGCTCTCGGACACCATGACCGAAGGCACCCTCATCAAATGGCACAAGAAGGTCGGCGATAGCGTCGAGATCGGCGATATCCTTGCCGAGGTCGAGACTGACAAGGCCACGATGGAAATGGAGGCTTTCGATGAAGGCACGATCACGGACATCCGCATCCAGGAAGGCGAGAAAGCCCCCATCGGCGGAGTCCTTGCGGTGCTCGACGGCGATGACGCAGGCGAATCCACCCCGGCTCCGGCAGCACAAGCAGCCGCACCCGCCGCACAGGAAGCTCCGGCAGCTACATCGGCTCCCGCCCAGGTAGCCGCACCGCAATCCTCCGGCAGTGAGCGTGTAAAAGCATCGCCGCTCGCCCGCAAGGTCGCCGGTGAACTTGGTGTCGATCTTTCCAACGTCACCGGAACCGGCCCGGCCGGCCGCATCGTCAGGGAAGATGTCGAGAAAGCTTCCGCCGCCCCCGCACCGAAACAACCTTCCCAGGCAGCATCCGCCGCCGCAAAGCTTTCCGAAGCCGTCAAGGCACGCGCCACCGGATCCCCTGCCCCGGCGTCCACACCGGCAGCCGCCGCTGCCGCGATCATGCCAACGGCGAAAGAGGGTGACGAGCGCATCGAGCTCTCCTCCATGCGCAAGATCATCGCCTCGCGCCTGCTCACCTCCAAGACCACCATCCCGCATTTCTACCTCCACCTCGAGGTCGATGCCGCCCCGCTCATGGCACTGCGCAAACAGGTCAACGACCAGGCGGAGAAAACCCACGGCAACAAATATTCGGTCAACGACTTCATCCTCAAGGCCACGATCAACGCCGCCCAGGCCGTGCCTGCCATCAACGCCTCCTTCGCCGGCGACCACATCGTGAAATTCAAGCACATCGGCCTGTCCGTCGCCATCGCGGTCGAGGACGGCCTCGTAACCCCGGTCATCAAGGAAGCGGAAAGCAAATCACTGCTCGCCATTTCCCGCGCCGTCAAAGATTTCGCAGTCCGCGCCAAGGACAGGAAACTCAAGCCCGATGAGTTCGACGGCGGAACGATCACCGTCTCCAACCTCGGCGCATGGGGCATCGAGTCCTTCGACGCCATAATCAACCCGCCCCAGGCCGCCATCCTCTCCGTCGGCGGAGCCATCGAAAAACCCGTCGTCAAGGACGGCCAGATTGTCCCGGGCCTGCGCATGAACATCGGCATTTCCGCCGACCACCGCGTTGTCGATGGAGCCGTCGCCGCCGCCTTCCTCGCCGAGTTCAAAAAGCTGATCGAGAATCCGGCGCTGATGCTGCTGTAAAGTGGCGGCGGATTTCATCCGCCATGCCATACAGAACCACGGCATGGCGGATGAAATCCGCCGCCACGATCCGCTTCAGCGCACCCCGTGGCTTCTCGCCTCCCGCAGCGCGAGTTCGTTCTTGAAGAGGAAAAACGCCGCTGAAATCGAGAACATGCTCAGGGACATCAACATGATCGTGGCGGTCCAGTAAGGCGCGGGATCGTATTGCTCGGTGTCATACAGGTGCCATATCATAACCGCACCACCGAGCAGGTTCAGCACCGCGAGCGGAAGCCTGATATAGCCCGATGCGTGCAGGATTTGCCAGAAAGGGACGGCCAGCACAACCAGCAAGCCGCACAGGATGATTCCGGAATATGCGGTCATCATCAGGAATCCCTCAACATCTGGGGAACGGAACACATTCAGGTAGTTGTCAGGGGAGAAAATCTGCGGCCAAGCCATGGCAGCAATGTTGCCGTCCGGAGGCTGACCCCCACTCTCGTAATAAGGAAAAAAGTTCCACACCACAAACATCACCAGCGACAAGGCCGCGAGACACAGCGCCACCCTGTTCCTACTCGTGATTGGCAGCCATTCCCGGAAGCTCATTTCTCAGTCTTGGCATGGCGGATGAAATCCGCCGCCACATTTCACTTCATCATGAAGTTCAGCAGCTTGCCCAGCCTGTCGCGAAGCTGGTGCCTCGGCACGATCGCATCGATCAGGCCGTGCTCTAACATGAACTCCGCCGTCTGGAAGCCGGGTGGGAGGTTCTGGTGGGTCGTTTCCTTGACCACCCGCGGGCCGGCGAAGCCGATCATGCATTTCGGCTCGGCGAGGTTGATATCGCCGATGGTCGCGAAGGATGCGGTGACTCCGCCGGTGGTCGGGTGGGTGAAGACGGAAATGTAGGGCAGTTTCGCCTCGCCGAGCCGGGCGAGAGCCCCGCAGGTTTTGGCCATCTGCATCAGCGAGAGCATGCCCTCCTGCATCCGCGCACCGGATGAGGCTGAAACGATGATCATCCCACGCTGCTCCGCGATGGCGGTCTCGATCGCCCGCGTGATTTTCTCACCGACCACCGAGCCCATCGATCCGGCGAAAAACTTGAAATCCATCACCGCGATCATCGCCGGTTTCCCGAGTATGCTGACCCGGCCGGTGACCACCGCGTCGTTCATCTTCGTTTTCTCGCGCAGGACCTCGATTTTCTCCTCGTAGCCCTTGAAGCCGAGCGGATTCGATGCGAACAGCCTCTCTTCCGTTTGCTCGAAGGTTCCCTGATCCGCCAGAAGGAAAATCCGGTCCATGGAATCCATCAGGAAATGGTGGCCGCATTGCGGGCAGACCTGGAGATTCTGCTTCAGCTCCAGGGCATGGACCATCGCGCCGCATTCCGGACATTTCGACCACAACCCTTCCGGCATGTCGTCGCGCTTGGGTTGGCTGCGGAGGGAAGGTTTCTTGAAGATGCCCATGGGATGTTGTCGGGGGTGGGTTGCGGAACGGAGAATTTCCCAAGCCTAGGCGCCCGATCCGGATGCGACAACACCGATTTGCGGGTGTGAGTTTCGCGTCGGAGAAAAAAAGTGCCGCCAGGGAACCGCGGCAAATGTGGACAAACTACCGTTGCTCCGATCAAGGCCTGGCGGGGTTCGCTTGCCATACCTCCACGGCCCCTGACAGCGGGTGAAAGAAAACCCGGCGGCGGATCACCCGCAAGGATAAATGCAGGACACATAGGTCAGGGTGCCTACACTAGGGAGAAACTGTGTCTGGGCATTGGCAACAAAGAATTTTTCACCGCCAAGACGCCAAGTTCGCCAAGGCCATGCCAAATATTTCGTATCCGCTACGGATTCCTGCCGGTATTTGAACATGTTTTTGATCTTCCTTAGCGGTCTTGGCATCTTGGCGGTTCAATATTTCTCAATGCTTGCGGGATTTCATGTGATTCTCCCTAGTGTAGGAACCCTGACACATAGGGAGCGCGGCTTTTCAAGCCGCTTTCTCATGCCTGACGCTCCGCAAAATGCGAAGGGTGATTTTTCGCCGGCATGAGACAGGTGAGAGCTATCAGACAGCGGCTTGCAAAACAGCGATCCCCGTCAGACTTCCCAGATCCGCATCCGCAGCGCCTCGGCTGCCGCCCGAGCCTCAGCCTCCTTCTTGCTCTTGCCCTTCCCCATGGCGAGTATCTTTTCCTGCCATGACACCTCCGCCTGGAAAACACGGCGATGATCCGGCCCGCTCTCGCTGACGATCACATAGATCGGCGCGACGGGATGGATCGCTTGGAGGCATTCCTGGAGTTCGCCCTTGGGGTTGCGTTCATCGGGGCTTTCCACCATCCCCTCTATTTCCTCCTCGAAAAGCCGGAGGATCAACTCCTTCGCCGCAGGCTGGCCGGAATCCAGATACACCGCGCCGATCAGGGCCTCGAAAGCGTCCGCCAGCGTGGAAAGCCTGCGCCGCCCGCCCGTCGCCTCCTCCCCTTTCCCGAGCAGCACGTAGTCGCCGAGGTGGATCATCATCGCGAACCTCGCCAGTGCCCTGCGGGAAACCACGCGCGAACGCAGCTTAGTCAGGTGGCCTTCGCAGGCATCGGGGAAAAGCTTGAACAGCGCCTCGGTCACCACCAATTGCAAGACCGCATCGCCGAGGAATTCCAGCCGCTGGTTGTCGAAGTGCGGGCGCTGCGATTCGTAGGCGAGGCTGGGATGGGTCAGCGCCTCGGCCAGAAGCAGCGAGTTGCGAAATTTGTATAGTATCCGGCTCTCGAAAGGTTGCATCGGCGGTGACCCGGTTTTCACCGCTTTCCCCGGGGCCGGGCACCGTGCCGGGCGCGGGGAAAAAGGTGGGGTGATCGACGGGACTCGAACCCGCGACAACCGGAATCACAATCCGGGGCTCTACCAACTGAGCTACGACCACCATTCAGGCGGGCGGGAGGCTTATCCCAGCCCCGCCGCCTTGGAAAGGGAAAAATCGCTCATGCGGTCAAATGATCAGGCCCGCTTTCAGATTGCTGGAAAGGTGACCGTGGATTTGATCGGGCGGCCATGCCCATTCGCTGCCCGGCACTTGCCCGAAACGCCATATGGCCAGAGTTTGCCAACACCGCAATGCGGGGCGCCTCCTCCACGGCTGAAGATATGAACGCGCTGCACTAGCCCGACCAGCAAATGGGATCACACCAAACGCCGGACTGGAAAATTGCCCTTTGCCTTTATCGGAAAAACACCGGAAGGTTCCTGGATGAAACCCACACCGATCATCTGTCTTTGCAGCTTGTTTCTAGCCGGCTCCTCGCTGGCGGAACCGCGCACATTCACCAGCAAGGAAGGTAAGACGCTAACTGCGGAATTGGTTCTCGTTGAAAAAGAGGAAGCTCTACTGAAGCTTGCCAACTCCAGCCGGGTGAAAGTCCCATTGGCTTCGCTATCCGAAGCTGATCAGAAGTTCATCAAATCCTGGTGGGAAGAGAACAAGAACAACATCACCGAGATGGATGTCCGTCTTGTGATCGAGAAGATATCCAAGCGGGTCTCCAGTCCGGATACCGGAAGCGCAAAAGGCAAAAAAGGCGTGGCCATAAAGAAGATGACCATAGACAAAGTCCGATACACCTGTGTTCTGAAAAGCTACACACCCAGGGATCTTTCCAACATCACCGTGGATTACACGGTTTACAAGCGGGTCAGCACCCGTGGCGGAGAAGGTTCCGGCAGCAAGACCGAAGAGACCAGTGGAAGCGCCACAATCGCCTCCCTTTTGTCGAACCAGAGCGCGACATTCGAGACCAAGGATGTAACTTGCGAGGATTCAACGCAGAAAGGCAGCAAGAATACCCCAGCCTCTTCAACACGTGAGACAGTCATCGGACTTGTCATGACCCTCAGCGCGAATGGCAAGGAATTCCTGGAGCAAAGCTACCCCGAGAATTTTCTCGGTAAGCTGAAAGAAGGGAAAGAAAGGGAAGCCGACGAGTAGTGCAACGGATGTGAATCCCCTCACCCTCTAGGTCCGTCCGATGGGTTTTCCCATAACTTGAATTTCGGATCTTGGGGTCTGGGACTTGGGTTTTCCCATGAAGTTACAGCAAGGTCGCCACCAATCCCCAAGAAACGCAGCCCCGCCTGGTTCACGGCAAAGCCACGTTGCTGCTGGCAAAATGTCTCATACTGCTTGACATTAAACGAAATGGAAGCTTAGCTGCTTTTACGATTCAGCCAGTTTTCATACTCCTGATTTCCCTGCATTGACGCATCATTTCGTGATTTGGCCAATGCCCCTTTCCCGTGGAAACGGAAATCACTTCTACGACATACGCTTTCAAATCCGGCGATACTTTCTTTCCCAAGCGATTCCTGGACATCCCATGCAAAAAACCTTGTTTCCATCCATCTGTGCCATCCTTGCCTGCCTAGGACTCTTGGCGTCAGCGGCGTTTGCCCAAAAACCGGATCACAGATTGTATGGGAAAGGGCATCCCTTCCAAGCCGACCAACTGCCGGCGGGGAAACTTAAAACCAAACTCACATCGCTGAATCCCCGGGCGCAGGAAAGGGCGATGAAGTGGCTTCATAAGATCACCTTCGAGGAATTTGATGCTGCGGAGCACCTCCGTGTCGATGAGGACGGCGGCATATTCATCGTATGCCCGGATAGCCATGGCAATTGCAAGGATCACTCCGAAATGCCAACCGAATCCGGTGCCACAGAGGCTGGTGAAGGCGGTGGCCCCATGCAAACCCAAAGCGCCGGAGATGCGTCCGCAGATGCCAGTGAGCCACCGCCCGTTGCGAATGCCCCCGTGCCAGTCAGTACACCGCCAGCCTACAATTCTAAGCCAGGTGCGGCCAGGCACATCTATCTCGACTTCAATGGCGCCCTGGTCTCAGGCAAAGCATGGTCTGTTAAAAGTGGCACCACCACATGGAACTCATGGAATTGTGCCGCATGGAGTTCGGACACTGACGTAACCACCTTCAGCGATGATGAGAAGGCCGATATGAGACGTGTCTGGGAGCGGATCAGCGAGGACTATGCCCCCTTTGATGTAAACGTGACCACTGATGTCGCCTATGATTCCGTCAACTACATCGGGAATAAAAACAACGTCGGGTGGCTTCTGTTCACCTCGACAACTGACAAGAATGGCGCCCGTTGCCCGCATTATGGCGTCGGTGGTGTCGCATATCTGGGTGTCTTTGGGGATGGCGATTTTTTCTCTGCCTATCAGCCAGCTTGGGTCACACCCGCCTCAGCTTCCGATATGGCGGAGGCAGGCTCGCATGAAATGGGACATAATATGGGCTTAAGCCACGATGGCAAAGTGAACCCTTCGAGTCCGTACTATTCTGGACACGCCGGGACATCCTCTGCTCCATCATGGGGGCCTATCATGGGAACCGGCAATCTACGTAACGTTTCCCAATGGTCCAAAGGCGAGTATTCAAATTCGAGCGAGCCTCAGGACGATCTGGCCATCATCAGTATCAAGGCACCCTATCGTGCCGATGACCACGGAGACACGCAAGCCGCCTCTACCGTCTGGATCAGCAGCCCCATCAATCAGGCGGGCAGGGTGGAAACCACTGGCAATGCCGATTACTTCAGGTTCTCCACAGCGGCCGGGTCGGTTTCTTTCTCCGCGAACCCCTATCGTTGCGATACCTCCACCTGGGGCGGCAACCTCGATATCCTGCTTGAACTCTATGACAGCAATCAGACGCTCGTCGCATCCGACAATCCCGCCACCCTTGCGACAGCTTCCATCTCGACAACGGTGGCCGCAGGCACCTATTACCTCGTGCTCAAACCCGCCGCTGCCGGAAACCCATTGGCAAGCACTCCCTCCGGTTACACGACGTATGGCTCGTTGGGACAATATACCATCACGGGCGGTTTCGTGCCCACCGACAGCATCGCCCTGACTTCACCGAGAGGTGGCGAGCTATGGGGCCGTGGTCAAAGCCGGAATATCACATGGTCTTCAGCCATGGGTGGGAATGTCAAAATCGAATTGCTTCGCAATGGCATATTCGATTCCAACATAGCCACCAATACCCCCAATGACGGTTCACATAGCTGGGCTATCCCTTCCGGCCAAGCGCTTGGAGCTGATTACAGGATACGCGTCACCAGTGTCGAAACCCCCGCCCGATCCGACACCAGCTTTGCAAATTTCACCATCCTCATCCCGCCCATCTATTATGTTTCCATGGATACAAACCCAGGTTGGACATTCAGCCACCTCGGTTGGTCATGGGGTCAGCCGACTGGAGAGGAACAAGATGGTCACGGTAGCCCTGATCCGACTTCAGGTTACAATGGAACCAACGTTATCGGCTATCGGCTTGATGGTGACTATGATGCCAGCATTTCTACCACGCGCTGGGCCACCACCCCTTCCATGAATTGCAGTGGTCGCCAAAATGTCACTTTAAGCTTCCGGCGATGGCTTGGCGTGGAACAATCAGGCTTTGACCGTGCTTACATCCAGGTTTCCAATAATGGCACAACTTGGACTACAATTTGGGAAAACCCCAACACTACGATCGATGATACATCGTGGGCCAACGTCCAGTATGACATCTCGGCTGTGGCGGATGGCCGGCCAACGGTCTATGTCCGCTGGGGAATGGGTGCCACTGACAACGAGTGGAACTATTGCGGATGGAACATTGACGAAGTTCTTGTGGATGGCAGCGCTCCGCCCACCTATCCCGAAATCGCGGTCGAGCAGCCTGCCGGCACAGGCCTATCAGATGGCAGCTCCAGCATTGGCTGCGGTTCGGTCACTGTGGGAAGTTCCTCTCCCCCAATCAGCTTCACCATCAGGAACACCGGGACGTCGGATCTCACCGGGCTCTCTGTTTCCAAAAATGGCACAAACGGCGGGGACTATGCTTTGGGAAGCCTCGGCGCGACCACCCTCGCTCCCGGTGCCAGCACCTCCTTCAGCGTCACCTTCAGCCCAGGCGCCGCAGGCTCCCGAGCCGCCGCCATCCACATCGCCAGCAATGACGCCGATGAAAACCCATTCGACATCAATCTAACAGGCACCGGTGTCGCTCCAGGTGCGCTGGCGATCAATCCGGCGGGCGGATTGGCTTCATCCGGAAGTTACGGCGGCCCGTTCTCGCCTTCCTCATTGCAATACACGCTGAGCAATCCTGGCGGCACGGCGATCAATTGGACGGCTGCGAAAACCGCGAACTGGGTATCACTCAGCGCTACCAGCGGAACATTGGCTGCCGGTGCGAATACGACCCTTACCGTTTCCATCAGCGGAGATGCGGCCACCTTCGGAGTCAGCGGCTACAACGATACCGTAACGTTCACAAACACAACGAACGCAGGTGGCAACACCACACGCGGCGTGGCACTTGCGGTCAGCCCCATCCCCGCAAGCCTGACCCTTGGCAATCTGAACCAGACATACGACGGCTCGCCGAAATCGGTGTCCGTCACAACCAATCCACCCGGCTTGGCCCACTCGGTCACTTACAACGGCTCCTCCACCGTGCCTACGGACGCGGCCACCTACGCAGTGATCGCAACGGTTGCCAACGCGAATTACACAGGCGGAAATTCCGGATCGCTGGTGATTGCCAAAATTTCGCAGTCGATCAGCTTCCCGCCCTTCGCCGCGCCGATCGGTGACGACGAGTCACCATTCCCCTTGGGCGGCTCGGCGAGTTCGGGTCTCGCCGTCTCCTACGCCAGCTCAAACACGGATGTGGCCACGGTCTCCGGAACATCGCTGACGGTGGTCGGGCCTGGCACGGCTGTCATCACCGCCTCGCAGCCGGGCGATGAGCACTACGGAGCGGCGGTATCCGTCCAGCAAACACTTACGGTGTTCCGAACCGGCCTCGCCGATGCGGTGATCCATGAACCGTTTGATGACAGCAATTCCACCCTGACCGACAATGCTCCCGGAAGAGGCCTTGGCGGAACATGGCTTGGCTCTGGCGAGATCGTGGGGAACTCGCTGAATTACGGTAGCTTTCCCGCAAGCACCGGTAAGACTGCATCCGTCAGCAACCAGAACGGCCATGTCTCCGTCGGTTCGGCCTTGGGCAACGCCGGCCTGTTAGATGATGACAAGAGCCTTTGGTTCAGTGTGCTGGTCCGCAGCGGCGGAGACATCGCGACAAATGGCGACCTCGGCTTCGCATTGGGAACGGATCAGATCACTGCGGGAAACAACCTCCCGATTTCCAACAGCGGCAAAGCCCTTGGGTTCACGTTCAACAACGATCAGCTCCGCGCATCGCATTGGGCTCCCACCCTTACCCGCAGCGGCAGCAACACAGGCAACGCTGCGAGCGCCAACAGCCTGTATCTCGTTGTCGGCAAAATCACTTGGGGTGCCACCTCGGAAACGATAGAGATTTACCGGCCTGTCACCAACCTGACCTTGGGAAGCGCGGTATCGACCTATACCACTCCAGCCAATCTCAACCAATCGATGTTCGATACCATTTCCTTTGGCAGCAGATCCGCGACGCCCGCACACCTTATCGACGAAATCCGGTTCGGAGCCAGTTATGAATCGGTCATCGGACTGGGTGCTTCCGGCCCTGTCGATCACTTCGCCATCTCATCCATCGGCTCTGCCCAAACCGTGGGCACACCGATCACCGGAATCACGATCACCGCGCAGGATTCCTCCAACGCCACGGTTACCGGCTTCGCAGGCACGGTGACCTTCGGCGGCACCGGCGGCATCACCGGCACCTCCGCCAATTTCGTCGCAGGCGTGCTGAGCAACCTCAGCGTCACCCCGACAGTGGCTGGCGGCAACCTGACCTTTACGGTCAATGACGGCTCGGGCCACACCGGTACGACCAGCATCACCACCATCCAGACAAAGTTCGCGGCCTGGGCTGGCGCCTCGGCCTTCAATGCGGATGCCAACGGCGACGGCGTCGAAAACGGTCTCGCGTGGGTGCTCGGCGCGGCCAATCCGAACATCAACGCCATCGCCCTGTTGCCGACCCTTTCCACCGTCGGCGGCAATATGGTCTTCGCCTTCAAACGCAGCCAGGCGTCGATCAATGCCAACACCGCGCTGACGATCGAAATGGGCACCACCCTGGGCACGTGGCCGGGCAGCTACACCGTGGGAGCGACCACCGCCGCATCCACTGGCGGCGTGACAGTGGCCAAGGATCTCCCGGCCGCAGGCACCGACACCGTCACCCTGAGCGTGGCGCAGTCACCGGACACGAAGAAGTTCACCCGACTCAAGGTGGTGCAGACACCGTAGTATCCCAGGTTTCTATGCGGAACGCTGTCATGATTTCAAGCTTTGCACTGAGCTGCGGCGGCCTTGGCTTCGTTGCACATCGTCGCTGTCATTGGCGCGGAAAGCGCCTGAATCCACGGTATTGCGCCATGATAAACCGCTTCCACAAAGATCTTGGCAAAGCCCTTCGGTAGCTTACCGTTCCGTCCGCTGGTTTTCCCTCAAAATCCTCCATGTCAGCCAATTCCGGCTTTTTAAGCGGTCTCCCGCAAAGGGCAATTTCCTAGCAGTCCTAGCATTATGAAAAAACAATCATGTTATGGGTTGGCGTTTGCGCTGGTTCCGCTTGGGGCTTTGGTGATCTTGCTTACCCTGAAACAGACCGGCGGGGTGCTTGGTGAGGACGGTCGGATGGCGGTGGCGAAAGCAGCCGAAAATCCCACGCCAAAGCCGGGGAGCAAAAAAGCCTGGCCGTTTGACGAGGTGAGCTTTGTGGACAAGCGGGCCGAGCCAGCGGCGCCCGCGCCTCTCACACGTCGTCAGCCCGGTAATTTGCCGCGTGGCGGCGGGGTTCCGTTCCTGACAGGCCCTGTGCCGGGCGATGCGTTGGACGTAGCTCTCAAATACGTCCGGTCGCCTGAGAATCGGCCCGGATACACCGGGGAAGACTTCAACGATCCCAAAATCTCCAGCCGCTACGTGTCCAAGCACAATGGGGTGACCCACATTTTCCTGAGGCAACAACACCAGGGCATCGAAGTTTATGGTGCCGACATCGGCGTCAACCTGATGCCGGACGGCAGGATCGTCAATCTGCACAATGGTTTCGTCACCGATCTGGCCGCCGAGGTGAATGGCACCGAACCCGTCATAACCGCGCAAGAAGCGATCCGCAGCGCCGCCGAGTTCTACAAACTCAATGCGCCCGGGCCCTTGAACCCCCTCGAGGTGGCCGTCCCCGATCCGGTGGCCAAAAAACAATTGTTCAGTCCGGCCGGAATCTCGTTGGATCCGATCCCGGCCAAATTGACATACGTTCCGCTCGAAGAAGGCGTGACCCGGCTGGCATGGAATATGGTGATTCGTTTCGCCGATAGCGAGCGGTGGCTGGATCTGAACGTGGACGCGGAAACCGGCAAGGTGTTGTCCGAGGCGAACTGGATCGCGGACGCCGCTTACAACGTCTATCCCATTCCCTTAGAGTCGCCGAGCGACGGCGGCCGGTCGGTGCAGACCGATCCGCAAAATCCTGCGGCTTCGCCTTTTGGCTGGCACGATACGAATGGGGTGTCCGGGGCGGAGTTCACCGAGACCCGGGGCAACAACGTCAACGCACAGGAGGACGCCGACAATAACAACTCCGGCGGCGCGCGACCAAGTGGCGGGGCATCGCTCGATTTCAACTTCCCTGCCGATCTCGGCCAGGCTCCCGCGACATACATCCCGGCGGTCACCACCAACCTCTTTTATTGGAACAACATCATTCACGACATTTTCTGGCAGTATGGCTTTGACGAAGCGGCCGGGAACTTCCAGGAGAACAACTATGGCAATGGCGGCGCGGCTAGCGATCCGGTCGAGGCGGATTCGCAAGACGGCTCCGGCACCAACAACGCCAACTTCGGCACGCCGCCGGACGGATCGAACCCGCGGATGCAAATGTACATCTGGACGGGCCCCACTCCGGACCGTGACAGCTCGTTCGACAGCGGCATCATCATTCACGAGTACGGGCACGGGATTTCCAACCGCCTCACCGGCGGCCCGGCCAACTCCAGCGCGCTCAACGCCAGCCAAAGCCGGGGCATGGGTGAGGGTTGGAGTGATTTCCTTGGTTTGGCGCTAACCCACCAGGCGGGCGACACCGGACCAATAGGGCGGGGAATCGGGACATACGTTCTCGGCCAGCCGCCGACCGGCGCGGGAATCCGGCCCTTCCGCTACTCCACGGATCTCGCGGTCAATCCCCAGCACTTCGGCAACCTGAACGGCGGCGGCCTCTCGGTTCCTCACGGTATTGGCTCGGTCTGGTGTACGACGCTTTGGGAACTCTACTGGGCGCTGGTCGGTGTCCACGGTTACAATTCTGACATTTATAACGGAACCGGCGGCAACAACATGGCGCTTCAGCTCGTCATCGACGGCATGAAATTGCAGCCGGCGAATCCTTCCTTCCTGGATGCCCGGGACGCGATTATCACGGCCGACGAGGTCAACAACAGCGGAGCCAATTTCCTAACGATCTGGACGGCATTCGCCAAGCGGGGCATGGGCTACAGCGCTTACGATGGGGGCAGTTCGAGTTCGCTCGCCGTCGTTGCCGCCTACGACCTTCCGGACGATCTCAACATCACCCCCGACGCTCGGACTCCGTTCGTTTCGACCGGCAAGCCCGGCGGCCCGTTCGTGCCATCCAGCCAAACTTACACGCTGGAAAACACTGGCGGTGCGTCCCTGACCTGGACGGCATCGGACAACGTCTCTTGGCTCGATCTCTCCGTGGCCTCCGGAACACTTGCGGCGGCGGCGACGACGCCCGTGAACGCCACCATCAACGCCAACGCCAACAGTCTGGGTCTCGGCACCCATACGGCTACGGTGAGCTTCACGAATACGATCTCGGGTGCGACGATAGCCCGTAGTGTGAGCTTGTCCGTCAAC
>Ga0163144_10017264_pt1 | contig 14707 bp, 9 predicted proteins | sample OliLak19BULKMAT1_FD_123175 | JGI IMG/M metagenome (GOLD analysis project Ga0163144, IMG submission 123175) | Freshwater microbial mat bacterial communities from Lake Vanda, McMurdo Dry Valleys, Antarctica - Oligotrophic Lake LV.19.BULKMAT1 | ecosystem: Environmental > Aquatic > Freshwater > Lake... | reverse complement strand
TACAACATCCAAGAGGAACCCGATGAGACTGATTCTGTTGGGAGCTCCCGGCGCCGGCAAGGGCACGCAAGCCACCTTCATCTGCCAGAAGTACGGCATCCCGCAGATCTCCACCGGCGACATGCTGCGTGCCGCCGTGAAGGCCGGCAGCCCGCTGGGCTTGGCGGCCAAGATGGTGATGGACGCCGGCGGCCTGGTCAGCGACGACATCATCATCGGCCTGGTCAAGGAACGCATCACGCAGCCCGATTGCGCCACCGGTTTCCTCTTCGATGGCTTCCCACGCACCCTGCCGCAGGCCGAGGCCATGAAGACGGCCGGCGTCAAGCTCGACGTGGTGCTGGAGATCGACGTGCCCGACAATGCCATCATCGAACGCATGAGCGGCCGGCGCATGCACATGGCCTCGGGCCGCACCTACCACGTCAAGTTCAACCCGCCGAAGGTCGAAGGCATCGACGATGTCAGCGGCGAACCGCTGGTCCAGCGCGACGACGACCAGGAAGAGACCGTGCGCAAGCGGCTCGAGGTCTACCAGAACCAGACGCGGCCGCTGGTGGCCTATTACGCAGCCTGGGCCGCCACCGGCGACGCCGCGGCGCCGCGCTGCGCGCGCATCAGCGGTACCGGCGGCGTCGAGGAGATCACGGCGCGTGCGATGGCCGCACTCGTCTGAAATACGTTCGCAGCAACGACAGGGCGGCCGGCGACGGCGGCCCTGTTTTTCATTGGCAGATCCGATCCACATCGACAGGAGCCGTTTCATGGACATCGCAGGCAAGGTTTTCATCGTCACCGGCGGGGCTTCGGGCCTCGGTGAAGGCACGGCGCGCATGCTCGCCGCCCACGGTGCAAAAGTGGTCGTCGCCGACCTGCAGGTCGGACGCGGCGAGATGGTGGCGCAGGAGATCGGCGGTGTCTTCGTGCGCTGCGACGTCAGCCAGGAAACCGATGGCCAGGCCGCCGTGGCCGCTGCCACCGAGTTGGGACGTCTGATGGGCCTGATCAACTGCGCTGGCATCGCGCCGGCCATCAAGACGGTGGGCAAGGACGGTGCGCATCCGCTCGCGAATTTTGCCAAGACGATCACCGTCAACCTGATCGGCAGCTTCAACATGATCCGCCTGGCCGCCGAGGCCATGTGCAGGAACGAACCCGAGGCCACCGGCGAGCGCGGCGTGCTGATCAGCACCGCCAGCGTGGCCGCCTACGACGGCCAGATCGGGCAGGCGGCGTATGCCGCCAGCAAGGGCGGCGTGGTCGGCATGACGCTGCCCATCGCCCGCGACCTGGCACGCAACGGCATCCGCAACATGACCATCGCACCGGGCATCTTCGGCACGCCGATGCTGTTCACCATGCCGCAGGCCGTGCAGGACGCGCTGGCCGCCGGCGTGCCCTTCCCCAGCCGCCTGGGCACGCCGGCCGACTACGCCAAGCTGGTGAAACACATCATCGAGAACGAGATGCTGAACGGCGAGGTGATCCGGCTCGACGGAGCAATAAGGCTGGCGCCGAAGTGAAATGCACAGACAGCGCGGTTTGCTTGCTTCCCGGCGGCTTCTTCCCGGCGGCTTCTTCCTGGCACTCAAATGATCGTCGACCCGGCTTGGCGCGAGCTGGCCCATGCGGTTCGCAGGGCCCGCCGGGGCGCACGAAAGCAGCAGTCCGGAGCGGCTCGGATCACGCTCGACGACGGCGCTGATGTCCAGCCCGAGGCCGAGTCGATCGAGGCCATGCAAGGCGCTGTGGCGCGGCTCGGCGAGTTGCGTGCGCAGCGCAAGCTCACGCCCGGGAAGGTGATCATCGACAGCCTGCCAGGCTGCCAGCCTGCCAGCCGGTCAGCGGCCCGCCGCGTCGCCGCTGAGCAAGATGCTCGCGCACACCGTCAAGATGATTGCCTGCCGCGTCAAGAACGCCATGGTGACGCTGTTGAAACGCCAATTGGCCAAAGAGGCCGAGGCTCGTGCATTGGTGCTTGAGTTACTTCTCTCGGACGCCGACATCCAAGGGCCCGTTCCTCAATCACTTGACCATTTGACTCGCTGGACTTGGCCGCGCTGCGGCGTTGCGAATTGCTCGTGTGGTTCGCCACACGGCGCGCTCGGCGTCTGGCATCGCATCCCAATCCAGCGGCCAAATGTCCAAGTTATTTCCTCACGAGCCCTAACCCGATGAGTTCCCAGGACGCTGACCACCCGAATCCACCGCATGGCCAATCCGGCTCACGAAAAGGCCGTCGCCGCGCTTCTCAATGACCTCAACCCCGAATACTTCTGCCACCCAGAAACCGTCGAGAAGATGATCTACACGCTCATGTGCCGGTGCCACGCTGAAATCCGTCGGGATCAGGAAGTCTGAAGGTGGGCCTCGTCCGCGTCAACGCTGGCCTCGGCAGATCACCGCGTGTGCGCAGACTCATGATTCCAGAGTGCGCGGCTGCAAGTCACGCAGTTGCAGTGGCGCCACGCCGGGGCCTTGGCCACCGCTGCCAGGCGCACGTGCCAGCGCGCGGCCCGATGGCGAGTCGAGGTCGCCCTGCAATTCCACGCCGCCGCGGGCAAACGCTGCGCCCGGTCTCGTGACGCCGAACTCGAGCGCCAGCCGCTCGATCGTGCTGTCTTCGAAGGCCGCCTGTCGCGCCGCTTCGATCACCCTCGCCGCGGCAATGCGCGGCGGGTCGATCACGGCGTCGACACGGTCGGGGTCGAACATCGAGTCCATGCCATCGGGCTCGGTCATGCCAGGGAAGGTTTCGCGGTCGATCACCGCCACCGCCATCTTGGAGCGCAGATTGGCCAGGCCGTCGGGCGACCAGTTGGTGATGAGCCCCTCAAACTGGTCGAGCGCACGCTTGAGCACTTCGAGCGGCATTTTCTTCAGCGCACGCAGGCCCTTCTTGCTCAATGCATGCTCGACGAACACCAGGTGGCGCATCGTGTCGCGGGTTTCCGGCACTTCGTCGAGCACCTCGGTCAACTGGACGAGCATCACCTGCAACTCGCGGCGCTGGCGTTCGGTGGTCAGTTCAGTCGCCGTGGGGGGACGCGCCACCTGCGGCAAGGCGCGGTCCTGGAGCGTCAGGCGCAGCCCGGCTTCGTCGCGCGTCAGGGCCACGTCGCTGCGGAAAAACGCCTGCACCGCGCGCCGCAGCGGCAACATCAGTCGTGAGAGCTTGGTCATGAAGGTGCGGTGGTTGGGTTCTGACACGGCGATCTGCCGCGAGCGCGCGGCGGATGAGGCCGATCTTCACGTTCTATCGGCGCGCCCGTGGGCCCCCTTGAGCACCGGCGGCGGCGACGTTGTAAGCAAGCGCTGCGCCGCCGCTCCCCACTCACCCGATGCAGGTGCGATTCTTGCCTGTGCGTTTGGCTTCGTAGAGCGCTTCGTCGGCGCGCTCCAGCGTGGCTTCCAGCGCCTCGCCGGGCCGCCAGTCGGTGACGCCGGCCGAAAAGGTGACGAACACCTCTTTCTGGTCGTGCATGAAGAGGCTGGCCGTCAGGCTGCGCTGCAGCCGCGTCAGCGCCTGCTGGGCCTCGGGCACCGGCGTGGCGGGCATCAGCACGACGAATTCCTCGCCGCCGAAACGCGCCAGATGGTCGGCCGGCCGCAGACGCTCGCGCACCACCGCGGCCAGTTGCCTGAGGGCGACGTCACCGGCGGCATGGCCCAGCGTGTCGTTGAGTCTCTTGAAGTTGTCGATGTCGATCAGGCCGACCGACAACGGCGGCGCGTCGTCGCTCTCGCGCGCGCGGCGGGCGCTTTCGGCCTCGAAAGCCTGCGCCAGCCCACGCCGGTTGGCCACCTGCGTCAGTGCGTCGGTCGACACCTCTTCGGACAGCCGCCGCAGGTCGGCCTCGAGCTCGCGCACCCGCGCTTCCAGTTCGCTGGCCTGGGCATGTTCACTCTGCAGCCGTGCCTGCGCCTGGCCGACACGCTGCTGCACGGCGCGGCTTTCGTCGACCATCTCGCGCACCACGCCGGCCAGGCTTTCCAGCGAGTCGGCGCGCGCGATGGCCTCGGCATGGCGGCCGATGCGCTCCTGAAACAGCCCGGTCTGCTCGCCGAGGTCGTCCACTTCCCGCAGCATGCCCTGGATGAGCTGGCGCAGGGCGTCACGCGCGGCGTTGCGGTCGGCGTGCAGGCGCTGGTGGCGCACGCGCGTCTCGGCCAGCAATTCGCTGGCGGCCTTCACGCTGCGCACGCTGATGCCTTCGGCCAGCCTGGCCTGCAGGCTCTCGCACTGGCCACGCGCCCAGCTGTCGTCCTCGGCAAGCTCGCTCAGGCCGTGGCTGAGCTCGTGGCAAAGGCGGCCGAGTTCATCCAGCAAGTGATGGCGATGGCCGAACAGCCGGCGCGCGATCTGGCAGACAGCGGCTATCTCGGTCACCAGCGCGGGCGTGGCGCCTTCGGCCGCCACGCGGCCGGCCAGCGCGGCCAGCTGGTCGGCGACGTCGCGCCCGCGCGGCTCGCCGGCCGGCAGGGCGGCACGCACGGTGAACTCGAGGGCGGCGACCAGCGGCGGCCAGGCCGCCGTGGCGAGGGTGCCGGGGTTGCCAGCTGTGGATGGCGATTCGGCCGCGGCCGCGGCCGGCGCAGGCGCGTTGGCTTGCGCCAGCTCATCGGCCGGCAGACCCTCTTCCGAACCCGCCAGCGGCGTGTCTCCCTCCCAGGCGGCCACCAGCGGCTGCAGGCGCTGCTGCAGCCGCTGCAGGTCGCTGCGGCTGCCGTCGAGCACGCGTTGCAGGCTTTCCTTCTTGCGCGCCTGTGTCCACCGGCGGCCGCCCCGTTCCAGGCCGCGTGCCAGTTTTTCGATCAGCGTGGCCCAGGCCTGCGCCTGCGCCTGCGCCGCCGCCGTCGCGCCCGCACCAAGCCGCTCGATGCCCTGCGCCGCCTGCTCCCAACGGCCATGCATCAGCGCGGTCACGAGTTCGTCGCGCCGGGCGACGTCGTCGGTGGCGCGGGCGGCCAGCCGTTCGAGCAGGGGCAATGCACGTTCGGGCAGCAGCGGCAACTCGCTGCCGGCTTCGTCGGCGTAGGCGCGGGCGTAGTTGTCGGGTGTCGGTTCCAGCTTGGCGCTGGCCAGGCGGCGCAGCGCGCCCTTGGCCAGTTGTGCCGGCGCTCCGGCCAGCTTGGGGGCGGCGGCGCGTCCGCTGTCGGCGGCCATGCTCAGTAAGGCCGGGCGCCGGCGGCGCGCGCGGCGTCTGTGCCGAACTCGAGTGCACCGGCCTGGCCGATCCAGGGTGCCTTGCGCGGCAGCACGGTCTGTTCCAGCCAGCGTTCAACCTCGTCGGGAGGTATCGGCCGGCTGAACAGGTAACCCTGCATGATGGCGCAGCCCAGCCTGTGCAGCACCTCCATCTGGCGGAGGTTTTCCACCCCTTCGGCGATGACGCGCAGGCCCAGCGAGCGCGCCAGCGCGATGATCGCCGACACCACGGCCGAGCTCTGCGGCGTGTGGCCGAGGTCGCGCACGAACTGGATGTCGATCTTCAGTTCCGAGATAGGCAGCGTGGTCAGGTAGGCAAGCGACGAATAGCCGGTGCCGAAGTCATCGATCGCGATCTCGACGCCGATCTCGTTGAGCCGGTGCAGCGCGGGGATGACGTTCTGCAGGTCCTTCATCAACTGGCCTTCGGTGATCTCCAGCATGATCACCCGGTGCGGCACACCCACGCTCGTGACGCAGTGGTGGATGTGCTCGATGAGGTCGCTGCGCTCGAACAGCCGGCTCGGCAGGTTGACGGCGATGGCGTCGGAAAAACCGAAGCTTTGCTGCCACGCGCGTGCCTGGCGTGCCGCCTCGCGCAGCGCCCATTCAGAGAGCGGCACGATCAACCCGGTCTCCTCGGCCAGCGGGATGAAGTCACCGGGCATCACCAGGCGGTCACCGCGCTGCCAGCGCATCAGCGCCTCGGCGCCCACCATCTTCGCGGTGCGCACGTCGACCTTGGGCTGGTAATGAAGCACCAGTTCGTCGCGCTCGATCGCCTTGTGCAGCGCGGTTTCAAGCTCCAGCTTCTCGCGGCCCTGCCCGGCAAGCTGCGGGCCGTAAATAGCCGCGGCGTTCTTGCCCTGCGCCTTCACCGAATACATGGCGACGTCGGAGTTGCGCATCAGGTCGAGCACCGTGGTGCCGTCGCGCGGGTAGATCGCCACGCCCACGCTGGCGGTGACGAAACACTCCTGGCCGCTGACGAAGATCGGCTCTCGCATCACTTCCAGCACACGCTGCGCCACGCGCTCGGCGTCGCGGTCGTCGCCGACCTCGGGCAGCAGGGCCACGAATTCGTCGCCGCCCAGCCGGCCTACCGCTTCCAGCGCGCGGTGCGAGCGCGCACCGGCGGCTTCCATCGCGCCTTCCATGACCTGATCGCTGTGGCGCACGCAGCCGCGCAGCCGCCGCGCCACTTCCATCAGCAGTTCGTCGCCGGCGGCGTGGCCCAGGGTGTCGTTGATGATCTTGAAGCGGTCGAGGTCGATCAGCAGCAGCGCAAACTGGTGCTGCAGGCGGCGCGCGTGTTCCAGCGCGCGCTCGGCACGCCAGATCAGCTGGCGGCGGTTCGGCAGGCCGGTGAGGGCGTCGAAGTTGGCGAGGTGGCGGATGCGGTCTTCGGCGACCCGGCGGTCGGTCACGTCCTGCACGATGCCGGTGTAGCCGATGCTGTGGCCGTGCTCGTTGAATTCGGGCTCGGCCTCGACGTGGATGATGCGTTCGCGGCCGTCGAACAGCATGATCGGCACGTCTTTGGCGAGCACCGAACTGTGGCGCAGCACCTCGTGCAGAAGGCGCATCAGCGTCCGTCGTTCGTCCTTGGGCACCATGCGCAGCAGGCTGCGCAGCGTCATGCGGTCGGTCGGGCCGTGGCCGAAGACGCGCAGGCCCTCGGCCGACATCGCCAGCCCACCTTCGCTGCGCCGCCAGTCGAAGCTGCCCATGCGCGCCAGGTCTTGCGCGCGCGCCAGCTTGGCCTTGCTGCGCTCCAGCTCGATGCGCGTGCGTGAGGCGCGCAGCAGGTACTGCAGGCGGCCGGCCAGAAGGCCCCACTGCGTGGCCTTGACGAAAAAGTCGGTGGCGCCGGCCTGGTAAGCACGGGCGATGGACGCATCGTCGTCCAGACCGGTCAGCATCAGCACCGGCATGTTCTCGAAGCCGCTCATCGACCGCAGCGCGCGGCAGGTGGCAAAGCCGTCCAGGCCGGGCATCATGGCGTCGAGCACGACGACGTCGGGTGTCCACTCGGCCAGCCGCTCCAGTGCGCGCTCTCCGCTGTCGACCTCGGTGACCCGGAAACCGCGATCACGCAATGCCAGCGCCGTCAGCAGCAGGTTGACCTCGTCGTCGTCGACCAGCAGCACTTCAGGCTGCGCGGGCAGGTTGTCGTCGGCGAAAGAATGCGGTGGCGTCATCAGGGCTTCAGCGTCAAGCCCGCAGCATAGCCCGAACCGCCGCGAGCACCTGCTGCACTTCGGCCGAAAGGCCGCGCACGAGCGCTGGCAGATCCTGCGCGGTACCGGCGCGCAGGCTGCGCTCGGCCGACGCGCAAAGCTCGGACAGCGCCAGCGCGCCGACACTCGCCGACGACGACTTCATCGTGTGTGCCAGCGCAGCCACCGTGGCGCCATCAGCGCGCTCGCTTGCGTCGGTGAGCTGCGCCAGCAAACGCAGCAACGAGGCCTCGAAAGTGCTCATGACGCGAGACATCACGCCGTGCCGGCCGTCGGGGTCGAGCTCGCGCAGGCGGGCCAGCGCCTGTTCATCGAGCCGGCGCGGCGCCCCGGCGTCCATCGCTGGCGTGGGCATGGCAGGTTCGGGGCGGCCGGAAACGGAAATGGCGTTCACTGCGGTACCTTCAAGCTGCGCACTGGACGTTTCACCCTTGGGTTTCGCGGGCAGGTTCATGCGGATCGATCAGACATCTGAACGGCCAATGCGAGAGCTGCACCAAGCTGCAGCCACCGAGAGATGATGCAGAGGATGGGGGCGGCGCGCAGCGCCGTCAAGGTGGGAAATATCCGGCTTGCCGAGAAGACTTTCAGGCACCCTACCAAGGGTAGACGGCCGCACCAGGCGGCCGGGCGCCACGAGGCGCGCCGAATCTGGCCGCACTCCGACGGTGTCGAGCAAAGTGTCGGGTGCACGGTGGCCTGCGTGATTTGCTCGGGGGAAGTTCGCTTGCATTTCCTGCCTGCTCGTGGGGTCGGTTCGCAAGGTGGATTGGACGCGCGGCGCGGCGGCCGGCGAAGCGTCTTGCAGTCACCGGAGCTCAACCTCTATTTCGGCTTTCGCTGGCGTGACTTGAACCGCGGGCGAGGCAGCGCAGCCCTGCACCGCGGCGCAAATGCGCGCTCCGTACAATGAAATCATGCAGCCTACGAGCCGACTTGCGAGCCGAGAATCCCGCTCGAACCGTCCTCGCGCCAGATCTCGCGCATTTTGTTGCGCCACCGCGCGGATGGCCGCCGCCTGCCCGCTGCGGCGCGGCGCACTGGCGCTTTCGGCATGCCAGGGCGCATCAGCCTGGGCCGTCGACACGGTCACCGGCGCATCGGGTGCCGGCGTCCTGGCGACGCTCGGCCCCTGGTGGTTCGGCAGCGTCGCGCTGCTCGCCGTCGGCGCCGCGGCATACCTGCTCGGCGGGCAGCGCAGCGCCCGGCGCCTCGAGGGCGCGTTGCGCGCCAGCCAGCTCGAAAGCCGTCTGCTCGGCCAGCTGCTCGACGCCTGGTGCTGGCAGACCGACGCCGCGCACCGCCTGCTCCACATGCACCCACCGGCCGGTGCCGCCGCCACCGGGCAGCCCGGCGCCGCGGTCGGCAGCGCGCTCTGGACCAGCTACGAAGTGGCTGCGGCGGCAGACGTCGCCGGGCTGCGTGCGCGCCTCGAATCCCAGGTGCCCTTCACCGACTTGCGCGTCCGCGAGGCCAGCGGCGGCGCGGGCTGGCTGCTGCGCGCGGTGCCGCGTTTCGACGACGAAGGTCGCTTCGCCGGCTACACGGGCACCGCCAGGCCCACCGACGAGGAAGATGCCCTGCGCGTCGACCACAGCGCGCTGCAGGCCCTGATCGAAGCCGTGCCCGGCCCGGCGCTGGTGCTCGGCTCAGGCAGCGCCGGCGGCTGGCTGCCGCGCCACGCCAACGCGCAGGCGCAGCGCCTTCTGGGCGCCGGTGCCGGCGCTGGTGCAGGCGCCGAGCCGCCCGGCATCGACGAATGGCTGACCGCCCTGCCCGCGCCGGTGCGCCAGGCGCTCGCCGCGCCCGCCGGCAGCGCACCGGCCGAACTTGAAGGCTGGCTGCTGCACCACACCGCGCTGCCGGGTGGCGCCGGCGGCGCGTGGCTGCTGACGCGGCCGCCCGCCGGTGGGGCCGGCAGCGGTTCTGGCAATGACACCGGCGGCGACGACAGCCGCAGCGAGAGCGAATCCTTCAGCTTCACCGTCTCGCACGACCTGCGGGCGCCGATCCGCGTCGTGGAAGGCTTCACCCGCATCCTGAAAGAAGACTACGGCCGCCAGATCGACCGCGTCGGCAACGACCACCTCGACCGCGTGCTCGGCGCGGCCGCGCGCATGAACCACATGATCGACGCCCTGCTGACGCTGGCCCGGCTGTCTTCGCTGCCGCTGGCGCGCCAGCCGGTCAACCTGTCGCAGCTGGCCGGTTTCATCGTCGACGATCTGCGGCGCGCCACGCCTGAGCGTGCCGCCGACATCCAGATCGAGTCCGGTCTGCAGGTCGATGGCGACCCCACGCTGCTGCGCCTGGTGCTGGAAAACCTGCTCGGCAACGCCTGGAAATACAGCTCGCGCACGAAGCGCACGCAGATCATCTTCGGCGCTGAAAAGCACGACGGCCGGCGCGCCTTCGTGGTGCGCGACAACGGCGCCGGCTTCGACATGCGCTCGGCCGACCGGCTGTTCGGCCTCTTCCAGCGCTTGCACAGCGCCACCGATTTCCCGGGCACGGGCGTCGGGCTGGCGTCGGTCAAGCGCATCGTGCGCCGGCATGGCGGCGACATCTGGGCCGACGCCGAGCCCGGGCGCGGCGCAGCGTTCCACTTCACGCTGCGCGAATGAACGCCTGCGGCTGAAGGCCGCAGGGCGGTGGGCCGATCAGGGCGCCGCCGACCGCGCCAGTTCCTCGACCGCCAGCAGCAGACGCTCAGCCTGCACGGCGACGCTGATCTGCTGCTCGCCGGCCAGCCTTTGCAGGCGCTGCCAGGCCGCCGGGCGCGGCAGCGAGTAGCGGTGCATCAGCACGCCCACGGCCAGCGGCACGGGGTCGGCCAGCGGGTCGGCGGCTGCGGGTGCGGGCCCCGTGGCCGGCGCGGTGCGTGCCGGCCTGGCCGACTCGCTGCGCAGGCGGGCGAACGCGGCGTCGACGGTCGGCACGATCTGCGCCACGTCGAGCGGCTTGATCATGTAGGCCACCGCGCCCAGCGCGTGCACCTGCGCAATCGTCTGCTCGTCGGCAAAGGCCGACAGGAACATGAAGGGGATGTGGCTGACGTCGCGCAGGTATTCGGCGACGTCGAAGCCGCTCTTGCCTTCCATGCGGATGTCGAGCAGCGCCAGGTCGGGCTTGCGCTGGTGCGCCAGCAGGATGGCGTCGTCGCCGTTGTCGGCGTCGATCACCTCGTAACCGGCCTGCGCCAGCCCATGCGCGACCGTGGCCAACACCAGCCGGTCATCGTCCACCACCAGAATCCTGCCCTTGGCCGTCATCTTCGCTGCCTGCATCCGTTGCCGCGCATTCTCGCTGAAAGAGTGAAAGAGCTAGACCGGCCGCAAGACGCTGGGCGGGCGCAGCAGCACACGCGCCAGCACGTCGTCGCCGCTTTGCTCGATCAGCAGCCGTGAACTGCGCCGCGGCAGCAGCGCCCGCACCAGCCCCAGCCCGCTGACGCCGCCGGGGAAGGACGCCAGGCTGAAACCCTCGGGCAGCCGGCCGCTGTTGGCGATGACGATCGACACGCCCTCGCCATCGCCCTGACCTTCGGCGTCGGCGTCGACATCGACGCGGCAAAGCACCTCGCCTTCACTCCCGTGCTTGACGGCATTCGTCAGCAGCTCATTGACCGTCAGGGCGATCGGAATCGCCTCGGCCTCGGGCAACAGGTGCGGCAAGGGCTCGGCCGCAGTGAAGCGGATCGTGCGGCCGAAGGTGCGCTGCACCGACTGCGCGATGGCCTCTATCACGCTTGCCACGCGCAGCGGCCCGCCGGCGCCGACCTGCAGCCCGTACACCTGCGCGATGGCCTGCACCTGCCCCACCGCCTCCGACAGCACTGCGGCCACCTCGGGGCGGCGGACGGCATTCTGCTGCAGCAACCCGGCCACGCCCTGCAGGTTGTTCTTGATGCGGTGATGCACCTCGCGCACCAGCAAATCGCGCTGCGCCAGGGCGGCCCGCAGCCGGCTTTCCTCGGCCGCGCGCTGCTCGGTGACCTCGCTTGCCACCATCAGCAACTGCGCGGCGTCGCCGCCCACGGCGGCCAGCGGCACGATGCGCGTGTCCCAGACGCGCGGCGCCCCGGCGCGCTCGGCCTCGTCGTCGAGCAGTTCGTGGCGCTGCGCCTCGCTGCCCTGGCCGGCGGCCAGCAGCCAGCCACGCAGCAGGGCCGCCTTGCGCGGCGCCTCGGCGAGCTCGGCGCTGCGGCCGAGCAGGGCCTCGATCGGACTGCCGAAAAAGGTCGACGCCATCTGGTTGAGCTGCAGCACATGCAGGTTGCTGGCGTCGAACAGCGCGATGGCCAGCGGCGCCGTCTCGATCACCCGCTGCAGCGAGGCCTGGGCCTGCGCGATGCGCACCTCGGCCTGGCGGCGCCTTTCGATGTCGAGCAGGGCGAAGGTGAGCTGGCGGCCTGTCGACTGCGAGCCCATGGCGTCACGGCCGGTCAGCACGGCGTTGCCGACGACCCAGAACTCGCGGCCGTCACGCGCCTTCAGCCGGCACTCGAAGGTCTCGGCACGGCCTTCGGCCAGGGTGTCGAGGTAGTCGCTGCGGCGCAGCGGGTGGTCTGGCTCGGGGGTGGCGACGATGGAGATCGGCTCGCCGACGAAATCAGCCAGCTCACCGGCAAACATGCGGCGCGCCGAGCGGTTCATCCACTCGATGCCGTTCTCCGACACCGTGACGATGCCCACCAGCACCGAGTTCAGGATGGCGCGCGTTCGCTCGGCCTGCACGGCCAGCGTCTCGCGCACCCGGTGCCGCTCGTCGACATCGACAAAGGAGCAGATGACACCGGCGCCGGCATCCTCGGCGTCGACCGGGCGCACCGCCACCTGCACCCAGAGCAGGCTGCCATCGCGGCGGCGCAGCCGGCGCTCACCGCTGAACCGGCCCTGCTGGCGCAGCGCGGCCGCCACCAGCGCCTCGAAGTCCACGCACTCACGGGCGCTGGCGTACAGCTCGGCGGCGTCGAGCGCGGTCAGCTCGGGCCCGGCATAACCGGTCAGCGTGGCCATCGCCTGGTTGGCGCGCCCGATGCGCGCGCCCACCAGGTAGGCAATGCCGACGTCGGACAGGCTGAACATCAGCTCACGCTCGCGCAGCAACTGCTCCAGCTCGGCCTGCTGCGATTTCAGGCGCGTCACGTCGGTCAGCACCGCCACCGCTTCGGGCTCTTCACGCGCCATCTCGGCGCGCCGCACCGACAGCGAATACCAGACCGTCTGGCCGTTGGCGGCCTGCACCGGCATCTCGGCCTCGAACGCGCGGCCGGCGGCCAGCGCCGCCCCCACCTCGCGCAGCCACTTCTGGCTGTCGGGCTGGCGGCCGAACACCTCTTCGAGCGAGGCGCCGGCCGCCGCGCCGGGGTCGAAACCGAGCATGCGCTCGAAGCGCCGATTGCAGCGCACCAGCAGCGGGCCGCGCAGGTAGGCGATGCCGGCGGTGGAGCCGTCGAGGATGGTCGTCAGCTCGCGCAGCAATTGCTCGTTGCGGCGCAATGCGCGCTCCTGCTCGGTGACGTCGAGCGTGACCACCGAGGTCGTCGTGCGACCGCCCGACAGCGCGCCGGGCTCGACGCGCGTGAGCAGCCAGCGCTGGCCGAGCTCGGGGTGGCGCACCGCGTAACGCACCTCGGCGCGCTCGCCCTGGCGAAGCGCGCGCTGCAGACGTTCGTATTCGGCCATCGAATCGGGCTCGACCAGCTCGCGGCCGATGCCCTGCAGGCCGCTGGCGCGCGGCCGCACGGCGCCACCCGCGGCCTTGCCCGAACCCGCCGAAGGCGACGCCTCCGCCAGCGGCGGCAGCAGCCAGCCGCGCGACGGGTCGTAGGTGGCAACGCCGACGCTGGCGGTGTCCATCAGCATGCCGATCTCCAGCCGCGCCAGGTCACGCTCGTCTTCGGCGCTGCGGTCTTCGACGACGGCGATGAAGCGGCGCTGGCCAGGCTCGCTGCCATAGGCCCGCAGGCGCGCGCCGAGGCGGTGCCGGCGGCCGTCGGGCAAAGCCACCAGCGCCTGCGTCTCAAGCGCGGGCGAGCCCGGCAGCAGGCCCGGCAGCGCGGCGCCGTTGCGCCAGCCGAGCAAGGCCTGCAGGTCGGGACTGGCGTCGGACATCAGCAGGGGCACCTGCTGCAGCAGCGCCTCGAAGGCCGGGTTCGAGCGCAGCACCAGCCCGCGGTCGTCGAAGCTGATCATGCCGCTGCCGGCGAGCTCGAACCAGAGCGCCAGTTCGTCCTCGGCACGCCGCGCGTCGGCACGCGCCTGGTGCTCGGCCGTCATGTCCTGCCACATCGTCAGCCAGAGCGGCGCCTGGCCGGCGGCGGCGATGTTGTGGCCGCTGATCGTCAGCCAGCGTTCCTGGCCGGCGCCGTCGATCAGGCGGCGCTGCCCGGGCGGCGCCGGCAGCCCGGCGGCCACGGCAGCGACGATTTCCAGCCGCGCCGCCAGGCTGCCTTCCCGATCTTCCGCCGGTTGCAGCTCCACCGGGTCGATGCCGATCAGCGTCTCGCGACGGCGGCCGGACAGCGCAAGGAATGCTTCGTTGGCGTCGACCAGCCGGTAGCTGGCGTCCTGCAGCGTGGCGGCAAAGGGTGAATGCCAGACGACACGCAGCAGTGCAGCCGCCGGCTCCGGCCAGGCCGCAGGCGCCACCTCGGCAGGGCGGTCCGGGGAGTGCGGCGTGTCGGGTCGGACGGCCATCGGCGGGTTCAGCTGAGCGCGGCGGCCGCCGCGCTCAGCTGTCGAGCTGGCGCGCCGCGCGCAGCGCCACCAACAGCGCGCGGTTGATTTCGGCCAGGCTCATGAACAGCCGGTCGGCGCACTCGCGCACATCGAACAGCGACTCGTTCTCGATCGCCCGCACAAGTTCCAGATACGGCATGAAAGGGCCGCCGCCGCCGCCCAGCGCCTGCTGCACGCGCTCGGGCACCGGCAGCGTCTTCAGCAGTTCGTCGAACGGCTGGCGCAGCATCAGATCGAGCAGTGAAAAGACGCCGCAGATGAACATCTCGCCGCGCATCTCGGCGTCACCCGAGTTGCGCACCAGTTCTTCCATCAACAGGCCGCGGCGCAGCGCCGCGAACATCACCGGCTTCATGTGGGCGTCCTTGCTGGCCGACACCAGCAGCAGCGCCAGCCAGCGCTTGAGGCGGTGGTGGCCGAGCATCATCAGGGCGTGGCCGAAGGAGTTGATCTCCACCTGCAGCCCGAAGGCCGGCGAATTCAGGTAACGCATCAGCCGGAAGGCCAGCGTGGCG
>Ga0163144_10017263_pt1 | contig 14707 bp, 10 predicted proteins | sample OliLak19BULKMAT1_FD_123175 | JGI IMG/M metagenome (GOLD analysis project Ga0163144, IMG submission 123175) | Freshwater microbial mat bacterial communities from Lake Vanda, McMurdo Dry Valleys, Antarctica - Oligotrophic Lake LV.19.BULKMAT1 | ecosystem: Environmental > Aquatic > Freshwater >... | reverse complement strand
GTTTGCAATGATCTCGCGGCAGGATGACGAAAACCTTTTCCTCATGCTCTCCGACAATCTCCACTTCTGGAGCGAGCCGCAGCTTCTCATGCAGCCGGAAAATCCGTGGGAGTTTGTCAAAATTGGCAACTGCGGCTCGCCAATCGAAACCGAACACGGATGGCTCGTTATTACGCACGGTGTCGGGCCCATGCGGAGGTATTGTATCGGGGCAATGCTGCTGGATTTGACGAACCCCGGAACAGTTCTCGCCCGCCTGGCTTTACCGTTAATCGAGCCAAGCGACGAAGAGCGCGAGGGGTATGTGCCCAACGTGGTGTATTCGTGCGGATCACTCCTTCACGGCCGCCGCCTCCTTCTCCCCTACGCCCTCAGCGACTCCAGATCAACAATCGGCTGGGTCGATCTCGACGAACTTCTCAATGCGTTGACATCCCGCGTCGAATAAGTGGGATATGCCTCCATGAGAAAGGTGCAAGTGCCTGTTGGTGCGGTGCATCCCGCTCAAGAAATACGGAATAAATGGAGCAGACCAGAATACGCATTGCTGTTTTAGCAAAGTATTCTTGACTCCTTTCACAGAGAAAGCCAGTTTAGCCTAAGATGAGTTTTTCCCCCTTTGATTGGATTCTGCTGATCGTGTTGTGCCTGTTTTTTTTCGGAGCGGCGCTGTGGACGCGGCGGCTCACGCGAAGTGTTTCGGATTTTCTTGCCGCCAACCGGTGCGCGGGGCGCTACTTATTGACGCTGGCTGATGGGGCGGCGGGATTTGGGGTAGTAACGCTGGTCGCGAATTTCGAAAAGTTTTATCAAGCGGGATTCGGGGCCTTCTGGTGGGGGATGCTTTTGGGACCGTTAGGATCCATTGCGGCCTTGAGCGGGTGGGTCGCCTACCGTTACCGGGAGACGCGGGCGATGACGATGGCGGAGTTCTTCGAGCGCCGCTACAGTCGGAAGTTCCGGGTTTTTGCCGGATCACTCTGTTTTATCTCCGGTTTGCTGAACTACGGAATCTTTCCCATGGTGACAGCCAACTTGCTGTCTAACCTCTTCGGGTTTTCAGAGACCTTCGCTGTCTTTGGGTGGGATCTTTCGACGCGGGCGGCGATCATGATCGTGCTGCTGAGCATCGCTGCCACTTTCACGCTGGGTGGCGGGTTGATCACGGTGATGGTGACCGACTTCATTCAGAGCCAGATTCTGTTTCTGGCGCTTTTGGCTATCACGCTGGTGTTTGTCTTCCGATTCGAATGGCCGGTGGCTGCGGAAGGGCTCCAAATGGCTGCCGCCGGACGCTCAATGATCGACCCGTTCGACCAGAAGCTTGTCGATAGCTTCAACCTCTTTTTCTTTTGTGTCTTTGGGTTCAAGATTTTTTATAACTATCTCGGATGGCAGGGCAGCCAGGGATATTTTGCCGCGGCCAAATCGCCGCACGAGTTCCGCATGTCGCGGATCCTGGGCGAATGGCGTGGCGCCACCCTCTACCTTGCGGTTCTGATCGTACCCATCGGAGCCTTTGTTTTTATGCTGCACCCCATGTTTGCGGAGCAGGCGGCAGGGGTGAAGGAGGCGCTGGGCCTGATCAAGGATCCCCAGCTCGTGAAGCAGCTCACCGTGCCGACCGTGCTGGCGTGGTTGCTTCCGGCGGGAGTCCTCGGGCTGTTCACGGCAGCATTGATTTTTGCGGCTATCGCGACAGACGATACACAACTTCATTCCTGGGGAAGTATCTTCGTGCAGGACATCCTCATTCCGATTCGAGGGCGACCGCTCTCCACAGAAGCGCACATGCTGGCGCTGCGCCTGGCCGTGGTCGGGGTGGCGGGATTCGCCTTCTTCTGGTCCATGGTCTTTCCGCTGCGCGACTATGTGCTCATGTATATGCTTGCGACCGGCACGATCTATTTGGGTGGATCGGGTGCCGTGATTATCGGCGGACTCTACTGGCGGCGGGCCACAACGGCTGGCGCCTATTCAGCGATGGTCACGGGAGCAACGATCGGAGTGGTGGGCGTGCTGGCCCAGGGGTTCTGGTCTTACATGACATTTTTTCATCAGTGGATTCCCAAATTTCCCCTCAATGGCGTGCAGATCGCGCTGAGCTCCTACATTGTATCTATCGTCGTTTTTGTGTCCGTTTCGCTGCTCACGTCGCGCGAACTTTTCAATTTGGAGAAGCTGCTTCATCGCGGGGTATACGCCCTGCCTGAGGAGGGGGATACCACCCCGCACACCGCCGGTGAAGGACGGCTCGTGCCTACATGGCAGCGCCGGCTGGGCATCAATCACTTTTTCACGAAAGGTGACAAAGCGATCTATTTTCTACAGATGGGCTGGGTGGCTTTCTGGTTCATCGCCTGCATTATCGGCACGACCTTGGCGCTGACCATTGGGATCTCGGCCGACAGTTGGCTCAGTTGGTGGAAACTGGTTATCATCATCAGCATTCTTGCCGGGATGGTTACGCTCGTCTGGTTTATGATCGGCGGCATCGCCGACTTCCGGGAACTTGTGCGCAAGCTCATGACAGAAAAGCCGGATGCCCGTGACGATGGGTGGGTCAAGTAACCATGGACGCTTCGAGTAACCCCGGCAGAACGTTCCGTCCTGCAATTCACCCGATCAAAACCCGCCAAAGTTTCCCTCCCCCATCACGAAATAAGGAAGACACCTGACCACTACACTAAATCATGAAAATTCTCGACCTTCAAATCCTCCGAATTCTTGTTCCCGCCTGCATCGTTGGTCTTTTCGCCCTATCCGGCTGCAAGCCCGGCGCTCCCTCCTCAGGGCCGGTGGTAGAGGCCGTGGCACTGACGACCTATTCATTGGCTCCCGCACTTTCGTGGAATGGCACAGAGGCGGCGGATCGGTATGAGATTGAGATCGCGAGGAACTCCGATTTTTCCTCACTGTTTCTTAAAGACTCCAGTCCGGTGCCCCGATACGTGGCTCCTAACGGGATGGCTCCCGGGAAGTATTTCTGGCGGGCATTTAGCACGAGCGCCGGGCTGCGGCTTCCCGGAGAAACTCGCGGCAGCCTTGAGGTTCTGAGTCCTGCCAATGTTTACGAGGTCCCTGTGGGTGCCGATGCGGATGCAATCCTCGAAATGATCTCTTTAGCTTCTAAAAACACGCCGGCCCGCGTGAACTTTCCGCCTGGCGGCAAGTTTCGTCTTCCCGCGAAGCCGGTATTCCTGGAACTCAAAGGAGCCAGCCAATTGGTCATTGATGGACGCGGGAGTTCGATCACGTTTACGAATCCGATGACCGGCTTTGCACGGCTGCAGGATTGCTCGGAGGTGTCGTTCTGCGATCTTGTGATCGACCATGATCCCACACCATTTTCTGTGGGAGTCATCACGTCGGTGAACAAAGAGACCGGTCTCATCACACTTGAGGTGGAGCCTGGGCATCCGGATTTCGACGCCCCCCACATGCTGGAGAACTGGAGTTTCTGCATGTTTCTGGAACCGGACGGCAAAGGCCGGATTCTGGATGATTCGCCGCTGGTTCCCATGATCAAAAAAGAGACTTTGCGGCGTATGGAGAAAGGGTTTGCCGTGGAGGTCACCCAGGCGTCCATGCTGCGGGTGGTGAGTGTTGGGGACCGCATCGTGCAATATAGCAGATCACCCGGCGGGCGGTCGTTGTTTGCGGCCGAGCGGAGTGCGGACCTTGCGTTTTTGCGGATTGTGAACCACTCGATCTCGGGCGGCCACTATATCCTGCTGGAGTGCGACGGTGCGCGCATTCTGGGATGTTCGTCACTTCCTAGGCCCGGAAAAAGCTACGGCGCAAACGCCGACGGAGCCCACATTCGCAGTTCAGCGGTGGGGCCATGGATCGAAGGTTGTTACTTTGAGGCTGTCGGTGATGATGGGGTGGCCATTTTCGCCAAGGGCATCGCGGTGCTCGCTCACCCCCTTTCGGAGCGGGTGCTTCTAGAAGAGCAATTCTTCAACCTGAAAAAAGGCGATCGGATGATGTTTTTCAACCCTCGGGATGGGCGCAAAGTCGGCGAAGAGGTCACGATCACCGAGGTAAGCCAGCGGATGAACGGTCCTGAAGGCAAACCATTCCGGGAGGTGAGTTTCACTCCTGGCCTTCCAGAGCCGCTCCAGTTTGGTTTTCCAGACGTTTGGAACAATGATCAGGTGTTTAACATGACCGCCAGGCACCGGGGCTTTGTTGTGCGGCGGAATACTTTCCGGGACATTCGCCGCTACGGCGTGATCGTCCGTGCCGAGCAGGGGGCCATCGAGGACAACCAAATCATCGGTGCATCGGATTCGGCGATCACGCTGCAAAACGAGCCCAATGTCTGGCGCAATGGCCTTCACAGCGTCGGGGTTCGCATCACTGGAAACCGTATCGAACATTGTAACTTCTCGGCCAGCGCCCGGGACCGAGGCGCCATCCATGTGGCGCTCCGCGCGCTTGAAAGTGTTGACCAACGCTGGGGCAACAAGCCGACGGAGTGGAAAGGACATCAGGATCTGACAATTTCTGGAAACTCCATTTCCGATTGGAGGGGCTGCGCGATCAGTCTCGTAAACATCAATGGACTCAATCTGCAGGGGAACCGCATCCTGCGTCAGTTGCCATCACTGCCCGGGGTCGGCCCAGCAAGCGCCGTCGTCCTCGATCACATCACCAATGCGACGATCTCCGACAATACGTTCGAAGACCTCCAGCAAGGAACCGTTCCCGTGAGCAAGGGCGAGGATGTCAAACTGCGCCCCACACAATAAAAATCGAAGAATCTGCACGACCACATCTCCCTTTTTCTCCCGCCGCTAAACCAGCAGGAAAGAGGGGGCCTTAGCTTCTGAAAAGCGAGAAGCTCCCGTCGATTTCAGCAGCGCTGGCAGTGAGCAGCGGAAGCAAATGCGGAACGGAGGACGAGTCGAAACGACCTGTCACTCCCAATGCGAGCGAGTCATTGACCTCCAATGCAACCGCCAAAGTGGCCTCGGTCTTTATGGTGTGCACGAAGACATAACCTTGCCTGCGAATTTTGGCTAAGGCCTCGCAGAGGGCTTTCACGTTTTCAAAGCCAGGAATCGGATGGCCCGACATGATCGCCCGGACTTGTTCATCCGTTTTTCGTGAGAGGATCAGCAAGCCCAGGCCGGATTTTGAAGCCGGCCAGAGTTCGTGACCCCCGATGCCCTTGGATCCCTTGCCATGGTAGAGGTAGGAAACCGAGCGTTCCCACAGCACTCCTAGGGCCACATTTTGTTTCGTGGATCGCCCCAACCTCTGCAGCTCGGGCAGGACCTTGTCGCCAAAATGAGTCGCGTGCAGAGTTTGCGCCGCGAGAACTGGTATTGCCGGACCTGGTCCATATTTCTTCCCGTCCGTCTGCTTGATGAGGCCAAGATGCGAGAGCGTCCGCAGCAACCGGTGCACCCGTGTGATCTCCATCCCCAATTCCTCCGACAGAAACGTGACCCCCACCGGTTGCTCCTGCGCGACAACAAACTGCAGACAGCGAAACCCATCGATGACACTTTGATTCGGTTGGCGCGGCAACATTGGTATTGTTTGGCAGAGTTCACCCATTCATTCAAGTTTTGACTGAAAAGCTGAGAAAAAATAGCGCACAAATCACATGCCCGAGGCAAGGCGTTAGGCGCACGAGCGCATCATCGAGGAACGCCAAGTTGCCAGCCGGGATAGAATCCTCAGCCTCTAGGAACCGGACGTGCATGTGATCGTTCGAGGCAAAGGCACGGCGGATGTGGAATTCGGCAACAGCCTGTTTTTAGCGGAGAACGCGGAAGGCTTTATGGATCATGAACTAAAGCGCGAGATGAGCCCGGGCAAAGCGAAGTGGCTTCATCAGCGCTATGCAGGGATGAAGGAAAAAAGCGGTGAGCAACTTTGAGGGGTCGTGATCGACCGGTGGTTTGAGAGCAAAGCCACTGTGGGAATGCTGGAGCGCGATGAGGTCTTTAACGGGATTTGCCCGAATGATCCCAATAAGCTCTCACACCGCATGGAAGAGGATGAAGTTTTTCAAGCGACCATGGTCCGGCGTTCGCAAACGGAAGGTCGCGTCGACATCATCAAAAAAGTTTTCCTTGGCGGCACGCCGTTGGCGAAAGGCTTTGAGAACCGCCAACTTCAAGTGGCTTGGGCGGTGCTTTCCCATAACCTTTGGGTCCTCGCGCGACGGCCTTGGGGCTGTGATCAGCAGGCCGTCGCCGCCTGACCTCTTGCGCTCCATTCCTGCGCAGAGCAAGACCACAAGATAGATGTGCCTTTTTGACGTAAGTTGTTGATAATTTGATGCTCAAAAAATGATTTTCAAAAATGTCTATATGTTGTGGTTTTTGCCGAAACAAAACGGGCAAAAAATTAGCCGCCTTTTTTTAGTCTGTTTTTAAAGCCCTCTTCCCGGATGGGCTCTAGGTTATTCCCCCTATTGCTACTTGAATCCTCGTCGGGCTTTGCTTTGCTGGCGAGATGCGAAGACAGGTTCACATTGAGCATACCGGGCCATTTTCCATGCTGCGGCGCCGGGGGATCGGCGCGAGGCAATTCTGGTGATTGACCCCACAGGCCTGACCCGACTAGGCAGACCCAACAAGGACTCCGGTGCGATTTGATAAGCCGGGCGAGGAAAAAGCAAGGATGCGGCGCTGAGGCGAACGGACTCGTGATCGAGAAATGTCCGCTGCGGAAGCATGATTGTTTTAGAGTGGCTTTCTTCTGAACATCATCAAGAGTTGAAGGTTCCCCCAACCCGGCTTATACCAAGGAGGTCCAATGCAATCCCCTTCACAGTATCCGTCTTCTTTCATTCGGAAGAGCCGCAAGTCGGCGCCGGAGTTGTTCAAGACCCGGGGAGTGACGCTCGAAGCGTTTCCCATCTCCGGAACAGTCGTTCCAGATCATCCGGAGTTTTCCGAGCATTGGCACCGGTTTGTTGAAATCGGGATCATCATCGGCGGGACGGGTTTGCATGTGATCAATGGGCGGGATGTTCCCATCCACTCCGGCCATGTCTTCGTGCTGCCTCCGGAGTTAAAACATGCCTACCGGGAAACCGAGGGATTGCATCTGATCAATATCTGTTACGACCCCGCAAGGCTCCAGCTTGACGAGAAGGAATTGGATGATCTGCCGGGTTACAACGCCTTGTTTCATTTCGAGCCACGACTGCGCAGCTATGGAGAACTGGAACATATGCTCAAGCTGGAGCCCGCCGAGCTCTGCCGAATCGAATCGCTGGCCTTGAAAATTGTGCATGAATCGCGCAAGCAACCCAAAGGATACCGGATGATGGCGCGCGCTTTTGTGTTTCAACTCATTGCCGAACTCTCCCGGCTCTTCGACAAACCGTATTCCGCTCCCAACGCCTTGGTGCAACGTCTGGCGGGAGCCATCAAACATCTGGAATCCCACAGCCAGGAGGAGATCGATTTTGATAAATTGCCGCAGGCATTCCACTTCTCAAAGCGCAGCTTTTACCGGCTCTTCAGCGCGGCCACCGGCCAGTCTCCGCTCGCTTATTTGCGGATCTACCGCCTGCAACAAGCTTACAGGTTGCTCCAGGAGTCCGGAAAATCTGTGACCGAGATCGCATATGAAGTCGGCTTTCAGAATTCCAGCCACTTTTCCCGGCGATTCCAGGAATTGTTCGGCCACCCTCCTTCCCACTTTCAAAATCAAAAATTGGCTATCAGAGGCAGATGATTGGCCAAGGTTTTGGTTCAGCCAACGCTGAAATTCTTGCCGAGCTCCGTGATTGCGGGCTGACACAGTTCACCACTCTTAATCCTTGTCCAGTGTGATCAGAAGTTTTGGGGCACGGCCATCTGTGTTGCTGCGCCCAAAGAAGGCAAAGTTGTGGAGGTCGCCTCTTGTGGATTCGGCCACGATGGCGAGCCCATGGTTTGCCATGCTTCCGCTCAGCCACTTCCTGACCAGCGGTGTGATGTCAATCTCCCAAGGATTCCATTCATTCGGTTGCTGTGGGATTTCGATCTCAAGAAAATTTTCGTCCCATGCGGGCTTCGTATTCCACGTCGCGTTCTGCTCGCTCCATTCGGTTTGAATGGGATGAAGGCGGATTACGGGTCTGGACTCGGTTGAGCCAATCCCATAGGGAACCAGTCTCAGGATAGCTTTCGAAACCTTAGAATCCGGGGCAACTTCGGTCAAATCAAACTCAATCAATGGAACGTCGAATGTGGCACTGTCACCCGGCATCCAACTGCGGTTGCACAAGCCAAGAAGAATCTTCGATGCTGAAACATCATCCGGCTTTTCAAAGCCCACCGAGGTGGCCTGCATGGGAGCAATTTCCAGAACAGAGTCGGCGTGTGCGGGAGGCGCGGAGAAAACGACGAGACAGGAGACAACAGCGATAGCCGGGAGAACGCAGTTCATAAGTTGTGATTTTAGCTGGAGCGCACAGTTCTTCAATCGTTATTTGGCCATAAATTTGTCTTTTCTAATGATTTCTGCCCGAGCCCCCTCTCCAAAAATCCATATTCCACTTGGCGCTCAGCCGCTCGGTCTGTTTCACCGTCAGGATTGCATCACCGGCCTCGCCCGGGATGTTGGCCCGGACTTTGAACTTGGGAACCGGCACCTCTCGCGGCGTCTCGCCACGATGGTGGTGATTTATCCGGGCTTTTTGTTCACCCGGAAGAGTCTGGTGTCATTGTTTTCCATGGTGAATTCAAACTGCCCAACACCCGCTTCACCGCCTCCAGATAGCCATAACCATGCTTGCTGCAGGGCTGGAGGTAGCTTGTCTCCGTCCATTCATTCCAACTGTTGACGGTGATCAACGGTGCCTGGCCGGGGCGGGCGTCCACAAACGCCTTGGCCTGCCGGAGGGCCTGCTCAAAATTTGCCGGTGTGTTGTTTGTGGTGATGGAACCTTTCCAACTCACCGTTCTCGGACTGCTGTCCCAGCCCACGGAAACGTGCGGGTAATAGGGAACGGTGTAGTTCTCGGCCACCGTCTCCCAGTCCGCGACCACATCCTTCACGATTTCGTTGTAGTCCCGGTTCACATCCGTAAAATGGCAGAACTGGTAATGGGTGAGTGAGTCGAACCCGATTTTTTCAACGACATCCTTTTGCGTGCCAATGTTGTCGCTTGCCACGGCGGACAGGCTTCGATCGCTGTCCTTGCGCAGGGAAAGTTGAAGTTCGAGCCCCGGAAAACCGGCTTTTTCGACCTCCGCACGAAACCAGGCGATGGCGTCCACTGCCTGCTCGACGCCGCCCAAACCCTCAACAAAATTCCGCAAGGCGTAGATCATGAACACCGGCCTGCCGTCCATTTTGTAATATGTCGGCTGGGAGAAATATTTTTCAATCCAGCGGTGCGCGATCTTTTCAAACTCCGCCCGGTCGACATCGCCCTTCCAAATGACCGAATTGTTTTTCTGCGCGAACGCATCGTCCGCATTGCGCTTGTCCCAGCCGAGCGTCACATCGTGGTTCGCCCACATTAGATAAAACTTCATCCTGCTGTTGTTGCGGGCCTTAAGAAAACCGTCGTTCAGGCAGGCTTCCAGCAACGGCATCCGGTCATACCAATACCAGTCGTAGATGAAGACATTGACACCGTGATCGGCGGCAGCAGCAATCTGCATTTCCATGACATACGGGTCGGCTTCGTTGACGCAGCCCCAGAGTGGGAGACGCGGCTGGTCATGGCCATCAAACTTGGGTTTGTTACTCATGATGGTCTGCCATTCCCCGATTCCGTCCGGCCAGAAAATCTTTGCCCGGTCGTCGGGGTGATACGACGGCCACACGAACGCGGCAATGTCATATGAATTGGCCCGCGACTGCGCTTCCGGCACTGATTTTGTTTTCATATTTTGTTCCTGCCGTCTTTAAAGGTTTTCTGTGACAAGCGGCGTGACCAACCCCAGCGCAGAAACTGGAGCGGTGAAAGAGATCATTTTGTTGTCTCCAGCCATTGGATATCCGAAACGTTTTTGAGAATGACCTGGTTGGCCGTGGACTCCCCGAGCGGTTGACCGTTCACCGTATTTCCGCGGAGAACGATGCCGCGGGTGCTCCAAAGTTCCAGTGCCGGCCGAAGACTTCCGGAAATCCGGTTGTTTTCCAAGAGAATGCCGTGCGGGGCGGCACTTCCCGCGGGCTCGGTCCCGCCAAGACGCTTGAAAAGGATCGTGATGACAGCGGTGGGCATCGTGTCAAACGCGCAATCCCGGATCTCATTGTTACGGATGATGATCTCCGAGGGATAGAGGCCGTTGGGATACTGGGTTTCGTTGAGCGAGATCACCGCGGAGGCACTGGTTCCCGAAAAGAGATTGTTTTCGACAATACCGCCCTTGGCGCGGAATATGACGCCAAAGCGACGGATATTTGTCAGTCGGTTGTTGCGAACGACAAAGTCACCGGAGGAAAGGCTCCGGTTCCAGATCTGGTCGGAATCAACGAGCGTACCGGCGATGTTCAATCCCGCAGGAACCGGAGCCTCAAATTCCACGGAGAAGTTTTGCCCAGCCGGGAGGATGCTCTTCACTTTGGTCTCCATGAGAACCGTTCCGCTCTGCGGGCGGAAGAACGTCACTTCGTCACCCGCTTCGGCGGCAAAGAAATCGGCTTTGACCATCAGGCGGTGGGGATCGCCGGAGGGATCGGGCGAAGCAATGGTCATCGGCCGGGAGTAGAGAGCAATCCCGTCATCGCCGATGCCGTTGATTTCAAGCCCCTCGATCCATGGACCGATCCGGTTTCCGCGACAATGAACCCCGTCGGCCAATCCGTTGAACCAGCGTCCTTCTTTGAGAACCAGTGCGCAGTGGAGCACGTTGATCTCGGAACACATCAGACCCCAGAAGTGCCGGATGGCGGCATGGTTTATGATTTGGTAGTAAGTGAGTGCCTCCGAATCCATGGCGAAAACGAGGGCGCTGGAAGGACTGCCCAGCGCATAGACAAACCGATCACCGACCTCGAAGTGTTTCACGAGGTCGGTGGGTTTGACGTTGGAAAGCGCGACCTTGCCCCGCTCGACCTGATAGGAGGGGGGCGCAATGGCCGCCCGAAAACGGCGGTCGCCGGTTTTTTCAATGTTCGAAGAATCGATGAGAAACCAGCTTGTCACACCGGTTTTCAGCCGTCCGTCGATTTTGGGATCCAGCAGCTTCACCGAGCCGTTGGCTGCTCGAAACCACTCGTCGTCAAATGTTGGAAACCCCTCCTCGAAGAGCACCTCCACCGTTGCATTTTCGCGGTTCACGGCAAGCACCCGTCCCTGGCTGAAGGGGAGCTGCGCCGGCATATCCACTGTAAAATCGCGCACGACGACATTTTTGCTGTTTGTGATATGGGCGAACGTGGCGTCAAACGGTTCGAGATGGATGCTGGCTCCGTTCCCATTCACGACAAGCCCGTTAGCCCCTTTGATTTGCAGGAAAATCTTTTTGGGACTTCTGGCGATGTAGACGGCTTTGGGAAAGATGACTTCAACTGACTTGCCAAGTTGATTGAGTGCAATCGCCCTGTCTATAGCCTCTTGTGCGGACGGCTGGTGGTCGGGGAGTGTGGGATCATAGTCGACGTGAACGGTCTCATCGCAGGGCGTGATGGCAAGATGTCCGGTTTCACTCCACGGCAAGGCCCCCCCGTTGGCGGGAGACACGCGAACCCGCCACCAGAGTTTTCCCTCGGGAAGCGGACGGTCCGGCACGTAGCGGCTGAGAAAAACGTTATCCTCATCGACAATGTCGCGGAATTCCGTATCACGCGCGATCTGGATCTCGTAGCGAACAGGTCTCGCCGGATCGGAGAAGCTGTCCGGGTGCGGCGTCCAAGTGAAATGAGGGAAAGGAATGGCGGTCGCGGCCCCCTGCGCGGGGCTCAGGAGAGACGGGCTCTTCGCTGGTTCGACGGTAGCCGAATCCGGGCGGGTGCAACCTGCAAGGATGACACCCACTGCAAGCAGAGGGAGAAGCAGACGGAGGGTTTTCATAGGTCTTGGATTGGCGGAGGATTCCGCAACATGAACTTACTGCGGCGGGGTGGGTTCGCATTCACGCCTCGGCCAAAAACTTTGCTGCCTTGGCCAAGGGGCCTGTGAGGTCAGCAGGCTTTGTTGCGGTATTCCGAAGGAGACAAATTGCAGATTTTTAGGAAGTTGTCTTCTCCGTGGGCGTTGACCGATGCGGGAACCCAGGAAAGTTATTCTGCTCATCCAAGGTGCCAAAAACGGGTTGAGTGTGAATCGCAGCCTGTCTTGCGGGCAATTCGTTGTTCGCAACAATAAACTGGAAGGAATCCGCCGTCATGGAACGGTGTTCCGACATCAATTGGGCACCGGGTCAGCAGTCGCGAACAGGCCGCTGAGTATTCATTTGTAAAAACGCGCAAACGTGAGATTCTAAGTGTTTGATCGCCCTGGCCAGCCGGTGAACTATCGAACCTGTTGACGGATGCTAGTGGTCGTAGAGGCGGGAAAGATCGGTGATCAATCGCAGCAGGAGACACTGGGACATGGCGCGGGAGGGTTCCAAATGACTGCCGCCGGACGCTTAATGATTCAGGCCTCGTCCACATCTAAAAAAAATAGCACGCGCAGCACATTTTGTTTGACTTCGCGGACCGCGTATTCTAGTTTTGCTGTATAAGCAAGCCGTCCTCCCGATGCAGCAGTCTCCTACCCTTAAAGTTCTTTTTTCGCTACCGTTGAATTTTTGCGCGGCGGTGCGGGCGGGTGAGGACGGTAATTCCAAGTTGACGTTGCTTAACAGAGACCCTGCGGATCCAAATGCAGAAAGAGAGACTGAACAAGCCGGTGTTGGTTACAATGCCTTTGGACTTCCTCGTTCTCGGACACCGGTTAGAATTCAGGGTGCATTTTCGCTGGTGGAGTTGCTTGTGGTGATCTCGATTCTAGCCGTGCTTGCGACACTGCTCGTCCCGGCCGTGCGCAATGTCCTGCAATCCTCACAGATCGTAAAATCCGCTGCAAATCTCAGAACTCTATCCCAAGGGGTGAGCCTTTATGTCTCCGAGAATGATGGACTGCTTCCCTCGCCCGCGGGAATTCCGGCAGAAGGAATTCGACCTTGGTGGGAGGACGTTTATAGGATGGTGTATCAGAAGACCGCCGATCCTGCATTTTTTGTTCCGTTCGATACGGCAACCAGTTTGCGGGGCACGGTTTTTCAATGTCCTTTCGTTGAAAAATCCGGTGAGGGAACTCCCGTGCGCTCCTATGGACTTAACACTTTCCTCAAAGACGGTGTTGATATGCCTCCCGTCCCGCCGCTCCCGTCCGTCCCTGCACCCCGCATCAAATACGCGAGACTCATGCAGCCTTCAAAAACCCTGATGCTTGCCACATCCAAGAACAGCAGCACAGTGGGATGGGGAAGCCAACCGTTGGACTTGGCATCCTCTAAACTCAGCACAAGGGCTGGCGGAAAAATCCTTGTTGTCTTTGCAGATGGGCATGCAGACACGCTGAGCAGCACGAACATCCCGCCCTCAAACCAAGACATTTTTTGGAAGGGATACCAGTAGATATTGTAGGCAGCATCGATTTATAGCCGCTGTGCCACTGTAATGATCGACCATCGCCACGAGTGCAACGATTACTATCCATTCTCCGAACCGCAGGTTTATAAGCATCAGCGATTGCCATCGTTTGATCGTTCGTGGACTAACTTTGGATTGGAATCCCAAACCTTATTCGGATGGCAGGACGGATCGCGAGCGGAAATCCGCCAACGATAAAAGAGGGCGATGATCTACAAACTCCCCAACCACGACGGATCGAATACGCCGATCCCCTATCTTCTGACCCCCGAAGCCGGAGACAACCCGCTCTACAATGGCCCGGCCATTTTCGGGGTGCGGACGGGCCATCCGGTTTTTTTGCGCCTGCCCGTTTCTGGAAAAAGACCGCTGCATTTTTCGGCCGTAGCACTACCGGAGGGGATCTTTCTGGATGCCGAAAGCGGTTTGCTTACCGGGTGCCTGGCGGAAGGCGGCACACGCACGATCCGAATTACCGTTGCGAATCAGGTCGGTGAAGTTGCGTTCAATCTGAAGATTTGTGTGGGCGAAGACATTTCCCTCACCCCACCGCTGGGTTGGAATTCATGGAACGCCTGGGCGGGTAGCGTAAACGCGGAGAAAATCCGCGTGGCGGCGAGAGCTTTCATTGAGCTGGGGCTGGCCGACTACGGTTGGAGTTACATCAATATTGACGATGGATGGCAGGGCGAGCGCGGGCCCGACGGCGTGCTCCAACCCGATCTGGCAAAGTTCCCCGACATGCAGGCCCTCTGTGACGAAGTTCATGCGATGGGACTTCGGATCGGGGTTTATTCTTCGCCGTGGGTGAAAACCTTCGCCGGGCGTTTGGGCGAATCGGCCGGCCAGGGCGTCGGCAGTGTCCGTGACGATGAACGCGGATGGTATGTCGGCGATCAACAGTTCGAGGTGCCGGACGCGCAGCAATGGGCGCGGTGGGGGTTCGACTACTTGAAATACGATTGGAACCCGATGGACCTCGCCTCGGGCCGCCGCATGCAAAAGGCGCTGCGTCAAAGCGGGCGGGATGTTCTCTACAACGTGACGAACTCGATCCACAAGGAGCCGCCGGAAAAATGGGCGGAGATCAGTCAGTGTTTTTATCTGTGGCGCACCATCCCTGAGGACGCCAACACGGGCAACCTACTCG
>Ga0163144_10017261_pt1 | contig 14708 bp, 18 predicted proteins | sample OliLak19BULKMAT1_FD_123175 | JGI IMG/M metagenome (GOLD analysis project Ga0163144, IMG submission 123175) | Freshwater microbial mat bacterial communities from Lake Vanda, McMurdo Dry Valleys, Antarctica - Oligotrophic Lake LV.19.BULKMAT1 | ecosystem: Environmental > Aquatic > Freshwater >... | reverse complement strand
ATTATTTAATCCAGGAGTCTATTTGTCTAAACAAGATGTAATTGAAATGGAGGGGACAGTGACCGAATCTCTCCCTAATGCCATGTTTAGGGTAGACCTAGATAATGGTTTTAATGTTCTTGCGCACATCTCAGGTAAGATCCGCCGCAACTATATTAAGATTCTGCCAGGCGATCGGGTCAAGGTTGAATTAACTCCCTATGACCTAACTAAGGGGAGAATCACCTACAGATTGCGTAACCAAGGCGGAGGTGGTGGTGGTGGCGTAGGTAAAAAGCTAGATTAGTTATTTGCCCAAGCTATTAGCAACCAAATGGGCGCAGGCAAAGCCAGAAAAAGCAACTGCATTTAAGCCCTGTCCAGGAAAGGTACTATCACCCACACAGAATAAATCAGCAATAGAAGTGCGATTAAAGGGCATTGTTAAAAGCCCTGGCAGCTTAAAGCGGGGAACTGCACCATAGGTACCATCTACTCTGCCCAAAAAGCGGCGATGCGTGCGTGGTGTGCCAACTTCTTTATAATCCAAGTTTTGACTTAATCCTGGCAAAACTGTTTCCAATCTATTTATGATTTTTTCTGCCTCTAGCTGCTTTTTAGCTTCATATTCTGTTTCGTTCAGCCCTGCCCAATCCTTAATCCAACTGGGAGAAAAGGCATGAACGATATGGCATCCAGGCGGTGCAAGCTCAGGATCTAAAAGCGTAGGAATGGAAACAAAAATTGTACCGTGGGAATCCTCTATGTTTTGCCAGTTTTCTAGTAACACATGGTGACAGGCTGATTCGGACGGAATGGATTCAGCCTTGACCCCTAAATGCAAACTTAAAAAACTAGGAGATTTCTGGTAACGATTTTGCCATTTTTGCTCTTTTTGCGGTAAAGATTCTTGTTTAAGTAAACTACCAAAGGTATCCCATCTGGTGGCGTTGGAGACAAGCCGTTTAGTCCTAATTATTTCTCCACTCGCTAAGTGAATAGCGATCGCTTGATCTCTAGTTTTGGGCGTAATTTTAGTTACCCTAGCACCATAGCGAATTTTGCCACCCTTTTGTTCTAGCCCTTCCACTAGCTTTTCTGCAATCTTACCCACGCCACCTTTAGGATAATTAATACCGCCATAATGGCGATCGCTAAATACCATTCCCGCATTGATCATCGGCGTTTTATCCGCAGGTACTACTGACCAGATGTAGCACTCCATATCGATAAATCTTAGAAGTTCAGGATCATTAATATAGCGTCGGGCGATATCTCCCACATTTTGAGGTAAAAACTGGACTAAGCCCAAACAAGCTAATGGATTTTGTAGAAATACTCGAAGTAGGTAGCGATACTCTTCCAAAGAAAGTAGCTCAATCGCGTTCAAGCAGTTAAAAACTTGCCAGCAGGTGTCATAAAATTTGCGAATACCTGTCCTTTGATTGGGAAAATAATCACCTAATTTTTGGATAAATACTTCATAATCCCGATCAACTTTGAGATCTAGCCCATTCGGTAAGTGGTAATGAACCTGGCAGTGATCGGCAATAGTCTCCAGTTCCATATCCACGTCTGCAAGAGCGCGGGTCAGTAAATTGGTTGTGCCCTGCTTACCAAAGCCAAAAATCATCGATGCACCTACATCGAAACGGTAGCCATTCCGTTCAAAATAGCCTGCACTCCCGCCTGGGATTAAGTATTTCTCTAAGACTAGAACTTCTATTCCTTTGGCAGCCAGTTGGGTAGCCGTGACTAGTCCCCCGATACCAGCGCCAATTATAACTACTTCTACATCAAATTTTTGAGACATTGAGGATTACTTCTGGATCTCAACACCCTTCCAAAAAGCTATATAGCCTGTAATATTTTTGGCGGCTTCCTTAGCTTCAGGATAATACCAAGCGGCATCGGGATTAGTTTTGCCGTTTACATCTAGGGAATAGTAGCTGGCGACCCCTTTCCAACCGCAGGTAGTATGCTTGTCACTGGGTTTAAAGTATTCAGACTTAATTGAGTCAGGCGGAAAATACTGATTTGCATCAACTACTTCACAGCGATCGCTCTCAGCTACTACAACCCCATTCCAAATTGCTTTCATAAATTTTAGGCTTAAATCTGATTCTCTCTATTCTAGCTTGGTTAGACAATCACTTTATAAGACTAAGCGGACTCAGGCTTGGGTAAGGGTAAGACTAATAGTTCGGCAGTGGAAAGTTTCTCTACCATTTCCTTAGTGATTACACACTTAGTCACATCATTGCGGGAAGGTAACTCATACATTACATCTAGCATTAGCTGCTCCACGATCCCCCTCAGTGCCCTTGCTCCTGTCTTGCGCCGATATGCTTCTTTAGCGATCGCTTTTATAGCTTCAGGCTCAAACTCAAGTTGCACATTATCCATCTTCAGCAGCTTCTTATACTGCTTGACCAGGGCATTGCGTGGTTCAGTTAAAATGCTCATCAGAGTAGATTCATCCAAAGGATCAACCACCGCTGTGACTGGCACCCTGCCAATGAACTCAGGAATCATGCCAAATTTTACTAAATCTTCAGGCTGAAGTTGCTTGAGCATATCCGCTGTGCGCTTCTCTTTAGGCATATTGTCTCCCTGTTGGATGAAACCCATGGACTTCTTGCCCGTGCGCTGTTCGATCGCTTTATCTAAACCAACAAATGCCCCGCCGCAGATAAATAGAATATTTTTAGTGTCAATCTGAATACAGTCTTGATAAGGATGTTTCCTGCCGCCTTGAGGTGGCACATTAGCGATCGTCCCTTCTAACATTTTTAAGAGCGCTTGTTGTACCCCTTCACCTGACACATCTCTGGTAATTGAAGTATTCTCGCCCTTGCGCGCTATTTTATCAATTTCATCAATGTAAATAATCCCATGCTGAGCATCTTCTACATCTAGGTCTGCCACCTGTAGCAAACGCAGCAAAATATTTTCCACATCTTCGCCAACATATCCCGCTTCAGTCAAAGTAGTCGCATCAGCTACTGCAAAAGGGACATCCAACATTTCTGCTAGGGTCTGTGCCAGCAGAGTTTTGCCGCAGCCAGTAGGGCCAATTAGTAAAATATTTGACTTTTGTAACTCCACCGCATCTTCTGGATTAGTACTGACAGGAGCTTCTGGGGTGGGCTGATGTAAAAAACTGAGGCGTTTGTAATGGTTATATACCGCCACTGACAAAACCTTTTTGGCTTCATCTTGCCCAATTACATTCTCATCCAAATACTCCTTAATTTTGCGTGGCTTAGGAATTTGGCTCAGGTTAATGCCATGACTGGTTTTAGATTTACGCTTTTCTGGTGCTTCTTTGCGAGATGAGGGGTGAGATGAAGCTGCACTAAACAATTCCTCGTCTAGGATTTCATTGCATAGATCTACGCATTCATCACAAATATATACCCCAGGCCCAGCAATTAGCTTGCGTACTTGCTCTTGGGATTTACCACAAAAGGAACATTTGAGATGAGAATCATATTTACTTGGCATAAGAGATGTAGCTAAACCAAAACGTAGTTAGACTAGGAGGCTGCAGCAGCTTCTGTGGCAATTAAAGAGGCATTTTTATCTTGGACAACTTGATCAACTAAACCATATTGTTTAGCTTCAGTCGGAGACATAAAGAAGTCTCGATCAGTATCGCGCTCAATGGTTTCGATTGGCTGTCCTGTATGCTCAGCCAGCAGTTGATTTAGGACTTGCTTATGATAAAGAATCTCTTTTGCCTGGATTTCAATATCGATCGCTTGTCCTCTAGCCCCACCCAAAGGTTGATGAATCATAATTCTGGCATTTGGTAAACATAGACGTTTGCCTTTAGCCCCACCAGAAAGCAGAAATGCGCCCATACTCGCTGCAATCCCCATACAGATAGTAGAGACATCGGGACGAATATGCTGCATTGTGTCATAGATTGCCATACCTGCGGTTACTGATCCTCCAGGGGAATTGATATACAGATAAACATCTTTTTCGGGATCTTCTGCTTCTAAAAATAAAAGCTGGGACATAATCAGGTTTGCCAAGTCGTCAGTCACCTGGGTACCAAGGAAGATAATCCGCTCCCGTAACAGGCGAGAAAAAATATCAAAAGCTCTTTCACCGCGACCAGACTGTTCAATCACCATCGGGATGATCTCATTTACGGGCTGAACAATTAAGCTTTGATCTAGAAAGCCAGGTGCAGTCAAGCTTTGCAGCATATTTACTGAGGAGGTAGAAGAAATCAAGTCTTGGCGATTCAGCATAGTTCCTAAGATTTGTGTGGTTATCTGACTATTATGACTCAAATTAGTTTTTTGCTTTTTTAGACTTGGGCTTAGCTTCTGTATTTTTAGAAGTCCCAGGAATCTCTGGAGCAACAGTAACTTCATTTACTGCTTCAGCCGCCACTAGGATTTCAGTCACTAAGGTCTCAGTCACTGGGGTATCAGGAGATAATACATCAGTAGATTCATACACTTCTTCAGCTTCAATCAAGATTTCGGCATTACTTGCATTTAGACTGAGATTTTCTAATTCTTCATCTACCAATTCTGCTGGTGTGAGGGAGCCTTCGGGTACAAATTCAATTTGATTGTTTTGCTCTAGCCATTTCACTACTTTTTCACTGGTAAGATCACCTTTCAGCATATCTCTCAGCTTCTCTAGATCGATTTTCTTCTGATCCTGCAAGTCTTCTAGTACTTCCTGGAGTTTTAGTTCGATCTCTTCTGGGGTAGGCTCGATTTTTTCCAGTTCTGCCACTTTAATGATTACTAGCGATCGCTTGACGCGTACATTTGCCTCTGGTTTAGCTGTCTCAACCACGCCAGGCATATTCTCTTTAGTAAAGATCTGATTGACCAAGCGTTGCATTTCAGGTTTACTATTCAAATAATTGATTTGTTGTCGAATTAAGAAATTGACTTCATCATCAATCATCGTCTCAGGAATCTCAACTTCTAAATTGTTTACCAGAGCATTTAGCAAAGCAGTTGTGACATTAGATTCGGTCTCCTTAGCAGCAGCGGTAATTTCCCTTTCTTCCAAAAATTCTCTCAACTCAGCCATAGTTTGCTTTTCGCTAATTGCCTGAGCAAATTCGTCATCTAGGGCAGGTAATTCATTCATCTTGATCTCTTTAAGCATGGTGCGGTAGATCACTGACTTGCCGCCCAAAGGCTCATCCCACATCTCCTCATCAAGTACCATCGGGATGTCCTTGGTTTCGCCAAGATTCATGCCAATTATATTGAAGGCAAAATCAGACTGATTCATGTCTACTTCTAGCAACATAACGTCATTGTCATCAGCCTCATCTGGAATTTCTTCACTAGTATCAGCATCAAGCATGATGTAAGAAATAGTCACCTCGTCTTCTAGCTGAGCGGGACGATCTTCTACGGGAATTAAAGTGGCTCGGCGAAATTGGAAATCTTCGAGCAGCTTGTCTACTTTTCCGAGCTTGGGTTCAACTTTTTCTACCTGAACTGTTAGTCCTTGATATTGTGCCAACGAAACTTCTGGCTCGACATCGATCGCTGCTTGAAAAGTTAGCGGCTTGCCAATCTCAAAACTTGCCACAATCTCTTCGAGCGGCGATCGCATTTGAAATTGCCCAATCGGTTTAACTTCCTCTCTGTGGTCTTTTAGGGCTTGAGTTAGGGATTCTTCGATTAAATCTTCAAGTACCCCAGCCTTGAGTTGAGTTACGCCAAACTGTCTCAAAATTAGTTGCTTTGGTGCTTTACCCTTGCGAAATCCTGGAATTTCGGCATTCTTAGTCAGCTTTAGTACATTGCGATCGTAGATTGCCTGAGACTTTGCGCCTTCAACTTCAATTTCAAAACTAACTTGACTGGCGGGGAGCTTTTCGAGGGTAACTTTCATGCTGTCTGGAACTGGGGCTTGAGTATTTGGATTTCACCTGCGAAAACAGGCATAGTCTAGAACTATATCATTTATGAGTCATTCACTTGTTATGATCGAGCTAGTACTATTTATAAATCTAGGGTGAGATGCTGCTGCAAACGCCTCCTAACCAAACCAAATCAAAGACTCAGCCGATTATCACTTGGGAAGCCCTACCAGCCGATTTTGTTTTACCTGATGATCCTGTGGAAAATATTGAACAACCGACTCTAGCGGCGGCGCTTACTGATGCCTTAGGAACCGCAGGCTTAATTTCACCCGAAATGCTAATAGCAACTAACTTTGGGCTGGTGGCAACTGTAAATCATAAATTGGTAATCAAAGCGCCAGATTGGGTTTATGTGCCAAACGTACCTCACCTGCTGGAAGGATCGCCTGTGCGCCGCAGTTATACGCCCCATCTTCAAGGCAGTGCGGTAGCAATTGTGATGGAATTTCTATCGGAAACCGATGGAGGTGAGTTATCAATGCGGGCAATTTCACCTCTGGGCAAAATGTATTTTTATGAACAAATTTTACGAGTTCCCATCTATGTGATCTATGACTCTTTTGAGCCGAGCTTGGAGGTGTGTTGTCTAGATCTGGGTAAATATGTTTTACAAACTCCAGATCAGAACGGACGCTTTTGGATTCCTGAGCTAGAACTGTTTTTGGGTGTTTGGGCAGGTGAAAGATTCAATCAAATCAGTAATTGGCTGCGGTGGTGGGATCGGAGCGGCAATTTGTTGGTTTGGAGTAATGAATTAGCGGAGCAAGAAAGCCAAAGAGCAGATCAAGAAAGCCAAAGAGCAGATCAAGAATATCAGCGTGCAGAACAAGCAAATTCGAGAGCAAAAATTCTGGCTCAAAAACTCTTAGAGCTAGGGATCGATCCCTCTTCTCTAACCTAAATACAACATAAAGCCTATGATCGATTGTTAGATATAATTAATCGCTAGATATAAAGGGTATAGGTCTTACATAGATTTTAATCCCTTTACTTCAAAATATATAAATAAAGAAAGTGCTACTCAGGCTAGGTTAGGGAAAGGTAATGGTAGTAATTGTGGTTGGGATCAACCTTATTCTGTCCTTGGGGCTGCTTTGGTTGGCATGGCAAACCCGAAAGGCTATGTCTAGTATTGCCGCCGCAACTCAGAGTATCAATAACTATGCCTCAGCTTGTCAACGGGGCTTAGAGAATGTGCCATACACTACACTCAAGGCAAAAGAAGCAATTAGTCAACTCAACGATCGCTACCAAGCATTAGAAATTCAGATCGAAAAATGGCGATCGCTACTCAAAAAAGCCCAGAATTTTTTTCAGCTACTTTCCCGATCAAATAAAATGGGCAAGGCTAGATAATATCTAAGTAGCAAGATTTAGGAGCAAAACATGGCAGACGGTTCAGGCAGATTTTGGGGCGGTTTGCTAATTGGCAGTGCGATCGGGGCAGCCGCAGGTATTCTATTAACACCACGCACAGGCAAAGAAACCAGACGCAAGCTGATTCAATCAGGTAGTAAACTTACTGCTTCTGTGCAGTTACAAGCCGACCGCTTAACGGATAAGTTGGGTGACCAATTAAATGAAATTACCGAATCTGCTCAAAAGACAATCGGAGATACGACCGAAAGAGTGCAAGAAGCGATCGCCGCAGGACAAGAAGCTAGTCGCAAACTTTCTCAAGAACTGAAAATGGCTTATCCACTTGGCAATTCACTCCCTAATTCTACAGATGCTTCGATTGAAGAGGAATCAGCATGAGCGAACCGCTATTTTGGCTAGGGCTATCAATCTTCTTTGTGGCAATTAGCCTGACTGCGTTACTGATTACGGCAATTCCAGCCTTCCAAGAGATTACTCGTGCTGCCCGTGCTGTGGTCAAATTAGCAGATACTCTTTCAAGAGAATTACCACCGACTTTGGAATCTATTAGACTAACTGGATTAGAGATTAGTGAACTAAGTGAAGAATTGAACCAAGGAGCAAAGGGAGCAAGTGAAGCGGTGCAGACGGTAAGCCAAGGAATTAAGAGTGTGCAGCAACAAGCCCAGGATGTTTCGATTTCTACCAAATCTACCTTCGCAGGACTTAGAGCCAGTTGGCAGTCGTTCCGTCATCCTCGTCGTCATCGCCAAATTAATAGCCAAAAACCAGATTCTAAAGCGTAAGTTGGTGTGAATAGGTAAAGTTGAAGTCTCAAATCATAAAATGAACTAAGACTCTCCAAGGGACTTTACCCTGCAACTATTTTTGCGGTGGGTTTGCGCGAAAATTTTTGTCTAGAAAATAGAGGGTTTAGAGATTTTCCTCTCTCTGTTGAGTAATTAGTTTCAAGTCTGGTAATTCGATCAATTCAGCTTCTTTCTCTTTGATCGAAATCGGCATCATCACCGCTGTGGGCTGCTCAATCCAATAGCTAGAGAGGGGTAAAGTGTCTTCCAATTCATCCAGAGGGCGAGGCACAATCATCAAATTATGGAATTCGCCAATCCGCTCAGCGGTTTCCATTCCTACTTCCATTGCTACGGTGATATTTGCTACCGATCCACGCACAATCGCCGTACATAATCCGCCTCCAGTAGTGACATAGGCAGCCAAATGAACTTCTGCGGCTTTAAGCATGGCATCGGCTGCACCAACAACTGCGGGGAATCCTTTGGTTTCTAATAGTCCGATCGCTTGATGACTGAGACGACTATATCCAGCTTCGGCAATTTCTGCTAAACGACTACCTATGGGTAAGACCGCATCTAGATTGGGATATGGTCGCGCCATCACTGAAGTAGAGACTAAGTACATAAACTGCTCAGATGCTTCTACTACGGTTTCTACTGCCAATCGCACATCGGAGATATTGCCACGAATAATTGCGGTACAGTGACCACCGCCAGTTTTTTCATAGCCTACCAAGAATACCGATGCCGACTTCAACATCATGTCTGCTGCACCTACTACTGCCGCAAAACTGGTGGTAGAAACCATGCCCAAGGCACTCTCTCGATCAAATTGTCCTGAGTTATATCCAGAATTCTGTCCAGAAATATCTCTAGTGGTTTTTGCCATCACCCTAATCTTCACGATCTATTGGCTTCATCCTACCAGATCGGCTGATTATGGAGATGACGTGCCAGTATATTTAGTCACTTTTGATATACTGAATTTAACTTAATCTCCTAAAAATAATTATGAGCGTCGCCGAACTTAAGGTTGCTATAGAGTCCTTGTCTGGGAATGAAGTAGGGGAGTTAACTGATTGGCTGGTATTATCACGCTCAAGCTTGGGATAAGTAAATAGAAGACGATCTCAGAACTGGCAGACTTGATAGGTTACTTGATGAAGTCGATTTTGAGTATAAAGTAGGATTAGCAAGGGTTTTATGAAGTATCTTACACTACCTAAATTCTGGGGATTATATTATGACCTACAATCGGTTTTAGACCATTTTCGGTTTTGAAATTTTAATTTTATTAATCATACCTACCTTATTGCTCAATTTATGCCAAGAAAGATCAGAGAACTGAAGGCGCAGATTGTAAGGGAAAGCCTTTTACATCTATCGAAACGAGGCAAAGGAAGTCATGAACTCTGGTTACATCCTCTGATTGCCAAAACCATCACAATTTTGGGTAAAGATGGAGATGACGTGCCAGTATATTTAGAGAAGCAAGTACAGAAATTATTAAAAGATTTGAGGAAAATTCAAGATGATGAGTAGATATAGTATGAGGATTGAATGGTCTGATGAAGATTCGCTATTTTTGGTGACTATCCCAGAATTTAGTAATTTAGTACTAATGCCCTGTACCCACGGTAAAACTCGCGAAGAAGCGATCCGTAATGGCGAAGAAGCGATCGAAATGTATCTTGATGCTTGGCAGAATGAAAAATTAGCTATTCCTCAACCCTATATTTTGCAAATGACCTAAATAGCATCTCAAGAGTTAGTATTTCAAGCCTTAATATTCATACCACGACTCATCTTTGAAGCGATCGCGGTATATTGCTGATCGAAAAGCATCATGGTGAGATTGAGTTTGAGCAGTCCAAAAACTTTCACTACCTAGAGGTGGAATTACATCATAAATCGGTTCATCCAGAAAGAAGCCATCACAAAAACGAATACCATAACAGAGGGAATTTTCCTCTCCTACGTTACTTTGATAGGCAAACAAATCGGAGCCACAGCCATGTAATTCGGCATCATCGCTAAAGCGATCGCCATCATAGAGGAGCACTTCTTCTACGGTCACTAAGCCCTGAATTGCCCAAGCGGGGAAAGTATATACATCAAAACCAAACTCTTGATAGATTTCTTCACATCGGACTCTTTCCGCAACAGTATCAGGGAAACCAAGGGTATGAATAATCAAGCGATTATCTGCCTGTAGTTGCCACAGAGGTGCAGGAATCTGCTGCCAAGCGATCAAGATGCTATGAAAGCCTGATAAATAAGCTAGAGCTTCGGTGGGAGTGAGGGACAAAGCCAAGGAATTACTGGATGGTGCCATAGGGATCTGGCAAAGATTATCTGACAAAGATTAATAGAGAGTAAGGATTAATTATTTTGGCTTTGTAAGCTCTAGTGCATCCTGCCTTGCCTTTTCATTTGCATCTAAAGCTTTATTAACTTCAGTCCTTACTTCCGCAGGTTTATCCAAAAGATTTTTATTAGATCCTTCAGGCTTGCTGGGTCTATTGAGCATTGTTACTGTTAAATACAGAATTAGCCCCACGCTTAACATTAATCCTAGTAATCGCATTAGCTTCGCCAACTTCCAAATCAATTCCTAGACTTTAGCATAGAACAATCAGCTATTTGGGCGTTTATTTTGGCTGGCGATCGCCCAAAATCTGGCAAGATTAAAGCCGAACTGACTAGAGACTTAGGGCTAATTCCTAAGATTGCAAATCAACTTCATATCGCTTCAGGATCTTGCTCTTCTTCCGCATCTGCGGTTTCTAAATCGGAGTTTAGATCCTTAAGATTCACTTCAATTTGTTGTTGAAGCGTAAAAATTAGATTTTTTTCGGCATGAATTTGAGTTTGATAGTAGTAGCCAAGGTCAGGGTTGACTTTGAGGTCAGTTTTTTCCCATAGGTCACGCCAATGGCGATAGCGCTTTTCGGTCATGATTAACTGAATCCGAGCGATCGCGGCTTTAATAACCATGCTAGGACGAAGAAGGGCTACCTTATCATTCTCATCTAACCAAAGCAGATGGTATAGCTGTTGTGCTAGGTCAGGAATCTCAATACAGGCGTTTTGCAATTGGTGAATCAAGTTATCAGATTGACTAGCACATGGCTCTAGATCGGTTTTTCCCTGATCCAAAAGGTCGAGAACGATTTGCCAAAGTTGACGGTGATTAGCGAAACTAAATCCTAAGTCTTCCTTTTCTAAAAATTGATAAATCGGCGATCGATATTGACTGAAGTGCAGATAAATTTGCAGTAGTTGAGTTTCGGCTAGTTGTAAGGCAGAGGTGGGATTATCGTTGATTGGATTGCGGTGACTATACCAGCGATCGCGACGAATTTGTTGATGCAGCTGTCGGCGTAAATCCTGCTCTAGTCTTAAAGCTAGTTGAGAATTTCCTTGGGAGAGACTTTGAGCGCATTTGTGAATGTAATGACTGCGTAAAGTGGTGTCAGGCAAATGAGAAAGAAGCTTGGAAATCGCTTGACTTGCCTGCTGAAATTGATCGGCTTGATTTAATTTTTTGCCCAACAAAGCTAGTTCTATTTGCCAATCTAAAAACAGCGGAGCATTTTCAGTTAATTCTCGATAAGCCTTACTAGGATGAGATCGCAGAAATTCGTCTGCATCCTTCCCTTGGGGTAAAGTGAGAATCCGAAGTTGGACTGTGCCACTATAGATCAAGTCTTGGAAGCCAGCGATCGCTCTTTCTGCCGCCGTAGTTCCAGCTTTATCAGCATCGAAGTTGAGAATGATTCTTTTCGATTCGGTATAACGCAACAGTTGACGCACCTGATCAGCTTGAAGCGCTACTCCCATTGTGGCAATTGATTCACTAATTCCTGCTTGGTGTAAGGCGATCGCGTCAAAATAGCCTTCTACTACGATTGCCCGATCCTGCTTGGCAATGCCATCTCTTGCCCGATCCAAGCCATAGAGAACTTGTCCTTTATGGAAAAGCGGAGTCTCAGGTGAATTGAGATACTTCGGTTCTTCATCTCCCAAGGATCTACCACCAAAAGCAATTGGTTTACCTTGCAAATCGCAGATCGGAATCATTAAGCGATCGCGGAATCGGTCATAGTAGCCATTGCCAGCTTTGCGCGGCACAATCAAACCCGCTTCCTCTACTAAACTTGCAGGAAAACGGCGCTGATTTACCAAGTAGCCGAAGAGTGTATCCCAACCTGCGGGCGCATAACCCAGCTGAAATGTTTGAATTGTCTCGGTGGTAAGCTGGCGCTTCTGGCTTAGATAAGTAAGCGCGGACTGACCCTGGGTGGCATTGAGAGCGTGTTGAAAAAAGCTGGCGGCTAAACCGATCACTTCATAAAGCTGCTCGCGGTGAGACAACTGGCGCTCAAATTCTTGGGATTGTTCTGGCTCTAGGGTACGCAGCGGAATATTATGCTTGCGAGCAAGATCTAAGGCAACTTCGTGGAAACTGCGATCGCCAATCTTCATCAAAAACTGAAAAGCATTACCACTTGCGCCACAGTTGAAGCAGTGATAAATCTGTTTGGCGGGATTCACCGATAGGGCAGTGGCATTACTTCCCTGATGGAATGGACAGGCACCACGAAAATTCGCGCCACTTTTTCGCAGAACGATATGCTCAGAGACAATATCCACCAGGTCAACTTGTTGGTTGATCGCAGTTATAGTTTCTTGATGCAGTCGCGGAGTCGCCACAATTTTCTGGTTATAATTCCAGTTCTATCCTAGCGTCTTTTAAATATAGAGAGAATTTTTAGGGAATAACAAACATCCAACAACTAAGGGCGATCGCTAAAGCATCACTGGCATCATCTGGTTTAACAGGATCAGACAGCTTCAATTCCCGCACCACAGCACTATGTACAGCCTGCTTATCCGCATTACCGTAACCCGTCAACGTTTTTTTGATTTGTGGTGGAGAGAATTCTTGCGGCTCTATGCCATGCTCTGCTAGGGTAAGCAAAATCACACCTCGAGCCTGAGCTACACTAATTAAATTCCCCATCCGATAAAAGAAGAGTTTTTCCATACCCACAACTTGCGGTTGCCACTCTTGCAGAATTATGTGCATATCGGTGTAAATCATTTTCAAGCGATCGCCCATCGGATCATCTTTACTAGTTTTGATTACGCCTACTTCCAATAGTTTGGGAAGCCGATTTTCGACTTCAATTAAGCCAAAGCCCATAGTGGCAATGCCTGGATCAATTCCTAAAATTCGCATATTTTTGTGATATTTCCATTTTTGGTGCGATCGCTCTTAATAATTTAGATCACTTCTATTAAATTTTCTGATCAACCGATCAGCACCGAAAGGAATTAAGCGATTTCTAGTTATTAACTTTATAAATTTAAGATAATAGTCCCAAAAATCGACTAAAAGTGTGATGCTCAAACCGTTATAATTTGTGAACTAAATATTAAAAAGTTTCTAAAATTTTTCTATGGCAGAGGTTACCTTTTTTAATGCTCTCAGGGAAGCGCTCGATGAAGAGATGGCACGCGACCCCCATGTGTTTGTGCTGGGAGAGGATGTGGGAAGATATGGCGGCTCCTATAAGGTAACGAAGGATTTGCATCAAAAATATGGCGATATACGCCTACTCGATACCCCAATTTGCGAAAATAGCTTTACGGGTATGGCTGTTGGGGCGGCTATGACGGGTCTGCGTCCAGTGATTGAAGGGATGAATATGGGCTTCTTGCTCCTGGCTTTTAATCAGATTGCCAACAATGCTGGAATGCTACGCTATACCTCTGGTGGCAATTTCAAGATTCCAATGGTGATTCGCGGTCCTGGGGGCGTGGGCAAAAATCTAGGGGCAGAACATTCTCAGCGGCTTGAGGCCTATTTTCAAGCTGTACCAGGAATCAAGATCGTTTCTTGTTCTACTCCCTACAATGCCAAGGGCTTGCTGAAGTCGGCGATTCGTAACGATAATCCAGTCCTGTTTTTTGAACACGTTCTGCTCTATAACCTTAAAGAGAATTTGCCCGATCAAGAATATCTCTTGCCGCTTGATAAAGCAGAAATGGTGCGCGAAGGAAAAGATGTGACAATTGTGACTTACTCACGGATGCGTTATCATGTTTTGGAAGCGGTGAAAGTTTTGGAAAAGAAGGGCTACGATCCAGAAGTAATTGATTTAATTTCACTCAAGCCTTTGGATTTGCCCACGATCGCTAAGTCATTACGAAAAACTCACCGTCTGGTAATTGTGGAAGAAGATATGCGTTGTGGTGGGATTGGCGCAGAGATTATTGCTTCAATTAATGATAATTTCTTTGATGAACTGGATGCGCCGATTGTACGACTTGCTTCTTTAGATGTGCCTACACCTTATAATGGAACGCTGGAGAATCTAACGATCATTCAACCCGAGCAAATTGTCGCCGCAGTTGAGAAACTCTTAGGTTAATTATCAATGACTCAACTAATTGAACAAGCTCGTATCGCTGCTGCAAAATTATCTCAAGAACAACAAAACCCTCTAGTACAGCGCGGCTGGAATTTAGATACTCCTTTTAAGAGGCTAAAACCTTACCTTTATAAGTCCAGCTAAATGGCTTAGCCATAGTTCGATTGAAATAGTCAATGAACTGAAAAATTCTTGCCT
>Ga0163144_10017260_pt1 | contig 14708 bp, 11 predicted proteins | sample OliLak19BULKMAT1_FD_123175 | JGI IMG/M metagenome (GOLD analysis project Ga0163144, IMG submission 123175) | Freshwater microbial mat bacterial communities from Lake Vanda, McMurdo Dry Valleys, Antarctica - Oligotrophic Lake LV.19.BULKMAT1 | ecosystem: Environmental > Aquatic > Freshwater >... | reverse complement strand
CTGCAAATCCCCCGATATCCGTAATGACTCCTCCGCCCAAATTGATCAATAATGACATTCTATCCGCATTTTGCTTGGAGAGCTGATTCCATATCTTTTCGCAGCTGCGAATGGTTTTGCTTTTCTCTCCGCTTTTTATCTGAATGAGAGTGTGTTTGGTATTGAATAATGCTTTTTTAAGCAAAGGCAGACATCGCTTTTTGGTGTTCTCATCCACTAAAATAAATAAAGAAGAATAATTGCTTTCTGCAAGGAATTTATTCAATTCAACAGCAGAGTCATCTCCTACGTGAATTGAATATTGTTCTGTATTGATCGTTTTCATCCGTAAACAAATTTACTTTTCTTTTTTTACCGCTGCTCCGCTCTCCATAATCTGTTTTTGGTGATGAATAGATTCCTGGTGAATGCTTTCGAATATTTTAAGTACAAAATCTGATGTGAGTTGTTTTTCGGCTCCTTGTTTGGTTCTCATCTCTACTATCTCGTTCCAGCGAACATTTTGCAAAATGGTAACTCCATTTTCCTTTTTGTATTCACCGATAGCGCGGGCTATCTCCATTCTGTTTGCCAGAATTCCGATCAGGCTGTTGTCCAGTTCATCAATACGGTCACGGAAATCTTCCAATGAGCTTAATATTTTTCGGTCTTCTACGGATGAAAGACGTACTACTATTTTGTCAATGATCTTTCCCAGCTCCGCGGGAGTTACCTGCTGCTTGGCATCACTCAAGGCAACTTTAGGATTGCAGTGTGTTTCTATCATCAGTCCTTCGTAATCCAGGTCAATGGCGGTTTGTGATACGGAAAAAAGCAGGTCTGTATTTCCACAGATATGACTTGGGTCGCATATCATCGGAATGCCGGGCATCCTGCGTTTTAATTCAATGGGAAGCTCCCACATCGGTTTGTTCCTGTATTGAGATTTATCATACGAAGAAAAACCTCTATGTATTGCGCCAATTTTTGTGATTCCTGCTTTTTGGATACGTTCAATGGCTCCCATCCATAGTTCTAAATCCGCGTTCACCGGATTTTTGATGAGCACAGGAACATCAACTCCCTTTAAAGCATCGGCTATTTCCTGTACGCTGAACGGATTCACTGTTGTTCGGGCACCTATCCATAGGAAATCAACTCCCATTCTGAGCGCTTCGTAAACGTGCTTTACATTCGCTACCTCAACGGCTGTAGGCAAGCCGGTTTCGGCTTTAACTTTTTTCAGCCACTCCAGGCCAATGCTGCCGATCCCTTCAAATTGACCGGGACGTGTGCGGGGTTTCCATATGCCTGCACGGAAGATGCTCACCTTCTTCAACGCTGCGATCTCACGGGCAGTCTGTAAAACTTGTTCTTCGGTTTCGGCACTGCATGGACCTGCAATGACCAATGGGCTGGAAAGAGTTAACCCCAGTACGTTTCTGATTTTTGTTGTTGCTTCCATATTCTTGTGTTATTACTATTATTAGAAATTCATTATAATACTAAAATACGAATGGATACCAATGATACCAATAATACGGATGATTAATGGCTGTTAAAATTCGTATCATTGGTATGGGCTGCATATTAGCATGGCGCATGTTATTTTAAAATTTTTCGGATTGCATTGGCTTTTGTCATTGCTTCGTGCGTTCCTTTTGAATTGTTTTTATCTATGTTGTTTTTAAATTTAGTCAGGTGTTTGATATACGTGCCCAATGCTTTTGAAATGTGTTTAGAATTCTGTTCAAAGATAGGGGCCCACATGTCCGGTGAGCTTTTTGCCAGACGTACTGTGGATGCAAACCCTGAACCCGCTAAGTCAAAGATCGTGCTGGTGTTTTTTTCCATCTCTAGAACAGTAGTTGCAAGCGCAAATGAGGAGATGTGTGAGATGTGCGAAACATAGGCCACGTGCATATCGTGATCTTCCGCATTCATAAATGAAAATTTCATGTTCAATGCTTCATAAAGTTCCGAAACGCGTTCCACTACCCATAGTGCGCTGTCATCCACACAGAGAATGCAGGTCTTATCATCAAATAAGTTATTGATAGCAGCCGTGGGGCCAGAGTTTTCTGTACCAGCGATCGGATGAGTTCCCACAAATTGTTTTCTGTTGGGATGCATTTTAATCGCTTTGCAAGCCTGGCTTTTAGTTGAACCTACATCCATTACTACTGTATTATCTCCGATTTTGTCAAGGATCTCTGGTAAAAGCTTTGCTGCTGCGGTAACAGGAACAGCAAGAATAATTATTTCAGAATTTAAGGCCTCACCCAAATCCTCTACAAAGGAGAGGACTTTCACACCCTCGGCTCCCTTCCTTTTGGGAAGGCTTGGGGATGGGCTATGTATCTCATCTACAATCCCCAATTCCAATGCTAGTTTGCAATTCTCCGGATTTATATCCACACCAATAACGCGCGTACAAAATCCCCTGGCCTTGAGGTCAAGCGCCATAGATCCGCCAATCAATCCTAGTCCTATTACTGTTATGGTCATTGACGAATATTTGTGGCCCCTCCTAAATCCTCTCCTTCAGGGAGGACTTGTGCGTGCTTACCCTCCCTAATGGGGAGGGAAGGGTGGGGCTTGGTTTTTCTTACTCTTGTTATTGCCTCTTGCATCATAGTGGTATCACTGCATAAAGATACTCTTACATATCCTTCTCCATTCTTTCCAAAGATAAAGCCGGGGGTGATGAATACGTTCGCTTGCTCTAATATATTTTCTACAAATTCTTCCGAGGTTGCTTCAGTAGATGTAATCCTTGCCCACACAAACATTCCAACCTGCTGAATGGAATAATCGCATTTAAGAAGATCCAGAAGTTCCCATGCTTTTTCTCTTCTGCGTTTATATTCTTCATTGCGTTTAGAATGCCATGAAGATGGATTTTGCAATGCTTCGATCGCGGCTTTCTGAATAGGAAGAAACATGCCTGAATCTACATTACTTTTTACTTTCAGAATGGTATCAATGTATTCCTTTTTACCTGCTATCCATCCCACGCGCCAGCCGGCCATATTATGGGATTTGCTGAGTGAATTAAGTTCAATAGCAACATCTTTAGCTCCCGGATAACTTAAAATGCTTTTAGGCTTTCCGTTATTTAACACCAGGTTATAAGGATTGTCGTGGCAAATAAGGATCTTATGCTTTTTTGCAAATGAGATCAGTTTCTCAAAGCACTCATCCGTTGCCTCCGCTCCTGTAGGCATATTCGGGTAGTTGACCCAAAGTAATTTTACTTTTGATTTTTTTCCTTTGATTTTAGAACGCAAGTCTTTAAAGTCAGGCATCCAGTTATTCTTTTCGGTAAGACTATAAGAAATGATCTTTGCTCCGGCCATTTTAGAAACGGAAGAGTAGGTAGGGTAGCCGGGATCCGGAACAAGCACTTTATCTCCGGCATCTAAAAAAGCAAGTGAAATGTGTGTGATTCCTTCTTTGGAACCAAGCAAAGGCAATATTTCGGTTTCGCTGTTTAGATTAGTGCTGTAGGTTTCGCTGTAAAAATTAGCAATTTCTTTTCTCAGCTCAGGTACTCCGCGGTACGACTGGTAGCCATGATTTTTTATATCCTGCGCAGCATGCGTCAGTGCATTGATGGTATTCTCAGAAGGGCTCATATCCGGGTTTCCTATTCCCAGATTAATTATTTTCTTTCCGCTCTTTTCCAGTTCACGGATATGTTGTAGCTTTTGCGAGAAGTAATACTCCTGCACATCGTTCAGTCGTTTTGATTGTTTAATGATCATATTTTATTTTTCAAGTTGAACATCCGGTGCTTCTACTTTTATTCCACGTTTATATTCTCCCAATATTTTTAGTTCACTGAGAGAAGGCATTATTTCATTTAAAGCGGTTTTGTATTTTTTGTAATCGTTAAATTCCATGTCAACGTGTATGTAGTATTCCCATTCTCTTCCCACAATTGGCAAGGATTGAATCTTGGTTAAATTAATATCATGTTCTGCAAGTTTGGTAAGTACCGTTGCCAAACTTCCTTTACGATGGGCAACACTGAAATAGAGGGAGGATTTGTTCACCCCGTCCCCACCTTCCCCAAAGGGGAAGGAGTTAAGTACTCCAGTATCTCCCCCTTTGGGGGAGACGGAAGAGGGGGTAGCTTTAATTACCAAAAACCTTGTGAAATTCTTTTTATGTGTTTCAATGGCTTCGGCAAGAAGCTGAAGGTCATAAATTCCTGCGACATGTGTGCCCGCAATAGCTCCGATGTTTTTAAGCTGCTTTTCCGAAATGCGCTTAGCTACTGCGGCTGTATCATCCGCTTCCACCATACGGATGTGCGGATATTGCTCAAAGAAATTCTGGCATTGCAGAATTGCCATAGGGTGAGAATGTACTTCCTTTATATCTTCAATTGTTTGTCCCTTAAGCGTAATCAGGTTTTGCTGAATGTGTAAATATATCTCTCCTATAACCGTAGCTTTTGAATTGCGGAGCATGGCATAATTTGGTAGGATAGTACCAGCTACTGTATTCTCAATGGCAGTAATACCAAAGCCTGCATCGCCACTCATTACATGATTGAATACATCCTTAAAGGACATACACTCAATACATTTAACTTCTTCTCCAAAGTATTTTATGGCGGCTACCTCATGAAATGAACCGTGTGCTCCCTGGATTGCAACTTTTGTTTGTTTCATATTATTCTGTTTTCTTCTACTTTTCTTTCATCAAAAAATGATCAAAAAAAAACCCCTCTCGCTTTCACGGGAGGGGCTTTTTGCCTTAAGATAAATATAGATTTATCCCTCCAGTGAAGGTGTAGAATAAAACCAAAAATATGTTTGTGTAACTTTCATTTTGTGTTCAGTAATATACAAAGATAGAAATGTTTTTTATACCTCCAAGCAAATATTTCAATTCTGCCTTCTATTTGGCAGGATTCAGAAAATACACTGAGGTTCTATTTCTATATTTGTGCGAATTATCCGTATTTAAAGCAGATTTTCAATGAAAACAGATAAATACAAATGGCCGGAACTGAACGCACCCGTAGCGGAAATCAAGCCATACGAGCGCACTATTCATCAGGAAACAGTAGTAGATCCTTATTACTGGATGATTGATTTTTTTAAAAAAGGCCCGGAGAGTGATAATGTGATAACCTACCTGAATTCGGAGAATGCCTATCTGGATACTATGATGGCAGGAACCAAGCAGCTGCAAGCCGACCTGTATACTGAAATGAAAGCCCGGATCAAGGAAAAGGATGAAAGTGTTCCGGTCTTTAACAGGGGTTATTATTACTACACCCGAACTGAAGAAGGCAAGCAATATTTCAAATATTGCCGGAGAAAAGGTAGCATGGATGTAGTAGAAGAAGTTCTGTTAGATGTGGATGAAATGGCAAAAGGAAAGGCCTATTATTCTGTAACAGGTTTGGAGGTGAGCGAAAACAATGCATTACTTGCCTTTGGCCTGGATGAAGTTTCCCGGAGAGAATACACCATTTACATTAAAAATCTGAAGACCGGAGAAGTATATAAAGATGCGATCCCTCGCACAGAAGGTGAAGCGGTCTGGGCAAATGATAATCAAACGATATTTTATACTTCAAAAAATCCGGAAACGTTATTGTCGGAAAAGATAAAGCGCCATATTATAGGAACAGATGTGTCCGATGATGTTACTGTATATGAAGAAACAGATAAGAGCAATTATATTGGGGTATGGAAATCCAGGAATGATAAACACATTTTTATCAGCTCTAAAGCAACTATGTCTTCCGAATGCAGATTTATCGATGCTTCTATGCCAAGTTCTGAATTTAAAGTCTTTCAGCCGCGGATGAAGGATGTGCTGTATGCCGTTACACCTTTGGAAGATAAATTTTTGATCGTTACCAACTGGGACGCAAAGAATTTTAGATTAATGGAATGCCCTTTGGATAAAACAGATAGCAGCAATTGGAAAGAAGTTATTCCTGTTCGTGAGGATGTATTGCTTGTGTCCGTAGAAGAGTTCAGGAGTTTTATTCTCCTTACAGAACGCAAAAATGGCTTGATTCAATTGAAGGTGGAGAATCTGAAAAGCAGAGATGAGTATTACCTCGATTTCGGTGAGCCTGCTTATACTGCTTCTTTAGGATCAAATCCGAATTATAACAGCAATACATTGCGTTATATATACACTTCGCTTACCACTCCTGTTTCCACCTATGATCACAATGTGATTGATAAAAAGAAAACATTGATGAAGCAGCAGGAAGTTGTGGGTGGGTATGACGCGAGTAATTACATAACAGAGCGTTTGTATGCCACTGCAAATGACGGAACCAAGGTTCCTATTTCGATCGTATATAAAAAAGGATTAAAAAAGGATGGGAATGCTCCTTTGCTTTTATATGCCTATGGCTCTTATGGAATGAGCATGGATGCCGCTTTCAACAGTGCGCGTTTGTCGCTTTTGAACAGAGGATTTGTGTTTGCCATTGCTCACATCCGTGGCGGACAGGAAATGGGAAGGCAATGGTATGAAGATGGTAAAATGATGAAAAAGAAAAACACGTTCACTGATTTTATTGCTTGCGGAGAATATTTAATTAAGGAAAAATTTACGAGTCAGGAGCATTTGTATGCACACGGTGGCAGTGCGGGAGGGTTATTGATGGGAGCTGTGATAAACATGGCTCCTGATATGTGGCACGGGGTGATTGCGCAGGTCCCTTTTGTAGATGTGGTAAACACCATGCTGGACGAAAGTATTCCTCTTACCACCAATGAATTTGACGAGTGGGGGAATCCGAAAGAGAAAGATGCCTATTTCTATATGAAAAGCTATTCGCCCTATGAGAACATAGAAAAGAAAAATTATCCCCACCTGCTGGTCACAACGGGTCTGCATGATAGTCAGGTGCAGTATTTTGAACCTGCAAAATGGGTGGCAAAGCTAAGAACAGCTAAAACGGATAGCAACCAACTGTTTTTGTACACGAACATGGCATTCGGGCATGGAGGTGCATCCGGCAGATTTGATTTCTTAAAAGATGTGGCACTTAATTACGCATTCCTGTTTGCATTGGAGGGTATCGATAAATAGTTTCACTCAATGGGGGCGCATGACAAATTTGACACCTAATACTCCTTCTCTTTTGGAGAAGGCAGGTATGAGGCGATAGAAAAGGCAGATTTGTCGTACACTGACGAAATGGGGAGTGAAAATGATAGTCTGTAAAAGAATTATCTTCGTATCTCAATTATGCCAGTTTCATTCGATAATACACAAATAGCGTTTTCTTCGATGAGCGACAGGGACCTTCAGCGCTCGTATTGGCTTTTTAAGCTGGTGAGCAATCCTGCGTTTGTTAGTTCGGGCAAATACCTTACAAACATTGCACTGGCGCTTCATCTTCCTATGAAGTGGATCATTAAGCCTACCATTTTTAGACATTTTTGTGGAGGAGAAACGGTGGAGGAATCACGTAAGAAGATCAATGAACTTGCGCAGCAGCATATTAAATCGATATTGGATTATTCAGCAGAAGGCAAGCACTCCGAAAGCGATTTTGACAATTGTGTTGTAGAAATGATCTCCATTATTCAGGAAGCATCAAGGAATAAAAATATTGGGTTTGCTGTGTTTAAACCAACGGGTATTGCCCGTTTTGATCTGCTGGAAAAGGTATCACGCATTACTTCCGGCTACCAGGAGCAGGTGCGTCCATACAATAGTTTGATCCATAGCACTAAAAAATCATTCTGGCATGGACGCGGAAGAGGACTGCGGGAATATTCCGAGCTGTCAAATCACCTTACTGAAAGCGAAAGAAATGAATTTCATCGGGTGACGGAAAGATTCGACCAGATATGCAAAGCAGCTCACGATGCGGGTGTGCCGGTTTTTGTGGATGCTGAAGAATCCTGGATTCAACGAGCAGTGGATGATGTTGTGAATGATATGATGCTGGCTTACAATCGTACGAAGCCCATCGTATATAATACATTTCAGCTGTACAGAAAAGATAGATTGGAATATCTCATTACTTGCTTTACGCGTGCGCAACGGAAGCATTATTTTTTAGGTGCGAAGCTGGTACGAGGAGCCTATATGGAGAAGGAAAGAGAACGAGCGGCAATCATGAGCTATGATTCTCCCATTAACACTTCCAAAGAAATCACCGATTCCCATTATGACAGCGCTTTGCGTTTTTGCATGGAGCATCTGGACCGGGTGGCCTTTTGCTGTGCTTCGCACAATGAAAAGAGCTCTATGCTGGTCGTGGAGAAGATGCAGGAGAAAAATATTCCTGCCGATCACCCGCATATTTATTTTTCCCAGCTGCTGGGTATGAGCGACCATATCAGCTATAACCTTGCTTCTGCCGGATACAATGTTTCTAAATATGTGCCTTACGGACCGGTACGGGATGTCCTGCCTTATCTGATCAGGCGTGCACAGGAAAATACTTCCGTTAAGGGGCAAACGAGCAGAGAGCTAACACTGATACTTAAAGAGAGAGAAAGAAGAAGAAAATCATGAAAGGTCAGATAGAAGCTGCTCTAATACCGATGCCTCATATCTTTTAGTCCAATTACAATTTGTACTTGATCGGCATTATACCAAATGTTATGGACTAATATATACTCAGTAATGGTATAACACTTCCAGAAGGATCGAATTTGTTTTAAGAGGAATGGCTAAGGCAGTTTATTCCGATTCAGGAGCTGGTTAAGTACGTTATCTGAAAGGTATTATCGGCATCCGCAGGTATCTTTTTCCAGGTCAATGGAATGTATTTTTGAAATGCTATCCACTGTGGAGATGATTATCCTGATTTTTTTATTTTCCGCAAGGGTTCCATCAATCATATAAGAAGGTGGAGTTTTACGCGTATCGCTTTCTTGAAAGTTAACATCTCCAGATCTAATTAATTCTGTCATCCCGGATTCGCTGATATTTTTGCAATCCATTAAACATTTTACCTGGTCAGCGTAGGTGATTTTTGATGTGAGAATCATCTCTTTCACTCTGTTGCTGGGAAGCCAATAAGCGCGGTTTTTCCCTTTAATGAGTGTGAAGTAAACCAACATACACCCAAGCGCAATACCAAACCCGAATAATAAATAACGCCTGGATTTTTTCATGCTCGCTTTTCCTGCCTGGCTTTAATTAGAATGCAGCAAGAAGTAAGTTGATATCCTTAGAAGGGATTTTCAGAAAATCTCCTAGGTATTTGTTGGTGAGCATGCCGTTATAAATATAAATTCCTTTGCGGAAGCCGGCATCCTGTTTAAGCATTCTGTCAACACTGCCATATTCAGCAACATTCATCATGAGAGGGCCGAAAACAGTGCTGAATGCATATGAAGCAGTTCTGGAAACGCGGGACGCAATATTGGGCACACAATAATGGATCACTCCATGCTTACGGAAAATTGGCTGCGTATGATTTGTAACCTGAGAAGTTTCAAAGCAGCCGCCTTCGTCAATGCTCACGTCAATAATTACAGAACCTTGTTTCATGTCCTTTACCATTTCTTCTGAAACTACGCAGGGGGTTCTTCCTTTGGTCGCTCGTATGGCCCCGATGGCTACATCAGCTGTACGTAAATGTTTCTGCAGCACCCGTGGTTGTATAACAGAAGTGAAAATACGTGTCCCTACAGCAGTTTGCAATCTTCTTAATTTATAAAGAGAATTATCAAATACTTTTACCGTTGCACCCAGCCCAATAGCAGCACGTGCGGCAAATTCACCTACAGTTCCCGCTCCGAGAATGATCACTTCGGTAGGGGAAATTCCCGAAATACCTCCCAGGATCAATCCGGGACCGTTGTTTACATTGCTTAAATATTCGGCAGCGATCAGGATAGATGCCCCGCCTGCAATTTCTCCCATGGCACGGATTACAGGATAGATACCTTCCTTATCCTGGATCCACGAATAGGCAATGGCTGTAACGCGTTTATGCATTAGCGCTCTTACATATTCATCCGATTGTATTGAAAGTTGTAGCGTTGAAAATAAAATTTGTTTGTGCTTCATCATCTCAATTTCTTTGAGCGATGGGGGAGCTACTTTAATGATAATATCCGCTTTGTAAATTTCTTCTGCTGAAGCTGCTATCTGTGCGCCAGCCTCGCTGTAATCAGTGTCTAAAAAATTAGCCTTTTTTCCTGCATTTGTTTCAACTACCACCCTGTGTCCGTTATTTACCAGTACAGCCACAGCATCCGGAACCAATGCAACACGGGTTTCCTGGAAAGAAATTTCTTTGGGGATGCCGATGTATAAGTTGTTTTTTTTGTGGCCTACTTCCAGCATTTCTTCCTGCGGAAGCAAAACACTGATTGGAATATTTTTGGAGATAGGGTCTTTTTTCATTGGATATTCAACGGATTTTGAAGTAATTCAGACGGAAAGATTCGGATAAGTTTGGAATATGGCATCCGTTTGCAACTATTTTGAATGGCTAATTTACGTAAAAAAAATTAAGAAATGCTAATATTTCTTTCTTCTCCATCCACATTGATTTTTACTTTAACATATTTTTCAGAAAGTAGATGTTCCATTTTTTCAGGCCACTCGATAAAACAATAATTCCCGCTGAAGATGTAATCTTCATAGCCTATGTCATATATTTCAGATTCGGATTTTAAACGGTATAGGTCAAAGTGGTATAAAGCCCCACCTAACCTCCCCATAGGGGAGGAACTAGGTAATCCATCTTCTCCCTTTTGGGGAGATAAGAGAGGGGCTTCGTATTCATTAATAATCGAATAGGTCGGACTACTTCCTGTATCTATTACTCCCAATTGTTTGCATATTTCCTTGATAAGAGTGGTTTTACCAGCACCTAATTCACCATAAAAGCAAAATATTTTTTTGCCTTGTGCATACTTTAAAATTGATTCTGCGGCAGAGGGAAGCTCAGTAATATTTTTTAATGAAATGACCTTCATTTTTGATTTTATACTGCAAAGATGACAAAAATGCTGCAAGTTTGCTGCTGCCTGATATCATTTTTGCCCTATTGAATTATTATGAAAAATATAATAATATCATTCAGCTTGTTTGAGTTTATATTTGCATATTGTGTCTTATAATAACATGTTAGCTCTGCAAGTGGCATTCACTGCTAAGAAATAATAATGAACCCTATATTACATCAAACTATAGTAAAAACCATAAAAGGTGCCAGAGGCAAAGAAAGATTTGCTGGGGGCGGAGTGTATAATAGCGGTAAGCAGATATATAAAATGAAGGTGACTATCATTCATTTTCTCAAAGATTTCTTTCTCATTGTCGTAGGAATAATTTCTGCAGGTTTTGGACTTAAAAGCTTTCTTTTGCCCAATTCATTTATAGATGGTGGGGTTACCGGTATTTCATTGCTTGTTGCGGAAGTATCGCAATATCCATTGTCAGTTCTTATCGTATTCATCAATATCCCATTCATTGTTATAGGGTTTACACAGGTGGGTAAAGCCTTTGCTTTGAAAAGTATCGCGGCCATCTGCGGGCTCGCGATCGCAATTGCATTCATTGATTACCCCGTTATCACTTCGGATAAGCTGCTCGTTTCTGTTTTTGGAGGATTTTTTCTGGGTATCGGCATTGGATTTGCGGTTCGTGGAGGAGGAGTGCTCGATGGGACAGAAGTTCTTGCCATTTATCTTAGCAAGAGGACCGGACTTACCATAGGCGATATTATCCTTGTATTCAATGTTATGATCTTCTCTATCGTAGCCTATTTGCTTTCGGTAGAGATTGCGTTGTATTCTATGCTTACCTATTTTGTGGCTTCCAAAACGGTAGATTTTGTAATTGAAGGCGTGGAGGAGTACACGGGCGTGACCATTATTTCCCCCAGGAGTGATGAGATAAGGCTGATGATCATAGAGCAGATTGGCCGGGGTGTGACTTTGTACAACGGCCAGAGAGGTTATGGAAAGAAAGGGGAATATCTGGGCGAAACTAAAATTGTATATACGGTAATGACCCGGCTCGAAATTGCAAAGCTAAAAGCAGAAGTGGATAAAATTGATCCCAATGCTTTTATGGTAATGAGCCCTATAAAAGATACCAAAGGAGGGATGATAAAGAAAAGGACTTTTATGGATAAGTGAGATGAAAAGAATGTAGTGTGTAGTTATTTTGCGCTCAGGGTTACAAACGGGATCAGCATTTCTTCTAATGAAATTCCTCCATGCTGAATGGTGTTGCGGTAATAATGAACGTAGTGATTATAGTTATTGGGGTATGCAAAGAATTTATCCTGCTTTGCAAAAATATAAGTGGTGCTCACATTTATGCGAGGCAAAAAAACATCGTCCGGATTTCTTACTTCAAATACATCGCGTTTCTCGTAGGTCAGGCTTTTTCCTTGTTTATAGCGAAGGTTGGTAGACGTGTTTCTGTCTCCTACAACTTTAGAGGGCTCCGTAACACGAATGCTCCCGTGATCTGTAGTAATAACAAGCATGCCTTTCTTTTCCGCAATATGTTTAATGATGTCGTGGAGAGGAGAGTGTTCAAACCAGGAAACAGTAAGAGAACGGTATGCTGATTCATCGTCCGCCAGCTCGCGTATCACTTCCATTTCAGTGCGTGCATGCGAAAGCATATCCACAAAATTATAAACGATAACATTCAGCTTGTTCTGCATCAGGTTGCTGATGCTATCCGCCAATTTTTTACCATCGTTGTGATTTGTGATCTTATTATACGAATGTTTAATATCCTTGCCCCATCGTTTTAGCTGCGCGGCCATAAACTCGTGCTCAAACTGATTTTTGCTTCCTTCATCTTCTTCGTTTCTCCAAAGATCAGGACGTATTTTTTCGATCTCGCTTGGCATTAGTCCCGCAAATAATGAATTGCGGGCAAACTGCGTTACAGTTGGAAGTATACTGTAATAAAGAGATTCTTCTTCTACTTTAAAAAGCTCTGTGATCTTAGGCTGTATCATTTTCCACTGGTCGTAGCGGAGGTTGTCGATCACTAAAAGGAACACATTTTCTTTTCTTTCTAAAAGCGGCTTGAGCTTTTCTTTCAGAATGGTATGTGATTGTAATGGCGGATTATTTTTTCCATGCAACCAGGAGATATAATTTGCTTCAACAAATTTGCTGAATGATGCATTTGCTTCCTGCTTTTGCATGGAAAGCATATCCGACATGCTTTCGTCTTCCGATTTGTCAAGTTCCAATTCCCAGAATACCAGTTTTTTGTAAATATCCTTCCAGCTTTCAGGGGTTTGTTCATCACTGAGGCTCATGCCTATCTGCCGGAATTCCTGCTGGTAATTATGGGTTGTTTTTTCAGAAACTAGGCGTTTATTCTCAAGAATTTTCTTCAGCGATAGCAGGATCTGGTTCGGATTAACAGGCTTTATCAGGTAATCGGAAATTTTTGATCCGATGGCATCTTCCATGATCTGCTCTTCTTCACTTTTTGTGATCATAATCACAGGAAGGTCAGAACGGTAATCTTTTATTCTTGTGAGGGTCTCAAGGCCGCTTAATCCGGGCATGTTTTCATCCAGAAATACAATGTCAAATGCTTCGGCTTTGATCATCCCTACAGCTTCATCTCCGCTTTTAGCAGTTTTAACTTCGTATCCTTTTTCTTTCAGGAATAATATATGTGGCTTGAGAAGATCGATCTCGTCATCTGCCCATAAAATACTAATCTTGCTCATAGTCAAATTGTTTATGTGATGCCAAAATACGAATGCATACTAATGTTCAAAATAGGATACTAATATACGAATAGAAGTACATTTGTATCATCGATAGTACGTTTTCAAACTAATATTATTGCATGCTCATTCGTATCATTTGTAATATTTGTTTCATTGGTACCATTTGTATATTCGCATCATGACTAAGAAGCAAATTTTGTTCAACGATCCTGTTTACGGTTTCATTACTGTTCCTGACCCTTTTATTCATCAGATCATAAATCACCCCTATTTTCTGCGATTACAGCGGATTCGGCAGTTGGGGCTCACAAGCCTCGTTTATCCGGGGGCTTTGCATACCCGTTTTCAGCACGCCATGGGAGCCATGCATCTTACGATGAAAGCGGTTCAAACCCTGAGGGCCAAAGAGGTGGAGATAAGCAAAGAGGAAGAGCGAGGAGTGTTGATAGCAGTTCTTCTGCACGATATTGGCCATGGGCCTTATTCCCATGCGCTGGAAAACAGCATTGTGCATGGCATATCGCACGAAGATATTTCAATGCTCTTTCTGGAACGGCTTAATAAAGAATTTAAAGGAAAGCTTTCTATTGCACTAAAAATTTTCAGCAATACGTATAAAAAGAAGTTTTTATACCAGCTTGTTTCCAGTCAGCTGGATATGGATCGGCTGGATTACCTGAACAGGGATAGTTTTTTTACGGGTGTTTCCGAAGGAGTTATCAGCTCGGAGCGAATTATTAAAATGCTTTCTGTTGTAAAGGATGAACTTGTGGTGGAAGCAAAGGGTATATATTCTATTGAGAATTTTATTATTGCGCGAAGAATTATGTACTGGCAGGTGTATCTGCATAAAACGGTGCTGAGCGCGGAGTATTTGCTCGTCAATATTTTAAAGAGAGCAAAACAACTTTGCCTCACCCCCAACCCCCGAGCTAAGGGAAGAGGTGCTGAGCTTTTTTGCACCCCGGCATTACGTGAATTTCTTTACAGCCAACACGATAAGAAAGCTTTTGCAAAAACACCGGCCCTTTTGGATGCATTT
>Ga0163144_10017258_pt1 | contig 14710 bp, 13 predicted proteins | sample OliLak19BULKMAT1_FD_123175 | JGI IMG/M metagenome (GOLD analysis project Ga0163144, IMG submission 123175) | Freshwater microbial mat bacterial communities from Lake Vanda, McMurdo Dry Valleys, Antarctica - Oligotrophic Lake LV.19.BULKMAT1 | ecosystem: Environmental > Aquatic > Freshwater >... | reverse complement strand
GCACGGCAGCTGGCGGGGATGCTGGCTCGCGTTGCCGAGGAAACTGAACACCGGCACCGGGGCGGTGGCCGGCGAACCATCAGCCGACGGCATGCCGTCACCTGGCTGCTCCTCAATCTGTGAGAAATCGATCGAGCGGCCGTCGATGCGCGGCGGCGTGCCCGTCTTCAGCCGCCCCTGCGGCAGCTTCAGTTCCTTCAAACGCGCCGACAGTCTCAGCGCCGGCGGGTCGCCAGCGCGCCCGCCGCTGAAGTTCTGCAAACCCACATGGATGCGACCGTCCAGAAAAGTGCCCGCCGTCAGCACCACGGCACGGCCACGGAAGCGCACGCCGACCTGGGTGACAGCGCCCACCACACGGTCACCTTCGAGCATCAAGTCATCCACCGCCTGCTGGAAAAGCCACAGGTTCGGCTGGTTCTCCAGCCGCTGGCGCACGGCGGCGCGGTAAAGCACGCGGTCGGCCTGCGCGCGCGTGGCGCGCACGGCCGGGCCCTTGGAACCATTGAGGATGCGGAACTGGATGCCCGCTTCGTCGGTCGCAGCCGCCATGGCGCCGCCGAGCGCATCGATCTCCTTGACGAGATGGCCCTTGCCGATGCCGCCGATCGACGGGTTGCAGCTCATCTGACCCAGCGTCTCGATGTTGTGCGTCAGCAGCAGCGTGCTGCAGCCCATGCGGGCGGCGGCCAGCGCGGCCTCCGTGCCAGCGTGGCCGCCACCCACCACGATCACATCGAATTCCTGCGGATGCAACATCTGAACTCCCTGGGCGCCGGCCGGGCCCTGAAGAGCCGACGATCACGCGCAAACCTGTGATCTTACGAGCTGGCCGGGAATTCGGGGAAGTCTGCAAGATAATGCGAGTGCTTCTCGTTCTTGTTGTCTACAGCCTGTCAACGCGGCGGCACCGCAGCCTCACCACCAACGCCCATCGGCGCCATGCCCGAGGGCAGAACCAGCGGCCGCCGATAATTGCACGATGGATTGCCGCCCTCACTGCGGCGCGTGCTGCACCGCGCCATCAATCACCTCGCCCGTCCCCGGCCAGCCTGGCGCCGGCGGCAAGCCGGCCGGCGTGCCCTGCGTGCAGCTGGACGCACAGCAGCGCTGCATGCTGTTCGGGCTGCCGTCGCGGCCGGCGGTCTGCAGTTCGCTGCGCCCGTCGCCCGAGATGTGCGGCGCCAATCGCAGCCACGCGATGGCTTGGCTGACACGGCTGGAGCACAGCACGGCGCCGAGTCAAGCATGACCGCCGGCCGTGCCAAGTCGACAGGTGCCATGCGGGTGGCGCGCGGTTCACCGGGAGGACACACGCTGGAGCTGCACCGCGTCGGCACGCGTGAGCTCTGCGCCGCCCCCACCTCCTGCCTCTTCGGCAGCGTCGCGCTGCAGTTCCATGGTCCAGCCAACGAGGCCATCGAGCTGGTGCGGCAGTCACCGGCCTGCTTCGCACGCTGGGTGGATCATCTGCCGTTTCGCAGCGTCATCTTCGGCACCTTCGCCGACCGTCTGGCAGACCTGATGGCGCTGGCCAATGAACAGGGCACCATGCAGGAAATCGTCACGCGACCGCTGCAGCGTTTCGAACGCGACGGCGGTGACACACCGCTGCCAGCGGCTTGAGGCCGCCCCGCGGCCGTTTGACCCAGATCATTCAAGTCCGCGCCGATGCGTCGCACACTGCATTTATCGGCAATCTTGCCGCTACACCTTCAAGCCAATGCGGCTTTGCCACCTTGCTTGACTCCCACGGGGGGCGGCCGGCTTCAGCCGGCCTCGGGACACCTGGAAATCTGACCATGAAATCCAATGTCGGCGGCATCGACCGCATTCTTCGCATCGTGCTGGGCCTGGTGCTGATCGGCCTCACGCTGAATGGCAGCATCGGCGTCTGGGGCTGGCTCGGGCTGATCCCGCTCGCCACGGCGGCCATCGGTTTCTGCCCGCTGTACACGCTGATTGGTATCAGCAGCTGCCCCATGAGAAAAACCTGAGGCCGCGCGAACCTTTAATGGAAGGGCGCCGCATTCTGCACGCTGCGCAAGTCTTGCGCCACGCGCCCGTCCTGCAAGGCGATGACACGGCCGGCTGACGAGATGGTCTCCGGCCGGTGCGCGACGATCACCCGCGTCAGCGCCAGCTGGCGCACGGCCTGGTTGACGCTGCGCTCGCGCTCGATGTCGAGCGAACTCGTCGCCTCGTCCAGCAGCAGGATCTTCGGCCGCTTGTAGAGTGCGCGCGCTAGTAACACGCGCTGCTTCTGGCCGCCAGACAAAGCCGCGCCCATGTCGCCGATCAGCGTGTGGTATCCCATCGGCATGGCCTCGATCTCCTCGTGCACGGAGGCGACACGGGCGCATTGCTGCAGCCACTCGGCGTCTGCCTGCGGGTCGAAGAAAGCAATGTTGTCGGCGATCGACCCGGAGAACAAGGGCTCGTCCTGCATCACCGTGCCGACCATGTCGCGCCAGGCACGCAGTCCGATGCGCGACAGCGCCACGCCGCCGATCCGCACCTCGCCCTCGCTGGGCTCCAGGATGCCGAGCATCACCTTCAGCAGCGTCGTCTTGCCGCAGCCCGACGGCCCGACGATTGCCACCGACTCGCCGGGCTCGATGCGCAGGCTGACGCCGCACAGCACCTCCGGCTCGCCATCGGCATAGCGGAAGCTGACGTCGACCAGCTCGATGCCGGGCGCCAGATCACGCGACCCGTCGCGGGCCGCGCCCGCGCGCGTGCCGGTGTCGGCCTCGGCCGGCGTCAGCACGATGTCGGCCAGCCGCTCGCCCTGCAGGCGCAGCATCTTCAACTCCACGGTCTTGTCGATGAGCGAACTGACCCGCAGTGCGAACTGTTCCTTGTAGGCAATGAATGCGAACAGCATGCCCACCGTCAGCCGGCCGTCGAGCACCAGCAAGGCGCCTATCCACAGCACCGCCACGCGTTCCAGGCCGAAAAGCAGCCGGTGCAGCACGCTGAACAGCAGCTCCAGCTTGCGGGCGGCGATGTTGGCGTTCATCGAGTCGACCACCAGGCTGGCGAAACGTGACTGCCGGTCGGCCTGGGCGTTGAACAGCTTGATGGCCATCACGCCCCGCAGAGACTCCAGAAAGTGGCTGGCCTGGCGCGACTCGAAGACCAGCGTTTCTTCGGTGGCTTCGCGCATCGGCTTGAAAAAAGCCCAGCGCAAGGCCGCATAGGCCAACACCGCGGCCAGCACCACGGCGCTCAGCGTCACGCTGTAGATGGCCATCATGATCAGCGTCAGCAGCACCAGAAGGCCGTCGAGCACGGCCTCGATGAAGCTGGTGGTGAGCGTCCGCTGAATCTGCTGCACCGAGCCGAAGCGCGACCAGATGTCGCCGACATGGCGGCGCTCGAACCAGCCCACCGGCAGCCGCATCAGGTGCGCGAAGACGTTCACCAGCCACTGCAGGTTGAGCTGCGCCGACAGCACCAGCACCGACCATGAGCGCACCGCCGCGGTGGCCGCCTGGATCAGCACCAACAGCACAAAGCCGATGCCCAGCGTGACGAGCAGATCGCGGTCGGCGCTGACCAGCACGCCGTCGACCACCAGCTGCATGAAGAACGGACTCAGCAGCACGAAGCTCTCGAGCGCCAGCGCCAGCACCAGGATCTGCACCAGCGAGCGCTTCAAGCCCGTCACCGGCCCGAGCAGCCGGGCGAGGCGGACGGGCTGGCGGTCACTGGCCGGTGTGAAGCCGGGCGCCGGCTGCAACTCGAGCGCCACGCCCGTGAAGTGGCGCGAGACCTCGTCGAGCTTGAGCCGGCGTTGCCCGCGCGCCGGGTCATGGATGATGGCCACGCCTCGGCGCACCGCCACCAGCACGACGAAGTGGTTCAGGTCCCAGTGCAGCACGCAAGGCGTTTGCAGCTGCGGCAATTCATCGAGCTCGGCGCGCAGCGCGCGCGACAGCAGCTGCAGCTCATCGGCCATGCGCACCAGGTCGACCAGCGTGGCGCCCTTCAGCGACACTGAAAAACGGCGGCGCAAGGCCGGCAGGTCGGTGCGGTGACCGTGCGCCGAGGCCACCATCGCCAGGCAGGCCAGGCCGCATTCGGCGGCCTCGGTCTGCAGGATCACGGGCACTTTGCCGTGGCCGCCCAGGCCGCCGGGCCCAAGTTTCAGGGCGTCGAGCAGCGCCACTACAGTCGCCCCGACAAACCGGCCAGCGGCTCGAACAGCCACTCCGCCAGGCGCCGCCGGTCGAGCAGCACATCGGCCTGCAGGCGCATGCCCGCCACCAGCGGCAAGGGCTCTGCGGAAGCTGCTGCGGGGTCCAGAGCGACGGTGATGCGGAACAGCGGCTCACCCTTGCGGGCAGCGTCCATCGAGGCCAGCGAGAGCGTGGCGAGCTCACTGGCCGCTAATGGTGTGCGCGACACCTGCAGCACATGGCCGGGCAGATGACCGAACTTCTGGTACGGGAAAGCCTCGAAACGCAGCCGCACCGCCTGCCCCGGCCGCACGAAGCCGACCGCGCTGGACGGCGCATAAAGATGCGCCTGCAGCTCAGCGCCCGCGGGCACCAGGCTGGCCAGCGCCGACGATGGCGAGACACTCTGCCCCAGCTCGGCCAGCACCGCGCTGACCATGCCGGCCTGCGGCGCGCGCACCACCAGCTGGCGCACCGCATCCTGCTCGGCGGCCTCGCGCGACAGCAGGGCCAGATCGCGTTCGATGTCGCCCTGCGCACCACGCGCCAGCACGGGCAGGCCGGTACGCTCGCCATCGAGCTCAGCACGTTCACGCCCCAATGCGGCCTTCTGGCGAGACAGTGCCATCGCCTGCGCCCGCAGACCGAGCACCTCTTCGCTCTTGCCCTGCACCTGCGCCGGAGAGATGAACTGGTCGTTGCGAAGCGATTCCAGCCGCGCCAGCGCCTGCTGAGCCAGCGCCAACCTTTGCGCCTGCAATGCGGCTTCCGCGTCGAGCTGCGCCAGCTCGACTTCCAGCGCCTGCAGCCGGCGATCCATCGCCAGCTGCCGGCCGCTGGACAGCTGCCGCTGCTGGCGGGCCGCATCTTCCAGGCTGCGCTGGCGTTCGTTCAGGCTGAGGCGCACCTGAGCCTGGGTGCCGGCGTCGAGCGTCGGGCGGTCGAGCGAGAGCACGAACAGCACCTCGCCAGCCTGCACCTGCTGACCCTCGGTGATGCGGCGCTCCAGCACCGTGCCGGCGGCGGCCGGCACCAGACGGATCAGGCCCCGGTCAGGCGACAGCACGCCGGAGACCTGCGCCTTGCGCGTGTACTCGGCGCGCCACAGGAACAGCGCCACCGCCGCGGCTGTCAGCACCACGCCGAACGTCAACACACGCAGGGCGAGCGGGCGCACCAGCTGCACGCTGCCCAGCCCCTGCTGGCGCTGCGATTCCACGGCTTCAGGCCTGAACAGCAGGCGCATCAAGACTTTGGGGAGGCAATCCGGCGGGGCAGTCGGGCCGACCGACGCCGGCCAAACCGCTCAATGGCGCACTACCAGGTGCCTTTGGGCGAACACACCGTGAGCGGGGCTTCTGCTGCCCACGTGCCCTTCGGCGATCCACCACCGATGAACTTGAAAAGCTTCGGATCGATCAGCGTCGGGCCCGTAGGCACCGTGCGCTGCGTCTCGGCCAATTGAACGGGGCGGCTGGACTGGGCAAAGGTCATGGGTCGTACTCCATCGATGGCGAAGACGTGTGGATTCACACGCTTCACACCATTGAAGCAGTCAGCCGCCCGGCCGAACACTGTTATGTCTTACAGGTCGTCGCGGCCGCAAGACACCGTCGTGCCGGCACCGGGCTTTTCGCTTGGCTGACACAGACCCGCCCAGGCCCCACGGGCCAGGCAATCCGCGCCCGGATCAGTGGATCAAACCAAGCCGCAGAGCCTTCAGCACCGCAAGGTGCTTGTTCGTGCAGCCCAGCTTGTGCATGGCGTTGTTGACGTGCAGCACCGCGGTGCGCTCGCTGATGCCCAGGATCGCGCCGACTTCCCAGGCCGTCTTGCCCTCCATCGTCCAACGCAGCGCTTCCAGCTCGCGCGGCGTCAATGAAGGGCGCTCGGGTTGCAGTGCGGGCGGCACCAGCAGCCGTACCGCAGCTTCCTGGGCGTGCACCGCGAAAAGCTGCAGGTCAGCCACCACGCGCTGCAGTTCATTGGCGTCGGCAGGCAGGGCCTGATCACGGTCGACACCCAGCATGAAATGGCGGCCCTCGGGCAGGTGCAGCGCCATTGCGATGCCGGTGCTGTAACCATAGGATGCCTGCTGCTCCCAGACGTCGCCCAGGCCGTGGCCGACGTAGGTGGACTGATCCCAGATGATGGGCACACTCTGGCGCTTGCAATGCTGCATCACGGGGTCCTTGCGCCCGGAGCTCGGGTCGACGAAGACCTGCGCATATCCATCGGGCGTGTTGTCGATGGTGATGAAATCGCTTTGCCCAAGACCATGGTCGATCACGGTCATGGCCGACACGGTCTTAAAACCGAGCCTGTGCGTGAAACGCACGACTTCATCCCGGAACTCGTCTCGGTTCCGGGCTTGCAGCACCGCCATGTAGCCGCCGGGCAGCATCTATTTCCTCTAGACCCCATCAAAAAAAAAGATCGCAAAAACCTGCCATCTCGCCGCTGCCCTGAAAGGGTTTACAGCTTTCTCGCCAGGGCCACTTGCCGAAAGATAGCGGCATGCAACATACATCACCGACATCCGGGCTTCTTCGGGAGCCATTCCGCCCACCATTGTCGCCCTGGGCACTGCGTGCTTGGCCACCACTATTGTGGCAGGCCGCACAGGCAGACGGGTTGCAACTGCAGCACCTGCGCACGCGCATCACGCTCAACACCGGGCACAGCAGCGGCGGCGTGGCGGGCCAGACCCTGTGGGGCGGCAGCTCGGGCAACGGCCAAGCTGGCGTGGCCTGGGACTGGGTGCAGATTTCGCAAGGCGTGGTGGCCATGTCCGACCCGTTGTCGGTGATCTCCAACCTGCACCTGCTCGGCGACGAAGGCGAGGTGCTGACCTCCTGGCAGGCCGCGCGCTACCTGAACCAGATGGTGCACGCGCTGCCCTGGCAGGGCGAGGTGTCGCGCGCGCTGCTCGCCTCCCACTGAGAGGGCCCCCAGGCCGACGAGGTACGTCGTCCGCCCCCGAGGGGGTATGAGCAAAGTGGCAGAGCCACATTTGCTCATGCCGGTGACGCGGCCGCGCGGCGCGCTACTTCAGCGCCGCGCTGCGCAGCGTGCGTGCCACGAAGACGATGCCGAGCAGCGCCAGCAGCGCGCACACGGCGAGCGGCAGCAGCACGTCCGGCGCAGCCACCGCCTCGCCCTTCAGTACACGCCCCATCAGCGTGACCTGCGCCAGCGCCGGCACCCAGAGGTGCCAGGGCGCTTCGCCTTCCTGGTTGAACAGCGTCAGCAGCGGCAACAACGACACACCGAGCACCAGCACGGTGGCGCTGGCCTGCGCTTCCTTGAAGCTCCTGCAGCGGATCGCGAGCGCCATCAGCAGCGCCGCCAGCGCGCCGGCCAGCGGCAGCAGCAGGAAGATGAACCAGGCCGCCTCGCGCGTGCCGAAGCGGAACATCGCCGACAGCGTCTCGCTGCGCAACAGCCACTGGCCGGGCAGGAAGCTCAGGCAGCTCAGCACCGCGATCAGCATGCCCACGCTCGCCACCGCGCCCCACTTGCCGAGCACCAGGGCCAGCCGCGAGGTCGGGTTCATCAGCAACGGCTCCAGCGAGCCGCGCTCGCGTTCGCCGGCGGTCGTGTCGAGCGCCGCATTCAGCGCGCCGTACAGCACCGCCATCAGCACGAAGAAAGGCACGATGCCCGCCCATAGCGCGGCGCGAGCCGCCGGGTCGGCAAGATCTCGCTCCTCGACGGACACGGCCTCCAGCGCCACCGGCGACACGCCGCGCATCGCCAGCCGCAGCATCGCCTGCTCCTGGTTGTAACCCTGCAGCAGGCGCGCCAGCCGCACCGCGTTGCCCTGCGCGCGCTGGTTGGTGCTGCTCGCCACCAGTTCCACCACCGGCAGCGCGCCGCGCGCCAGTTCGGCCTCGAAGCCGGGCGGAATCACCAGCACCGGCTCGCCGAGCTTGTTGTCTTTCAGCTGTTGCTCGAAGTCAGCCGGCGCGGCGCGCAGCGTGTAGGTCTGGCGCTCGAAGTAGTTGCGCAACGAGGGAGCGAATTCGATGCCCTGCACCACCAGTTCACGCTGCTCGGCGCGCTTCTCATAGCCCGACACCAGCGTGGAGATCAGCACCAGCACCAGCGGCCCCACGGCCACCGAACTCAGCAACACGGTGGCCAGGGTGCGGCGGTCGCGCAGGGCGTCGAGCAGCTCTTTGCGGAAGACGATCCAGGCCGCCTTCATGGCGCGCCGCCCAATATTGGCGCCGGGCGGCCGAACGCCAGCTGGACGAAGGCCTCTTCGAAGTCGTTCTGGCCGGCCATCGCCATCAGCGCCGGCACCGTGCCGCTCGCCACCATACGGCCTGACGCCACCACCACCACCTCGTCACACAGGCGTTCCACCTCCTGCATGATGTGGCTGGAGAAGACGATGCACTTGCCCCGCTCGTCGCGCAGCCGGCGCAAGGCATCGCGCAACGAGCGCGTGGCGAGCACGTCCAGGCCGTTGGTCGGCTCGTCGAGAACGATGTTCGGCGGGTCATGCACCAGCGCGCGCGCGAGCGCCGTCTTCATGCGCTCGCCCTGGCTGAAGCCGTCGGTGCGGCGGTCGAGCAGCGGCCGCATGTCGAACAGCGCGGCCAGGGTCTCCGCGCGCCTATTCGCCGCCGCCACGTCCATGCCCTGCAGGCGGCCGTAGTAGACGATGTTCTCGCGCGCCGTCAGCCGCGGATAGAGGCCGCGCGCGTCGCTCAGCACGCCCAGGCGGGACAGCGCGGCGGTCGGCTGCCGGGCAACATCGAAACCGTCGACATCGATGCGGCCGGCATCCGGCGCGATCAGCCCCGCCACCATGCGCAGCGTGGTCGTCTTGCCGGCACCGTTCGGCCCCAGCAGACCGGTGATGCAGCCGTCGGCGGCGTGCCAGCTGACGTCCACCACCGCCTGCACGGAGCGCGCCTTCGAGCCACGGCCCTGCGTGAAGGACTTGCTCAGTTGCCGCACGTCAATCATTGCGCTGCCTCGGCCGGCTTTGCCACCACCGCCACGAACGGCGGCGGCCGCGGCACCGCGGCGGCACAACTGGCGTCGACCTGCAGGGCCTCGCCATCGCTGGCGGCGTCGATGAAGCGGAACAGCAGGTCGCGATGGCAAGGCAGGCTCAGCACGCCGTGGCCCGCATTCGCCACCATGACATGGCGCGCCAGCGGCCCCAGCGCCAGCGCCACGCGCTCGCCATGTCGTGGCGGCGTGGCGGGGTCGATGCCGCCCGACAGCACCAGCGTGGCTGACGGCGCGCGGCCTATGCGGTAGAAATCGGCCGGCACCTCGCCACGCGGCCAGTCGGCGCAGTCCTTCTGGTAAAGCTCGGCGAAGGATGTGCCGAAGTCGGCGCCCGGGCGTTCGGCACTGCCGTCCAGCCGCGGCACGTCTTCCGCGCAGACCACCGAAAAGTGCATGCCCCGGGCCAACTGCCCAGCGCGCCGGCCGCCACCGCCCAGCGCACTGGCGAGGCCGAACAAGGGCGCGAACCGGCCCTCGGCCGCCGCCTCCAGCGCCGCCGGCAGCGCCGAAGCCAGCGCCGGCGCATACAGCGCCTGGCGCACCAGCCCGGTGACGATGTCGCGCGTCAGCAGCACACGCTCTTCGACGTTCGTCACCGGGTGCGGCAGCGTCGCCTCAAGAGGCAAGCTGAGCAGCAGCGCCTGCCAGCGGCTGCGCAGCGCCGGGTAGCGTGCAGCGCAGCTTGCGTCGGCCTCGCAGGAGCGCAAGAGAGCATCGAAAGCGGCCTGCGCGTCGGCTGAAAAAGAGGCCGGCAGCACCATGTCGGGCGGCGCCGCGCCGTCGATCACGGCGCGCCGCACCGCCGCGGGAAACTGCCGCATGTACTCCAGCACCGCGCGCGTGCCGTAGGACGCGCCCACCAGGTTGATGCGCGCGGCACCGAGTTCGCGCCGCACGGCGTCGGCGTCCTGCATCGCGATTGTGGTCGTGTACTGGCGCAGGTCGCCGTGCGGCAGCGCCTGCAGTGTGCGCCGGCAGGCATCGATCAGCATGCGCTGGCGCGCCGGCTCCACCTGCTCCGTCAGCGGGCGTGCGGGTGACTCGTCGGCGCACTGCAGCGGCGCGCTGCGGCCGGTGCCGCGCTGGTCGATCAGCACCACGTCACGCCGGTTCTGCAACCGCGCCAGCAGGCGGCTCAGCGGGCCGGCCAGCTCGATGGCGCTCTGGCCGGGGCCGCCGGCGAAGAAGAACACCGGGTCGGGCTTGCGCTGGCGCGCCAGCGCCGGCAGCACGGCGTAGTGCAGATCGATCTGGCGGCCCGCGGGCAGGGCCGGGTCGAGCGGGCGCTGCAGCACACCGCAAAGCGCGCCCTGTTCGACGCCGACCAGCCGGCACGGCTTCAGCGCGGCCGCGCGCTCACCGGCATGCAGCGGGCCGGCGAGCAGCAGCGCCGCCAGCGCCAGACAGCGTGGCGACCATGCGCGCGCGGCGCGCAGAGGGTTCATCAGCCGAGCAGCCGCTTCAGTTCACCGCTGGCGATCAGGGCCGACAATTCATCGGCGCCGCCGACCAGTTTGCCCTTGACGAAGACCATCGGGAAGGTGGGCCATCCGCTCCACATCTTCAGCGCGTTGCGGCGACGCCAGTCGCCGAAGTAGCTGCCGTAGTTCAGGTCGTGGTGCGCCACTCCGGCGGCGTCGAGCGCCTTGCGGGCCTTCCTCGGATACGGGTTCTGGCGCATGCCCACCACCACCACCGGGTGGCTGGCGATGGCTTGCTGGACCTCGCTGACGATGGCGCCCTGGTAGCAGGCCACGCGCACGCGGATGGCGGGATGGATGTGGGCTTCTTCGAGAATCGCTCGTGCCATGGGCACCTCCTGACGGAAGGTTAGCAGGCCGGGCCCGGCAGCGGCCTCGCATGAAGTGCCTCCCGACAGCCGGCCGCGCTTTCGGCTACCCTGCGATCCCCAATTTCCGAAGGTCGATGATGAAGCTCTACTACAGCCCCGGCGCCTGCTCGCTCAGCCCGCACATCGCGCTGCGCGAAGCCGGTTTGCCCTTCCAGCTGGTGATGGCCAGCACGAAGACCAAGAAACTCGCCGACGGCAGCGACTACCTCGCCATCAACCCGAAAGGCCAGGTGCCGCTGCTGGAACTCGACGACGGCGAGCGCCTGAGCGAAGGCCCGGCCATCATTCAATACATCGCCGACCAGGCGCCAGCCAGCGGCCTGGCCCCGGCCGCCGGCACGATGGCACGCTACCGGTTGCAGGAGTGGCTGAACTACATCACCAGCGAGCTGCACAAGGGTTTTTCACCGCTCTTCAATCCCGCCACGCCCGAGGACTACAAGCCGCTGGTGCGCACCCGGCTCGGCAACCAGTTCGCCTGGGTCGACAAACAACTCGAAGGCCGCAGCTACCTGCTGGGCGACAGCTTCACGGTGGCCGACGGCTACCTCTTCACGGTGGCCGGCTGGGGCAAGTATGTCGACGTGGACATCAGCGGTCTGCCCAACCTGATCGCCTACCTGGCGCGCGTGGCGGCCCGGCCCGCGGTGCAGGAGGCGATGAAAGCCGAAGGGCTGATCAAGTAGGCCCGGCCCGCCGGCAACAAGTGCGCGGCTGCCACCCCCGCATCCGCGGGGTGGCAGCCGCAACATGTCACGCGGCGGGCTGTTGGGACCGGCGGCCATGCCATTTGCGGCCCGGGGCTGACCTGGCATCCGGGCCGTGAAACCCGCCGACTCCACTTTTCACCGCCGTGCCGGTTCCCTGCTGCTTGCCTTGCTGGTCTGCGCAGCCGCGCCGGTGCAGGCTGCCCCCGACGCCAAAGCCACACGCTATTACGGAAGACGCGCTGGCACGCTGCGAAAAGAAGGACCTGGCAGGCGTCATCCTGCAGCTGAAAAATGCGCTGCAGGTCGACAAGAGCCAGTTGGCGGTGCATCTGCTGCTCGGCAAGGCGCTGTTCGCCAGCAGCGACGCCATCGGCGCCGAGGTCGCCTTCACCGAAGCACTGAGGCTCGGCGTCAACCGGGCCGAGGTGGTGGCGCCCTTGGCGCGCAAGGTGGTGGCGCAAGGCCGCTTGCAGGAGCTGCTCGACCAGCCCCGTTTTGCCGTCGCCGGCCTGCCGGCGGGCACGCAGGCGCAGATGCTGCTGCTGCGCGCATCGGCATCGGCCGACCTCGGCGACCCGCGCGGCGCGATGAAAGCCATCGAGGAAGCCCGCGCCCTCGACCCCGCAGCCGTCGAAAGCTGGCTGGCGGAAGTGCCGACTCGCATTCGTGCCCGCCAGTTCCGCGAGGCCCAGGCCGCGGCCGACCGCGCGCTCGTGATGGCGCCGGGCTCGGCAGAAGCGCTGTACCTTCGCGGCACGGTGGCGCACATCCAGGGCGAAACGGTGGTGGCCCTTGGCCACTATGGCCGCGCCCTGTTGATACAGCCAACCCACACCGAGGCCCTGGTGTCGCACGCCGGCTTGCTGATGGATCAGGCACGGGTGGCGGAAGCCGCCCGCGACGTCACCGAACTGCTGCGCAGTTCGCCCGGCGACCCGCGCGGCTTCTACCTGAGGGCGCTGATCGCCGAGCGCGAAGGCAAGCCCGCCGAAGCCAGGGCGGCCCTGAACAGCATCACGGCCCTGCTCGACCCGGTGCCGATCCAGACGCTTCGCTACCGGCCGCAGGCACTGATGCTGGGCGGCCTGGCGCACTTCGGCCTGAACCAGCGCGAAAAGGCCAAAGCGTACCTGGAGGCCGTGCAGCGTGCACAGCCGCAGAGCGGCGCGGCCAAGCTGCTCGCGCAGATTTATCTCGCCGACAAGAACCCCGACCGCGCCATCGAGTTGCTGGACTCCTGCATCAAGGCCCACCCGGCCGATTCGCAGGCGGTGCTTCTCCTGGCCTCTGCACACATGTCGCAAGGCCGGCATTCACGCGCCATCCAGCTGATGCAGGACGCCTTGCGCAGCCAGGACAACCCCGAGATGCAGAGCATGCTGGGCATGAGCCTGGTTGGCGGTGGCAAGTTCGGCGATGCCATGGTGGCGCTGGAAGCGGCCTACCGAAAGGACCCCAACCAGTTGCAGGCCGGTGTCGCGCTCGCCACGCTCTACCAGCAAGGCGGGCAGGAATCCAAGGCCCTGCAACTGGCCGAAGGCCTGGCCCGGCAGCGGCCGGAGAGCCCCGGCGTGCAGAACCTTCTCGGCACCTCGCGCGCGCGCAGCAGGGACGCCGCAGGCGCCGCCATCGCCTTCGAGGCGGCGGTCAAGCTCGACCCGACCTTCGTTTCGCCCCAGGTCAACCTGGCGCGGCTCGAAGTCGACAGCAAGGCTTACGACGCAGCCGCCACCCGGCTGAATGCGGTGCTCGCACATGACGAAAAGAACATCGAAGTGCTGGGCGAACTGGGCCGCCTTGCCGAGTGTCGTGGCCGGTTGGCCGAAGCCCAGCGCTGGCTGGCAAAGGCCGACGACGACAGCGGCCCGACCAACTTGCAGCACGGGCTGGCGCTGGTCGACTTTCACTTGCGCAACAAGAATCCCACTGCCGCCCAGGAGGCCGTCAAACGCCTCACTGCCAAGGCACCCGAAGCCATGCCGGTGCTGCTGGCGATGGCGCGTGTCAACCTGGCCGCCGGCGATGGCGCAGCCGCCCGCGTCAACCTGACGCGAGCCGCCAGCCTGGCCAACTACAACCCCGGCGTGCTGCTGCAGATCGCCCTGCTGCAAACATCGGCCGCAGACCTGCCGGGCGCTGCGCACAGCCTGGGCAAGGCGCTGACCGAAAAGCCCGACTTCCTGCCCGCGCAGGCACTGCTGACCGAGATTGAAATGCGCCAGGGCGATCTGGCCAAGGCAGAGGCGCGAGCGCGGCAGATCGTGGCGAGCCACCCGAATGCCAGCGTCGGCTACAGCCTGCAGGGCGACCTGGCGACCGCGCGCGGCCAGCGCGCCGCCGCCATCGAAGCCTACCGGCGGGCCCAGCAGATCGAACCCAGCACCGCCGGCCTGTTGCGGCTGCACGGTAGCCTGGCCGCCAGCGACGCCCCGGCCGCGCTGGCGTTGGCCGAAAGCTGGCTGAAGACGCACCCGGGCGACGTGACCGTGCGCCGCGCGGTGGCCGACGGCCAAGCCCGTGCGGGCAACCTGGTGGCGGCGCGCAGCGGCTACGAAAAGCTGCTGGCCTTGCAGCCCGACGACGCCGAGACCTTGAACAATCTGGCCAACGTGCTGGTGCTGGCCAGGGACCCTGGCGCCTTGAAAGTCGCCGAGCAGGCGCTGGCGAAAAACCCCATCGCGCCGCACATACCCGGCACCACCGACTGGGCCGCCTTCAAGGCCGGCCAGCCCGACCGCGCCTTGCAGCTGCTGCGCGATGCCTGTCTTCGCGACCCCGCCAACCCCGACACCCGCTACTTCCTGGGCGCTGTGTTGGCCAGCACCGGGCGCAACACGGAAGCCCGCGAAGAGCTCGAGGCCGCCATGCGTGGCGGCGAGAAATTCGCCAGTGCAAAGGACGCCGAGCAACTGCTGCGTGCCCTGAGCTGAGGG
>Ga0163144_10017256_pt1 | contig 14711 bp, 14 predicted proteins | sample OliLak19BULKMAT1_FD_123175 | JGI IMG/M metagenome (GOLD analysis project Ga0163144, IMG submission 123175) | Freshwater microbial mat bacterial communities from Lake Vanda, McMurdo Dry Valleys, Antarctica - Oligotrophic Lake LV.19.BULKMAT1 | ecosystem: Environmental > Aquatic > Freshwater >... | reverse complement strand
TCGAGCGTCGTGCTCAAGCAGGCGGGCATTCTGGGGGTCGCCGGCTTCGTGCCGGGGCTGCTGCTGGCAATGCTCCTGTATCGCGTGGCGCGCGAGTTGGCCAATATTCCCATCGACATGACCCCAGAACGGGCCGCGTTGGTCCTCGGCTTGTCGGTGGCCATGTGCGCCGTTTCTGGGTTGGCGTCTTTGGGAAGGGTTCACGGGGCGGATCCCGCGGATTTGTTTTGATCATGGAGGGTGTCTGGAACCTTCGGCCGCAATAAGGTTCACCTCGGTGCAACCGAACTCGGTCAAAGGTTCCTGACACCTTCAGAACCCCCAATCATCGGTTGGCAGCACTTGTCCTCGCTATCGCATGCGTTCGAGGCGTTAAGTTGGAGGAGTTACCATTGCCGTCGTTCCCGCGCAGGCGGGAATCCAGTGAACTACAAATCGGACCTGCTCCACAAAATGTACAATCGCCGCGCACAAGTCTCTTTCGCCATCTCCCACTCCAAGTCCCTGGATTCCCGCCTGCGCGGGAATGACGTCCAAGTAGGACGTAGGCTGGGGCGATTTAGCCCCACCTTGATGGCAGACGGATACTTGCGCAATGCTGGGGCTAGATCGCCCCAGCCTACATTTACGATTGCAATTCACATCGCGTAACCCATGCTCAACGCACGCCGCATACCTTTGGCCTGGAAGAACCTGACGCACGAGCCGCGCCGGCTGCTCATTGCGGTGGGCGGCATCGGCTTTGCGGTCGTGCTGATCTGCATGCAGTTGGGGTTTCGCAATGCCTTGTTCGACAGCACGATCGAACTGCACCGCAGCTTGAACGCCGACATCGTGATGACCAGCGCGGCCCGCTACACGCTGTCGGTTCGCGAGACCTTCAGCCGCCGCCGCTTGTACCAGGCCGAGAGTTGCTCCGGCGTCGCGGCCGCCTATCCGCTGTATATCGAGATGGCCCGCTCGGTCTGGAAGAACCCCGAAACGGGTCAAGGACATCTGATCCGCATTCTGGCCTTCGACCCCGCCGCGCCGGTGCTCGATCTCGTCGGCATCGATGCCCTGGCCAGTGAGCTCATCAAGCCGCGCACGGTCTTGGCCGACGAACGCTCGAAGGCCGACTATGGCAAGCTGGCGACCGGCGAAACCAGCGAGTTGGCCGGCCGCGAGACGAAAATCATCGGGCGTTTTCGGCTGGGAACCGACTTTGCCAACGACGGCAATTTGATCATGAGCGCCGACAACTACGCCAATTACTTCGGCTATCGCGGCCAGGTCGATAAGGGGTTGGGCGAAGTCGACGTGGGCCTGATCACGGTCAAGCCCGGCGCCAGCGTCGCACAAGTGCTCGAGGAACTGCGCCGCGAGCTGCCCGAGGACGTGCGGGTGATGACCAAAGACCAGTTCATCGAACAAGAATTGCGGTTCTGGCGAGATAGCACGCCCATCGGCTTTGTCTTTGGGTTGGGGACCGCGATGGGCTTTATCGTCGGGGTCGTCATCTGCTACCAGGTGCTGTACGGCGATATCGACGACCACATGGCCGAGTTCGCGACGCTCAAGGCCATGGGCTATCGCAACGTTTACTTCGTGGGCATGGTGCTGCAAGAGGCCCTGCTGCTCTCGATCTTTGGTTTCATTCCCGGCGTGCTCGTCAGCGGCGCGTTGTATAAGGTCCTGGAGTGGGCGACCGGTTTGCTCTTGGACCTGACCCTGCCGCGCGCCGCGTCCGTGCTCGCGCTGACCGTGCTCATGTGCGTCGTCTCTGGCTGCCTGGCGATGCGCCGGCTGCTTGCCGCCGATCCCGCGGAGTTGTTTTGATGTCCGACTTTCCCACGACCACTGGCGACCCTGCGCTGCGGCTGGCCACGCGCGAACACCCTGCCATGCGGGGCAGCGACGCCGAGGAGCACGTCGGCGTGCGCGTCCGCAACCTGAACCACATCTACGGAAAGGGCGAACTGGCCAAGCAAGTTCTGTTCGACAATCAGCTCGAGCTCACGCGCGGCGAAATCGTCATCATGACTGGGCCGTCGGGCTCGGGAAAGACGACCCTGCTGACGCTCGTCGGCGGATTGCGAACCGTGCAGGAGGGGAGCATCGAGGTCATGGGGCAGGAGCTCCGCGGCCTCAGTCCGACGCAACTCGGCGAGGTCCGCCGCGACATCGGCTTTATCTTCCAGGCCCACAACCTGTTTGCCTCGCTTTCGAGCATGCAGAACGTACGCATGGCGCTGGAACTGAAGCTGGGTACGCGCGCTGAGATGGACGCTCGGGCCGAGGATTTGCTCAAGGCATTGGGCCTTGGGCATCGCCTGCACTATAAGCCAGGTTCGCTCTCGGGCGGACAGCGGCAGCGCGTGGCAATCGCCCGTGCGCTGTCCAATCGGCCAAAGCTGATTCTGGCCGACGAGCCCACCGCGGCGCTCGATAAGCAGTCGGGCCGCGACGTGGTCGATCTTTTGCGGAAGATCTCGCGCGAGGAGCGGACGACGATCCTCATCGTCACGCACGACAACCGCATTCTGGACGTGGCCGACCGTATCGTGAACATGGTCGACGGACGCGTGATCTCCGATGTCGTCGTGAGCGTGGCGGCCGTGATCTGCGAGTTTCTGCGACGCTGCCCGCTGTTTGCCGCGCTGACGCCCAGCACGCTCTCGCAAGTCGCCGACAAGATGACGCTCGAGAAGCACCCCTCGGGCTCGACGATCATCCGCCAAGGCGATCCTGGCGACAAATTCTATCTGATCCGATCAGGCCGGGCGCGGGTGAGCAGCCTGGATGGCACGACCCGAGTGATCACCGGCAGCGGCGAGCCGGCCCGCGATGCGTCGGGCGCCCGTATCTTGGCGACACTGGAAGTAGGCGACTTCTTCGGCGAGGCGGCGCTATTGTCGGGCGAACCACGCAATGCCAGCGTACTCGCGCTCGAAGATGTCGAGCTGTACGTGCTGGGCAAAGCCGACTTCCAAGCGGTCATCGAAGCCAGCGCGTCGTTCAAGGAACAATTGCTGAAGGTGCTCTTCGAGCGGCAATAGGGATCGGGGATCGCCGGCGCGCTCCACTGAGAATGCCGCCAATCATCGGTTAGCCGCGACCCGAAGGGGAGCGAGGACCCGCGCCGAACCGGCAATTCACCGCGGGCATTCGGCCGCAAGCAACCCCTGGGCCTCTTTCAGGCGCACCAGGGCGATCTTCCACTCCGCCACGTGACCAATCAGGTCGGCCTTGGCTTTTTGGCTGTTTAACCGCGCGACGGCTACCTCGGCGAACGTGGCGCCGCCGGTTGTGGAGCGGCCCGATAGATATTCGATGCGTGCGTCCCATTGGGCGTCGACTTCTTTAGCCAGCGCGATCTGCCGCAGTCTCGTCTCCACATTGGCGGCGGCCTGCCGCACTTGATCGGCGATTTGTTGCTCTCGCAGACGCTGGTACTCGGCCAACTGACAGCGTCTCTGTTCGAGCTCGCGCTCGGCTGCTTGCCGTTTCGCGAGCGCCGTCCGCAGGCCCAATGGGCTGAGCAGGCACGGGGGTTCCGATTGGTTGCCCAAGAGGGAATTGACTTGCGACATCGCCTCTCGCGCCGCGGGCAACGAGTCGGTGTCCAGCGACGATCGCAAGCGCCTCAGCATGGCCAGCTCGGGCCGCCCAGCCATGGCTTCCTGCACCGCGGCTTCCACGTCGATCGGCCGAGTGTCGACCACCAGATCCGTCGCCGGCCAGATCCGCGCGGCCGGGCTGGGGCGCTCGATGCCCAACATCGGCCACAACTGCCCGTTGACGCGCTCGATGCCGGCTTCTAACTGCACGCGCTGATCGACGAGCGTGATTCGCTCGCGCGCGAACTGCGTCTCATCGAGTGGAATCAGCATTCCCTGTTGCCGCATGCGTCCGATGTCGGCCAGCAAGCCATCGGTGTCCGTGATGCCGCCGGCGACCAGGTCGAGCTTCGTTTCATACTCGGCAAGATGGTAATAGTGCTCCAGCGCGTCGGCCGCGGAGCGGTTGCGGGCTTCCTGGGCTGCCGTGTTCAATACATCGAGCTGCACGCAATCACCGTGGTCCAGTCGTCCCCGGCACCCGTCGGCCGAGGCTTGCACGACACACCGCTCGCGATCGAACAGATTGGCCAGCGAAGATCCCGAAACGGCCAGGCATTGGCACTGATTGGGATCGAGCGTGTGGTACGCCGCCGCTGGGGCATGCCGGGCATGCAGCGCGGCGTCGACTTCGACAAAGCCCCCGACGGTGCGGACATCCGGTTCGAGCGTGCCGCGCGGCGCCGCGGCCAGGCCTTTCTCGATGGCACTAGCACCGCCGCGGCCGTGGTTTCGTTGAGCGCAGCCGGGGGCCAGCACGGCTGCCAAGAGCAGCCCAGCCAACCCTGCGCGTAACGATGCCATCATCTTGCGCCTCTGAAGTGCGCGGCGAGTGCGGTGTATCTCACGTTTCATCGCCGTCGCGCCCCTGCCGCCTGTAGCAATTTGCGCGATTCTGACGCTGGCTGAGGCACCTGGTGGAAAACTGAGTGGTTTGCGAGCGGTTTAACGCGCCTCGGTGGCGACTCTGCGTTCCGCGGCTCTTCCACTGGCGGATTCCATGAAAACTTCTGCCTCGGCCACTCGCTAGCGACGAACGACCTGCTAGCACGATCGAGAGAGTGCCGATTTTGACGCCTGCCACGGCTCAGGACAAGTTTCGCACCGACGCGGCACGCCAAACCTCGAAGCCTTATGCCCGACCTATAATTCATCGCGTAATTCATCGATCTACCCCGCCATCGGTAGGGTTTGGCTGCGCGACGGAACGACCGTTGGGCAGACCGAGCTCGCTTGCACCCTTGATATGCTTTCTCACGCCCGCAAAGTGCTGATTGCCGACGACGATCCGGCCATCTTGCGCCTGCTGACGCACTGGCTCGAAGGAGTCGGTTACGAAGTCCGCCAGGCCAACGATGGGGCCGAGGCGCTGGCAGCGGCGCGCGAAGACTGCCCGCACTTTCTGATCACCGACTGGGAGATGCCCAATCTCGATGGCATCGAGCTGTGCCGGCGGATGCGCGAGGAAGGCTTTCCGCACTACGTCTACTCCGTGCTGCTCACCGGCCGCTCGGACGAGGGCGACAACATCGTCGGCCTGGAAGCTGGCGCCGACGACCTGCTCACCAAACCCGTCAGCGCGCCTGAGCTGCTCGCTCGCCTGCGGGCCGGGGCGCGGGTCGTGGAGTTGGAAAACCAGTTGGTCAGCTTGGCGCGGACCGATCCGTTGACTGGCATTCCGAACCGCTGGGTGTTCTTCGAGCACTTCGAACGCGAGCTACAGCGCGCGAGCCGCCACGAACTTCCGCTTACCTGCGTGTTGGTGGATATCGACTTCTTCAAGACGATCAACGACACACACGGCCACGTGGTCGGCGATGTGATTCTCAAAGCCTTCGCCCGCGCCCTTGCGCAGCAGTGCCGGCCCAGCGACTACATCTGTCGCTACGGCGGCGAGGAGTTCTGCGTGCTACTCACCGATACGTCGGAGGAGAACGGCGCCTTGTGGGCCGAACGGATTCGGGCGGCATTGCACGAGATCGCATCCCCGTCGGCGGCCAGTCGGTATCGGTCACCGCCAGCTTTGGCATCGCCCAGCGCAGCGCAACAACCAACGGTCCCGAGGACCTCGTCGACAAGGCCGACGATGCGTTGCGCGTGGCCAAGCACACGGGCCGCGACCGTGTGGTTCGCTTCGACGAAATCGGCGAGGTCGGTCCCGAATCGGGCAATCTGACCGGCTACCGAAAGCTGTTCCGCGGCGTGCTGGCCAGGCATATCATGACCACGCCGGTGCTGTGCCTCAATCAAGAACAGACGCTGGCCGAGGCGGCCGAGTTGTTTTTGCGAGTGCGCATTAATTCGGCGCCCGTCGTGGACGACGACGGCCGGCTGGTGGGCATTATTGCCGAAAAGGACCTGATGGCCAGCTCGCCCCACACGGAAGCCTGGGGCACGCCGATTCATAATGTCATGAAGCGGCACGTCGTGTGTTACGACGAGAACACGCCGGCCCTGGTGATTTACGACTTCCTCTGCCGCGTGTCGATTCGTCGGGTCGTCGTCGTCAAGGATGACCGTCCGACGGGCGTCATTAGCCGAGGAAGCCTGTTGCGCTGGTTTGGCAATTGGCAAATCGCTGGCGTCACTCAGCCATCTGACCAGGATCTCGATGCCAAGAACTTGCAAGCGGAAGTCTTGCGGAACCGACTAGCGCACACCGCAGTAGGACTGGCACAACACGTCGCCACCTTGCAGCAGCATCTGATCGAAGACCCAGACCACCTCACGGCATCGGTGGTCACACAGGCGACGCGGATTCAGGAACTAGCCAACGATTTGTTGGCCTGTACGCAAATCCGCTACGAGTTCGCTCCGGCGGAAGCGTCGGAATCGGGCGAAGTTGCCGAAGAGCGAGCGAATAGCGAATGGTAGCGGGCGATGGCCCGTCGCAGGACTCTCGTGCTGCACTTTGGCGCTTGGACGATGCGGTTATTATCTCAATCGCTCGAAACGATACCGTCAAGCGCTCGCCCCGAAGGGGCGAAGGCATTTAGCCACGGGCGTCAGCCCGTGGTGGCAAACGTTGATGAATCGTTGTAAGCCGCGCAGCGGCGACGTAGTCATTTGGAGATAAAGCAGTGCTCGCAAGCGTAAGGTGTGGGAGGCAGTCTCGAGCGCAAATGGGATGGCCGTCGTGCTGTCGATGGTCTTGAATCGATGGAGCGGCGCGGCAGTCCGATGAGCAAGTCCGAGGGGATGAACGACGCGGAACTTGCCAGCGAATAACAGGTTGGCCGAGAGGCATTAGCCCCTAGCGGGGCTACCAGTTCGTTTTTGGCCGAAAGAATTGTGGACTCCAACAGATTCTTGCGAGCAGTGCATAATCTCCAAATGTCTGCGTCGCCGCTGCGCGGCTCGACAACACGCTAACGTGATCGAGTCCGTGGACTGGCGTCCACGGCTAAACGCCTTGGCCGCTCCGCGGCCATTGCGCCTGTTCCGAATCACCCGACGGTCGCCACCACCAGCGTCCGATCGTCGCGTAGCGGCTGACCAGCACTGAAGGAATCCACGGCCGTAAGCACGCGCTGAATCAGTTGCTCCGGGTTGTCGCAACAGCTCTCCATGACTTGCTCGAGTCGGCGTTGACCAAACAGCGTGCCCGACGGATCCTCCGCTTCGGTGATGCCGTCGGTATAGAACAGCACGCGGTCGCCGGTTTGCAACTGCAACGTGCCCTCGTCGTATTTTTGGTCGGGATAGATCCCCAACGGAAGCTGTTGGGCTTCGTCCAACGAGCTGACGCGCTGCTCGCCACATCGCTTCAAGAGCGGCGGGTTGTGGCCCGCCGACGCGTACGTCAATTGGCCCTTCGCGGGATCGAAAATGCCGTAAAAGGCAGTGACAAACGTCTCCAGGTCGCCCATGTAGCGACATGTGAGACGCTGGTTCAGAAACTCGAGCATGTTTGGCGCGGGCATCGGCGGACCGGGAAAACCATGCGCAATCGTGTGCGTGATCGCCATCATCACGGCCGCCGGCGTGCCGTGTCCGCTCACGTCGGCAATAAGAATTCCCCAGCGTCCGTCGGGCAACGGAAAGAAATCGTAGTAGTCGCCGCCTGCACGGCGCGACGATTGATAGTGGGCCGCCAACTCCATCCGCGGAATTTTGGGCAATTCAGCAGGCAGCAAGGCTCGTTGAATGTCCGCGACGGCACGCAGCTCGCGGTCGACGGCGTCGTAGGCCGTCTGCAGTTGGTCGGCCAGCACCAGGTTGTGCGTTGCCCGGCCGAAGAGGTTGGTTGTCCACACCATCTCGGGCAATTGCTCGGGCAAGAACGCGCCCGGCTCCTCGCGCAGGGCAATCACCATATTCAGTGCGACCCCTTGGTCGTACTGCGGCACCGCCGCTAGCGAACGGTGGCCGGCCAGGTATTCGGCCGCGGGATCGTCGTCGGGCACGATCAGATCATCAATCAAACACGGCTTGTCGGCGTATATCAACTCGCCCAGCAGACCTCCCTCCAAAAGCGGCAGGCGGTGCCTCTCCTTCCAGGGATTTATCGCCTCTTTCCATTCACTGTATCGCGTCACACGAAACTGGGGCGACTGCAGGTCGCGTCGGCTCAGGCTGACCGTGCGATCGATCGGCAGTAGCGATCGGATGCGGTTTCCGTACAGGCGGACCATTGCCTGGGGGTCGGTCTGGCGGCTGATTTCGCGCATCGTTTCGACGATGATGGCAAGCCGCGTTTCGGTATCGACCGGCCCGCCGGCGACCGCACTTTGCCCGTCGGTGAGATTCATACGATCACCTCGTTAATCCGAGGTCGCGTGCCCCGAGTTTGGTTGCCCTCGGTCTGCCGCAGGGGTCAGTTCGTTGAAACGGCTTGCGCTCGGCGACCAATTGCAGCATAGCGGCCACGGCAATGGGCGGCAACGAAGGTGAGACACGGCGTAACCGTAGCACTGGGTGGCGCCCCCCCGAGCGCAGCGAAGGGCGGGGTGGATCGACAGTCCGCGCCCTTCGTTCCTCAGGGCGTGCCACCGGAGATGCATTGCTTTGATGTCCGGTAAACCGCGTCGATTCACCCCTTTTTCCCACGTGGCACAGCAGGTATACTGGCCAGTTCGATATTTTCGACGGCTGCACGGCTTCTGCGGAGGAAGAACATGGCTCGCGTGTGTGAGGTTTGCGGCAAAGGCCCCCAGATAGGCAATCAGGTGACGATTCGCGGTAAGGCGAAGTACCTGGGGGGCGTCGGTACGAAGATTACCGGCATCAACAAGCGCCAATTCAAGCCCAATCTGCAGCGCGTGCGGGTCACCATGCGGGGCGCCAACAAGGCCTTGCTCGTGTGTACTCAATGTTTGCGCAGCGGCGCGGTCACCAAGCGGATCCAGGCCGTGCCGTTCCGGCTGCCTGCCGACGCGGTCGCCAAGACGAAGACCGCCCCGACCCCTGCTGCTCCGAAAAAGACGAATCCGACTAAGAAACCTGCCGCGACCAAGTAGCGCGGCTTCTGGCGAGAAAAAGTTAGTGCTCGCCGCGAAGCGCCTCGCGAGCGAGGCGGCTAACTGTTTTCGACAAGCGAGCTGGAGCCGCGACGAAGTTCCATGAGCCTCTCACGCGAACAGGTCGAAAAGGTTTCGTTGCTCGCGCGGTTGCTGCTGACCGACGTCGAGCTCGAGACGATGACGCGGCAGCTCGGCCAGATTGTCGAGTACATCGAGCAGCTCGCCGAACTGGACACCGACGACGTGGAGCCGATGGCCCACGCCGTGGAGTTGGCAAACGTCTTTCGGCCCGACGAGCTGACGCCCAGTTACGATCGGGCCGCGATCCTGGCGAATGCTCCCCACTCCGACGGCGAGTGCTACCTGGTGCCGGCCGTCTTGGGGGAATAGCAAGGCTCTCTGGCGAATTAGCTCATCGTTCCTCGTTCATAATTCCTCGATCCGCCCATGTCTCTCTGCCACTCGACCGCCTGCGAGTTGCTCGGCCAAATGGCAGTCGGCCGGCTTTCCGCGGTTGAAGTGACGCAGGCCCATCTCGATCAGATCTCGCGGCACGACGCGGCTGTCGGCGCCTTTTTACGCGTCGATAAGAAAGGCGCACTCAAGCAGGCTCGCGGCATCGACCAGCGGCGCTCGCGCGGCGAGCAGCTCGGTCTTCTGGCCGGTCTGCCCGTGGCCGTGAAAGACTTGTTGTGCGTGCAGGGCGAGCGGAATACGTGCGGCTCGCGAATTCTGGAACACTTTAATGCCCCGTACGACGCAACCGTCATCGCCAAACTCAAGCAGGCCGACGCCGTCCTGATCGGCCGGACGAACCTCGACGAATTTGCCATGGGCGGGTCGACCGAGAATTCTGCTTTTCAGAAGACACACAACCCGTGGAACCTGGACTGCATCCCAGGCGGCTCCAGCGGAGGTTCGGCCGCGGCCGTCGCGGCTTCGATGTCGCCGTTGGCCATCGGCACCGACACGGGCGGCTCGATTCGCCAGCCGGCGGGACTGTGTGGCATCACGGGGATGAAGCCCACGTATGGCCGCGTCAGCCGCTTTGGGCTGGTTGCGTTCGCCAGCAGCCTCGACCAGATTGGGCCCATGGCACGCTCCGCCGAAGACGCGGCACTGCTGCTGGAAGTGATCGCCGGACACGATCCGCGGGACTCGACGTCCGTCGCGGCCCCCGTGCCGGCCTATTCGAAGTCAGTCAAACAGCCGCTCGCAGGCCTTACCCTAGGGCTGGTGCGCGAGCATTTCGGCGCGGGGCTCGACTCCGAAGTCGAGGCCGCCGTGCGCGAGGCAGTGCGGGTCTATGAATCGCGCGGCGCGAAAGTGAAAGAGGTTTCGCTGCCCCACAGCAAGTATGGCGTCGCGACCTATTACATCATTGCACCCAGCGAGGCCTCGAGCAATCTGGCCCGTTACGATGGCGTTCACTATGGTCACCGCACGGACGAGGCCGCGATGCTTGCCGAGCTTGCGGACGAGCGCAAACGCATTGAGGTGGCCGGCGGCACGTCGGCTACTGCAGCACTGGAGAAGTTGGACACGCCACTGGTGCGCATGTATCGCCGCAGCCGTGCGGAAGGGTTCGGGCCCGAGGTGAAACGCCGCATCATGTTGGGCGCGTACGCCTTGTCAGCCGGATACTACGATGCCTACTACATGAAGGCTCTCAAGGTGCGGCGGTTGGTGCGGCAGGATTTTGATCGGGCGTTTGCCGAAGTCGATCTGATCGTTGGGCCGGTCACGCCCACTCCGGCCTTCAAGATTGGCGAGAAGGCCGACGATCCGCTGGCCATGTACTTGGAGGACCAGTACACGGTCAGTGCGAACCTGGCCGGAATCGGCGGTATCTCGATTCCCTGCGGCTTCAGCAAAAGCGGCTTGCCCATCGGCTTGCAGTTGCAAGCGCCGCCGCTCGAGGAAGAGCGATTGCTACGCGGGGCGCACATGTTCCAAGAAGCCACCGACTGGCACACCCGCCGACCGCCGCTGATAACCGTCGAGGAAGGCTAGTAAACTACAAAGGGGCAGACTATGGAACCGCAGATGAACGCGGATGAACGCAGATTTAATGCGATTACGGAGAAGGTTATTGGATGTGCGTATACGGTGGCGAATACTCTTGGCGTTGGCTTCTTGGAAAAGGTCTATGAGAATGCCTTGGCGCATGAGCTAACGAAGACGGGGCTCGAATTTACCCAGCAGGATCCGGTCGAAGTAATGTACGACGGCATCTGTGTGGGCGAGTATATCCCGGACTTGGTTGTTGAAAGGAACGTGCTTGTTGAGTTGAAGGCCGCGAAGGCGCTGGACGATATCCACGTGGCTCTATGCTTGAACTATCTCAAAGCGACGTCATTGAACATCTGCCTGCTAATCAACTTCGGAACACCGAAAATCCAAATCAAACGCATCGTTCACAATTTATGATTGCGCGTGCTGTATTCGTATCCGCGTTCATCTGCGTTTATCCGCGGTTCCTTTTCGTATGTGCTAATTCCCGCGGTGAGTTGACGTGACCGAGCCCTACGAAATCATCATCGGACTAGAAGTCCACGTTCAGTTGCTCACCCGCACGAAGCTCTTCTGCGGTTGCAGCACGCGGTTTGGCGCTGCGCCCAACACGCAGACCTGTCCGGTGTGCGTTGGCATGCCCGGCACGCTGCCGGTGATGAATCGCCGCGCGTTCGAGTTGTCGCTGCGGACGGCCGTCGCCTTGAATTGTCAGATCGCTCCCTACACCAAGTGGGACCGCAAGCAGTACTTCTACCCCGACCTGCCCAAGGGCTACCAGATCAGCCAATACGATCTGCCTTTCAGTTTCGACGGCTATTTGGAGATCGCCGACCCCAGCGGCGCGATCGAGCCGCGGCGGATCGGCATCATCCGCGCGCATCTGGAGGAGGACGCCGGCAAGAGCATGCACGACGAGCGGGCCAGCCAGGCCGACAGCCGCATCGATCTGAATCGCACCGGCACGCCGCTGTTGGAAATTGTTTCGCAGCCCGATCTTCGTTCACCCGCCGAGACGAAGGCTTATCTCACCGAGTTGAAGCTGCTGCTGACGTATCTCGGCGTTTCGGACTGCAACATGCAGGAAGGCAGTCTGCGCGTCGACGCCAACATCAACTTGCACATCAATACGCCCGACGGTCACGTGGTGGCCACGCCGATTGTCGAAGTCAAGAACGTGAACAGCTTCAGGGCCGTCGAGCGGGCGATGACCTACGAAGCGCAGCGGCAATTCGAGGTGTGGCAAGAGACCGGCCAGAAGCTGGGCGACGTTCCCAAGCAAACCCGCGGCTGGGACGACGTCGCCAACCTGACGCGGGGTCAGCGGCACAAGGAAGAGTCGAGCGACTATCGCTACTTTCCCGATCCCGATCTCGTGCCGGTTACGGTTACGCCCGAAGAAGTCGAGGCGGTGCGCGCAAACCTGGGCGAGTTGCCGGCCGACCTGCGACACCGGCTCGAGTTGACCTACGGCATCAGCCCCTACGACAGCGACGTGCTGGTCAATCAAGGTCCGGCTTTGGTTGAGTATTATCTAGAAGTCGTACGCGGCTGCGGCGACGGCAAGCTGGCCAGCAATTGGATCCAGCAAGACGTGCTACGATCGCTCAAAGAACGCGAAGTCGAGATCGCGGAATATGGCGTCAAGCCGGCTGCCCTCGCGGACCTGTTGACCAAGGTCAAAGCGGGCGAGCTGGACACCAGCCGCGGCCGCGAAGTCCTGGCCGCGATGATCTCCAGCGGCAAGAGCGCGGGCGAGGTCATGGCGGACTTGGGCATCGCTAGCGTGGACGACAGTGAGTTGGTCGCGATGTGCCAGGAACTGGTCGACGCCAATCCAAGAATCGTCGCCGACGTGAAGGCCGGCAAGCAGCAGGCCGCCGCGGCACTGATCGGTCAGGCCAAGAAAAAGAATCCCAACGTCAACGCGGCCCGCGTGCGGGAGATTTGTTTGGAGTTGATTGCGAGGCTCTAGCGCGTGGCAAATTGTTGGGATCGGATACACTTTGGGGTATAATTTACCGGGCAGATACCTCGTGGAAGGCTAGAGGATACAGCAATGGTCATCGCGGATGTTCTCGAGCAGCTTAAGCATTTCAGCACAACGGATCGATTGGCGGTCATCGAGGCGGCGACGCAACTTATTCGAAGCGACCTGCGCACGTCACAAGATTCGATGCGCGCGGAACGAAGCAAGCGAATGCGCGCGGCGGCGGAACAGGTAAAGGATCTCTACGAACCGGGCGGTGAACATACCGAGTGGACGGTTCTCGACGGAGAGGATGTGCTCGATGATACCGTCCCGGGATGAGGTGTGGCTTGTTAACCTCGATCCGACAATCGGCGATGAGATTCGGAAGACCCGTCCTGCCGTTGTGATGAACGACGATGGGATTGGCGTTTTAGCATTGCGAATCGTAGTTCCGATTACCAGGTGGCAGTCTCGATTCTCGGAATGCGAGTGGATCGTGCGCCTCAACGCAGACACACTCAATGGGCTCGACAAGCAGTCCTGCGCAGATGCATTCCAATTCCGCTCTCTTTCGACGCAGCGCTTTAGTCGACGGCTGGGGCGACTCGTGGACGCCGATCTGTCGAAGATCGAAGAAGCACTTATCGCCGTGTTCGGTCTCTGACGTCGCAGGCTCACTTGCGTCATGACCGCCCATGTCCCCTTCCGGCATCATCACGCTCACCACCGATTTCGGCACGGGCAGCCCCTATGTCGCGGCCGTCAAGGGCGTGATCCTCTCCATCAATCCGCGGGCCGTGCTGGTGGACATCACGCATGCAATTGGGCCGCAGGATGTCCGGCAGGGGGCCTGGACGCTGGCCGAAACGTGCGAGCATTTTCCGCAGGGCACCGTTCACGTGGCCGTGGTCGACCCGGGCGTGGGGACCGATCGGAGGATCATTTACGCTCAGATCGGCCAGCAGCACTATATTGCCCCCGACAATGGCCTGCTCTCCCGCTTGGCCCTGCGGACGCGTCCCTCTAGAATAGTGACCCTGGCGGAGCCGAAGTTCTGGCTGCCGCGGGTGTCGCACACGTTTCACGGGCGCGACGTGATGGCGCCCGTGGCGGCGCGGTTGAGCCAGGGAATAGAGCCCGACGAACTCGGCCCGCGGCAAGGCGGACTGGTGGAACTCGAGTGGCCGGAGGTAAGCATCTTGCCGGGTAAAATTCAAGGCGCGGTTCGCTCGATCGACTCGTTCGGCAACCTGGTGACCGATATCACCGACGAGATGCTCGCCGGCGCCCCGCGCGACGAGCGCGTGCATATCGAGTGCGACGAGCACGAGACGCAGGGCATCTTTCGCACCTATGGCGACCAGCCCGAAATGACCCTGCTGGCGCTGGTCGGTTCGGGCGGTTTTCTGGAGCTGGCCATTGTCGGCGAGAACGCGGCCGCCATGCTGGGCATCCGCGTGGGCACGCCGGTGAAGATCACGTGGTGAAGAGGCTTCAAGCGGTGTCTGGAACCGTTGACCTCAAACCGCGCTCCACCGGACTTGGGCGTAACTCGCGCTCCGCTCATGGTAGCGTATTGGCATTTACCGAGTTGTGTTGCGTGCTAGCAGGGGGATGAAAGATTGGGCCTCCGGCGGTAGGACATGGTTTGGTCAAACGAACCGT
>Ga0163144_10017254_pt1 | contig 14711 bp, 6 predicted proteins | sample OliLak19BULKMAT1_FD_123175 | JGI IMG/M metagenome (GOLD analysis project Ga0163144, IMG submission 123175) | Freshwater microbial mat bacterial communities from Lake Vanda, McMurdo Dry Valleys, Antarctica - Oligotrophic Lake LV.19.BULKMAT1 | ecosystem: Environmental > Aquatic > Freshwater > Lake... | reverse complement strand
TCCTGGCGAGACAAGCACCGCCTTGATCCAGATCGCCCACCGCCCAAGCCCAGCCGATCACGCCGCAAGCGCCCGTGACCCGTCGAGGGTCAGATCACGACGGGATTCGTGGGCCGTCAACAGACCTCCCCTTCGAACTCGTGAACGCGTGCCGGGAGCCGCCTCTCTCGCCGAGCCCACGCACGGACGCGGAGGAAGGGTCATGATGCAGGCGATGGCCCGTCCGGAACTCTTGTCGACAACGCTTGGTGGGCGGACGAAGTCGGTCGGCACGCTCGGGCTCGCATCGCTGCACGCCCTGTGCAAGTCGGCAGCAAACGTGACGGTTGTTTCTGCGTTCTACGATCGGGCGTTTCTGACCAGCCTCGTCGACGGCATACCGGTTGCGCGGAGAAAGTCGGTGCAGCTCACGGTCTACCTTCACGGGTTCTCGGGATCCCGACTCAAGAACGATCTTGCGACTCTGAAACAGTGGCGCGCCGAGCAAACGCTCAAGAGCGTGCGCGTGTTTCTCATTACGAAGGGTGTGCTCTTCCATTCCAAGCTACTTGTCTTCGAGACGAAGACCGCTGCGACGGTGCTGATCGGGTCAGCGAACGCAACGACAGCGGCGTACGAGGAAAACGAAGAGGTCATGCTTTCTCTCGATGGCAAGACCGTTCACGCTGGCGTTCGGGACTACCTTTCGAGCTTGGCTGTCGAGGCGCGCCCCCTCGACGAGGTCGACGAGCCGGAGGTGCGCTCTCTCATCGCCTTCTTCAGGACCGGCGATATCTTCTACAAGCCCAATGCCCTCCCGCTGTTCAGGTTCGATCTTCGACTCCCACAGGAGCTGCGCGAACGTCTCTCGAGGTTGACCGAGGACATCCCCGGTTTCTCATCGAAGACGTCGCGAACCTACAATCCCTTCGCAGGGATCATCGAGGAGGAAGTCGACGACGGCGCCGCGTCACGCATCTCGATCCGCCCCTATGCCGTTCAAACCTGCTTCGGCTGGTGGGCGCCGCAGCACTACCACAGAACTATCGACACGGCGGTCGAGAAGGCGTCGACGAAGAAGCGCGACCGGTTGCTGAGCGTCCGGAAGCTGTTCACGAATGGAATCAAAAGTGGATCCGTCGGCGCGCAGGCCAAGAAGAGTTTTGAACTGCTGATCAAGGTCGCCAACGAGCACGAAACACCGCTGGAGGAGGGGCAAGGCGCGAGGCTCGAGCGCTTCGACGAGTTCGTCGACAGATGTTGCAAGCAACTGACCAACGCCAGGTGGTTCGAGCGCGCAACGCGCGCGTACGACCACTCGCCCATGCCTGAGATCTGGGCGGATCCCGTCGCCCGAGGCGAATTCGAGGAATCGTTCTTCGACTATCTCCAGTACGTCAACACGGCAACGACGGCGCCGCTGATTCTGACGTCCATTGGTAAGGCGATCGGGCTCGACGCAACCGATGGTGCGGGCGAGATCTGCACGAAGCTGAGCCGCTACCTTCGAGATGTTGGTTGGTCTGGCGACGAGTGGCTGAAAGGCGATCGTGAGCCCGAAGCCGACGCCTGACGATCTAGAGATCTTCTGAGATCAGCCTTCCGAGCCGCTCGATGGCTCGCGGACTGGAATCGCAGCCGAGTCGGTAGTCGTCTCCGAGGGTTCCTCGCCGCGCTTCCATGCGGGCCAGCTGTCGACCTCGGTCTTCGCCTTCTGGGCGGTCTCCCACACTGCGCGGGTCTGTGGATCGTCGATCCGGATCTTGATCTTCATGACGTTTCCTCCAGCAGCTTCGTCACCAACTGTGCGAGCTGCGCCTCCCGGTCGAGATAGGACGTGGGTAGCATCGGCACGCGGACGAATGCCTCCTGGCCAATCGTCCACGTGACCTTCACCCCGGCCGCCTTTCGCTTCATCTGAAACCCGTTGCTCAACTTCATGGAGAAGAGGTCGAAGTAGCGCCGCGGGCCGACGCCGACGAACGCTTCGAAGACAACCTTCGGCGGCGCCGATTCGTCGTCCCGATCCTTTCGACCTCCGGGATCACCATGATCATCAACGGCAATCGAATCGTTGTGGAGATCGAGCGCCTGGCTCTTCTCGTACGGCTCGATGTACACGACGCGCGTGACGCCCGCAGCGACGATGTGCTTTGCACAGTTGTGGCACGGGAACGTGGTCGAGAACAGCGTCGTTCCCGTGGTCGCGATCCCGGCACGGCCGCAGCTCAGCAACGCATCCATCTCGGCATGCACGGCGCGGCCGAACTCGGTGATGTCGAGCAACCGCGTCTTCCCGCAAGCCTCGCGGATCAACGGGATCTGATCGGCGCCAAGCCCGAGCGCGTCCACAACGCGCCGGGCGACCTGATCGGCAATTTCTCCTCGGTGCCGCTCGTTCGCATCGTGCCCCTTCACGTGATCGCGCTGATCGGCTGGCCCCGTCCAGTAGAGTCCGCCGCCAGGCGCTGGGACATCGTTGCACCCGGTGGCCACGACCCCCACGTTCTCACGCCACACCACCGCTCCGACCTGCCGCGAAAGATCAGCGGACCGGAGCGACGAGGCGTACGCGAGGAACATCGCGTGCTCATCAGGCGTCGGCGTCTCGTCAATGGCCCCGAAGACAAGTCGAAGGAACCGCTCGAGCTGCGCGGTCGTCTTGGCATGCTCGGGCTCCTGGCGGATGTAGACATCGGCCAGGTCGAACGCATCGCGGGTCTTCTGGCCGAAGTCGTTCTCCTCGCCCGCGTCGCGATCGATCACCTGCTCAGCCTCGCCATCTGTGAGGCCTCTCTGCTTGAGATTCCAGACTCGCTGAGCAGTGGACGCAGACAAGCCGACCAGGAAGAACCCGGGCCCATACACCGCACGCAGTGCGCGCGCTTCGTCGGGATGCTTGATGGAACGGAGGATGTGGGCGGTGCGGCGCTGGACTGGCTGCTCGCCAGACCGCCCGTTTCTGATCTGCGCGATCGCCCAGAGCGCGAGGATCTCGCCCGAGCGTGAACGCTCTCGGACTACGTTCCCGGCATCCATGTAGCTGTTGATCCGCGCCGCTTCAGGAGCGTCCTTCAGGTCCACACCGAGGCCCTGGGCCTGTTTCAACAGAGCGCTCAGCCTGATCGCGCTCGGCTTGTACCCGTACAGCCGCAGCTGGTTGGCGAGATCGTTCTCGAGCGTCTCGAGATCCGCACCAACGGGCGCGACGAGCCCGAAGACCAACTCGGCTCCAGGGTCTCGCAGCAGCTTTTCGGTCTCGGCCAACATGGATCGCGCGACGCTACCGGTAGGGCCTGACGATTCCAACCTCGCAGACCCAAACCGGGCTGGCAAGTTACCTTGGGCTTGGGGAGATCCCGGTCCCTGCAGTCCGCTTCGCTGTGGCAGCCCTCCCCGGGATCTCCCTTTCGGTGTTCACCGCCGCGGGGTGACGCGAAGGCTCCGGATTCCCCCATCTTCCTGATCCCCAGGGGGGAATCGTGTTGGTCCCGTCAAGTAAGCTAGGCCCCACGTTCGGGGCAACGATGGGGAGCCTAGCCTCGGCCCCGAGGGGAACGCCGTGGACGTTTTCGATCTCCGCCAGCGCGTCATCGACGACTACTCCGGCTACATCCGTAGCTTCTTCACGATCCGCGATGCGCGGATCGCGGAGCGCGTCGAGGCAGCCATCGCGGACGGTCTGCTCTGGCCTCATCCCCTGGTGCAGCTGAGCCCCGCGTTCGAGCCGGGCGATTCGATCGAGCAGCTCATCGCGGCCGGCGAGCTCCACCCGGAGACGCGGCGCATCTTCGCCCAGAAAAACGCCGACGGCTCGGTCCGCGCGCCGCTGCGGCTGCACCGCCACCAGGTCGACGGCATCCGCGCCGCACGCGCCGGCGAGAGCTACGTGCTCACCACCGGTACCGGGTCGGGCAAGAGCCTTGCGTACATCGCGCCGATCGTCGACCACGTCCTGCGCGCACCGCGGACCAGTGGCGTGAAGGCGATCGTTGTCTACCCGATGAACGCGCTCGCCAATAGCCAGCTCGGCGAGCTCGAGAAGTACCTGTGCCTCGGCTACCCACAGGACCAGCCGCCGGTCACGTTCCGCCGCTATACCGGCCAGGAGGACAACGACCAGCGGCGCGCGATCATCGCGAATCCGCCGGACATCCTGCTCACGAACTACGTGATGCTCGAGCTGCTGCTCACGCGGCCGTTCGACGCGCAGCTGATCGAGCAAGCGCAGGGGCTGCGCTTCTTGGTGTTCGACGAGCTCCATACCTACCGCGGTCGGCAGGGTGCCGACGTCGCGCTCCTGGTCCGTCGCGTCCGAGATGCATGCGGCCGTCCCGAGCTGATCCACGTCGGCACCTCGGCGACGCTGTCTAGCGACGGGTCGTGGCCGGATCAGCAGCGCGCGGTCGCGTCGGTCGCGTCGACGATCTTCGGCGTCGAGGTCAAACCGGAGTTCGTCATCGGCGAGACACTGCGGCGCGCCACCGCTCCGCACGACCTCAACGACGCGACCTTCCGCGCCGAGCTCCGTCGCCGGGTGGAGACCAGCGACCTGCCACCCGACGGCGATTCCGCCGGCTTCCTCGCCCACCCGCTCGCCACCTGGGTCGAATCGACGCTCGGCCTTCACGACGATGCGGCGAGCGGTCGGCTGGTACGTTCCGCGCCGATCACGGTGCAGGCGGCGTCCGATCTCCTCGCGGGACACACTGGCCTGCCCGCGGACGCGTGCCTTGCAGCTCTCCGGCACACACTCCTCGCCGGATCGCGCAACCGCGACGCCAGCGGACGCGCCCTCTTCGGCTTCCGACTTCACCAGTTCATCTCGCGCGGCGACGCGGTCTATGCCTCGCCCGAGCCCGAGGACGTCCGCCACATCACGTTGCGCGCGCAGCGCTACGTCCCAGACAGCGACCGCACACGGGCGCTCCTGCCGCTCGTGTTTTGCCGTGAGTGCGGGCAGGAGTACTACGCGGTCCATCAGCGCACGGACGACGACGGCCGCATCGTCTACGACCCGCGCGAGCTTGGCGATCGCTTCGAGGTCGACGGCGCCGAGCCTGGTTACCTCTACATCAGCGCCGCCAATCCATGGCCCGGCGACGACCTGGCCGCAGTGGTCGAGCGGCTCCCCGACAGTTGGCTCGAGCCCCGTCGTAACGCCGCAGGCCTGGTGCCGAAACGCTCGGTCAAGGAACGTCTGCCGCGCGTGATCACGCTCTCCGCCGACGCGGTCGAGGGGAGCGGCCCCATCCGCGCCGCCTACTTCTCCGCGCCCTTCCTCCTCTGCCTCCACTGCCAGGTCACCTACGGCGCTCACCAAACCTCGGACTTCGCGAAGCTCGCCACCCTCGGCTCCGAGGGCCGGAGCACCGCGACCACACTGCTCACGATGTCCACCGTGCGCCGCCTCCGCCGGGACACCACGCTCGCACCCGAGGCCCGCAAGCTCCTCAGCTTCACTGACAACCGCCAGGATGCGTCGCTGCAGGCCGGCCACTTCAACGACTTCGTCGAGATCAGCCTCCTGCGCTCCGCGATCCTCCGCGCGATCGAGGCCGCCGGGGCGCCGGGGCTCACCCACGACCAGCTCACCCTTCGCACCTTTGACGCGCTCGGCTTGTCGCTCGAGCTGTACGCGCTCAACCCCGCCGTGGAGTACCTCCAGCGCGAGGAGACCGATCGCGCGCTACGCGAGGTGCTGGGCTACTACATCTATCGCGACCTCCGGCGCGGGTGGCGAATCACCTCGCCGAACCTCGAGCAGGCCGGACTCCTCGACATCACCTATCGCTCGCTCGGGGACTTTAGCCGGGACGCACGCTGGTCCCAAGCCCACCGCGTCCTCGCCGAGGCGTCGCCTGCCGACCGCGAGCGGATCTGCAAGGTGCTTCTCGACTTCATGCGGCGCGAGCTCGCCGTCCGTGTCTCGTATTTGACGCCTACCGACCAGGAGAGCCTTCGCCTGTTGTCCGGGCAATACCTCGTCGCGCCTTGGGCCCTCGACGATCAACTCCGGCTCGAACGCAGCGCAATCGTCTACCCCCGTTCGCGCGGTGACGAGCCCAGCCAGCCCTTCCACGTGTACGTCTCCGCGCGCGGTGGCTTCGGCACCTTCCTCAAGCGCCAGGGCACACTGCCCGGCGGGCCCGCGCTCAAGACCGAAGACCTCGAGCAGATCATCCCGCAGCTCCTCGATCTCCTGGTCATCCCCGGGCTCGTCCATGTGGTCGAACCGGCGCGACGCGCCGACGAGGCGTCCGGCTACCAGCTCAACGCTTCGGCGTTCGTCTGGCGTGCCGGCGGTGGCGACCGTGCCGCGCACGATCCGATCCGCATCCCCAACGTCCCCGACGACGGACTTCGCGCGAACCCGTTCTTCCGCGAGTTCTATCGCAGCGACGCCAGCGACCTGAAGCGCCTGCACGCCCGCGAGCACACCGCGCAGGTCCCCGGCCGCACCCGCGAGGAGCGCGAAGAGGCGTTCCGCGAAGCGAGGCTCCCAATCCTGTTCTGCTCTCCGACGATGGAGCTCGGGGTCGACATCGCGCAGCTCAACGTCGTCAACATGCGCAACGTACCGCCCACGCCCGCAAACTATGCGCAGCGCAGCGGACGCGCCGGCCGAAGCGGCCAGCCCGCGTTCATCTTCACGTATTGCTCTGCAGGCAGCCCGCACGACCAGTACTTCTTCAAGCACCAGGACGACATGGTCGCCGGCGCCGTGTCGCCGCCGCGGATCGACCTCGACAACGAGGAGCTCCTCCGCGCGCACGTCCATGCGGTGTGGCTCGCGACCAGCCGCGCATACCTTGGCTCCTCGCTGCGAGATGTGCTCGACGTCATCGGCATCGATCCGAGTCTCGTCGTCCAGTCGCAGCTCGCCGCCAAGCTTATCGACCCGAGCCTCCGCGCCCGCGCGCAGGTCCGCGCCCGCGAGGCGCTCGGCGACGCAATCGCGCGCGTCATCGACCCTGCGGAGAGCATCGATAGCTGGCTGGACCGCATCCTCCGCGAACTACCCCAGAGCTTCGAGCGTGCCTGCGAGCGGTGGAGGACGCTCTACCGCGCTGCACTGGCGCAGATGGACCGGCAGTCGCGCATCATCGGCGACGCCTCCCGCGAGGCCCGTGACCGTGACACTGCCCGTCGGTTGCGCTCCGAGGCGGAAGCCCAGCGCGATCTTCTGATCGACGAGTCGGACAATCAGCAGTCGGACTTCTACAGCTATCGCTACTTCGCGAGCGAGGGCTTCCTGCCCGGCTACAACTTCCCACGCCTGCCACTGTCGGCCTTCCTGCCCGGGCGGCGGCGCCAGCGCGGTCGCGACGACTTCCTGTCGCGTCCGCGCTTCCTCGCGATCTCCGAGTTCGGCCCGCGCAGCCTCATCTATCACGAGGGCTCTCGATACGTCGTCAACAAGGTGATCCTCCCCGTCGACGGTGAGGACTCAACCTTCAAGCGGCGTGCGAAGATCTGCACGTCGTGCGGCTACCTTCACCCGCTACGCGACGAACCTGGACCGGACCTCTGCGAGTCGTGTGGCGAGACCCTTGCGGACGAATGGTCCAACTTGTTTCGGATGCAAAACGTCGCGACCCGGCGACGCGATCGAATCAACTCCGACGAGGAGGAGCGCTTCCGGCTCGGCTATGAGCTGCGCACCGGTGTGCGATTCGCGGTACGGCACGGCGTTCCGTCGATGCGCACCGCCATCGTCGCCGGCGACACCGAGGATCCACTGGTCATCCTCAAGTACGGCGGTGCGGCGACGCTCTGGCGGATGAACCTCGGCTGGCGCCGCCGCAAGAAGAAGGAGGTTCGCGGGTACATGCTCGACATCGAGCGCGGCTTCTGGGCCCGCAGCCAGGAGACAGAGGACGATCCGGGCGGACCCGACGATCCGATGTCGGCCCGCCTCGACCGCGTCGTCCCCTACGTCGAAGACACCCGCAATGCGCTCGTCGTCCAGCCTGCCCCGGGCCTGACGCCGGTCCACATGGCATCGCTGGAAGCAGCGCTGAAGATCGCGCTCCAGGTGCTCTACCAGCTCGAGGACCGAGAGATCGCCTCCGAGCCACTTCCCACCAGCGATGACCGGCGCACGATCCTCTACTACGAGGTCTCCGAGGGCGGCGCGGGCGTCCTGCGCCAGCTCACCGAGGACGCCACGGCCTGGCCCGCGGTGGCTCGCAAAGCTCTGGAGCTCTTGCACTTCGATCCGGACACCGGCGCCGATCGCGGCAACTCGATCGGGACCGACGAACGCTGCGAGGCCGCCTGCTACGACTGCCTGCTCTCCTACTACAACCAGCGCGATCACCGCTTGCTCGACAGGCACGCCGTCGCGCCGATCCTCCTTGACTGGGCCCGGCGCTCGATCGAGCTCGCGCCCGGACCAGTGCCGCGGCCCGAGCATGTCGAGCGCCTCGATCGCCTCTGCCAGTCCGAGCTAGAGCGAGCCTGGTTGCGGCTGGTCGATCAGCGCGGCCATCGGTTGCCGGATGACGCACAGGTGCTTCTCGATGGTCCGCGCGTCCGTCCCGACTTCCTCTATCGCGCCGACGGCGTCGTGATCTTCGTCGACGGTCCTCCGCACGACGTCGCCGAGCAGCGGGCCGAGGACCGGGCGATCGACGACCGGTTGAGCAACGAGGGCTTCACCGCGATCCGTTTCCACCACGCCGCTGACTGGCGCGCGCTCCTCGACCGCTACGCGACGCTCTTCGGAGCCGTGCAAGCGATCGAGGCTGTGCCGCCGCCGGACGCGGAACCGGATCTCGGTCCCGCCCCCACCTTCGACCCCTCGGACTACGACGAGCGATGGCACGGCCACCTCACCGAGCTCGCGCGCACTCCGGATCTCGCGCTGAGCCCGGGGGAGGAGGTGATGCGCGGCGGACGCGCCATCGACCTCGATCTCGCCACCGTGACGCGCGGCGCCCGGACCATCCGTCTCGTTGACCTCGACACCCCCAGCGCCCGCGCCGTCGCGGGTGCGCTGGAGGAGCAAGGCCACCGCGTCGTCCGCGTCCGGGCCGACATGACCGACTTCGTCGAGCGCGTGCTCGCCGCGCTGGAGACCTGACCGTGTCCCTGGTCTTCAACGCCAACTTCTTCGCGGCGATGGGCAAGCTGACCGCCCGGGAGCACGTAGCCTGCACCGACTTCATCGTGCAGTTCCAGGCCAACCCCGCCCAGCCCGGCATCTCGCTCGAACGCATCAACGCCAGCGGCGTCTGGTCCGGACGGGTGACCCAGGAGCTGCGCGCCATCCTCTACAAGGATGGCGACGCCTGGCTGCTCTTGCACGTTGATCACCACGATGCCGCGTACCGCTGGGCCGAGCGTCGAGAGGTTGGCCGTCACCCGATCACCGGCGCTCTGCAGGTTGTCGACGTGGTCGAGACCGTGGTCGAGAAGGTGGTCAAGAAGGCGAAGGTCGCCGGCCTCTTCGACGACCACGCCGACGACTACCTGCTGAGCCTCGGCGTCCCGACCTCCTGGCTTCCCGTCCTTGCCAAGGTCACCACCGAGGACCAACTCCTCGACGTCGGCGCCAAACTCCCGGACGACGTGTTCGATCGGCTGCTCCGCCTGAACGCGGGCGAGCTGGTCACCCCTCCCACGCCGGTGGCGCCGACCCAACCGCTCGCGACCGCCGCCGCGAGCTCGCCCGGCTTCTACGTCGTTTCGGACCCGGGCGACCTCACCGCCGCGCTCGCCGCGCCGCTCGATCGGTGGATCGCATTCCTGCACCCTTCGCAGCGCGCGATTGTCGATCTCACGCCGCGCGGCGCCGTCAAGGTGACCGGAAGTGCCGGCACCGGCAAGACCGTCGTAGCGATGCACCGCGCCCGCGCGCTCGCGCGCCTCGGCCACAGGGTGCTGCTCACCAGCTTCGTCACCACGCTCTGCGAGAACCTGCAGAAGAACCTGCGCAAGCTGTGCAACAAGGAAGAGCTCGCGAAGATCACCGTCGCCACCATCGACAAGCAGGCGCTCGCACTCGCCCGCAAGGTCGACGGCAAGCTGCAGCCTGCCGTCCCGGACCAGGTGAAGAAGCTGGTCGCCGACCTCGCCGGCCGCCATGCACCCACGTTCGATCCCGCCTTCGTCGTCGCCGAGTGGGACGCAGTCATCGAGGCCCAGGGCCTCGCCGCCTGGCCCGAGTATCGCGCCGCATCGCGCACCGGCCGCGGACGCCCGCTCTCCGTGACCGACCGCAAGACGCTCTGGCAGGTCTACGGCAACGCCCTCGCCACGCTCGAAGCGCGTCACGAGGCGACGTGGTCGACGCTATGCCGGCGCGCCACCGTCGCGCTCGCCGCCAGCACCGCCGCCAGCCCGTTCGACGCTGTGATCGTCGACGAGCTCCAGGATCTGCGCCCCACCGCGCTCCGCCTGGTACGGGCCCTCGTAGGCGACCACCCGGAACGCCTCCTGCTCGCCGGCGATGCCGGCCAGCAGATCTACGCGGGTGGATTCTCCCTCTCAACCCTCGGCATCGACGTCCGTGGCCGCTCGCACATCCTCCGTATCAACTACCGCACCACCGAGGAGATCCGCCGCACCGCGGACCGCGTCCTCTCCGACGCTGGCGACGACCTCGACGGTGGCACCGAGGATCGTACGAAAACGCGCAGCCTCCTGCGTGGCCCAGCCCCCACCCTTGCGCCGTTCGCGGACCGCAAGGCCGAGCTCGCCGACGCCGTGCGTTGGGTCAAGGAGTGCCGCGCTCGCGGCCTCGCCGCCGAGGACATCGCCCTCTTCGCTCGCACCAGCAAGCGCGCCGACGAGGTGGAGGCCGCGCTCGCGGGGCAAGGCGTTACGGCGGCCGGACTCGATGACGAGCATTCCACCGCAGGCGCAGTCCAGGTTGGCACCATGCATCGCGCGAAGGGGCTCGAGTTCAAGGCCGTCCTGATCGTCGATGCCGGCGCGGACACACTGCCCAGCCCTGGTCTGCTCCGCTCCGCCGTCGATCCGCAAGACCGGGACAATGCGCTGGCGCGCGAGCGTCAGCTCCTCTACGTCGCGATGACACGCGCTCGCGATCTGCTGCGCGTCACGTGGTCAGGTAAGCCCTGCCCGTTCCTCTCCCCTCTCCTGGAGCAGTCCCCGTGACGTTCGTAGTCGGTTCGCTGGTGCGGGCCCGTGGTCGCGAGTGGGTGGTCCTCCCGGAGACCACTGCGGAGACCGATCTCCTCGTCCTCCGTCCGCTCGGCGGCGCCGACAACGAGATCACGGGGATCTATGTCGGGCTCGGCCCCGACGGGAAGCCCTTCGAGGTCGTCACCTCGGCGGAGTTTCCGCCGCCCGATCCCGCCGCGGATCTCGGTGATCACCGGTCATGCCGTCTGCTCCGCGACGCGGTCCGGCTCGGCACCCGGTCGGTCGCGGGACCATTCCGCTGTCTCGGCCGGATCGCCATCGAACCGCGGCCCTACCAGCTGCTTCCGCTAATGCTCGCGCTGCGCCAGGATCCAATCCGCCTCCTCATCGCGGACGATGTCGGTATCGGCAAGACCGTCGAGGCGCTCCTGATCGCTCGCGAACTTCTCGACCGCGGCGAGATCCGCCGCATCGCCGTGCTTTGCCCACCCCACTTGGCCGAGCAGTGGCAGCGTGCTCTACGCGATCAGTTCCACCTCGATGCGGAGCTCGTCCTTGCTGGTACCGCGGCCCGGCTCGAGCGCGACAAGCCCGCTACGGTCGGACTGTTCGAGCAGTACCCGATCACGGTGGTCTCCACCGACTACATCAAGCAAGACCGCCGACGCGCCGAGTTCCTGCGCACCTGTCCCGAACTGGTGATCGTCGACGAGGCCCACACCTGCACCGCCGCGCCCGGAACTCGCACCGGACGCGCCGGCCAGATCCGGCACCAATTACTTCGCGAGATCGTCGATCCGGCCAAGGGCGGCGCTGACCGTCACCTGATCCTTGTCACCGCGACTCCCCATAGCGGAAGCACCGAAGCGTTCCGCTCGTTACTCGGCCTGCTTGACGCCGACCTCGAGAACCTCCCGGAGGACCTTTCCGGCGACACCAACCGGAAGCAGCGTGAACGGGTAGCGACCCACCTGGTGCAACGTCGGCGTGGCGATCTGACCAGCTACATGAATTCCGACACGCCGTTCCCGAAACGCGAGGTCGCTGAGCACAGCTACGAGCTCGACGCTGAGTACAAGAAGTTCATGGGGCGCGTGCTCGCGTTCTGCCGCGAGACCGTCGAGGAGGCCAAGGGCGATCAGCGCCGCCAACGGATCCGTTGGTGGTCCGCGCTGGCGTTGCTCCGCGCGCTGTCGTCGAGCCCCGTCGCCGCGGCGGCGACGTTGCGCAAGCGCGCCGGGCACGCCGACCTCGAGACCACGGAGGCAGTCGACATCGAAGGCCGCCGCGCGGTCCTCGATCTCGACGACGAGACGCTCGAGTCGATCGACGTCGCGCCGGGCGCGATCGACGACGACGGCGACAGCCACGCCCGTCGGCTACGCGACCTCGCGACCGCCGCCGAGGGTCTCACCGGCAAGCACGACAAGAAGCTCAAGCAGCTCGAGCGCATCATCGATCAGCTGCTCGATGAGGGGTACGCGCCGATCGTGTTCTGCCGCTTCATCCCGACGGTCGCCTACGTTGCAGACCACCTTCGCAAGAAGCTCAAGGGCACCACGGTCGCAGCAGTCGATGGCTCGCTGATTCCCGAGGAGCGCGAGCGTCGGGTCGCGGAGCTGCACCAGGCGCCACGCCGGGTGCTGGTGTGCACCGACTGCCTGTCAGAAGGCATCAACCTCCAGGATGGGTTCTCCGCGGTCGTTCACTACGACCTCGCGTGGAATCCGACCCGCCACGAACAACGAGAAGGACGCGTCGATCGCTATGGCCAGGAGCGAGCCATCGTGCGCGCGCTGACCCTGTATGGCGCCGACAACCCGGTGGACGGCATCGTCCTCGAAGTGCTGCTTCGCAAGCACCGCACGATCCACGCCGCGCTCGGGATTGCGGTTCCTGTGCCGGGCGATACGGAGCTGATCGGCCGGGCGATCATGGAAGGAGTCGTGCTCCGGAGGGGCGAAGTCCAGGCCTCGACCCAGCTTGGGCTCGGAGCCCTCGCACCCGAGTTCGATGCTGTTGTCGAGCCGCTCAAGCGCGAGGTTGCCCTCGCATGGGAGGCCGCAGCCGAGCGCGAGAAGAAGAACCGCACTGTGTTCGCGCACCACCAGATCCAGCAAGCGATCCAGGACGAGCTCGCCGGGGAGCTGACCGCAGTGCGCCGTGCGGTCGGGGATGACCGGGACGTCGAACGGTTCGTCCGCGAGGTGCTCCCGGCCGTCGGCGCAAGCCCGACCGCGGACACGCCGCTGGTCGTGGAGCTCGGCGGCCTTCCCGCCGCAGTGCGCGACGCGCTCGGCGATCGCACACGGATCGTCGCGACGTTCCGCGGCCGTCCGCCCGCGGGCGGCGACCTCGTGGTCCGCACGCACCCGATCGCCAGTGGCCTCGCGCGGTTTGTGCTCGAGAGTGCGCTCGATCCGGCGATCCCAGGCCCAGGCCGCCGCTGCGGCGTGGTGCGCACGCGCGACGTCAAGGCGCGGACCACGCTGCTGCTCCTCCGGTTCCGTTACCACCTCCAGTCGTTTGGCCCCAATCGGCAGCCGATCGACCTGCTCGCCGAGGATCTCACCACGGTCGGATACACGGGCACGCCCACGAGGCCGGAGTGGCTATCCACTGAGGCGACCGACGTGCTGCTCGCGGCGACCGCGGCCGGCAACATCGATCCCGCGGTGGCCCGCGATCACTTGACCCAGGTACTCGAAGCGACCGCGGCGCTGATGCCCGCGCTGCTCGAGCTCGGGACCCAGCGCGGCAACGAGCTCCTCGACGCTCATCGACGCGTTCGCAAGGTGACCAGGGGGCGCCCCAAGATCCGCGGCGTCGAGTTGCTGCCGCCGATCGATCTACTCGGCGCCTACGTCTATCTGCCCATCGCCAAGGCGGGCGCATGATCCACTTCGCGACGATCACGTCCGAGGGAGGCATTCTCCCGCCAGACCTCCTCGCGCGAATTGCGGACCTCGACAAGACCGTCCCCGGCCTCACGGCGGCGGACTATCGGCTCGACGAGGGCCAGAAGCACGGCGAGGCGATCAGCCGTTCGTGGAGTCGGCTAGTCCCGGCGTGGCGCGCGTTCCGCGCCGAGCTGGCGAAGTTACCGGCGGGCGATCCTGCCACGGTCGTAACACGCGAGCGGTTTCTCCGGCCGCTCCTCTACGAACTGGGCTACGGCCCGGTTGCACCTCTCAAGAAGTCGATCGACGTCGACGGCCGCGAGTACGCGATCAGCCACGCGTGGGGCGACACACCGATACATCTCCTCGGTGCAGGCACCTCGCTCGAAGAACGAACAGCGGGACAGAAGGGCGCTGCGAGGAGCTCGCCTCACGGCCTCGTTCAGGATCTGCTTAACCGCAGCGAGACGCACCTGTGGGCGCTGATGAGCAACGGCCTCGTGCTCCGGCTGCTCCGCGACCACCACAGCCTGACTACGCAGGCCTTTGTCGAGGTCGATCTCGAAGCGATGTTCGAAGGTGGGCGCTACGCCGGGTCGTGTCTCTATAGTTGTGTAGAAGCCGGTTTCTTGGGCGGCAAGAAAAGAAGGGGGAACCTCCGGGTTGCAAGACCGAGGAGGAACCCCATGAAGAAATCAAAACGATCCCTTCGCGACG
>Ga0163144_10017253_pt1 | contig 14711 bp, 12 predicted proteins | sample OliLak19BULKMAT1_FD_123175 | JGI IMG/M metagenome (GOLD analysis project Ga0163144, IMG submission 123175) | Freshwater microbial mat bacterial communities from Lake Vanda, McMurdo Dry Valleys, Antarctica - Oligotrophic Lake LV.19.BULKMAT1 | ecosystem: Environmental > Aquatic > Freshwater >... | reverse complement strand
CAGTGAGACCGGTTGGTCCGTCCAAGCCGACATGAGCATCGCGTTGGCGAGCTCGACGGAGTGGATGCCTTCGACCGCCGGGGCGAGCAACGGGGCGCCGCGCAGGATGCAATCGACGAAGTTTTGGAGGATTTCGTTGTGCTGGCCGCCGTGGCCGGCGGCGGGCACGGTCACATCCCAAGTGTCCGGTCGGGCGAACGCGAGCGGCGACGTGCGCGAGAACTCGGACATCGGGACCTCATTGCGCGTGAAGGAAATCGTGTCGTTTTCGTACACCAGACGACCACGTTCAGCGGCGATCTCGAGCCGGTTGGTGCCGGGGGCCTCGCCGGTGGAGGTGATGAAAACTCCGGTGGCGCCGTTGGCGAACTCGCAGTAAGCGGTGACATCGTCCTCGACCTCGATGTCGTGGTAGCGGCCGAATTTGCAGAATGCCCGGACCGAGGTGGGCATGCCGAACAACCACTGGAACAGATCGAGATTGTGCGGACACTGGTTGAGCAAAACCCCACCGCCCTCGCCGGCCCAAGTCGCGCGCCAGCCGCCGCTTGAGTAGTAGGTTTCGGTGCGGAACCAATTGGTGATGATCCAGTTGACGCGCCGTACCTCTCCGAGCTCACCATTTTGGATCATTTGGCGGATCTTCCTGTAGTAGAGGTCGGTCCGCTGGTTGAACATCGCGGCGAACACCTGTTTTTTGTTGGTGTAGGCGGCGATCAGGCGCTCGGCATCGGCCCGGTGCACGGAGATTGGTTTTTCGACGATGACATGCAGGCCAGCCTTGAGGGCCTTGATCCCGAGGGTCGTATGGTCGTAGTGCGGCGTGGCGATGAGCAGCGCATCGATCAAGCCGGAGGCGATCATTTCATCGACTTGGGCGAAGCCCTTGGCGTTGGGGACACGCGCGAAACGGGCGGTGTCGACATCGCTGATCGCGGTGAGTTCGAGTTGTTTGATCTTCCCGGCTTGGATGCTGGCCGCGTGCGCGGACCCCATGTTACCGAGACCAACAATGCCGATGCGTACCTTATCCATAAGACAATTTCAGGGTTGAAGGGGAGATCTGACACTTCACCCACCGGTCAGGCCTGCGCAAGGTACCCTCCGATGAATGTTAACTGAGTTCCGGCTGGAGGGTCTGCCCGCGCCCAAGGCAGACCGACGAAATCGTGGACGTCACTTCGACCGGAATCGGACGTGGACGCCCCCGAAGCTAGCGACGAGCTCCGCGGGTCAGACGGCTGGCGGGCTTGGCTGCGACGGCCGCAGCCGCGAGGCTGGTTTCGTCGAACAGGGCCGAATAAATGTACGGAAAGTCGGGAAATTTTTTCCGCTCGATACTCGTGTTGATGAACCGTTCGATCGAGCGGGCGTTCCGCACGTCGTCTTCGGTGACCAACGTGAAGGCTTCGCCCGTATGCTGCGCCCGGCCGGTGCGGCCGATGCGGTGCACGTAGTCCTCGGCGTTCTCGGGAACGTCGTAATTGATCACGTGCGACACCCCCGCGATGTCGAGTCCGCGGGCGGCGATGTCCGTGGCCACGAGCACCTCGAATTTGCCGGACTTGAAACCATCGAGCGACTCGACGCGTTCGCGTTGGCTGCGGTCCGAGTGGATCACGCCCACGGTATGTTTGGCCGCGAGCAGGCGGTGGGCGATGCGGTCGGCCCCCATCTTGGTGCGACAGAAAATGATCACGCTCTTGAACTGCGTCGCTTCCAGCAGCGTCAGCAACAGGTCGAACTTCTGCGAGGCGACCACGGGGTAGAACGCGTGCGCCACGGTCTCTGCGGCAGAGTGGCTGCGGCCGATCTTGACCTCGACGGGCTCGTGCAGGGCCCAGCTGGCCAGCGAAGCGATCTCCGGAGGAATGGTGGCGGTGAAGAACAGCGTTTGTCGCGCCCTCGGAATCTTCGAGACGATCCGTTTGACGTCCGGAAGGAAGCCCATGTCGAGCATCCGATCCACCTCGTCCATCACGAGAATCTCAACTCCGGCCAGACTGATCGCGCCCTGCTCCATGTGATCGAGCAGCCTGCCAGGGGTGGCGACGATGATGTCGACCCCGTTGTCCAGGTCCTCTCGCTGTTTGCCGTAGCCGACGCCGCCGTAGATGACGGTGACGTCGAGATTGGTGTATTTGCCGTAAGTTTTGAAGGCTTCCTCGACCTGGAGCGCGAGCTCGCGGGTGGGCTCAAGCACGAGGCATCGGGGATGGCCGACCTTCGAACCCAGCCGCTGAAGGATCGGAAGTGCGAACGCCGCCGTCTTGCCGGTGCCGGTCTGGGCCGAGCCGATGACATCGCGACCCGAAAGAACCACGGGGATGCCCTGAGACTGGATCGGCGTGGGATCGTTGTATCCCTTTTCCTGCACGGCATACGCGATCCGGTCGGAGAGACCGAGACGGCTGAACGCGCTGTCGACCTTCGGTACCTCGGGTTGAGCGCGCAGCGAGCGGGAGCGCTTGGCGGCTGCCGGTGCGGGGGAGGAGGGTTTGGCGACCTCGTCGGCGGCCGGACGGGGTCGTTCACGTTCGCGATCGCGTCCTCGGCCCCGGTCGGGACCTGAACCCTGTTGGCGCGATGGGCCACGGGAGCGGCCCTCGTGGCCGGAATGGGAGGACGAGTCGCGCGGACCTCGTTGGGAACGTTCTCCACCCGACTGCGGACGCGATTCCCGTCGGCGCGTCGATTCGGCGTGAACCGTGTGAGCGGGATGTTGCGACGCGGGGGAGGAGGGTTTGACCGCCTCTTTGGCGGGTTTGGCAACGGGCGAAGGGGCAAGGGACTTGCGGAACTTCGCAATCAACTTCTTCAGCATATTCGATTGGGCGAGATCCTGACTGTTTGTCTTTCAGCAGCCTTTGCAACCTCCGATCCGTCCCGTGCGGTGGTTCGGATCGTGCTGGGGCCTCACGGGCGGGGCTGGTAAACGCGCTGTTCCAAGGTGCGTCCGAGGAGCTGCCGGAAAACCGCGAGGTTTTTCACCCCTCCCAAGGCAATCAGTTGGCTGGCGATATTTCCGACCGCGGAGCCCTCAAGGTCGAAGGCGATCACGGGTATGCCAGCGGCATCGGCGGTGGATTGGCAGAGGATCCGGTTCTTGGCGCCGCCACCGACCATCAGAATGCGTTTGAACGTGCGACCCGCCAACCGCTCAAACGCGTTCTTGGCATCGGCATGGCCGCGTCCCAAAGAATCGCAGATCAACCGGACGTAACCCGCCAGATCGCTTGGGGGGCGGGCACGCCGCCGCTTGAGTTGGGCGTCGAGGGTGGCGCGCATCGACGGCGGATTTGCCAAGGCAGGGTCGACGACATCGATCAGTGTCTTCGAGGCGGGCAACTTTTCCGCGGCCGTGATCAGCGCGGCCCATTCCCGGTCGTTTTTAGGGCGCGCAGCGAAGTCCTTCAGGGTTCCTTCGAGCAACCAGAGCCCAATCACGTTGGTCAAGGGGCGATATCGGCCATCACCCGTGCGTTCATTGGAGATGCGCGCCGCCAGCGCTTCGGCGCCCAGGACCGGTTCATCGCTCTCAAAACCCACCAACGACCAAGTGCCGGAGCTCAGGTAGAGATCGGTCCCGTCTGGTGACGCCGGCATCGCGTCGTAGGCGCATGAGGTGTCGTGGCCGGGCACGGCGATGACCCGGGTGCCCTTGAGGGCGGCGGATTTGCCAGCGATGGATTTGCGCAGCGATCCGAGTCGGGTGCCGGCCATGACCGGACGGCTGAACCAGGCGGGTGGAATCCGGAAGTGCTCGAGCGCCGGGCGAGACCAGTCCTTGCCGTGGACGTCGAGCAGTTGGGAGGTGCTCGCAACCGAGATCTCCACCGCGGCCTTTCCCGAGAGCAGGTAATTGAAATAATCGGATAGAAAGAGGCAACGCGTGGCCAGATCCTCAATCGCGGGGCAACTCGCGACCGTCTCCTCGAGCTGTAACGATGTATTGTAGAAGGCATTGGCTATGCCTGTGGCTCCGTAGATTCTCTCAAGGGCGGCCCGGGTGTCCCCGAGGCGTTTCAATCCGGCCCGGGTTCGGCTGTCCCGATACGCATGAATTGGAAACACCAGCCGGCCGGCATCATTGAGCAGGACGTGGTCACAGCCCCACGTATCGACCCCGACCGAATCGAGGTGGGCGCCGCGAGGGAGCGCTGCGACCGCGGCTTGGAGCCCGATCTGAACCTCGTGCCACAAGCCCCCCACATTCCAATAATCATGCCCGTCCAACGAGTAAAAGGTGTTGGTGAAACGATGAACTTCGCGGAGCGAGAGACGTTTTTTGGACCAGGTGCCGAGGATGACGCGGCCGCTGGTGGCGCCAAGGTCAATGGCGGCAACGTGGAGCGAGGAAATGGGCATAAGGCGACGGGGACGAACGGGGGATTGAGTCGAGGCTGGCATTCTCACGTGTCACAATCTACCAAAATCTATCACAAGAGTTCAATTGGGTTGCTCCCCTAGGGTATCTTCCTAGTCTCTTCATTTCACTGTTATGCTAAATCACGAACGGCTGCCGATCACAGAGCGTCGGGTGCAATTGATGGCGACTTGCCTTTGCGACGCGTTTTATGACGACGTGGCGAAGGCGACGGTCGAGGTGCTGGAGCACTTGGGGGTGAGCGTGGAATTTCCTGAAGGGCAGACCTGTTGCGGCCAGCCCGCGTTCAACGGTGGCGACTGGGTGGCGTCGCGCAAAGTGGTCCGGCACACGCTGAAGACCTTTTCGGGTAATGTTCCCGTGGTGGTTCCGAGTGGATCCTGTGCGGCGATGTTGTTTCACGGGGCTCCCTTGGAGTTCGAGAAGGAATCGGACCTTGCAGCGGTCGAGGCGCTCGGCCGGAGAACGTGGGAGTTGCTCGACTACATCGTCAACGGTCTTGGAGTCACAACCTGGCCGGGGCGTTACGAGGGGCGGCTGGCGGTTCATCGGTCCTGCCACTCGCGCGGAACCGGCACGGGCGACGCGACGGTCAGGCTGCTGGGATCGATCGCCGGGGTGACGGTGGCGCCGTTTGGCGAAGGGGAGCAGTGCTGCGGGTTTGGCGGGACGTTCTCGGTCAGTTTTCCCACGATCTCTTCGGCGATGGGCTCGCTTAAACTGGATCACATCCGGGCGGTGCAGCCCGACGCCCTCGTCTCCGCTGACATTAGCTGCCTGATGCACCTCAGCGGTTTGGCCGAGAAAGAGGGCAAGCCGGTCAAAGTCCTGCATGCCGTCCAAGTGATGCGTGACGCGCTCCGCAACGGCGGGCTGCTCTGAAACCCTCCGCCTTCGCCCGATGAAATTCCAGCAGATCGACCAGTACGCCGCGCGCCTTCGTCCGGATACCCGGGCCTCCGTCCACAGCGGTTCCAAGGCGGGCCATGAGAAGCGCACCTCCGTGCTTTTCGACCACTACATCGATCCGAACCGCCTGCGGGGAATCGCCGGCGAGATCAAGCAGCACGTGATCGAAAATTTGGATACCTATTTGCCTGCGGTGGAGGCGAAGCTTCAGTCCAACGGTGTCCAGGTGCACTGGGCCGCGACGGCGGAGGCGGCGAATGAGGCGGTCCTCGCGATCATGCGCGCCCGCGGGGCAAAACGCATGGTCAAGGCCAAGACCATGGTCAGCGAGGAGACCGAACTGGCTCATTTTCTGGAGAAACAGGGGATCGAGTGCGTCGAGACGGACCTGGGTGAATTCATCATCCAGATTGACGGCGACCATCCTTCGCACATCGTCAAGCCGATCATTCACAAGAACCGCCGCGAGATCGCGACGTCGTTTGAGAAGCACGGTCTGGGAGCGTACAATGACGATCCGGAGACGATCACCCGGCGGGCCCGGGCACATCTGCGTCACAAATACCTGGAGGCGGATGTCGGATTGACGGGTGCCAACTTCGTCGTGGCCGAGAGCGGCCGGCTGGTGCTGGTGACCAACGAGGGCAACTCCCGTTTCTGTCTCGCCGCGACCAAATGCCACATCGCGATGGTCGGGATCGAGAAGATCCTGCCGCTCGACCGCGACCTTGGGCTGCTGCTCAACCTTCTGGCCCGCAGCGGGACCGGTCAGCAGCTGACGGTCTACACCGAATTCATCACCGGACCCAAATCCGCGACGCAGCCGGACGGACCGGAGGAGATGCACGTCATCTTCGTCGACAACGGACGCACGGATGTGCTGGCGAGTGATTGCCGGGACATCCTTCGGTGTATCCGTTGTGGCGCCTGTCTCAATGTCTGCCCGGTCTACCGCCAGGCCGGCGGTCATGCCTACCGCAGCGTCTACCCGGGGCCGGTGGGCGCGGTGCTTTCTCCGTTGCTGGCGGGAAAGAAGTTCCCCGAGCTGGCCGACTTGCCGAAGGCGTCGTCGCTGTGCGGCGCGTGCAACGAAGTCTGCCCGGTGAACATTCCCATTCCCGACCTGCTTCTTCGCCTGCGAGAAAAGGGCAAGAAGGAGGGAAGCGAGGCCGCGGCTGCGGGCACGCCGCCGATGGGCGCCTGGGCGGTGATGGCGACCCAACCGATGGCCTGGAAGACCGCGCTCTTCGGCGGGAAGATCATGAATATCCTGCCCACGAAGTACATTCCGGTGCCCGCGCTTCAGGCGTGGCAGGCGAAGCGGACGCTGCCCGCCTGGAGGGGGGGCGAGTTCCGCAGCTGGATGCGTGACCGCGCCAGCCGCGGTGGAAGTGCGAAGAGGGAAGAGTGAAGGGTGAAATTCTCGCCCACGGTCATGCATCTGCGTCGTCTTCGAAATCCGCGGTGGATCCTCCGGCAGGTTTGGCGATCGCCAAATCGCGGCGTCGGCGACGGCACCGGCACCGATCCCTTCGCGTCGTCGCACCTTTGCGCTTAACCTCCGATTTCTGCCATGTCTTCTGACCGCGATTCCATCCTTTCCCGGGTGCGCAGCGCCCTTGCCCCTTTGTCTCAGCGTGCGGCCGCCCCGGATTGGGAGCGCGAGCTGGTCATCATGCGCAATGCGCGGGGCGAGATCGATCCCGCGGCGCTGTTCTCGCAGAATCTGCGTCTGGTCAATGGCACGCCCCTGACCGCGAGCGCGGAATTGATCGCATTGCTCGAGAAGAATGGCTGGCGGCGGGGTTATTGTGATCCTGCGTTGTGGCCGCTCTTGAAGGATGCGTTCCCGGTCGGTTTCACGGTCGAAACGCTGTTCGACCGGACCCGCGTGGACGACTACCAGTTTGGGATTACCGTGGCGACGGGCGGGATTGCTGAGACGGGCACGATTATTCTTACCGATGGTGAAACCTCCAGTCGCCTGGCCGCGCTCACCCCGTGGGTCCATGTGGCCGTGCTTTCCCGCGCCCGGATTTTCGCCGACCTGCCCGAAGCCGTCGCGGCCCTCGGCGACGACCCGAACATCATTTGGTGCACCGGACCGTCGAAGACGGCGGACGTCGAGGGCATTCTCATCGAGGGCGTGCATGGACCCGGCGTGCAGGTCGCCCTCCTCGTCGACTGAGCATCGGCCGGGGTGGGGGCGAATGACCGAACCGGATTATCTTTTCGCTGAGCGCGCGTTTTTTTTGGGGCCTCCCGTGAGCAGGGTCGTTTGTTTTGGGAGAGCGAAGCGTAAAGCGCAGCGGGGCTCCGGCGGAGCCAAGGCAGGGCTGGACGTGTTGCGCGCTACAGCCGGGGCGGGCGAGGTCGTAGCGCGGATCGGCGGCGAGGCGGTCGTAGAGCTGGTCGAGCGGGCGCAGGGGAGAGGATCCGAGGACTCAAGCAGGAGGGTCCCACGGCCGCAGGATCGGCACCGGTTACGCGTCGCGTGCGTGAAAACCAACGAACGCGGTTGCTCGAGAATCGTTCCCCGGCGCCGACGGCGCGTCGCCATCCAGATCAGGCATGTCCAGCTATTTGTGGCGTTCTGTTTCGTCACGTGGGTCGATCAAGAAACCAGTTGCGCTGCCGTCGGAGCTGAGCACTTTGTTCCTTGGCCAGGTGCCATGCATGGGCAGACGCGTGAACTCCGCCAGGACCGGAAGGTAGCAACGGTAACGACGATCTCCTAGTGCCGTGGAGTGCCTGGCCACCTATTTTCAACACGGGTGCCGATCGATCGGCGCGGGGCACAAAAAGGGCCGCGATGAACTCGCGGCCCTTTTGGTGTCGATGGATTGAAAGCGAATCAGGTCAGGGTGACCCCCTTGGCCTTGGCTGCGCGGAGAAGGGCGTCAGCCATGTCCGATGGCGTCTCGGCGACCTCGATGCCGCACTCCCTGAAGACAGCGATCTTGGCGGCGGCCGTATCCTCGGTTCCGCCGACGATCGCGCCGGCGTGTCCCATCCGCCGGCCGGCGGGGGCCGTGGCGCCAGCGATGAAGCCGGCGACGGGCTTCTTGACGTTGTCCCTGATCCAGCGGGCCGCCTCGACTTCGGCCGTTCCGCCGATTTCACCGATCAGAACGATCCCATGCGTCTCGGGATCATCGTTGAACATCTTGATCACATCCAGATGGGAGGTCCCGTTGACGGGATCGCCGCCAATGCCCACGCAGGTGGATTGGCCGATATTCTTCGAGGTCAGTTGGAAAACCGCCTCGTACGTCAGAGTTCCGGAACGGGAAACCACGCCGACGTGACCCTTTCGGTGGATGTAGCCGGGTGCGATCCCGATTCGGCAGCCACCGTGGCTCTGGGGACCGGAGCCCGGGCTGACCAAGCCGGGGCAGTTGGGTCCGACCAAGCGGGTCGAGCGTCCGGCAATTGCGCGCTTCACGCGAACCATGTCACGGACGGGAATGCCTTCGGTGATGGTGACGATCAATTCGAGACCGGCGTCGACACCCTCAACGATGGCATCCGCTGCAAAAGGAGGCGGGACGAAGACGACGGAGACCTTGGCACCGGTTGCGGCGACCGCCTCGTGCACCGAGTTGTAGATCGGCACGCGGTGCTCCTTGTATTCAAAAAACTGTCCGCCCTTGCCGGGTGTGACGCCGGCGACCACCTGGGTGCCGTAGTCGAGGGAGAGTTTGGCGTGGCGTCCACCGAAGTCACCGGTGATGCCTTGGACGATGATCTTGGATTCGGGCGTGATGAGAATGGCCATGGAAGTTTCGCGGTTTGAGTTTGATCTGGTTTGTTCCGATGGTCCGATCAGGCGACGAGTTTGACGATCTTCTGGGCGGCGTCGGCCATGGTATCCCCGCTGACAATGGTCAGCCCGCTTTGGGCAAGGGTGGTCTTGCCGGCCGCGACGTTATTGCCCTCGAGGCGAACCACGAGAGGCAGGGTGAGGCCGACCTCCTTGACCGCCTCGACAATCCCGTTGGCGATCACGTTGCAGTCCATGATGCCGCCGAAGATGTTGACGAAAATTCCCTTCACGTTGGTGTCACCGAGAATGATCTTGAACGCGGCGATGACCTGCTCCTTGGAGGCGCCGCCACCCACGTCGAGGAAGTTGGCCGGATTGCCGCCGTAGTGCTTGATGATATCCATGGTGCTCATGGCCAAGCCGGCTCCGTTGACGAGGCACGCGATGTTTCCGTCGAGCGCAATGTAGGAGAGATTGAACTTCGAGGCCTCGATTTCCTTCGAGTCCTCCTCATTGAGATCGCGCAGCGCGGTGATTTCCGGGTGACGGAACAGCGCGTTCGAGTCGAAGGAGACTTTGGCATCCAACGCGAGGACGTCGCCGGTGGGTGTCGTGATCAGAGGATTGACCTCGATCATCGCCGCATCCGTCTCCCAGTACATGGTGTAGAGATTCCGGATCAGCTTCGCGGCGCCCTTGGCTTCCGCCGGCGAGAGTCCAAGACCTGAGGTCAACTGGCGAACTTGAAAGTCGGCCAAGCCGTAAGCGGGATCGACATATACCTTGAAGATCTTTTCCGGAGTCTCGTGGGCGACCTTTTCGATCTCCATACCGCCTTCAGTGGAGGCGACAATCACGGGCCTCGACGTTGCCCGATCGAGGAGAATGGCGAGGTAGTACTCCTTTTTGATGTCGCTCGCGACAGTGAAGTAGACGGTCTGGACCTTGCGCCCGGCGGGACCGGTTTGAACCGTGACCAGAGTGTTGTTGATCATCTTGCCGGCCATCTCCTTGGCGTCGGCTTTCGTCTTGCAGAACTTGACGCCACCCTTGAACCCATCGGTAAAGGTGCCTTTGCCCCGTCCACCGGCGTGGATCTGGGATTTTACCATCGTGGGTCCTTCGGGCAATAGGGCGAGGGCGCTATCGAACTCAGAGGCGGCTTTTGCGGCGGCACCTTTGGGTACAGGTACACCGAATTTCTCGAAGAGTGCCTTGGCCTGATACTCGTGAATGTTCATGGAGAGCCAAAGGCTGCCAGAAATGGGTCCTGGAAGACACGCCAAAAAGTGTGTACGCTCTTTTCGTTCCGGAGATTGCCAAGCTTCCCGAGTGTTGCTTGATGGTGTCATGCAATCGCATGAGGTGCTCCGCGAAGTTCTTAAAAAAACGAGTGCTAAGCAGATCTCGGCCGACATGGGTTTGTCGCTTTCTCTCATTTATAAGTGGGCTGAGCCTCCGAGCGATGCGACCGGGAGCGGTGCACACAATCCTTTGGACCGCGTGGACCAGTTGTTGAAAATCACCCAAGATACTCGAATTGCGCAATGGGTTTGCGAGAGGGCGGGTGGTTTCTTCATCTCGAACCCTGAGGCGTCGAAAGCGCACCCCTACTCCCTGATTCCCACCACGAACGCGATCGTGCAGGAGTTTGCCGATATGTTGGCGGTGATCGCGACCGCCGCGTCGGACAATCACGTGACGAAAGACGAGGCGAAGCAGATTCGCCGGCGATGGGAGGAACTGAAGAGCGTGACCGAGGGGTTCCTTCGGGCGGCCGAGGACGGCAATTTCAACGCGCTCAAGGATACGCTGCCGGCCGAGAAAAAGGCCTGATTCACGCTGCTTGTGCGGCGCGTCTCACTTGGTCTTGAGCAACTCGCGGAGCAGGAACGTGGTCTGCATCGCGGAAATCTCCTTCAGACCGGCCTTGGCGAGGACGAGCAGGGACTGCAGTTGCTCGTGGGTGAAAGTCGCCTCTTCACCGGATCCTTGGACTTCAACGTAGCGACCCTGACCGGTCATGACGACGTTGAAGTCGACTTCCGCGTCGCGGTCCTCGAAGTAGGGCAGATCGAGCAGTTCGCGTCCGTCGAAGACTCCGACGCTGACCGCGGCCACGGAGTCCCCGAGCGGATTTTCGGCAATGCGTTTGGCGTCGAGCAGCTTTTGCACGGCGAGCCGGGCGGCGAGGTAGGCGCCGGTGATCGCGGCGGTCCGGGTGCCGCCGTCGGCCTGAAGGACGTCGCAGTCGACCCAGAGCGTGTTCTGGCCGAGTTTCTGGAGATCGATGATCGCGCGCAGCGAGCGCCCGATGAGACGTTGGATTTCCACAGTCCGGCCGTCGATTTTGCCCTTGGAGATGTCCCGCGGCTTTCGATCAAGGGTTGAGTAAGGAAGCATCGAATACTCGGCGGTCAGCCAGCCGCCCTTGACGCCCTGCTGTTTCATCCATGTCGGGACGTTTGGCTCGATGGTTGCGGCGCAGATGACGCGCGTGGAACCGAACGACACCAGAACCGAGCCGGTCGCGTGGGGGGCGATGTTGGCTTCGAAGCTGATGGGGCGGAGCTGATCCGGCCGACGCCCGTCGGCCCGTGCGGGTGAACTCATAGGTTGAAACAGGGGACGACGTACGGGAAGGTCAGGGACGGGGGTGGGAGCGGTCGTTGACCGAAAGCGGATGCAGGGAAACGGTTTCGGTTTGTTTGGACTTCTGGGTCATGAAGGCGATCAACCGGTCGTTGAAGTCCTTGGCCGGGTCATGCCCCATTTTCTTCAGTGCCTGGGTCAGCGCGGCGACCTCAACGAGGCGGGCCATGTCGCGTCCCGGTCGGACGTAGAGCTCGATATGGGGGATCTTGAGTCCGAGGATTTCGTAGTGGTTTTCCTCGAGCCCGGTGCGTTCCTCGACGACCTCAGGGTGCCATTCGTGCAGAGAGACGACCATGTCGATCCGCTTTTCCAAGCGGATGGAACTCACCCCGAACATTTCGGCGACATTGATGATGCCGATGCCGCGGCACTCCATGTAGCCACGGTTGAGCGGGCGACTTGAAGCCATCAGTTCGCGCTCATCGAGCAGCTTGATGACCGTCAGATCGTCCGCCACGAGCGAGTGGCCGCGTTCGATCAGGGCGAGGGCGCATTCACTTTTGCCCACGCCTGAACTGCCCCGCATCATCACGCCGATGCCGCGGATATCGAGGGTCGTGGCGTGTTCGGTGGAGGCGGGGGCGAATTCGTTGTCGATGCAAAGCGTGCCGAGATTCACCCAGTTCATGGTGATCATCGGGGTTCGAAACACGGGAAGATTCTTCTCGAGGGCGATCTCGATCAACGAGCGTGTGGGATGGAAATTCCTCGTGAGGACGAGGCAGGGAACCTGGCGCTCGACCATTTCGGTGAAGATCTCGACCTGCCGCGCGTGGGTCAGGGTCTTGAGGTAGGTCATCTCCGCGGCTCCGAGAACCTGGATACGCTTGTTGGCGAAGTACCGGAAGAATCCGGTGAGCGCGAGCGAGGGGCGGTTGATGGATCCCTCCCGGATCAGACGGTGAAGCCCGCGGTCGCCAGTGATGAGCTCCAGTTTGAGTTTCTCCTGATAGCTCCGGAAGAAGTGGGCGACGGTGATCCCGTGGATGGCTTTGGGCATGGGCAGGGCGGCTGGCTGAGAGCACAACGAACGCCGCCCACATGACGAGCGTGTTTTCGTGCTGAGACGCGTTAGAGGTTGAAGTCCTTCCCGAGATAGAATTCGCGTGCCTGAAGATCATGGATCAGCATGTCGGCGGAGCCTTCAGCCAGAACTTTTCCCTGGTGGATCAGGTAGGCCCGATCGACAATCCGGAGGGTTTCGCGCACATTGTGATCGGTGATGAGCATGCCGATGCCGCGCGACTTCAGTTCGCGAATGATCTTTTGAACCTCGGCCACTGAGATTGGGTCAATCGCGGCGAACGGTTCGTCCATGAGGAGGAACTTGGGTTCGGTCACGAGTGCACGGGCGATCTCGAGGCGTCGCCGTTCGCCGCCGGACAGGGTGTAGGCCATTTGCCTGGCGACGTGGCCGAGGTTAAGATCCGTCAGATGACGTTCGACCCGCGCGGACCTTTCCTTTCGCGGCACCCCGATTGCTTCAGCGATCGCGAGGATGTTCTCCGCCACCGTGAGTTTGCGAAAAACCGAGGCCTCTTGTGGCAGATAGCCAATGCCCAGACGCGCGCGTTGGTGCATGCCCAACCGGGTGATGTCCCGGTCGCCGACCGTCACCGTCCCGGCAGTGGCTTGGATCAGGCCGACGATCATGTAAAACGTGGTGGTTTTCCCGGCCCCGTTTGGACCGAGCAGGCCGACGACCTCCCCCGCGGAGACATGCACATTGACCCCATTGACCACCGAGCGGGTCCCGAAGACTTTCACCAATCCATGGGTCTGGATCGCGGCGGGTGCGGGCATGTCTGGGGTGGTCACAGGAAGGATTGAAGGCACGCGCCGCGGAGGAAAAAAGCGGGAAGCGAAACCTTCGGACTACGGGCTCGAAGGCGGATTGGCCGGGGTCGGTGTGGGTGCCTTTGCGGGTTCTTTCTTGTCGAAACCAAGATCGAGAATGGCAGGCCCTTGGAAAACACTGTTCTCGACCAGAACCTTGCGCTGTCCGCGCAGTAACGTGATCCGGGTGCCGCGTTCGATGTAAGGGCCGGAGTGATCGATCACGACGGGTGATTCGGTCAGGACGATCTTCTCTTCGAGGGGTAACACCTCGGCCCGACCGCAGGTTACTTCCCGGTCGCCCTGAATGATCCGGACCCGACCGGTTGCGACCAGTGATTTGAACTGATCGAGTTTGGCGACCGTTTCCGTGGTATTGCCCACTCGCGTTGCGACCACTACCAGATGGTCACAGGTGATTTTGAGGTTGGTGCCCGTGACCATGACGTTGCGGTCGAAGATGGCAATGGTCTCCGTATCGGTGCTGTGCATCTCCAAGGAGGTGCTCTCGATGACCGTCGGCTGGGGCGTGGGGCCCTCCGGTGAGGCCTTCTTACCGGTGGGGGTGGGCTCGGTGGCGAGGCAGAATGACAACGGAACAACGGTGGCAAATCGGCAGATCTGGCGGAGAAGAGAGTTCATCGGAGAATGTCCTTGAGTTCGGCGTTGAAGACCACGCGAGCGCCAGAGGTGATCAGGATTCTCTTTGGATCATGCTCGTAACGCCAGCGCGTACCGATGAGTTCAAACTCGTCGGTGATGACGCGAACGGTTTCGTCACCGAACACGGCTCGTTCGTCGCTGCGCACCTTTGCGGAACTGCTTAGGAATACGGTCTCGACCCTCGCGTGTTCGTCGCCCGAGAAAACCGTGAGTGTCATATCCTGCAATTGAACCTCGGTTTTTCCGACGACAATGGCTTCCCGGCCGCGAACCAGCATGGTCCGGAAGCCCTTTTCGTTGAAGGAGGGAAGGGAAAAGCTCCGAATTGGGGCATTCGGCTGAATTTGCGGACCAGCGGCTGAGAACGAACCCATGAGGGACTCGAGTCCGATGAAGAGCACAAGTGCTCGAAGACCGAGCGCAGCCGCGTTTGAACGTGAAACGGCAGCCATGCCCGACGACGGTGGGTTGCGGGTGATCATGCGGGTTTTGGCT
>Ga0163144_10017251_pt1 | contig 14713 bp, 10 predicted proteins | sample OliLak19BULKMAT1_FD_123175 | JGI IMG/M metagenome (GOLD analysis project Ga0163144, IMG submission 123175) | Freshwater microbial mat bacterial communities from Lake Vanda, McMurdo Dry Valleys, Antarctica - Oligotrophic Lake LV.19.BULKMAT1 | ecosystem: Environmental > Aquatic > Freshwater >... | reverse complement strand
TTTGTGGCCTTTTTAAGAGTTACCACAGCTCTCTCTTGCATGAGACAAATGAATCCTACTGTCTAGGCCTGGCATCCCCGTGATAATAATTCCAAATTTTGAAATGCTTATCACGGGAGAATAGCGAATATAGAAGAATGAATAACGAATGCGCGCACCCTTTATTCCGTATTCTCGATTCACTATTCGAACAATGCCTAGATTTTCATGTTGTCAAAGAACTTTTGAGGAAGAATAAGAAGAATGGAATGAATACGGGTTGAATGGGGACGAATCAGAATCTAACTTATTACTTTCTACTTACTACTAGTTGCTATCTTTTCTATTCATTCTTATTCTCTCCCATTCCTCTTATTCCGCATCCCTTCCGCTTTTCATCGTCCGTCTGATATCACGATCACTTTCTCGTTTTTTCAGAACTTGACGCTTATCAAACTTCTTTTTTCCTCGAGCAATCCCTATCTCAATCTTCAGTTTTCTACCCTTATTATACACCGAAATAGGCACTATTGTCAATCCTTTTTCTTTCTCAACTCCAGCAAGAAAAGCTATCTCTTTTTTGGTCAAAAGTAGTCTTCGGTTACGGTCAGGGTTGTAGTCTTTTCCAGCATTTGCCAGTTGAAACGGAGGAATGGTTGCTCCCACCAGATAGGCTTCGCCGCCTCTTGGCATGATGCGAGCCCCTAGGAGCGATCCGAGTCCTGCTCGAACGGATTTTACTTCAGTGCCAAGAAGCTCGATCCCGGCTTCAAAAGTATCGGTTATTTCAAAATCAAAATGGGCTTTTTTGTTGGTTAAGAGGGCCATAGCAGTATCATACCAAACCAAGTAATTTTTTTCTTATGTCACTCAAATATTTACGTAACCTATATACGTTATAAAGTTACTTTAGGACAACAATAAAGTACCTTGGAGTGGTAAAAGAAAGAGCGCTGGTTGACCGAAGTCAACCAGCGCTCGTGATGAATGTGTCTCCTTGTATCGCCGGAGAATTTAGCGTACTACGGGAAAGTCCCTATGAAAGGACTTCACCTTCGTGTTTTGGAGCAGGAAGACCTCGAACTTCTCGAGATCTTCCTTTGAGGTATACGCCATGTCAAAGTAGAGGTCAGCGGTCCCATCTCCGCAACTACTCCCTACATTAAAAAATGGTGTATTCTCATTAAATGAAAATTTACCAACCTCCACGTTCCAAAGGAGTGCCCAATCGCACTCTTCGTGGTCATCCTCCTCGGTGCAGCCGGAATAATCGGCCTCAACAAGGAGTGTGTAGCGTGCAGAGAGGACCTCTTCTCCTTCTTTAGGGGAAAAGTCCTGCTGCACGCAGGTTCCGAGCACTCTGCATAAGTCTATGCAGAGACCCCGAGCTTCTCTTCGAAGCTCGTAATCTAGCTCCTTCTGGAAATGGGGAGACAAAATCCTCTGAACAATCCGTTTTGGCACCACATCATGCTGTACACTTTATGTAGATGGCTGAGAAAGAAACATACTTTTATTTCTGTCATGCCCAAGACTTTTAAACAAAAAAATGATATTATACAATTTACTAGCCGCTTTATAAATAATTAACGTATTAATAAAAAATATATGCATGGACCTAATTTTGAGATTTATGATCAAGATGGAAGGGTAAAAGATGAAAACGTTGCAAGAGATATGGCCGAAGTTGAGGCTCCTTATCATGAAAATGCATTCGGTTTAAAACCGTCGACAAGTGAAATACAAGCTGGTGATACTGCTGCTACTGAACATGGAAAATCGATTGCTCGTAAAATAGATTATGAACAACAAGTGGCGCGGATAAAAGAATTTAAAAATGATTTTAAAGAACTGCTTGGAGATGGATGGATGGATGCTGCCCAATATGCAACTAATAAACCAGACTTATCAAGTCATATGTTTCCAGTTTTAAAGGAAACATATGATGTTTACATTAGATATGAACAGATGTCGGTAGCCGCTCGGAATGAAAAGCTGAAAAAACAAGAAATTAAGTTTTTACCTGAACAGTCTCGCGAAAGAGTTATTGCATTACTAGAACTTAATACGGCAGATAGAGAATCTATTGGATTCAATGACGAGGTTGGAATTAGTTCAGAAGGTGCCGGAGGAAGGGGTATGGCGACTAAAATTAAAACTACTTACCAGATTCGTGAAATGCAATAATAAATTAAAAAATTAATTCACTGAACTTTATTAAAAGAATGAATTGAGTAAAGTTATTAACACGTCGTTTGGTAACAATGAGCGAGATTACTAAAGTAATAAAACAAGTTTCACGTACTCAGTAAAATGGTAGTATGATATTGAAATTCAATATATAAATATTTTTCTGTTTCGCTCTTTTGAGCTCATCAGGGAAGATACACATCTTCCGACAGGAGAGGGCGTCATCGACACCCTCTCAAGAAAACGATTAGAAACTACGGAGGTAAACTTCTACCTCCGCATGGGACGGGTATCCGCCCCAGTAGGCAGTGCCGTCGGCCTTACCCAGGCCAGCGCCACCTGCCCATCCTCCTGCGAACTTCTCGTGCAGCGCCTGGGCAACGTCGCCCCGGCCAGAGAAGTTCACTTCTCCGTCGCCCGAAAGGACGACGTAGGAGGGGATGGAGCGACCTGCTGCGATCGCTTCGATCGCGAGCCGGTCCCCCACGGGTCCGGTTTTGGAATGGCTCATCCGAATCACTCGGATGTAGCCAATCTTCTCGACCGGTGTCGAGAGTGCACGCTCGGCTTCCGCTTCCTGCTCGGGCGTAATGCCCTGAGCGGAACGGTCCGCGGCACGAACCGCCGCCATTTCTTCGGTGGTGGCTCCAATGGCCTGTAGGCCAGGGAACCATCCCGCGTCGTTGGCGGCAATGAGCTCGTCCCAACGTGTGGTTGGGACCCCCAGGAGCGTTAGCACCTGGAGAAGTGAGGCGGGCTCGCCGGAGCGAGCCTCGTGGTGGTTGATTTCCACTGTACCTTGCGGCACAGGGCAATCAACCTCCAACTCCACGAGGACGGGAGTGAACCCGAACCTTACGGCTCGAGCAAACTCCTCCCCGTACTGGGAAGCTTTCGCTCCCCAGCCGAGACCTGCGTCACCAAATTCATGACCGGCCTCGGTGAGGATCTCTGCGATGCGGACCATTTCCGCATCGCGACCACCCAGGAAAAATTTAAACATGGAACTCTCCCGGCGCGGCTGCGCCAGTTAATATTTGTAGAGTCCTTCCAGGAATTGGAAGGACTCTGCTATTTATCTAGCGGCCACTAAGTGCGGCCAATGTGATGAACAGGTTATGTTATGGGTATAGCATTAATGAGACTACTTGTCAAGTACCATATTTTGACTTCATCTTAGAATACACTCCACACAATCAGGCTTGAGTATGCTTATATCCTTGTTATTTGATTGCTTAATAATTCAACTTTTATCATATTTAATCCTTTAGCTCGATAAAATGGTCAATTCATGTATAATTTCCGTACAAAATATGACCCAACAAACCGAAAAAAAACACCACAAAAAAGGAGGAAACTCATGGAAGAATCCTGTACCGATGAATAATCCGTTTTGGCGCAACTTGCTGTCAGCGTTTTTAGTCTTCCTGGTACTTTCTTCTTTATACAGCGCAGTCAGTGAACGGGGAGGAAAGGTGGATCTTATTCCGCTTTCAGAGCTGGCTGCAAATATAAGAGATGAAAAAGTAAAAACTATTTCCGTGAATGGTGACGAGCTCAATCTCGAGTACGTCGATGGAACAAAAAAAACTTCAAAGAAAGAAAGCGGGGAAGCTCTCTCTCAAACCTTGGTTAACTATGGAGTGTCTGCAGAAAAGTTACAGAAAGTATCAGTGAGTGTTAAGGCTGAAGGTGGATTTGGATATTGGTTTCTTTCCTTGGCTCCGATCCTTCTACCGATCTTCTTTGTCATTCTCTTTTTCTGGTATCTTTCAAGACAAGTAAAAGGAGCGGGGATGCAGGCATTCACCTTCGGACAATCGAAAGCTCGTATCATTCCAGCCAATGACACCAAACAGCGGGTAACCTTCAAAGATGTTGCCGGAGTCAAAGAGGCAAAGCAGGAACTGATGGAAATTGTAGATTTTTTGAAAAATCCTAAAAAGTTTTTGGATATCGGAGCGCAGATTCCAAAGGGTGTTCTCCTTATGGGAGCACCGGGAACGGGAAAGACACTTCTTGCGAGAGCAGTAGCGGGGGAAGCGGGAGTAGCATTCTTCTCAATCTCAGGATCAGAATTTGTTGAAATGTTTGTGGGAGTTGGAGCATCGCGCGTGCGAGATTTGTTTAATATGGCAAAGCAATCATCTCCTGCAATCATTTTTATCGATGAGATCGATGCGGTTGGACGAGTGCGAGGAGTTGGCGCCGGTGGGGGAAATGATGAACGCGAACAGACCTTAAACCAGATCTTGGTTGAGATGGATGGATTCGAGCCAAACGAAAAAGTGATCGTCATGGCCGCAACAAACCGTCCTGATGTCCTCGACCCAGCGCTCCTTCGACCCGGACGATTTGACCGTCGCGTTACTATCGATCTTCCAGACAGGCCAGAGCGAGAAGAGATTTTGGGTATTCATGCTCGTCAAAAACCACTCGGCGAAGATGTAAAACTATCAGTCATTGCAGAGCGAACTCCGGGATTCTCTGGCGCAGATTTGTACTCTCTGATGAATGAAGGAGCTATTCTTGCTGCACGGGAAGAGAGAACAAAGATAGCCCAGTTTGACCTCATTCGTTCTATTGAAAAAGTGATGCTTGGTCCTGAGAGAAAAAGTCACATTCTTTCTAAAAAAGAAAAAGAAATTACTGCGTATCACGAGGCGGGCCACGCACTCGTTGCTTCAGTACTTGAGTACTCAGATCCAGTGCACAAAATTTCTATTATTTCTCGAGGGCGTGCGGCTGGGTACACTCTCAATCTTCCGCTTGAAGATCGAAAACTTCAATCTAAAAAAGAATTTATTGCTGACATCGCGATGAGCCTTGGAGGATATGTTGCTGAAAAATTAGTTATGAATGATGTAACCACTGGTCCATCAAATGATCTTCAGGTTTCAACAGCCCTGGCTCGGGACATGGTAACGAAGTACGGAATGTCAGATCTGCTCGGCCCGATTGCTCTGGAAAGTTCTGGACGAAAGGCAATGTTTGGCAGAGGGGTAGAGGACAAAGAGTATTCAGAGCGCGTTAGTGCTGACATTGATTCTGAAGTTTCAAAAATTATGAAACAAGGTCTCGAAACAGCGCAGGAGGTACTCGGAACTCACCGCAAAGTACTTGATGCGATCGCAAAACGACTTATCGAAGTAGAAACCATTGAACGAGAAGAATTTGAAACAATATTGGTTGCAAATGGGATTGTACCAAAGAAAAAATCTATCATTGTCCCAGATGAAGGAATCATGATAACTGATTAGTACGGGAAAAGAATAAAGAACGTGCATAAACCCCGATATTTCGCGTGGGGGAAGATCATGCATGTTCAAATTTTTTTAATATATTGAGTTTTTCTAGATGTCCACAGACATCTCAAAGTTCTTGCTATTTTTAAAAAACATGGTAGTTTCAACAAAGAGTTTTTTCCTGCCGTATCTTTTCTCGAGGTGAACCATGTCAGCAACAATGCAAGATTGTATGAGTCCAGGTATGGACCTTCAAGAAACAGTCCATTCAATTCTAGACCAAGAAATGGCTAATCACCTCAAAAGTGATTGGTGCGCGCAGGACGCATATTGTTGTGTTCGTGCTCTGAACACGGGGGAAGCAAAAATTTGTACAAAGTGTAACAAAGCTGTACTTGTTGAGCATATTGTTCTTGATCGGGGAACAATCAGATGTCCTGATTGTGTGTCGGCGAGCAACTGAAGAAGAAAAAACGTGTCCGCACCTTGGACGCGTTTTTTAATTATTGCTGTTCTAGTTTATCTTCATACCATCTCCACTAATTCTTCTCTGCTGTGTAGTAGCAGATTGCAGTGAGTACCGCTGTATGAGCAAAAAAGGGAAGTGTCATTGCGAGCAATACATCACTCGCAGAATGGGAGTTGTCAGCAGTTAATATAAAAAGTGCCGATATTGCGAAGGGGTATAAAAGCGCTGCACCTGCACCATGCCAGGTAGCTGGATACCAGCCGTATCAATATTTTCTTTATTTAAACTATAGCTTATCCGTATATACAGAGAGTACAGTCTTTAATTGCTATTTAAAAAACCTTGTTTTGAAAGCTTTGCTATACTAGTGTGTAGATTATTCCGCCTTTAGCTCAGTTGGTTAGAGCACAGAGCTTATACCTCTGGGGTCCATGGTTCGAATCCATGAAGGCGGACACTTTTTATCGCGTTATAGCTCTGGGGTGAAGTCGGGTAATGGCCCCGACTGCAAGACCTTTTCTGTTTTTGTGAGCTTTGCGAAACAAAAACAGAAAAGGTGTACTGTTCCCGCAGGGAACATGGTTCGAATCCATGAAGACCGACCCTTCTTAAAGGAGAATGACGAACTGAGTCGGGTGAGAAAGTAAATTAAGATTTGGCTAGACATGTTCAGCTCGAATGTTTGAAGGAGAACCGGTGGATAGGTTCAGTGATAATCGTACAAAAATTCAGCAGAATTTTATGGATGATGTCCTATGCTGGTACGCACCCCTCCCTCTTGTTCACAATTTACTCGCATGCCCTTGTTAGTTTTGTTTTTTAAAATGATATACTAACAAGCGTATCAGAACTTTTACTATTCAAAATTTTATTATGAAACATTACCTATGCGCTGGTTTTATTATGTTGGTAGCAATCTGTGCGACAGGAGCTTCTCCATCAGGAGTTTCAGCTCAATCTGCGTGTCAACCAATCATTCTCGCTACCCTCACAATCGGTTCACAAAATGCTGACGTACTCGACCTTCAACGTTTTCTCATAAATGAGGGATTTTTGACTGCCGATAATCAAACAGGGTATTTTGGACTTAACACCCGCGCTGGTGTACAGAAATTTCAAGCTAAAAATAATATCGTTAATTCAGGAAATGCGGCAACAACAGGATACGGTCTTGTGGGAGTTCGAACAAGATCTGCTATTAACATTGAAGCGTGTCAAGATGCTGGTGGCAGTGCTCCAACTACTCCAACAACCACTACGACTCCAACGACTCCAACCACTCCAGCCACTCCAACCAATATCACAGACATAACGGTAGATGTAAAAGCAAACGGATCTGACCAGGGCCTTACGGTAACATCTGGATCTGCGGTATCAATCACATGGACTGCTGATCCTCGCACTTCTGCAACCATGTTCTGCATTGGATCAGGATCAGGAGTTGGAAAGAATGGAATTGACGGATTGCTATGGAATGGTGGACCAAAAACGTATTTAGGCCTCATGTCTGCACATCCAGTCACTACTACTACGTACACTATAGAGTGTACTGATGTAATAAATGGAAGCGTCAAAACTGCAACTGATTCAGTAGTGGTCAATGTTGGAAATTCCCCATCAAACAATTCAAACGTGCGAGTTGATATCAAAGCCAATAGTGTTGACGGCCCAACAGTTGTTCCTCTTGGAGGGGATGTCGCAGTGACATGGACCTCTTCTAACGCAACAAATTGTTCACTCATCTCACCAGTACAATCTGGAGTGTTACTTAATGGTGGAGCAGTTTACAAACAAGGATTTTATTCAGGAAACGCCTTAACGGTAAATTACACAATCACCTGTAGCGGGCCTTCAGGATCTGCCACCGACACCGTTATCGTTTCCACTTCATCAAATGGCCTCCTTTCAACGGTGCCGGACGTGTGTGGAACTGGAGCAATCAATGTTTCTTGGAGATCTACTAATGCTGCTGCTTATGGTTTGAAGCGTGATTTTGGTGCAACGGAAGTATATTACGGAACAGGACTCTCATTTAAGGATGTCGGTCTTACTCCTGGATCATCCCACACTTATTATTTAAGGGCATATGGAACACCTGTCCTGACTCAAGATGTGATGATAGCTGTAGCCCCAAATGCTTGCGGTAGTAATCCGGCAACTACGACCCCCATTACCCCCACTACTCCAACAGCGCACTTTACTTCACTGATCGCTACTCCTACTAGCATTACACTTGGCCAGTCATCAACGCTTTCATGGTCCGCACTTGCAGGATCAGTCTGTTCTGCATCATTTACTTCTTCAGTTGCAAATATTGGAACAGTAAATGTAACTCCTACTTCAAATGGAAGTGCAACCTATACTATGAGTTGTACCAAGAATGGACAAGCTGTGAGTAAATCAGTAACTGTTTCTGTCGGATCAGCTGCGCCTCGCCAAATCGATCTGATCATGACTGACACAACGGTAGTTATTGGTCGCGATGTCGACTCTGGATACATGCCGGAAGTGTACGGCACAGGTCCTATGGGCAGAGGGTATCCTGGATTCTTTGTAAGTCCTGGTCCAGCAGTTGATGGATTCCCACCAGCTGCTAATGGCCAATGTCTTCCTGGATATGCAGTTCGGACTGGAACCACCAGAACAGGACTTTCAGCACAAGTATGTCGATTTGCAGCAGTCACGCCAGTTTCAAATAACGAAAGACTTCCTGTTATTCCAATAGATGCTTCTTGGTACAGCGGTCGAGCTAATACAAAGTTCGATAATATTGACCGAAACTTTTACACATCGTCATACCCCGCCGCGTTCAATTGGGGAAGCTTCACTCAGGCAGGGAATACCAGTCAGACTATCGGACTTATGTTTAGATATGCGGTAGCAAAAAATCTAGTATCAGATTCTCCGGAAGGATATGGAACGTGGTCATATTGGTGTCAAAACTCAACAGGGCTCACTTCTCCAAAGTTTATTTCTGGTCCAACTACTCCATCAAGAGTTTGCTTGGCAGCAATTGCTGGTGCAATCGATCAAGATGGAAGGGGTCTTACTTGGTCAGGGCAAAATGCTGCTGGTGTCCGTCAGCTTCCGGGAATCTGGTATGCGAACTAAAATATTCTCGTGAAAGAAAACTGCAACCCGTAAGGGTTGCAGTTTTCTTTATATGAGTAATAAACTTTCTTTTAAGTTACTTCTGCTGCAGATTTCCTTTCTGCAAACCTTGATCCTGACTACTCAGTCATCATTAAGGTTGATGGAAACGCTGGAAGCTTTCTGGCTCCTGTGCAACCAAGAGAAAATACCTTAACATGGAAACTTTCTCCTGCAGCGCCAAATTCTTGGCTTCTTACGTGCAGCGCTGACTCTGAAGGGGGTGTAGAAGATTTTAAAGGATCTGTTGCAAAAAGCGGAACAGTTAAGATTCACCCTGATGGTAATCAGACGGCGTATAGCGTGACGTGCGTCTCAGTTTCGGGATATGCAACAAAGGGTTACGTTACAGTTGTACGTCCAAACCAGAGACTTACTTCTGAAGTGAGCACTCCAAATCCAATGCATGTTGCAAATAATAGGGTAAATACTAATGTTCAACCTAACGCTGCGCTAACTCTAACTTGGCGAGCATATCCAGCAAATTATGGAACGGCAGTGAGTTGTGTTGGCTCGGGTGGATCGAGTGCAGATAGTGATTGGAATAAGAGCTTATCGTCGTCAAATCCATATGCTTTTAATCCCGTAACGGTTCGTCCGACTCAAGATACTGATTATATTCTAACCTGCTCAACTCCTGGATCTTGGTACGGAACAGCCACTGGAGAAACTGCCGTATCTACAATACATGTGGATGTCCAGTAAACCAATTAAAAACTTTTACTGTGATACTATTAAATGGAACTTTATTTAATAGCCTATCTTCATGATCAACTCCGAGCTTGTTTCGTACATTCGTTCTCAGATTGAAAAAGGATTACCAATCGATATTATTAAATCAAACTTGCGTTTAGGTGGGGGGTGGACCGAATCAGACCTTGCAGAAGCCTTTGCAACCCTTCCCCCGGTTGCAGCTTCGCATCCAGTAGCAGCACCTATTCCTGTTATTGCACAAACACCTGTGCAAGTAGTGCCATCTCAACCGGTAGTAGTACCCGCACCATTTCAAAGTTCACCGGTGGTATCTTCAGCTGCGCCAATTGTACACATTCCCTCAGTTCAAGTAATTCCAATAGTGAGTGTCCAGCCTCAATTCGTTCCTCAGACTGCTTCTCCACAAGGACAAGCAACCTCTGTATACAGTATGCCATCAGGTATCGATCTTTCGGAAAGGCATTCAAGAATATCTAAGAAGACTGTCGCTATTGTGTGTGTAGGACTGATTGTTTTAATTTTAAGTGGCGGTGGACTCCTCTATGCAGCAATGACAGGTCTCTTTACTGGTGCTCCACACACAGAAGAAAATTTCATGACCAGTCTGTTTCAGAGATCGGGGAGCATTACTTCTTCTACGTATACTGCAGCAATATCAGCATCAACAGCGCCGCGAGACGCTGACGCAAAGCCATTTGAAATTGAAGTCACTGATCAAGCTGAACGCAACAAGCAATATGCAAACGATGTACAGCGTTCAGGTGATCTTTCGTCACTCTTTTATACTCTTAAATATAAAACTCCAGTCCCCGCTTCACTAACGGAAGCGCTTAAAGATTCAAATTACTCAAGTGGGGTTTCAACAAAGGATCCGCAAACAGGAAGGGAATATCAGTACGTCGCTACTCAAGGGGGAACCAATTTTGCTCTTACAATAACGTTTGAAACAAAGGAGGCAATTAAAGCAGTAACCGGTGGATATGGATATGTTGCTACGACAACAATCGTTAGAGGGCAGACAGTAACATATACAAAAGATAGTTACCCTTCGTATCTTTCAAGTACTCTTCCAAAACCTTTCTTAGTTGAACTACAAGACAATGCTGCGTATGCGCCATCAGAATTTAAAGCAATCGGATCAATTACCGCCGCAGCAGACTTTAATACCAGTGATTTCAAATTCAATGTAAACGCTGCAGGAGATTTCGGTGATCTGTCATACAAGGTAAATGTCGACCTATTAAGCAAAGATAAGACGTATTACTTGCGCATAAACAACATTCCTAGTATTTTCCTCGGGTCATTGTCTATTGAAAAGGGTGAATGGATTAAACTCACTTCCGGAACAAGTACCGCTTTCTCTGGGAGTAGTTATGATCCTGTTTCTATACTTGCAAACCAGCTTCCTGAGGTTGAAGGTAAATACAAAGAAGACAAGGCAAAATTCATACAGCTGCTTTCTGCGGCAGCTAAGATTGCAGACGAGCAAAAGCTGGTAATGTTCAAGAACGCGCCAATAAAAGAAACAGTGGATGGTCGCAAGCTATATCGATACGACCTTACCTTTAAAAAGCAGTCAATAGTTGCTTTCTATAAGGCACTCCAAACAGAAGTCAGCAAGGGAGATTATGGTCAGTCAGCATCATTTTTGAATGACCCAGCTCTTCTTGAGTATCTGCAAAGTCCGCAGTTTGATCAGATCTTTGAATATTACAATACCAATACAACATTAACGATTTGGGTTGATAAGGACGGCTATCCTGCTCAGATAGAATATGGCATGCGTATTGTTCCACCAGACACAGCGGATCAGCTTAAAACTAAGCAGGTTAATGTATCGTTTAAGCTCATCATGACTGACATCAATTTGCCAACCCCAATAGTTGCTCCTGAAACTTCAAAAGATCTTTCAGAGATCATGAAAGGATCCCTTGGATCAGCTTTGAATAAAGGGAAAAATGCGAGCATTATGGCAAATCTTGCAAGTATCAGGACTCAAGCAGAACTCTATTTTGATAGTCACAAAAATGCGTACGGTGCGGCAGTATCAAAAGGAAGCTGTAGTATAAAAAATACCGTCTTCACTGATGCGGCTGTTGCATTAAATATACAAAGCGCTATTGATTCTGCAAAGGCAGGAAATGTTTCTGAAGCTACAGCGATTTGTTATGGAAATGCTAACGCCTGGGCTCTTTCGGTCCCTCTTATTCCCGAAGACAGCGTTAATAGTTTTTGGTGTGTCGACAGTACGGGGGCTTCAAAGAAAACAACAACTACTCTCACGGGTACTTCCTGCGGCTACTAACTCATTTAAAAACCGGCAAGTCTGCAGACTTGCCGGTTTTTTGTATGGGTGAATATACTTATCTATTACTTATTACTATTCAAAATGAATGTTTTCAGTTTGAGTTTCCATCCGCTCTATAAGAGTAGGGTAGGAAGCCAAGGTAAAATCTTCTGCAATAATGCGCTTCGCTTCGTTTCGTGCCGCTTCAACCATTTTCATATTTTGAATTGCTTCCATGGCAAGGTCTGAGACCCCCCATTGTTTTCCGCTATAGAGAACTCCGGATCCTCGTTGTTGTAAATCATATTCAGCAAGTTCAAATCCGTTTGAAGCTTTCTTAAGAGCCCCCAGTCTCTCATTTGATTTTGTACTATTAGACTCTGAAAATACGAAGCAGTATGCTTGATGATTTCCTCGAAGCACTCTTCCGCGAAGCTGGTGAAGCTGAGCTAATCCAAACCGCTCACCACCTTCAATGATAATGACAGTCGCGTTAGCCACAGACACTCCCACTTCAACTACAGATGTTGCAACGAGAATATCGGTGACACCTTCTTTAAATTTGTTCATGACTTTTTCCTTTTCGATCGGAGTCATTTTGCTATGCAAAATATCGATTGAATAATCTTGAAACACATCACACTTAAGCCTCTTTGCTTCTTCAGTAACAGAGCGAGCATTCAAAGTTCCTTCTTTGTTCGGGTCTGGTTCATCAATGCGCGGACAGATAACGTAGGTTTGGCGACCAGCAACTAATTCCTTACGCACCTTTTCATATGTTTCGTCTCGTTTGGTAGGCAGCACTATTTCAGTAATGATCGGTTTTCTTCCCGCTGGCATCTCGTCCAATAAACTCAAGTCGAGGTCTCCGTACAAAGTAAGTGTAAGTGTGCGTGGGATAGGGGTGGCAGTCATAGACAGAAGGTGGGGAGCAGCTTCATGTTTCTCTGCAAGTTTTTGGCGTTGCGCGGTTCCAAAGCGATGCTGCTCATCGATAATAACGAAGGCTAAATGTTTGAACTTTACTGATTTGGTAATGAGTGCATGAGTACCAATCAAAATAGGAATTTCACCATTAGCAACCCATTTTAAAAGTTGCGAACGAGAAATATTGGTCCAGCCGCGAGGATCAACTTTTGATGGAAATTTTCTACATCCGCTTCCTGTGATGAGACCCACAGAAATCCCAGTGTGAGTGAAATATTGAATAAACGATTCAAAGTGCTGCTGAGCCAGGATTTCAGTTGGCGCCATGTAGGCAACTTCCAAATTTCCAAAGGTTTGCCCTTTTGGTCTTGTGGTAATGGCAGCATACGTAGCTGCAGCGGCAACGGCAGTTTTTCCGCTCCCGACATCACCTTCAAGAAGGCGTGACATGGGATGCCCACTTTTAAAGTCATTAAGGATTGTATCGATGCTTTTTTTCTGGGCTCCGGTAAGCGGGAAAGGGAAGCGTGCCATGAAATCCTCGAGCTGGTCTTTCCTTGGATCTATCACAAACGCATTCTCCTTGTGCCATAGTGCGCGGTTCTGCTGTTTTTGAAGCTGGATGAAAAATATTTCTTCAAATGAAAATCGTTTTCGAGCAGAAACAGCATTATCTTTTCTGCGCGGCGCATGGATCCAGATCATAGCAGTACGGAGATTCGGAAGATTATAAATGTCGAGAATACTTTCTGGGATAGGGTCAATTAAAGTTTCGAGAATTCCAGATTTAAATATTTTTTGAATCGTATGAAACATCCAATTGGAAGTGACGCCCTTGGTTTCCGAGTATACAGGGTAAATAGTATTGTCTTCAGCTTCTTCGCCAAAGAGTGATTCTCCAACTGCAAAGGGAATCTTAGTCACGGTTTCTATTTTAGGATTGCTCATGTAGAGCTCGCTTTTTCTTTCGGTCACTTTTCCTTCAGCTCGCACAAAGGCTCCTTCGCCGATCATCTTCGCTAAGTATGCTTGATGAAACCAGATTATTTTTATTTTTCCTGTTTCGTCTTCGAGCGTTCCTTCTGCCATGGGAATTTTTTTGTAAAAAGCCTTGCTTGTTTTAAGGTTTGAAATTTTTCCAAAGATGACAACAGCTTCTCCTTTCAGAAGTGACCCGATGCTTCTTTTTGCAGCCGTGTCTCCATAGCGAGTGGGGAAGTGATAGAGCAAGTCCTCTATAGTGCTAAGCCCGAGCTTTTTGAGCGCCTTCACTTGCTCGGGAGCAAGTCTGGTAACTTCAGATATGGGAGTAGTGAGCTTCATGTCTTTATTCTAGCAAGGGAAGCTTTCCAATGCTAAAAAACCGGCGGAGAGCTGCTTGCCCACACGCTCGAACCCACCACGAAATCGGAGCGTACGAGGCAGTTTCAAGCCACCACGCGCTCCGCGCGTGCGATTAGTCGGAATCAGGATTCAATTCAAAATATATTCGAACTTTGTCCAATACACACCGCAAATGAAAAATCTCCTTTCGGAGATTTTTCATTTGCGGAGAGAGCGAGATTCGCCGATACTGCGGCGGGTACTTTTCGATTTGATTAAAATCAAATAGCAAAAAGTCTTTCGAACCTCGCCCGCACATGAAGCAGTTCATGTGCTTATCTCCGCAGTATTTCACTACGTTCAATCTGCGGTGTGTATTGGACAAAGTTCGAATATATTTTGAATTGAATCCTGATTCCGACTAATCGC
>Ga0163144_10017250_pt1 | contig 14714 bp, 12 predicted proteins | sample OliLak19BULKMAT1_FD_123175 | JGI IMG/M metagenome (GOLD analysis project Ga0163144, IMG submission 123175) | Freshwater microbial mat bacterial communities from Lake Vanda, McMurdo Dry Valleys, Antarctica - Oligotrophic Lake LV.19.BULKMAT1 | ecosystem: Environmental > Aquatic > Freshwater >... | reverse complement strand
GTCTACGAGATTCAAAAACCAAGCGCCGAAATTTCGGCGCTTTAGCGCCGTCCGCGAAAAACCGGCCAGCAGTCAATGCTATCAATGCATGAATCGTGCTAGCAAAAAGTGCGAAACTTGAACTCCGAGTGCAAACCGTGTTCGCGCTGCGACGAACCCGGAAGCTGACGCATCCGGCTCGCCGCATCCACGATTCGCGATCCCAAACTAACAATTCCCTGTCCCCTGAATCCCGACCCCTTCCCCGCATGTTCGACTTTACGCCCCAACACGATTTCCTTGTCGGCATTGATTCCGACGGCTGCGCGTTCGACACCATGGAGGTGAAGCACAAAGAGTGCTTCATTCCTAACACGATCAATAGCTACGAGCTGCAGGGCGTGAGCAAATTTGCTCGCGAAGCAGCCGAGTTCGTAAATCTTTATTCCAAGAGCCGCGGCATCAATCGCTTTCCCGCGCTCGTGGAAACGCTCGAATGGCTTGCCAAACGGCCCGAGGTTACGGCCCGCGGCGTGCAGGTACGCGTGCCCAAGGGCTTGCTCGATTGGATGAAGCGCGAAACCAAGCTCGCCAATCCCGCATTGGCCAAGGCCGTCGAAGCCACGGGCGATGCCGACCTGAAGCAGGCGCTCGCCTGGTCGCAAGCCGTCAACAGCACGATCGAGCAATTCGTGCGCGGCGTGCCGCCGTTTCCGTTCGTCCGCGAGAGCCTCGAAAAGCTCCGTGGCCGGGCCGACATGCTCGTTATTTCCGCCACGCCGAACGAAGCCTTGCAACGCGAGTGGGAAGAGCACCAGCTCGACGGGTTTGTCAGCGCGATCTGTGGCCAAGAAGTCGGCACGAAGAAGGAAAGCCTGGCCGTGGCGTCCAAGTATCCGAAAGGACACGCGCTGATGATTGGCGACGCGCCGGGCGATTATCAGGCGGCCGTGGCCAACTCGGCGCTGTTCTACCCGATCAACCCCGGCGCCGAAGACGCCAGTTGGAAGCGATTCAACGACGAAGCGATCGATAAGTTCCTCGCCGGCACATTCGCCGGCGACTACCAAACGAAGCTGCTGGCTGAGTTTGATACGTACTTGCCCGAGCGACCGCCGTGGGAGAGTAAACGCAACTAGCGATGATCGAGTGAGTCAGTAACAGGGCAGGCAATCCGTAGCCACGGATGGAACACAGATGAAACACGGATCAAGAGAAATACGAACAGCAAACGCAATAGGATTTGCATATCCGGTTTGCTTCTCCGTCCGCGAATCGCGATTCACATCGCCAAACGATTTATCCGTGTTTCATCCGTGTTCCATCCGTGGCTAAGTAACTTTTTCAAGGCAACCAGAAAAGTCTGAAATCCACCATGCCCGCAAATTGTGACATCGGACTCGTCGGCCTGGCCGTGATGGGCGAGAACCTCGCGCTGAACATCGAAAGCCGCGGTTACTCCATCGCCGTCTTCAACCGCACGGCCAGCGTCGTCGACAAACTCATCGCAGGCCGGGCCAAGGGCAAGAAGTTCGTCGGCTGCCATTCGCTCGAAGAATTGGTCGGCAATCTGGCCAAGCCGCGCAAAGTGATGCTGATGGTCAAGGCCGGACCGGCGGTCGATGCGTTGATCGATCAGCTCATTCCGTTGCTCTCGCCCGGCGACGTGATCATCGACGGCGGCAATACGCACTACGCCGACACGGAGCGGCGAACCAAAGAAGTCGAGGCCAAGGGGTTGCTGTTCATCGGCACGGGCGTTTCTGGCGGCGAGGAAGGCGCGCTGCATGGGCCCAGCCTGATGCCCGGTGGCAGCCCGGCGGCCTGGCCTTTGGTCAAACCGATCTTTCAGGCGATTGCGGCCAAAGTCGGTCCGAAGAATGATATTCCGTGCTGCGAATGGGTCGGTCCCCGGGGCGCGGGCCACTACGTGAAGATGGTTCACAACGGCATCGAGTACGGCGACATGCAGTTGATCTGCGAAGCCTACTTTCTGCTCAAGCAAGTGCTCAACTTGTCGAACGATCAGCTTTACGACGTCTTTGCCGAATGGAACCGCGGTGAGTTGGACAGCTACCTGATCGAAATCACCCGCGACATTTTCAGTGTCAAAGATCCCAAGACGGGCGGCTATCTGGTCGACCTGATTCTCGACAAGGCCGGCGCCAAAGGGACGGGCAAGTGGATGAGCCAGTTGGCGCTCGACCTGGGCGTGCCCAGCACGCTGGTGACCGAGGCGGTGTACGCCCGCACGTTGTCGGCACTGAAGGACGCTCGCGAGCGGGCCAGCAAAGTGCTGGCCGGACCGAAAGTGTCTTACCAAGGGGATCGCCAGGAGTTCGTCGAGCGGGTGCGGCAATCGCTGTACGCGTCCAAAATCAGCAGCTATGCCCAGGGCTTCGTGCAGTTGCAGGCAGCCGCCAAAGAACACGAATGGCCGCTGGATTATGGCAGCATCGCACTCTTGTGGCGAGGCGGCTGCATCATTCGCGCGGCTTTTTTAGAACGCATCAAGGAGGCCTTTGCCGCCGATACGAAGCTCGAGAATTTGCTATTGGCGCCGTACTTCACGCAAGCGGTCGAGAAAGCACAACCCGCGTGGCGGCATGTGGTGGCGACAGCCGTCGAGTTGGGCATTCCCGTGCCGGCATTCACCACGGCGCTCACTTACTACGACGGTTACCGAACCGCGCGATTGCCGGCCAATCTGCTGCAAGCCCAGCGAGACTACTTCGGCGCACACACTTACGAACGAGTGGACATGCCGGGCACGTTCCATACGGAATGGCTCGACCTGCGCCGCCCGCCCAAAGCGTAAATATCGGGGTGGCACGCCCTGAGCGCAGCGAAGGGCGTGGTGCACTAACACAACGGGTAAAGTTACAATCCACGCCCTTCGTACCTCAGGGCGTGCCACCCAGAACCGCGTGCCCGACGAGCCGTCATGCCCAACGAATACCTTTCCGAACTCTTCAGTCTCACGGGCCAGGTCGCGGTCGTCACCGGCGGCACGGGCGTGCTGGGGGGCGCGCTGTGCGAGGGGCTGGCCAAAGCTGGCGCAACGGTCGTCGTCGCAGGTCGTGGCGAAGAGCGTGGCCACGCGCGGGTGAACGCAATCAAAACAGCGGGCGGGAAGGCGTCGTTTCTGCCGGTCGACGTGACGAGCCGCGCATCGGTCGAGGGACTTCTGGCCGCCACGCTTGCCGAGCACGGTCGCGTCGACATGCTGATCAACGGCGCGGGCGTCAATTCGGCCAGTAGCTATCTCGACGTGAAGGACGAAGACTGGGAGTTCGTTCTGGCCAGCAATCTGACCAGCGTCCACTTGGGTTGCCAAATCTTCGCGCGGCACATGGTCACGGCCGGGGCGGGGGGCTCGATCTTGAACATCGCCAGCGTCACGGCCGATTTGCCATTGTCGCGTGTCTTCGCCTATTCGGCCTCGAAGGCGGCGGTCGTAAATCTCACGCAAAACGTTGCCCGCGAGCTGGCACCGCACAAAATTCGCGTCAACGCCTTGTGTCCCGGCTTCTTCCCCGCCGAGCAAAACCGCAAGATCCTCGACGAAAAACGCACGGCCAGCATCATGAGTCAGACGCCGATGGCCCGCTTCGGCGAACCGGAAGAACTGGTCGGCGCCACGCTATTGCTCCTGTCGCGTCGTGCCGGCAGTTTTATTACCGGCGCGGCGGTATATGTAGATGGTGGATTTACGAGCATGCGGTTCTAATTGGCTAGAATGCCCAGTTGTGCAATGGTCTCCTGACCGTTGCACGTGCGATGCCAAAAAGTATCGCGGTCGGGAGACCGCGACACAACAATAATGTTACCGCGTCCCTGCCCCTGCTTCCTGGACCCTGACCCCTGTCCCCTGAATCCTGACCCCTGACCCCCTGCATTCCCGTGCCCAACACCATCGTCATCTTCGGCGCCTCGGGCGATTTGACCAGCCGCAAGCTCGTGCCGGCTTTGTATCGGCTGTACCGCAAGAAACGGCTGCCGGCCAATACGCGCATTGTCGGCTTCTCGCGCAGTCCGTTCACGCACGACGAGTTTCGCAACAAGCTCGCCGAAACCACCGCACAGTTCACCCGCGACGACTTCGACACGGCCCTCTGGAACGAATTCGCCCAGCACATCTACTACCACGTGGGCGACATGGATCGGTCCGACAGCTTCGTCTCGTTGGCGGATTTCTTGCAGAAAATGGAAGGCGACGAGTCCGCCAACCGCATTTATTACCTGGCAACCGCGCCACAGTTCTACGAGCAGGCCGTCGCCCAGTTGGGCGCGGCCGGTTTGGCGGACGAAACGCACGGCACCCGCCGGGTGGTCATCGAGAAGCCTTTTGGCGTCGATCTGAACACCGCCCACGAGCTCAATGCCGTGGTGCATGGCGTCTTCTCCGAGCGGCAGGTGTACCGCATTGACCATTATCTGGGCAAAGAGACCGTACAAAACCTGTTGGTGTTCCGTTTCGCCAACAGCATCTTCGAGCCACTCTGGAACCGGAACTACATCGACCACGTGCAGATTACCGCGGCCGAGGAAGTGGCGGTGGGCCGCCGCGCCGGATACTACGAAACGGCCGGCGTGCTGCGCGACATGTTTCAGAATCACCTGATGCAGATCATGACCGTCGCGGCCATGGAAGCCCCGGTGCGATTCGAGGCCAACCTCGTCCGCAACGAAAAGGTAAAGGTCCTGCAGGCAATCCGACCGTTCGCTTGCGACGACGCGGCGCCGGCCACCTTTCGCGCGCAGTATCGGGGTTATCGCGAAGAGCCGGGCGTGGCCGAGGGAAGCGAGACGGCCACGTTCGCCGCGATTCGCTTGCACATCGACAATTGGCGCTGGCATGGTGTGCCGTTTTATCTGCGCAGCGGCAAGGCCATGGACTGCCACACGACGCAGATCGTGATCCAGTTCCACGAAACGCCGCACATGCTCTTTCCAGGAGCGCGCAACACGTTGGGCGATGCCAACCGGCTGGTAATTCACATTCAACCGGCCGAAGGCATTCAGTTACTGTTCCAAACCAAAGTGCCCGACGAAGGCATGAAGCTGCGGCTGACGGACTTGGACTTTCGATTCGACACCGAGTTTGCCAAGGCCCTGCCCGACGCCTACGAGCGGCTGCTCCTCGACGTGCTGGCCGGCGATGCCAGCTTGTTCGCCCGCAGCGACGAAGTGGAGCTGGCCTGGGGCATCATCGACCCGATCCGCCAATGCTGGGAAAACAACGGCAAGCCGCCCTTGGCCTTCTACGACCGAGGCATGTGGGGCCCACCCGAGTGCCAGGAGTGGATGGCCCGAGACGGCCGCGAATGGCTGGATGTCTGCCCTGTGCTGAAATAGGCGGATGTGCGGCCGTGCGGTCATACGGTCGGCACGCAAGTGTGTCGCAGCATATTGCCAGGTATAATTGGTAGCGTGACAGCGCGCCATCCTTGGTCTTTCGGAGGCACTTGTCGTGGCGATGATATTCCCGGGCATGGATCCGTATTTGGAGGATCCATTTCTTTTTCAGGGGCTTCATCACGCGTTTGTGGTGTATCTGTCCGACCATTTGCAACCCATACTGGGGCAACGATACATCGCTGCGATTGAAGTGCGTGAGTTTTCCGAAGGACCGCAGCGACTACTCGACTCCGGACTTTTTGTCAAGCGCTCTCGGCCCATCGAAGTCGGAGAGCATGCTGTCGCCACAGCCGACGCCGACGATCCCGTCGTAGTGCGCGTCGAATCATTGGAAATCCACGAGTCCTACGTCGAGATCCTCGATCGCAAGTCCGGGCAGCGAGTGGTCACGGTCATCGAACTAGTCAGTCCGACTAATAAAGCCCCTGGTCCCGGGCGCGATTCGTATGTGACCAAACAACGCGAAGTCCTCGCAAGCCAATCCCATCTCGTCGAGATCGACCTGCTGCGCGGGGGGCAACACGTTTTGGCCGTGCCCGAATGGGCGGCGCGCAACCAGCTTCCCTACGACTACCTGGTCAGCGTGAATCGGGCGCGAGACCGTCGTGAGGAATTCGACGTCTACGCCAAGCGACTCGAAGACCGCCTGCCGAGGATTCGCATTCCCTTGGCCGACGACGATCCCAACGTAGTGCTCGACCTCCAAGCCGTGCTAACGCACGCCTACGACATGGGTCGCTATGGCGAGCGGCTGCGATACGACCAACCCTGCCAGCCCGCCTTGTCCGCGGAACATACGTCTTGGGCGCAGCAGCAGATCGCGGCCGCCCAATCCTCGTCGGCATGACTGGAGGCGCTCACCATTATTGTCATTCCCGCGTAGGCGGGAATCCAGTGAATCGCAAGACGGCCCTGCACCACAAGATTTACAACCGCCGCGCACCAGTCACTTTCGCCACCGCGCTGCCCCGAGTCCCTGGATTCCCGCCTGCGCGGGAATGACGTGGTGTTGGGGAGGTTGAGGTAGAGACTCTAAAACCTAATCCATATGTCGAGGGCTGCGCCCTCTTCATTCACTCAACTTCACGATTTGGTCAACGCGGTACGTCGGAGCAAAACCTTCCTGCCCGCCAGCTTGCTCGGCGATCGCACCGCTCACCGAGACGAACTCGCCCGGCTTGTGCGCTGCCAAGGGTGCGTCGCCCACGAGGACGACGCTGCCGCCGTACTTGTCGGTCTCGCCATTCAGGGCGATGTAGCGTAGCTTCCATTGCGATTGCACCTGCGAGTACTCCAGCTTGCCGTGCAGCCAGGCGTAGTTCGGATCGAAGCCATACGTCTCGCCGCGATCGGCCGGACCATTGCCGCGTGTGCTGCGGCGCGGCTGAACTTCCGGTTCATCGTCAACTGGGCCTGGGTAGCTGGCACGAGCCACGTTCATCGTGCCGCTGGCCTCGCCGCGGCGAGCCGGCGCGCTCACGGAACGGTCGAACGAGCTTTGCCTGTTGTAGATCGAACCCGCGGCTGGTTGCTGTTGCACCGGCGCGGGATACGAATAGGGAGCGGTGCTTGGCTGCGGCGTCGAGTTCAGCGGCACTTGCGTGCGTGGCACGGGATAGGTTGGCGGTTGCGGAACGTACGGTGCAGCGCCTTGGTTGCCTGCGGGTGGAGCACCGTAAATGGAGCCGGCCCCAGCTCCGAAGGTGTAGTTGCCGGCCGGCGGCGCATAGCCCGTGCCGGGCGAGACGACCGGCGGCGCCGGCTGGGCATTGGGAACGCTGACCATGCCAGGCTGAATCGGCGTGATGTCGCCGGTCGACGGCGGCGGAACCAGCGGGCGTTGAAACGGATCGGCGGCGGGCGGCCCGGCCTGACATCCAAGCAGCACCAAGGTCCACACCAGCGCACCAGCCCAGACCAGCGCAAGTGAGCGACTCATCGGCAGACTCCTTTCCGCCCTACCTTCCCAACGCTCCGCCATACCAGCCCGACGCGCAAGCGAGGGAGTTCAACGCGAGAATGTGACTCATTAACGCGAAGCTACTGGCGGCACTACAGCTTATTGCGCAGCGCTACCAACAAGTTCGCGGACACTGCTCGTGGTACAAGCAGCGCCACACGAGGGACGAGACCGAAGAGAAAAGGAAAAGGCCCGCGCGGCGAGCGACGCTCTCGCGTCTTCGCCATGCGGGCCCGTAGGTTAGCGAAATGTCGTTACCTGTCCAGATCGGTTCCTGCCAGCTTTGCTTGCTTCGAGAACTGAGCCAGCGGGTAGACGACCAACGGCTGCGGCGCGGCCTTGCCGGAAGACTTAACCGCAGCCTTCGCGGCCACCTGGCCCTCTTTGCGGACGAACGGGTTCTCGATCACCAGCGGCGCGGCTGCGGTCTTGCCCACGGTCGTCTGCGGCTTAACGCGATAGCGGGCCTGGCGATTGGGCATGACCGTCGATGAATAGAGCACGACCCCGTTAGGCGTCGCCATGCCGGGCGGATAAGCAAACGGGCTAAACCCATAGGGACGCGGCACCGGATGGCTGTAGTAAACCGGCGGGTACATCGCAAAGTACGGCATCGAATCCTGGACGTACACGTTGTAAGGAATTCCGGAGCCGAATCCGTAGCCTCCGAAACCACCTCCGCCGAAGTATTGGGCCTTGGCGCTGGAACCCGCCAGCGAGGCGGCCGCGGCGACGGCCAAAGTCAGACATACTCTCAAACGCAAACTCATCGGAGTCACCTCGGTCGCTGGGGCCTAAAAAGCAAAGGACATGCTGCTATCTCCAGGCTAATCCGACGGACGGCCGTTACAAGCCCTCCAGACCCGGCCGAGTGATTGTAGGGTCGATTGGTAAGCTGGCCGCCCCCTGGCGTCGGGGCGAGAATCATGGACTTGGGCTGGGCAGGGCCTGTTTTGCGTCCTGGGACTTGTCGCCGGAGGTATCCGCCGCCCGGGTCGTTACTGCTTGCGGTTTTGCGGCTGGGGATTTGGCGGCTGAGGGTTTCGCGTCCTTGGCCGCCCCCGCGGCGGCCGCATCCTCGTCCAACTGCGGCAGCGGATAGGGGTCGCGCGAGCCCGGCACTTCGGGATCGGCATAAATGACATGCCCCAGTTTCGACGGCCGGACGCCCCGATCGCAACTAGCCAGCAGCACGCACAGCGGTAGAGCGAGCCAAGCCCTGCGGCATGACCTCAATAGTTTGATGGCTGGGATGCTCATGGGCTTGAGTGTAGCGTCCCAGCGGCAGGCGTGGTACTGACAAGACTCCGCGGACAATGGCAGAAAACTCAGGGTGGCACGCTCTGAGCGCAGCGAAGGGCGTGGTGCGTCCCCCAGCCACGCCCTTCGCTGCGCTCAGAGCGTGCCACCCCGAATTTGTCAAGCGATCGAAACCATGTGTGCTCTGCTAAACTGGCTCCATGGACACGCCCGCGCTCACCCGCAGCTTGAAAATGGAGGCCCAGCGATTGGGCTTTGCGCTGGCTGGCGTCTGCCCTGCCGTCACTCCCACGGGCCTGCACCACTTTCACGACTGGCTCGCGGCCGGCTACGCGGGCGAAATGCAATACCTCCATGAGCGCAAGGCGGCCTACCAACATCCGCAACACGTGCTGGCCGGCGCCCGCAGTCTCGTGATGCTGGCCTTCAACTACCGCACGGTCGATCCCACGTCGCCGCAAGCCGGGCAAGGTCGCATCTCGCGCTATGCCTGGGGCAGCGATTATCACGATCTCATCCGCGAGCGATTGCATGCCTTGGCCGACTCGCTGCGCATACAGCGGCCCGAGGCCAGCGTTCGCGGCGTGGTCGACACGGCGCCGCTTTTGGAAGGCGAGCTCGCTCAACTGGCAGGCCTGGGGTGGATCGGCAAGAACACGCTGCTATTAAATCGCGAACTGGGAAGCTGGTTCTTCCTGGCGGCTTTGCTAACCGATGTCGAGCTCGAATACGACGCACCGCACGCAACCGACCACTGCGGAACTTGCCGGGCCTGCCTCGACGCCTGTCCGACGCAAGCCTTCGTCGCACCTTACGTGCTCGACAGCCGCCGCTGCATCAGCTATCTGACGATCGAACTGCGGTCGGCCATTGGGCACGAGTTGCGGCCGCTGATGGGCGACTGGGTCTTCGGCTGCGACATTTGCCAGGATGTCTGCCCCTGGAATCACCGCGCCCCGCAAACCGACGTCGCCGATCTATCGCCGAGTCCGCTGACCAACCCTGTCGAACTTGTGGCGCTCTTGGAACTGGATGACGAAGGATTCCGCAAGCGTTTCCGCCGCTCGCCGCTCTGGCGAGCCAAACGCCGCGGCCTGCTGCGAAACGCGGCCATTGTCCTGGGAAATCAACGCCCGACGGGTGCGCTCGCGGCGCTGACGAAGGGACTGGGCGACGCCGAGCCCCTGGTGCGGGGCGCGTGTGCCTGGGCCTTGGGACAGTACGACAATCCACAGGCGCAGGCTGCGCTCGAGGCGCAATTGTCCTTCGAGAGCGACTCCGACGTGCGCAGCGAAATCATCGCGGCGCGACGAGCCGCGGACTACTTGCCGCCGCTTCCCGCGGTAACCAGCCGTGCGAAGTGAGACGCGTTGACGCGATCGCGGGCCATGAGCACGAAGCGAATCAGGTCGTGGCGGCTGATCAGTCCGACCAGCTTGCCGTCTTCGATCACCGGCAGGCGGCGGATGGGATGGTTCAAAAACGTATCGACGATTCCAATCAACGACTCGTCGGGCGACACCGTGAGCAGCTTGGTGCTCATGTGATTGCCCACGCGATCGGCTTCCATTTCCGGCGAGTAGACGAGCTTGAGCAGGTCGAACTCGGAGACGATCCCAACAATTTGGCCCGCATCGTCGACCACGGGAACACCGCTCACGCGATGCCGCAGCAGCAGCTCGGCGGCTTCTTTCATCGTGGCTTCCGGGTTGACCGAAACCACATTCGCGGTCATGACGTTCGTGGCCTTGAACATTGGCGCTCTCCTGGCCGGTGCTGCCTGGCAATGCAAGCGGATGCGTGTAATGGTGCGGGCGTGGGCGAAGCACGCATGGCAGCACAAATCGCCATGCAGTCCACTGTACAAACATAGGCCGCGGCACGCGGAACAGCGGCCCGACCGTGCATGCCGAACGAATCGATTGTGCGGGCTGGGCGTTCGACCAGTCCCGAAGGGCCGCAAGAAGTAGCCGTGGTCGTGAGACCACGGTCTTCGTGGCACGCGTCCGTGGACTCACGTCCACGGCTACAGGACGTGGCCTACGCCGCTTCCGCGCAGTCGGCCTCGGGGTTTGCATCCCCGTCGGGTCCGGTGGGCGGATAGCAGCCCGGCAGATCATCGGCGTAGAACCGCTCGAGGACGGTCGGCCATTCCTCGGGCCGATGCACGGCGATGAAGGCGTCGCGCACCAGCTTGCCTTCGGGGTGCAGACGCGAGTACTTGATGCCGAACTTGCGCATCTGCCGTCCGCAGGACTGGGGGCCGTAGATCTGTTCGGCCAGCCGGTAATGCTCGCGGATCACTTCGCGCTGCTCGTGCAGGCGGGGCGGTGGCGGCAAAGGCAGCCCAGCGGCCAATGCGCGGGCTTGAGAGAAGATCCACGGATTGCCGATCGCGCCGCGGGCCACGGTCACGCCGTCGACGCCCGTCTGTGCGATCATGTCCAGGCAGTCCTGCGCCGTGAACAGGTCGCCACTCCCTAGCACGGTCCGCGATCCGGCATGCCGCTTCACGTCGCGCAAGAACTCCCAGCGGCTGCGGCCGACGTAACGCTGCACGACCGTGCGGCCATGCACGGTGACGGCCGCGACGCCGCGCGCGAACGCCCCGTCGAAGATTTTGAAGAATCGGTCGCGACTCTCTTGGCTGTCGTCGAGCCCGCGCCGCATCTTCACGGTGACCGGCTTTTCGGGCGGCACGTTCTCGCGCACGCGCGAGACAATTTCCAGCGCCGTCTCAGGCTGGCTCAACAAAAAGCCGCCACGGCAACGCCCCAGCACCTTCTTCACCGGGCAGCCAAAGTTGATGTCGATCACATCAAAGCCCGCTCGGGCAAGTTCCGCCGCGGCCGAGGCAAACTCAGTCGGCTCGCTGCCCATAAGTTGCCCGCCGACAGGATGTTCCTCGTCACACACGTGCAGAAAACGGTTACGGTTCTTCTTGCCCGCGGCGAGCACCAGCCGGTCGAGCACGACCTCGCACAGGGCATACGACGCGCCGAGCCGCCGGGCAATCAGCCGCATGGCCCAATCGCTATAACCCGAGAGCGCCGCCTGCACGACCGGAAAGCCAATCTCGACGTTGCCAATGCGAAGCTGGGGAAGCGGGTTGGTCATGGAATGATTGTCACTTGCGTCGCGGTGGCGGGTCAAGATCTGGGAGGATGGAGATCGTGCCCGCGTGCGGGGAGAGGGTGAGTAGCGTGTGGCGGCTTTGCCTGCCTCACCTCTTCGCGGAAAAGGGTCGGAGAGAGGGGGCGTGCAACAATTAGTCGCGACGCGATTGGCCTCGTTACGGTGAGCCTCGTTCGGCGCTGCTGGGTTGATCCCGTTCCTGCGCAACATCGTCGAGGTTCTTCCTTATTCCCGCATCCAGTAGCGATTCACGTCGAAAGTTCCCCAGTCCGCAGGGTGACGCAAATAGGTCGAACTCGTGAATCAGTTCCATAAGCGAATCGTGCCCCGCAGGCGTGACACTGGGACCATTGGAACCAAACACGAGGTGAACCTGGTCGAGTGCAAAGTCGCGGGTCAGATTGTCGCGGAGTTCCAGGATCTGTTGCCTGCCTTCGGAGAAACTCACGTTCTTGCCGAGTACACGGACCGTCGTATCGTCGACGAGTTGGACGAGAACTTGCGCGTGGTAAGGGTGCGCAAATATCCGACGTGAATCAAGCCGCTGCAGCCAGTCAGGGCCGACAGACTGCGTCGCAATGCAAACGTCCCGTTCCCATAGCTCGTCGATCGCGCGACGTTGCTTGAAATAGGGCGCGAGAATCATTCCCAGCCCGACTGCGAATAGTGCAATCGCGGCGAGGAATGTTTGCAGAGTGAAACGGCACTTGAGTCGCATAATCTGATTCACCGACGAAGGCGGGTCTCTTTAAGCTGCTGCAGATAAGGCGTCAAACTGGCAACAATGATCACAATCGTGGACCACGAAGGAAGGGCAATTCGTTCCGTGTCAAATCAGTCCTATTGTAACTGAAGGCACGTGAGCCAGGGCTACCACGTCACCCAAACCCTTCCGCCTACCTCGCCCCCACCCGCTCCGTATTCAGCGTCGGCATGGGCGCGGAGATTTCCTTTCGCCACGCCACCAGTCGAGCATGTAGTTCCTTGACCTTCTCGGGCATCGACGCCGCCAGGTCCTTTTGCTCACCGATATCGGCGCGCAGGTTGTAAAGCTCCAATCGTCCGTCCTCGAAGAATTCCAGCAGCTTCCAGTCGCCCGCGCGGATCGCGCCCACTGGCAGGCTGCGGAACTTGCCGGGGTTCGCTCCGGTGTAGCCGGGGAAATGCCAATAGATGGCCTCGCGGGTTAAGGCCGCTTTGCCATCGCTCGTGAGTAGCTTCAGGTAGCTCACTCCATCGAGCGGATATTTGGCCGGCAGTTGCGCGGCGGCGACTTCCAAAAGCGTGGGGTAAAGATCGACGCTGTTGACGGGAGTTTTGCAGGTCGTGCCCGGCGCGATCTTGCCGGGCCAGCGCGCGATCAGCGGCACGCGAATGCCCCCTTCGCGTAGGCTCCCCTTGCCGCTGCGCAAGGGCGCATTATCGGTAATTTCGCCCTGCTTCAATCCGTCGCGAACATAACCGCCGATGCCGCCGTTGTCGCTGGAAAAGATCACCAACGTGTTGTCGGCCAGCTTCAACTCGTCGAGCGTGCTGACGATCTTTCCCACGCTTTCGTCGACGCTGGCGATCATCGCGGCGTAGGTCGGGTTCTTGTGTCCGCCAACGCCCGGCTTGCCGCGAAAGTGGGCGATCAGCTCCTCTTTGGCGTGGTGGGGCGCATGCACGGCGAAGTGCGGCAGGTACAAGAAGAACGGCCGGTCTTTGTGCCGGTGAATGAAATCGACGGCCCGGTCCGTAAGAAAGTCCGCGAGATACGTGCCGCTTTTATATTCGACTTTGGGATTGGTGACGAAATTGAAGTGTTGCCCCATCGAGACGATCGCTTCATCGAATCCGCGGCGAGCCGGATGATGGGGCCCCTTCTGACCGAGGTGCCATTTGCCGAACATACCCGTCGCGTAGCCGGCTTGCTTGAGCGACTGAGCAATGGTGATCTTATCGAGTGGGAGTTGAACAACATTGTCGACCGGCCGCAGCGGCCGGCTGCGCCAGTCGAAGCGGTCGATGCTGCCCACGGTGTAGATGCCTGTGCGCGGGCCATATTGGCCGCTCATCAGGGCGGCTCGCGTCGGCTGGCAATTGGGGCCGCAGGTGTAGGCATCGGTGAATCGCATGCCCTGCGCGGCCAGGCGATCGATGTTCGGCGTTTCGTAATATCGGCTGCCGTAACAGGCCACGTCAGTGTAGCCCAAATCATCGGCCAGAATGAAAATGATGTTGGGCCGTTCGGCCGCTTGAGCACGGTTCGCAACGCCCGCGATCGAGAGGCTCGCGACGACTGTCGCCACGACGAGTCGGCCAATTGGAGATGGCATGAAAAGGCCTCGCGGGCGTGAGTTGATGGATTGAGGGCATTGTATTACCGCGGTGTGCGCTGATCAAACTCTTGGGGTGTCGGCGGCCTGGACGTGTCGCTGCACCTCTGGCCGAGCCAGCAGTGGCGTCCGGTGCCGGGGTGCATATCGCACTTTGTGTGGCCGTTTGTTCACTCGCCGCGGCGCAAATTTTTCCCCAGCCCAGGCGTTTACGCCTGGGGATCGGCCAGCAGCTACTCCGTTGTACGTGTCGGGAATCGTTCGTCGACAACCCGCTTACCACTGGTTTATCCTCTGGCGACGAACGGTTCCCGACACAACGACAACTCGCGTAGGGCGCTTCGTCCCAGGCATGAATGCCTGGGCTAGGGAAAGCTAACGATTCTCCACTTGCTTTCACACAATGAATGATTGCCGCGCGCAAACCGCGACTTGCCCCCCGGCACCCGGCACTCAGCGAATACAAATCCGGGCTAGACTTGCCGTGGCGGATATGATGGAGTGGGGTGGATGAGATCCCGTAGGTCAGGGCTCGCCCCAGCCCTTTCAAGCTGTCATTGAGAGCAATACTGGCGCGCTCACTTGAAACCCTGGAATTTGCGGCAAATCCATATGATTCACGGACCGCTCGAATGTCGTCG
>Ga0163144_10017249_pt1 | contig 14715 bp, 10 predicted proteins | sample OliLak19BULKMAT1_FD_123175 | JGI IMG/M metagenome (GOLD analysis project Ga0163144, IMG submission 123175) | Freshwater microbial mat bacterial communities from Lake Vanda, McMurdo Dry Valleys, Antarctica - Oligotrophic Lake LV.19.BULKMAT1 | ecosystem: Environmental > Aquatic > Freshwater >... | reverse complement strand
TGCTCGTGCGGCCGCTGGAACTGGGTGCGCACCGGGTGGTGCACTCGTTGACGAAGTACCTTTCCGGCCACGGCGACGTGATGGGCGGGGCGGTGATTGCCGACGAGGCGCATTTGCCGGTGTTGCGGCAGTTGTCGCGGACTTATGGGCCGACGCTGGGGCCGTTTGAGTGCTATCTGGCGATGCGGGGGATCAAGACGTTTCCTTTGCGGATGGAGCGGCAGTGTGCGAACGCGGCGACGGTGGCTACGTTTTTGAGGAGCCATCCGATGGTGGAGCGGGTTTTCTATCTGGACGACCCGGAGCACCTGGACGCGGCGACGGTGAAGCAGCTTTTTCCGCCGGGGATGTTCGGCGCAATGGTGGCATTTGAGCTGAGGGGCGCGGGGACGGCGGAGGTGTTCGCGTTCATGAACCGGCTGCGGCTGGTGGTGCGGGCGACGTCGCTGGGCGATGTGCATTCGATGATACTGTATCCGAAGATGGCGTCGCATCGGGATTTGAGCCCGAAGCAGCGGGAACGGATGGGGATTCGGGATTCGCTGGTGCGGCTTTCGGTGGGGATTGAAGCGGCCGAGGATATTTGTGCCGATTTGGATCAGGCGCTACGGGGATAAAAAATGCCGCAAACCTTGGGGGGTTTGCGGCAATATAAGGGTGGAACAGGAGGATGAAAACGACGAACTGAACTACACGGAAACTGGTTTATTGCCGACGGCGGATTTGGCTGAGGGCCAGGAGGCCGGCCCCGATTAGCAGGTAAGTGCCGGGCTCGGGGACCGAGGTGTCGGGGGAGGCGTTGAAGAGGGTTTGGGAGTAGCGGGGGCCGGCGGTGGGCTGGTAGAAGGTGCCACCGGTTCCGGACTTGCCGACGCTGGCCGTGACCATGGAGGCGGCGAAGTTTAGGACTTGAGCGTCGGTGGTGGAAGCCCTCCGCACGCGTCCGGCGGCGAAGCCGTTGCCGTTATCGGCGACGATGTCCCAGGCGGCGATTTGGAAGGCGGCGGCTTGCCAGTTCTGGGTGAAGCTGGGGACGTAGGTGTTGAACATCCAGGCGAGGCGCGCGCCGCTCGTGAATTGGTTGGTGTTCAACGGAGTGACTTCGACGGCGTCGGTGCGGAGCGTGACGAAGGGGTCGGCGCAGAAGAGGAGCGCAGTGAGGTTGGAATCGAAGCGGACACCGATTTGACCGGCGTAGATGGAGGTGACGTTGCCGTCGAATTTGAGGTTGACGGTTTGGGAGAGCGTCGGGATCGAACTGTCGTAGGTCATCGTCATCGCGGACATCGCGGGACTAGTAGCAACTGTAAGGCCAATCAGGCTTAGGATGCTGGTCAGGAGGGGTGCTTGGCTCGTCTTCATGAACCAAGTATTCCGGTTGGGCGCGTTTGGCCAAATGGCTCAAAAGCATCAAAACGCTAGACTTTTGGGACTATGGGGCGGTTGGTCCGGGGGTACGGGGGAGCGGCGGTGGCTAGGACTTACTCGAGTCCTAGCTCTTAGTCCGGAGGTACTAGACTATGGGGTTTGGGGACAAAGTGTCTCAGGGATGAACGGCGATTTGACTAAGTGGAAGGGCTGATGGGACAAAAAGTCCCAGGACCGGGGGAGGGAGGTCGGCCAGGGTTGATAAGATATGCGGATGCAGAGCTGGCGACGGAGAGTATTTGTATGGCTGGAACCGGGGGAGCAGGCGAGCCCGTGGGAGCAGGTGTTTGATTTTGCCGTTCTGGTTCTGATTTTGTTGAGCGTGGTGGTAGTGGTGTTGCAGTCGATGCCGGAGATGGCGGAGTATGACGGCGCACTGATGACGGTGGAGAAGGTCTGCGTCTACTTCTTTACGGTCGAATATTTGGCGCGGCTGTGGACGTGTCCGGAGGTGGCGCGCTACGGGGTAGGATGGCGGGCACGGCTTCGCTACGTGTTCAGCCCGATGGCGCTGGTGGATTTAGCGGCAATTCTACCGTTTTATCTGGCTCCGTTCGCCGACGCGAACACGGTGGTATTCCGGTTGCTGCGGGTGTTTCGACTGGTTCGGGTGTTGAAGTTCGGCCGGTACCATGCTTCGATGGGGATTTTGGGCCGGGTGATTTTGTCGCGGCGGGAGGAGTTGGTGATCAGCCTGGCGCTGGTGTTGGCGCTGGTGGTGATTACGTCGACCTTGATGTACGCGGTGGAGCATGACGCGCAGCCGAAAGCGTTTGCGAGCATACCGCAGTCGATGTGGTGGGGGATTGTGACTTTGACGACGGTTGGATATGGGGACGTGTTTCCGATAACGGCGGCGGGGAAGGTGGTAGCGGGGATTTCGGTGTTGCTGGGCGTTGGGTTGTTTGCGTTGCCGGCGGGGATTCTGGCGAGCGGGTTTGCCGAGGAGTTGGCGCGTTCGAAGGAGGCGGAGAAGAAGCAGGGAAACTGTCCGCATTGCGGCAAGGAGATTCCGGGGGAGTAGACGGCGAAATACCAGGTGATCGCCAGGGGGACTGGGTGGAGGCCTCCAGATCTACGCTTTGTGGTAGCGAACGTACGCCGCGGAGGGCCGTTAAGTACCTTCCGGTAAATCAGTTATGCGATGACTGGGCCTTGGAATGCGGGGAATCCAAGGTGCATTTCAGATCGATGAAGAATGTTGTGGCGTTCCGTTGATTCGTGTTGTAGAATCGCGGGTGAATATGAGTTGGGTCGAGTTAACGATATGAAAAACCATAGAGTTAGCTTCTGAAATACAGAGGAGAGATGACGATTAAAAAATCAACCACGTTGTTTGCGACGCTCGTGCTGAGTTGTGGGTTGGCCCTAGGGCAGACTTCGACCGGTTCTTTGAGCGGGACGATCACGGATCCCAATGGGGCTGCAATCCCAGGTGCCAAGGTAGTTGCTTCGAGCGCTGCTACGGGCTCCCGATTGGAACTTACGACGACCGATGCCGGTCTTTACGTGTTCCCGGTGTTGCCGGTTTCGGTCTATACCATTACAGTCGAAAGGGCGGGCTTCAAGAAGTTGAGCCGTCAGAATATCGAAATTCGAATTGCTCAAAGGCAAGACTTAGATTTGAGACTGGAAATTGGTGATGTCCAGCAGACGGTCGAAGTGTCGGCAGACGCTCCGCTGCTTGAGACGTCAACGGCAGAGCGGGGCCAGCAACTGTCTCAGAAGTTCATGGATAACCTGCCCCTGTTTTCAGGCGGCATCCGCAACCCGCGGGCGTTTGTGAACTACATGCCCGGCGTTACGAACAACGGCGAGCAGAGCGTGTCCGGTTCTGGTGGGCGTGCACAGGAAGTGCTCATCGACGGTGGCAGTGCTCTCAACGTTGAATCGAGTGCGGTCTTCAATTTCCCATCCTCGGAAATGTTTAGCGAATTCAAGATGCTGCAATCGAACTACTCGGCCGAGTACGGTCGTGTTGGCGGCGGCATTGAAATTTATGTTGCCAAGAGCGGTACGAACTGGCTTCACGGCGCGGCGTTTCACAACATGCGTCGGGATATCTGGAATGCAAACGCCTGGCAGAGGAATGCGAATCCAAACCCGGCCGGCAACTTCCGTCCGAAAGAACGCTTCAACGAAACCGGCGGCGTGATCGGTGGCCCGGTCTTTGTTCCGAAAGTATATGACGGTCGCAACAAGACCTTTTGGTTCTTTACCTACGATAAGGACATTCGTCCGGTCTCTCTAGGCTTTCCTTTGCTGACGGTTCCCACCGCGGGTATGAAGCAGGGCAACTTTAGCCAGGCGGGCGTCCCTTTGATTTACGACCCCGCGACGACGGCGGGCGACGTGCGTCTGCCATTTCCCGGCAACACGATTCCCCAGGCGCGGTTCAGTCGGGGGGCTCGGAACTTGCTGCCTCTGATTCCGAACCCGACTCGGAGCGGCTTGTTGGCTGGCAACTACGACTTCGTCAACCGGAGTGCGTTCGAACGGACCATCTGGAGTCTGAAGTTTGATCATGCCTTTACGGCAAACAACCGGCTCTCGTTTTTCTTCAGTAACGAAGTGCAGGCCCAGAATGACGTGACCAATTTCGAGGGCGCGATCGGCAATGGATTGCAGAATTTCCAGAAGCCGTTCAACTACCGCTTCAACCACGACCTGAGCATTCGTCCGAACCTTCTGATGCACACGACGTACTCGGTCTCCAAGACTCGGCAGACCTGGGACAATCCGAACCAGAAGGGTTCCGGCAGCGCGCTGGGTTTTGGGCTGACGGGCGATTCTGACGCGATTCCTCGGATTCAGTTCTCGGGCGCTGCAGGACTTTCGCCGTACGGCGTTCAAGACGGCAAGGTCGCAAATGGCCTGCAGTTCAACACGCAATACCAGTTGACGCAAGGCTATACGCTGCTTCAAGGCAAGCACGAGTATAAATTCGGCTGGTCTTACCGCCGGTTTTTGACGCTCGGTCAAGATCTGGCCGGGACGAACGGTCTCTATGTGTTCAACAGAGCGCAGACCGCATTGCCGACGGCTCTTACTTCCTCTGGACACGAGTTTGCGAGCCTGTTGTTGGGCGGTGCGGACCGCGCGTCGCAGATTGTTCCGCCGGTGCTCTTCGATACCACCGTCTATCACGACACTTCGGTGTACTTCCAGGACAACTGGAAGGTGAGTCAGCGTTTGACGCTGAACCTGGGGCTCCGCTATGAAGTGCCGGTCGGTTGGCATGTCCCTGGCGGCAATGGCTATTCGCACGTTGACATCAAGGTCCCGAACCCTGCCGCTGGCGGGCTTCCGGGTGCGTTGGTGTTTTCGGGTGCTGGTCCTGGCCGTACGGGCCAGAGGCGCTTTTATCCGAACGATTACTCGAACATCGGACCGCGCCTGGGCTTTGCCTACCAGTTAGGCCAGAAAACAGTTCTGCGTGGCGGTTGGTCGATTTATTACCAGGGCCTTTCCAGCGGCGGCTGCGGTTGCCGCGCTGGCTTTGCGGGGAGCAACGACTTGGTCAGCGATGGCCGGAACGCAGTATTGAACTGGGATAACGGGATTCCGTTAGCGCCGGGCTATCGGCCTCCTCCGATCATTGATCCTTCGTACGTGAACTTTCAAAGCGTACAATACCAAGGCTCGACGGCTGGCCAAGCCGGTCGTATCTACAACTGGAGCTTCAACATTCAGCATGAAGTAAAGAAATTCCTGATCGACGTTGCTTACCAGGGCAATCGCGGAACCCGGTTGAATTCGACGATTGATTTAAACCAGTTGCCGACCAGCTTGTTGACCCGCGGTTCGCTTCTGTCCGAGCGGATTGATTCTCCGGCGGCGGCCGCCGCCGGCATCAGAGCTCCTTTTGCCAACTTCCCGGGCAACCTGAGTGTCGCTCAGTCCTTGCGCCCCTTCCCGCAATATCTCTCGGTCAGCAGCCTGTTCGCGGGCTATGGCGTGAGCTGGTATGACGCGATGCAGGCCAAGGTGGAGCGCCGGTTTGGTTCCTATCAGTTCTTCGCCAACTATACTTGGTCCAAGAGCTTGGGTAACGGGCATTTCCGCCAAGTGTTCAGCCAGTTGGGTGGCCAAGGTTCGCCGCAGGACTATAACAACCTACCCGACGGTAAGAGCTTCATGCCTTTTGACGTCCCTCACGTGTTGAACATCCTGGGTACCTTCGATGTTCCGTTCGGCAAGGGTCACAAATACATGAGCAGCAGCCATCCGATTGCAAATGCGTTGGTGAGCGGTTGGACCATCTCAACGGCATTGACTTACCGCAAGGGAACGTTGCTGCAATTGGTCACTCCGGGAAATCCGCTTGGAAACGGTGTTCTGTTTGCACCGCTGACGAAGGCGAATCTGACTGGAACACCGATCCGAACCGGAGTTGAGCGGACCTCGCTCGACCCGAACAATCCCAACTCGCGTTTCTTCAACCCTGCCGCTTTCAGCGCTGCCTCGCGGTTTACGCTCGGGACAGCAGCTTTCTACCAGGACGACTTCCGGCAGCCGGCTGTCTTCACCGAGAACCTCTCGATCGTGAAGCGGACCAAGCTCTGGAATAACGACAAGAATCCGGTGGAGTTGACCTATCGCGCGGATGCATTCAACATGTTCAATCGCACCAACTTCGGTGGCGTGGTCGGTACGATTGGTAATGCGAATTTCGGTCGTCCGACCGGACCGCAGAATGGTGCTCGCCTGATCACGATGGGCCTGCGTTTGAGCTTCTAGTTCATACGCCTGGTTTGTTAAAAGGGCGCTCCCGAAAGGGGCGCCCTTTTTTATGCATCCACCTAAAGTTCGAAAGAAATCGGATTTCGCTCTCCGCGCGATAATAGGAGAGTGATATCATTAAGGCATGAATGCTTTCCGTATCGTCCTAGGGCTGGTGGGTGCCCTTCTGGTCTGTTCCGCCGAACCGAATCCCGCAGTGGGGCTGGTGAAGGGCAAAATCACCCTGCAGGCAACGGGCAAGGCTCTGCACCACGCTTCGGTGCTGCTATTGCCGCTGGGCCGGGTGACCGAGTCAGACGACGACGGCAAGTACCAGTTTGTAGAGGTGCCGGTCGGCAAGTACGACCTGGTGGCGTCGGTGAACGGGTTAACGGGCGGACGGGTTTCGGTGACCGTGGCGGCGGGCGGCGCGGCGACGGCTGATTTTTCGTTGGCGATTTCTCCGCTGCGGCAGGAGATTACCGTCACGGCCTCGGGCCGGCCGGAGACGACGCTCGAAGCGTTCAGCGCGGTTTCGTCGATCGATACGCTGGACTTGGCGACGAAGGCGGCGACCTCCTTAGGAGATGTCCTGGACGGGTTGCCGGGCGTCGCCAAGCGCAGTGCGGGGCCGGGCACGGGTCGGCCGGTGCTGCGGGGATTCGATGGAGACCGGGTGCTAATTATGCAGGATGGAGTCAGGACGGGGACGTTGTCGTCGCAGTCGGGCGATCATGGCGAACCGGTGGATCCGCAGTCGCTCGAACGGGTGGAGATCGTGCGGGGGCCGGCCACGCTTCTTTACGGTTCGAATGCGATTGGCGGGGTTGTAAACATGGTGACCGGGCACCACGAGGCCCAGTCGGCTGGTCATGAGGGGCTGCACGGTTACCTTTCGACGCTGGGCGGGACGAACAACTCGCTTGTGGGGGGGAGCGGCGGACTGGACTACGGGTTCGGGCGTTGGGTGATCCGGATGGGCTCGGGCGGGCAGCGGACGTCGGACTACTCGACTCCGGAGGAGCGCATTGTCAATTCGGCGGCGCGGACGTATTCGGGGCAGGCGGGTCTGGCTCGCTACGGCGAGAAGAACTGGTTCAACTTGAGCTACAACACGCAGCGTGGCACCTATGAGATTCCGTTGAGTGACGAACAGACGCGGCTGCCGTTTACGCGGCAGGGCGCGCGGTTGACGGGCGGATTCAGATCGTTGAATCGACCCATTGAGGGGATTCAATACAGCTACAACTACACCGACTGGAAGCATGACGAAGTAGCGGATGGGAAGGTGGAGAACCAGTTCTACAATAAGCAGTCGGATTATCGGGCGGTATTTGAACAGCGCCGGTCGGGCCGGTTGTCCGGGAGCTTCGGGGGATGGGGGTTGCGGCGGGACTATAAGGCCGTGGGTGAAGAGGCGATTACGCCGCCGACGATTCAGAACGCATTGGCTGGTTTCGCGGTGGAGACATTGACGATTTCGGACCGGGTGCGGATGCAGTTTGGCGCGCGGGTGGAGAACAATCGGTTTGGGCCGCAGAGGCTCGAAAAGCGGTCGTTCACGGGGCTTTCGGCATCGGCGGGGGTGAATGCCGGGATTTGGAATGGTGGGGTGTTCGTGGCGAACTATAACCATTCGTATCGGGCTCCGGCGATTGAGGAGTTGTATGCGAATGGGCCGCACGTTGGCAATTTGACGTTCGAAATCGGCGACCCGAAGTTGCGGCGGGAGCGAGGCGATGGGTTGGATATTTCGCTGCGACACACTTCGACCCGGGTGCGGGCGGAGTTGAACTACTTCTACTATCGGATGACTGATTTTGTGTTTTTGGCGCCGACCGGTGAGGAGGAGGAAGGGTTGCGGGTGGCGGAATATAAGCAGGCCAACTCGCGGTACACGGGCGTGGACGGACGGGTGCAGGCGGGTTTACATCGGAACATCTGGTTGAACCTCGGTTTTGATGCGGTACAGGCTGAGTTGACGGGTTTGGGGACGCCGTTGCCGCGCATTCCGCCGGTGCGGGGACGGGTGGGCTTGGACCTGCGTTGGCGTGGGCTGAGTGTGGCACCGGAGGTGGTGTTGGCGAACCAGCAGACGCGGGTTTTTTCGACGGAGACGGAGACGGCGGGCTATGCGATGGCGAGCCTGCGGGGAACCTATGCCTTGACGCGTCAGCATGCGATTCACTTGTTCGGAGTAAACGTGTTTAACGCGGGGAATCGGCTGTACCGGAACCATCTTTCCTTCATTAAAGACATTGCGCCGGAGATTGGGCGCGGCATTTCGGTGAGCTATTCGGTGCGGTTTTTTTAAGCAAACTGCTACCTTAAAAAGATGCTTTCTGTTCGCGGTCACGTGCTCCGCATGGCCGCGATGGCGTGGCCGATTATTGTCGCTGAAATCGGCTGGATGGCGATGGGTCTCGTGGATACGCTGATGGTGGGTCCGCTGGGGAATGCCGCGATCGGGGCGGTGGGCGTCGCGAATATTCTTTACGATACGTTCGGGATTTTTTCGCTCGGGCTGCTGCTGGGATTGGACCCGCTGGTGGCGCAGGCTTTTGGCGCCAAGCGACTGGAGGAGTGTAATCGGTACCTTCGCCAGGGTATCTGGCTGGCGCTGTTTTTGACGCCGCCGACGATGGCGATGGCGTTAGGGCTGCCGTGGTTGATGGCTTGGATTGGGGTGCAGCCGGAGGTTCGGACGTTGGCGGAGCCTTATATTTTAGCGCTGTCTACGGGGACGTTGCCGCTGTTGCTATACGCGGCATTTCGGCGGTTTTTGCAGGGGACGGATCGCGTGAAGCCGGTGATGGTGGCCCTGGTTTCGGCGAACCTGATTAACGCCGGGGCGAACTATTGGCTGATTTACGGTGGGTGGGGGGTGCCGGCGTTCGGGGTGACGGGATCGGGATGGGCGACGGCGGCGGCGCGGGTGTTTCTGGCGGGGATGTTGATCGCGGCGACGCGGGTGGATGACATCACGGGATTGTGGCGGAAGTGGGCGAAGCCGAAGGGGAGGGAACTGATGGAATTGCTGCGGCTGGGGGCACCCGCGGCGGGGCAGATCGGGCTGGAGATTGCAGTGTTTGGGGCGGCGACGTTGCTGGCGGGGCGACTCTCGACGGTGTCGTTGGCGGCGCATCACATTGGGTTGAATCTGGCGAGCATGACGTTCATGGTGCCGTTGGGGATTTCGTCGGCGGGGGCGGTGGTGGTGGGGCAGGCGTTGGGGCGGAACGAACCGCGGGAGGCGAAGCGGGCGGGATGGGTGGCGTTGGTATTCGCCGGAGGGTTCATGACGTTGGCCGGGCTGGTGTTTGCGTTTGCGCCGCTGGTGGTGCTGAGCGCGTTCACGGCGGACCCGGAGTTGTTGGCGATTGGAACTGGATTGTTACGAATGGCGGCGGTGTTTCAACTTTTCGATGGCCTTCAGGTGGCGGCGACCGGGGTGCTGCGAGGAGCGTCCGAGACGAGGTTGCCGATGGTCGCGAACTTGATCGGGCACTGGGTGATGGGTTTACCGCTGGGCTATTACTTGGCCTTTGAACGGGGCATGGGGGCGGTGGGGCTTTGGGCTGGGCTTTCGGCGGGGTTGGTGGTGGTGGCGATCGTCCTGGTGGTGTACTGGTGGCGGTTGCCGATTGAGAAACTCACCCAATTGCCATCGAACATTCGTTAAATCGTAGTGGAAGCTATGGGAGGGTGGGATTCGTATGCCCCTCTCTAGACGTGCTTTCGCGACTGGTTTTTCCGGCGCCACTCTGGCCGCGCAGACGACTCCGACCACTACCGTGTTCGCCCATGGGGTGGCCAGCGGCGATCCGCTCGGGAACCGGGTGATCATTTGGACGCGAGTGTCGCCGGCGAACCTGCAAGATCAGGTAACGGTGGATTGGTCGGTGGCGGAAGACGCGGCGTTTCGGCGGGTGTTGCAGCGCGGGGTCACGTCGACAAACATTGGCTTCGATTTTACGGTGAAAGTGGACGTTACCCGGCTGGACCCGAACACGACTTACTACTACCGCTTTGCCACTTTGGGGTTGCAGTCGCCGATCGGCCGGACGAAGACGTTGCCGTTGGGCGCGGTGGACCGGGTTCGTTTCGCGGTCACTTCCTGCTCGAACTATCCGTAGGTTTTTTTTTAACGCGTATCGGATGATTGCCAATCGCGCCGATCTCGACTGTGTGTTGCATTTGGGCGACTACATCTACGAGTACTCGGAGGGTCAGTTCGGCACGGGAGCGCCGATCGGCCGGGCTCCGATGCCGAACAAAGAGATCGTCACGCTGGATGACTATCGGCAGCGCTATGCCCAGTATCGGACCGACGCGGACTTGCAGGAGGCGCACCGGCAGCACCCGTGGATCGTGGTTTGGGACGACCACGAATCGACGAACGACTCCTGGACCGACGGGGCACAGAACCACCAACCGGGGACCGAAGGCGATTGGTCGACCCGGCGGGCCGTGGCGACGCAGGCCTGGTTTGAATGGCTGCCGGTGCGGGAGAACCCGTTCCTGAACAGCCAGATCTATCGCACCTTTCGGTTCGGCGACCTGATGGATTTATCGATGCTCGATACTCGGTTGGCGGGGCGGAGTGAACAGGTGGGCCCCACGAGTCCGCTGCTGGCGGACCCGAGTCGTTCGTTGCTGGGTCCGGACCAGGAAGCGTGGCTATTTCAAGAGTTGCTCAGTTCACAGAACCGGGCGACGCGTTGGCGGGTGGTGGGTCAGCAGGTGATGATGGGGCAGTTGCTGAATCCGGCGGACGGCAACATCTTCAACCCGGATCAGTGGGATGGTTATCCGATGGCGCGGAATCGTTTTTTGAACCACTTGGCGACGAATCAGATCAACAACGTGGTGGTGCTGACGGGAGACATCCACTCTTCCTGGGCCAACGAGATCACGGCGAATCCATTTCTGCCGAGCGGGTTTACGCCGCGTTGCGTTGAGTTTGTCACCCCGGCGGTGACCTCGCCGGGGATCGATGACCGGGCGCAGGCGACAGGGTTGCAAATGCAGATCGGGGCGACCCATCCGCACGTGAAATATGTGGAACTGTTTCGGCGTGGTTATATGCTGGTCGACATCGATAAGGATCGGGCGCAAGTGGAGTTCTATCACGTGGCGACGATCACCGAGCGGAAGGCGGAAGAGGAGTTCGCGCGGGCCCTGCAGACCGTGAACGGGGTGAGCCGCTTGACGCCGGCCAGCCAGTCCCGGCCGCGGAACAATCCGGCACCCTTGGCTACCTAATGGCTGTGTCATGCTGAGCTAATGGGCCAGTATTGGCGGCGGCTGAAGAGAGCGATCCAGCCCAGAATCTCGCAGCGATTCACGTCGGCGGGGTTCTGGTTTACGATCATGGTTTTGTTGACCGGAACGGCGGCGTTCGTTTCCGGAAACAATCTAATTTTTCTGATTCTGTCGGCGCTGCTGGCGACTTTGCTCGTCAGCGGCAATCTGAACCGGCTGACGCTGTCTGGCCTGGAGGTGGAGTTTCATCCGCCGGAGCATTTGTTTGCGCGGCGGAGCGAGTCGGGGCGGTTCGTGGTTCGCAATACGAAGTGGTGGTTTCCGAGTTTCGCGTTGCGGCTGTCGAGCCGGGATCGGAATGGGATGGGCAAACCAGTGTTTATCCCGTTGATCGCTTCGGGCCATGCGGTGGAGTTTTATGCCGAAGTGCGGTTCGATCGCCGGGGAATGTATCGGGAGAACGGGTTCCAGTTTACGTCGCGATTTCCGTTCGGGTTTGCCGAGCGGAGAGCGAAGGTGACTTTGCTGGCCGAGGTGCTGGTGTATCCGGAGTTGCGGAGCTACTACTTGGAGAATTCGGTATTTGCGGAATTATTAGCGGAGGCCGAGGCGCGCCGCCGGGGGCGGGGGACGGAGTTTCACCAACTGCGGCCTTATCATTCGCAGGAGGACGCCCGGCACATTGATTGGCGGAGTTCGGCACGGCACGGGGAGATGTATTTGCGGGAGTTTGCTGTGGAAGAGCAGCAGGACGTCGAGTTCTGGCTCGACCTGGGCGGTTGGAGCAGTCCCGGATTCGAGATGGCCGTACGGGCCGTGGCGGCCCAGATGTTTGAGTTGACGCGGTTGGGCATCAATGTTCGATTGAAGACGCAGCGGCGAGAGTTGGCGGTGCCGGCGGAGACGGATGTTTACGGCGTGCTCGCCTACTTGGCGGTGGTGGACGCCGAGCTCTTGGAGCCCCCGATGAGCGCGGACGACACGCCGGAGAATGCGCTCGTCCTCTACTTCGCCGGGGACGCGCACCGAGTGCCGGAAGGCTTGCGAGAGCGGGCGATTATCAACCCCTAGTGGTCGTTCCTGGGCTAAGAGTCTGGTATGATTTTCGGCTATGAACCTTTGGAATACTCGGGCACTCGGATTGGCGCTGGCTGGGCTGGCGGGAGCGTTGGCTTGGAGCCAGTTGCCGCCGCCGCAACCGCTGACGCTGATCAAGATTACGGACGACCTGCACGTGCTGGAGGGTTCCGGCGGTAACGTCGCTTTATTGACGACGAGCGAGGGGACGATCATCGTCGACGATAAATTTGCGCCGAACGTTCCGCAGATTTATGAAGCGGCCAAGAAGCTGAGCGATAGGCCGATTCGCTACCTGTTCAACACCCACCACCACGGGGACCATACCGGCGGCAACGCGGGGATGATGGCCAAAGAGCCGACCGAGATTTTGGCCCATGCGAATGCGCGGGATCGGATGATCAAGGATGCCATGCCCGGGGTGCCGCGGATCGGGTATCGGGACGGGATCACGGTGGGATTGGGGGGGGCGGAGGTGCGCGCGATGCATTTCGGCCGCGGTCATACCGATGGCGACGCGGTGGTGTTTTTGCCCAAGCATCGGGTGGTTCACATGGGTGACCTGTATTCGGTGGCGGGGCCTTTCATTGACTATTCGAGCGGCGGTTCGGCGCTGGAATGGGTGAAGACGCTCGATCAAGCGTTGGCATTGGATTTCGATACGGTAATTCCGGGTCACGGGCCAGTTTTGAAGAAAGCGGACCTGCGCGAGTATCGCAACAAGATCGCGGCGATGGCAAAACAGATGAAGGATTTGCGGTCGAAGGGCTTGTCTAAGGACGATGCCGTGAAAGCGTTTGATCCGAAGCCGCTGGGCTGGGAGCCGGGCCGGTTGTTGGCGCGGGCGTTGCCGGGGCTTTATGACGAGGTGGGCAAGTGAGAGTATGGCTGCTGGGTCTTGTATCGTCGCTCGTTTTGGCCGCGGCGCCGACGTGGACGCCGCTGTTTGACGGCAAGAGTTTGAAGGGTTGGAAGCAATGCAACGGGAGTGCGCCTTACAAAGTAGAGAAGGGCGTAATTGTTGGCACGACCGCCGAAGGGAGCCCGAACTCCTTTCTCTGCACGGAGAAGAGCTACGGCGACTTCGTGCTGGAGTTTGAGGTGCAGGTGGATCCACGGCTGAATTCGGGCGTACAGATCCGGTCGCATCAGTACGGGGTCGAGACAGCAGTCAGGACTTTCAACGGCACGGCGATGGTGGAACGGAAGCAGCCCGCGGGCCGGGTTTACGGCTATCAAGTAGAGATCGCCAATGAGAAGGCGGGTGTGTCGGGCGGGATCTATGACGAGGCGCGGCGGGGATGGCTAGCCAATGTTGCCCAGGATCCGGCGGCGAGTAAAGCGTTTAAAGACAACCAGTGGAACAAGTATCGGGTGGAGGCGATGGGGGACCGCATCAAGGTGACCGTGAACGGGGTGCCGGCGGCGGATTTGGTGGATTCGGTGGATCTGGACGGGTTTATCGCCCTGCAGGTGCATGCGTTTAAGGGCGATAGTCCGGCGCAGGTCCGCTGGCGGAACTTGCGGATCCAGGACTTGGGGAAGCATGCCTGGCAGCCGCTGGGTGACGGAAAGACGATGCAGGGTTGGGTGAAGAACGGGGGCGGGGAGTGGACGGTGACGGGCGGGGTGTTGGCCGGACGGGTGACGCCGGACGAGCAGAAACGTGGGTTTTTGATTTGGAATGAGGAGTGGAAGGACTTTACGGTGCGATTGCAGTACAAGATTGTGCAGGGCAACAGCGGGGTGTTCTTCCGGATGGGGGATCCGGACAACGGCACCGAGGTGAACAAAATGGGCTACGAGGTGGAGGTGGATCCGACGCGGGATGCCGGGAGTTTACAGGAGCCCGGGCGGGGTGCGCGGGGCTGGATTTTGCACACGGGGCCGGCGGAGAAGATGGACTATTTTCGGCCGAACGAGTTCAATACTCTGGTCATCCACGCCCACGGTGGAGATCTGACGATGCACGTGAACGACGTGAAGACGAGCGAGTTCAAGAACGATCCGGGTCGAAAGAGCGGAAGGTTAGCGCTGCAGTTGAACCCGCGGAAGGAGCTTGAGGTTTACTTCAAGGACATCGCGATTCTGGCTCCCGAGCGCTAACGGCGGCGACGGAAGAAGGCCAACACCGCCAGGCCGCTGCCGAACAGCAGATAGCTCGACGGTTCCGGGACCGCAAAGCCGAAGGCGGCATTGGTCCAATTGCGGGTGGAAGCGTCG
>Ga0163144_10017247_pt1 | contig 14716 bp, 9 predicted proteins | sample OliLak19BULKMAT1_FD_123175 | JGI IMG/M metagenome (GOLD analysis project Ga0163144, IMG submission 123175) | Freshwater microbial mat bacterial communities from Lake Vanda, McMurdo Dry Valleys, Antarctica - Oligotrophic Lake LV.19.BULKMAT1 | ecosystem: Environmental > Aquatic > Freshwater > Lake... | reverse complement strand
TTTCACTGTCGTGTCGCGCCCCGTTGAGAATAAATGTTTGCCATCGGGATGAAACGCCAGGTCCGTCGCGCCGCTGAGATGCCCGGGGGTCAACTCGCGAATCTTCTTGCCGGTCGCAGGGTCGAGCAACGTCACTTTGCCGTTGGTGCCATCGACTTCTCCGCCGCGGGCGACGGCCAGCCATTTCCCGTCCGGTGAAAAAGCGGCCGCGCACATCATCTGACCTTTGAAATCTTTGATCAGGTCCGCTTTTGCTTCGCCTTTGATCGCGTCCCACAACTTGAGCCCCGAGTGGCGTCCTGAATCGAAGACCAAATGCACGCGCTCGGACACTAGCGCCGTCTTTCCCTCTGGGTCGAGCGCCAGCGCCCAGACGCAACCCTTCACCTGCCAGCGCCGCTGTTCCTTACCCGTCGCGCGATCCCAGACCACGACTTGCCCATTGTCGTCGCCGGTGAAGAGCGTCCTACCGTCGCGCGTGAGAGAAAGGCCGAGTACCCAATCCTTGTGGCCTTCCAACGTCGTTTGTGCCTTTTGCACCTTGACCTTGGCCTCGATCACCGCCGGCGCCTTCTTCTTGCGCATCGCCGCCTCGTCGATCGGACGTAGATTCAAAGCGACAACTCCCGGCTCCGTCGGTTCCGACCGCATGTCCCACATACGGACCGTCTTGTCATTGCTCGCCGAGATCAGCGTCGCCTGGTCCGGCGTGGTCAGCAACCGGTTGATCGTATTCGTGTGGCCCTGGAGTTCCCGAGCGGGCGACGGCGCTTTTTCCGTCGCGGACGCCGGCAAATCCCAAACGAGTATCTGCCCCACATTATTGCCGGCCGCCACGCGATTATTGCCCACGAAGCTGACGGCCGTCACCCAATCGTTGTCCCAGGGCAACGTCCAGGCAAGCTTTGCCTTGGCGAAGTTTTCCTGAGCGAGGCCGGGCGCCGCGCACGCAAACAATAAAGAAACCGCGATGAGATTCCGCATGATGTTCGCCACGACTTTCAAAAAACCAAACCGCCGCTTGCGGCTTAGCGCAACCGTTGACATTCGCGCTAAGCCGCAAGCGGCCGGCCCAAATCAAACAATCAACGACCGAATCGGCCGAGACCCCTCCGGCGTCGCCCAAATCGGCCGTGTGCCGACGAAGTGCTGCACGCGCGGATTGATGCCGAGCGTCGCATAGATCGTCGCGAAGAGATCGCCTTCGCTGACGGGATTGTCGCGGACGTCGATGCCGTTTTCGTCGGAGGCGCCGTAAACCTGGCCGCCGCGAATGCCGCCGCCGGCAAGCACCGTCGTCCAAGCCCGGATATAGTGGTCCCGCCCCGCGCGGTTGTTGATGTAAGGCGTCCGCCCCACTTCGCCCATCCAAACCACCAGCGTATTGTCGAGCAAGCCCCGCTCCTGCAGATCAGTCAAAAGACCCGACCAGGCCGGATCGAGTACATCCATGTTGCCCCTATGGCAAACGAAATTGTCGGCATGGCTATCGTAATTCTCCTGGCCGACCTCCACGAACGGCACGCCCGCTTCCACCAGTTTGCGCGCGAGGAAGCAACTTCGTCCAAACTCGGTGTTGCCGTAACGTTCCTGAGCCGCGGGCCAATCGCGGCTCGTGTCGAATACCGACCTCGCCCGCAACAATCGCCACGTCCGCGCTTCGGCCATGCGGTGCGAGGCGAACGGATCGGCCACATGGTCCGTCGCGAAACCCTCTTCCAAGAAGTTGAGCAGATCTCCGCGCCGCTCCCGGGACGGTTGCGTCACATACGGTTCCGTGAAATAGGGCAGCCGTCCATCGCGGCCGACGCTGAACGGCTCGTAACGCGGACCCAGATAGCCCGATCCGCCGTTGCCCGTCGACCCCATCCGCACGAACGACGGCAAGTCCGCATCCGCCCGGCCAAGATACTTGGCGATCATCGCCCCGATTTCCGGATGCGGCACTCGATCCCGCATCTGGTAGCAAGTGTGCATGTGATAGATGCCGTCCGGATGGTCCGGCGACTGCGTCCGCATGCTGCGGATAATCGCCAGCTTATCCGCCAAACGCGACATGCGCGGCAAATACTCGCAGATTTGCGTGCCCGCCACGTTCGTCGAAATCGGCCGAAACGGACCGCCTGTCCGCCGTCCGGGCTTCATGTCAAACGTATCGATCTGGCTCGCCCCGCCGTTCATCCACAACAGGATACAGCGTTTGCCGTTCCGGGACGCCTCGGCCGCGATCGATTCCGACGTGGTCAGCCCGCCCCAGTTGGCGACCGCCATGCCGCCCCCGGTGACGAGACATCCCTTCAAGAAACCGCGCCGACTCACATGTTCGCGGCCGTTATTCGCTGGCATCATGTTCATTCCCTCGTTTGCGCTTCACGATCTTTAATCAATGGGGGACAAGTCTCCCGACTCGTCCAGTCTCAGACAAATCACGCACCCTACCGATTGAACCGAAACTCCGAACAACTCACCAGCGCCCATACCGCCTCCTCCACCAACTGCGGCATCACCTTGGCGTCGCCCCCGCTGAAGTGCTTGACAAATCGTTCCCGTTCCTTCGCGCTCGCCGGCCGACTCAGCACCGAAAGAAACAGCCGGTCGATCTTCTCTTCCCAGGGCGCCTTCGACTGCAACAACTGGTCCGCCAAATTCCCCTTGCGAGCCTGTACCATCACGCGAATCTGCGAAGCATTGTTGAGGAACAAATGTTCCGCCAAACTGCTCTGAAACATTCCCAGCCCGTCGGTTGGTTCGCCGAAATAACGGATGAAATACTCCGTCGGATCGCCGGACCCTTTCCAGACGGCCGGATCAAACGCCGTCGCTACTTTAAGCGAGGTTAGCAATTCCTCCGCGGACAGAGGACGAACGCGCGCGCGCTCGAACTTCTCCGGCAACGCGTCTTTTACCGGCCCGGTATCACCGAGTTGATACGACTTGCTGTTCACGATCTCGCGAATGAATCCCTTCAAATCGAACTTGCGATCAAGCATGTCCCGCGTGAGCGCGTCCAGCAATTCAGGATGGCTGGCCTCGCTCTTCTCCGTCAAATCGTCGACGGGATGCACCAGTCCCCGACCCAGCAACTGCGCAAACACTCGATTGGCGACGGCCCGCGCGAAATACGGATTGTCCCGTGCCGTGATCCAGTCCGCGATCTGCTCCTTCCGCGAAAACAACGGCTTGGGCGGCGTTTCGCCACCCTTGAACGTTGGCTCTTTGAACCCCTTGGGCGCTTCCGGCTCCTTTAGCTCCGTTCCCCCCAAAAACTTCGGCTTAACGGGCTCGCCCTTTCGCCCGGGCCGTTGCTCCTTGACCGACCCGGAGAAGAGAACGTCCCCAGTGCTCTTCTCCGCAATCTGAAAACTCTTCGTCTTTCCGGATGTCTTGCCGTCCACCACGACCAATCGCACGAAGAAGCCGGCCATGCCGTAAAAATCCTTCTGCGTCCAGCGCTCGAAAGGATGATCGTGGCAGCGAGCGCACTGGAGTTGCGTTCCCAAGAACATGCGCGTCACGGCGACCGTCGCGTCCTCCGGTTGGTTGCGAAATTGCACATAGAACAATTCCGCCCCGTCCTTGGCCAGCAAAAGATCCTTCACCCAGCGATCGTAGGGGACGTCCTTTTTGAATTGTTCCGCGAGCCAATCCATGAAGCCGTCACGTTTGCGGGTCGCATCCGGGTTTCCCGGCTTACGCCCGAAAAACACCAGATCCCAGACATGCGCCTGTTGCTCGGCGAAGCGTGGATCCGCAAGCAGGCGCTCGATCAGCTTTTCGCGTTTCGCGGGGTCCGTGTCCTTTAAGAAGGCCGTCGTCTCGTCGTGGCTGGGGATCATGCCAACCAGATCGACAAAGACGCGGCGCAAGAACACGGCGTCCGTCGCTGGCGCGGCAGGCTGAATTTTCTCCCGCTTCCAGACGGATGCGATTTCATGGTCAATGATTTGACGCAACGGCTTATCGGCGCCGCTCGCGACAGGTGCGGTCAACCCGGCGAAGGCAAGAACCATGGCGGCGAATCGAAACATCCCAAACTCCGGCAGGCGAAAATAACGAAACCATCGCCGAGCGTCGCCGTGGTCAATCTCAATCGCGCCAAACTTTTGGAATCGCAAATCAAGACGCCGACGACAGCCAGGCGGGCTGTGGGGCAGGTATGTACTATTCGACAAAGTTAGGACGCGATATGCAAGGGAATTCGGCTTTTACAGTTTGACAATTCATTTGTCAATTGTCGCGGAGGATGGTCATCGCGTACAAGTCGGACAGGCTGGAAGCCTGTCCTACGGGGGTGTTACGCAAGCACGGGGCGAACCACGTTGCCGCCGACGTCGGTGAGGCGGTAGTCGCGGCCGTTGAAACGATAGGTCAACCGCGTGTGATCGATGCCCAACAGGTGCAGAATCGTCGCCTGGAGATCGTTGACGTTGACGCGATCCTCGACGGCGCGCTAGCCGAACGGATCGGTGCTGCCGTGATGCACGCCGCCCTTGACGCCGCCGCCGGCCATCCAGATGGTGTTGGCGTGCGGATTATGGTCGCGGCCCAGGGAACCTTGCGAATCGGAAGTTCGCCCAAACTCGCCCCCCCAGACGACGAGCGTCGTATCGAGTAAGCCACGCGCCTTGAGATCGGCCAACAGCGCGGCGGCCGGCTGATCCGTGGCCTGTCCGCAGCTGCGATGGTTGGTTTCAATATTGTTGTGGCCGTCCCAGGGCACGTCGGCGACGCTGCCGTCACCGCCGGCGCCGCGTCCCGCGAAAATCTGCACGAAGCGGACGCCTCGCTCCACCAGGCGTCGTGCGATCAAACATTGCCGACCGAACACGGCACACTGAGGGTTGTCGACGCCATACATGGTTTGCATCGCTTGCGATTCGCGCGCGATGTCGATCGCCTCGGGCGCGGCCGCTTGCATGCGGAAGGCCAACTCGAACGAATCGAGCCGAGCGTCGAGTTCGTGATCCAAAGGCCGACGATGGGCATGCTCTTCGTTCACCTGGCGCAGAAGATCCAGCTGCGCCCGTTGCTGCGATTCCCCCAGACCCGGGCTGCGATTCAGGTTGGCGATCCGTTCGCGTTGCCGAGCGTCGAGCAAAATAGCCTGGTTGTTGCGCGGCAAAAAGCCGGGCGACCAGATGCCGTCGTCCCCGCGCGGCTTGGTTTCATGCATGACCACGAAGGAGGGAAGATTGTCGTTGAGCGTGCCCAGGCCGTAATTCATCCATGCGCCCAGGCTGGGGAAGCCGGGCCGCGACTGGCCGCACATGAGTTCCATTGAAGCGGGCGCATGGTTGTTCGCCACGACATAGCACGAATGCAGAAACGCCATCTCATCGACATGTCGCGACAGGTGCGGAAAAATGTCCGAAGCCCACGACCCCGACTGCCCATGCTGGGCCCAACGAAACGGCGAACGCAAGCAGCGTCCGCTCGTGCTAAAAAATCCCGTGCTCGGATCGGACCCCGCGAGAGTTTGCCCGTCCCGACGCTGGAGTTCCGGCTTGTAATCCCAGGTATCGACCTGCGACGGTCCGCCCGTCATGAACAACCAAATGATCGACTGCGTTCGCGCCGGATGATGTATTACGCGCGGCGTCGCCCCGACCTGCTCCTTCTGAAGCAAATCCAATAGCGCCACCGAGCCGAGCCCCATGCCCGCTTGCTTGAGAAACTGTCGCCGCGTCGATGCCTGATTCATTTTCTCTTCTCGAAAAGTAGGAATCTCAAATACGAGCCAGAAGCGTAAGCGACGGAAATACCTCAATCCACAAACACAAACTCATTGGAACACAACAAGACCTGGCAAAAATCCGCCATCGCCATCTCCAGCGCCCGAGGATTGCCCGCATAGCTCTCCGCCTGACGCGTCACGAACGCCCCCATCCGCGCGCTTTCCTTCTCCGTCGGCCTGCGTGTCAGCGCGATCTGGTACGCCTGCTCGATCGCCTGACCAACCTGTGCCGGTGTTTTAGCACCCAAGCGCACCGCCAATTTTTCCGCCCGTTGCCTCACGAGCGGCGCGTTCATCAGCGCTAATGCCTGGGTCGGCACCGTCGTCGCGGGCCTCACCGCGATGCTCTGGATCGCTTCGGGTGCGTCGAACAACTGCATCAGCGGAATCGGCCGACTGCGCTTCACCGTCAAATAGATGCTACGCCTCGCGCTGTTTTCGTCGGCCGTGCTCGGGCCATAGAGCGCGGGGTCGAGCGTGCCGCTGACCGTGAGCAAACTATCGCGAATCGCCTCCGCCTCCAGACGGCGCGGCGGCCGACGCCACAATAAACGGTTCTCCGGATCCGCTTTCTCGGCGTCCGGGTTCGGCTGGTTGCCGAGCCGATACACCGCGCTGGTCACGATCAACTTGTGAATTGGCTTGAGACGCCAACCGTTCGTGATCAACTCCTTGGCGAGAAACTCAAGCAACTCGGGGTGCGTGGCTGGCTCACCCTGGCTGCCAAAGTCATTGGGCGTCGCGACGATGCCTCGCCCCAGGTGATGCTGCCAGAGCCGATTCACCATGACACGCGCCAACAGATTCCCGGCCCCGTGCTCCGCGTCGGTGATCCATTCCGCCAGCGCGATGCGTGGCTCCTTGTCCGCCGCCTTTTCCGCCTTTTCCGCCTTGTTCGCCTTAACCCATTTCTCGTCCTTTTCCGGACTGTTCATCAACACTTGAATGAAGCCCGGCGTCGACTTCGCGCTCTTGCGTTCCACCTCACCGCGAATGAGGAAGTGGACCGGATCGCGGCCCACGTTCGTCGCCACGAACGCATCCAAGAGCTTCGGTTTCGGCTCAGCCGCCGCGTGCTTCTCGACGACGGCGATTTGCTTGTCCAACTCCGCATCAAAGGCGCGATGCCACCTCGCGACCGCTTCGCGATTCTTATCGTCAATCTTCCCCGTATTGGGCGCGAGCAATTCCTGAATCTCGCGAACATTTTGCAACGCGACGCCGGCGTTCAGCGCCGGCAGCGCCCCCGTCGCGATGTTGACGCGCAACTTGCCCAGCGCCGCCCCGCCGTCAAATTTGAGGGTGATCGTCAAAAGCGTGCCGCCCGCGTGTCCTTTGAGCGGCGTCTCAAACGCATAAACTCCCGCGTGATCTTTGCCGGTTTGACCGGAGATCGACCAACCGGACTTCTTATTCGCGTCGACGCTGTGCTGAAGCAGCCGCTCCTTGGTCTCGAAACTGGCGGCCACGGCGCGTAGTTTGATGGGCGTCGCTTTACCCTTGCCCACGAGCGGCGCGGCCGTCACGCTGATTTCGCTGAGTAAGAAATTGCCGTCGGCGGCACGACCCGGGCCTTTGCCCGGCAAGGAAGCATCCGTCAGCGCGTCGAGCCGTAGCCCGGTGATTTCTTTTAGGTTGGTGTGCGCCGTGATGGTGATCGCATCATTGGGCCCCGCTTTCCCCCCGGCCAAGATCGAACCGTCGGCCAACGTGCGAAACTGCGCCTTGCTCGTTGTCTTCATAGGGTTGAGCGTCCACCATGACGCTGCGGGCTTTGCCGACTCGGTTTTCAGCCAAGTCTGAAAACGTGGCAACCATTGCTCCCGCTCATACGCCGCCAATGTCTGCTTGAGTTTTTGATGCGCCGTGTCGAACTCCGCCTTCGCCTTCTTCGTCTCTTCGGGAATGGGGTCAAGTTTGGTTCGGCTCGAATCCGTGTTGGAGAGGCAGGAGATGAGCCTATAGTAATCCTCCTGCGGAATCGGATCGTATTTGTGGGCATGGCAGCGGGCACAACCGAGCGACAATCCCAGAAACGCATTGCCCGCCGTCGCGATCATGTCGTCGAGATGGTCGTAGCGGATGCGCTCGCGCGTCTTCGCCGTGATCTGACCGGGATAGGGACCGGACACCAAAAAGCCCGTCGCCGCGACCGCGTCGAAATCGCTCGGCCGCATACGGTCGCCCGCCAGCTGAAGTCGAACAAACTCGCTATACGGCATGTCTTGATTGAGCGCCTTGATGACGAAATCGCGATAGTGATACGCCCCCGCGCGGTCGCCGTCGAATTCATAGCCGCCGCTCTCCGCGTAGCGCGCGACGTCTAGCCAATGCCGTGCCCAGCGCTCGCCATGGTGCGGCGAGGCAAGCAGCCGATCAACCACCTTCTCGTAAGCGTCGGGCGAAGAATCCTTCAAAAAGGCGTCGACCTCCGCCGGCGTCGGCGGCAAACCGATCAGATCGAAATAAACACGACGCAACAATTTCTCTCGCTCCGCGGCCGGATTTGGCGTGAGCGACTTGGATTCCAAAGTCGCCAAAATGAACGCATCGATTGGATTGCGCAGCCAATCCTTCTGCTTGACGACGGGAGGAATCACCGCCTTGAGCGGCTGAAACGCCCAGTATTTTCGGCCAGCGTCAATGTTGACGCCCTTCTTGATCGCAACTTCCTTGCCGTCGCGCGGATCCGGCGCTCCCATCGCGATCCAGCGCTCAAAGTCGGCGATCACGTTCTCCGCCAGCTTGCCCTTGGGCGGCATGCGCAAATCGTCCGTGTAATGCAACGCCTTGGTCAATAGGCTCTCTTTGGCCTTGCCCGCGATCAGTCCCGGCCCGCTCTCGCCGCCTTTCAAAATCCCCGCCCGGCTATCCAGGAAGAGGCCGCCGCGCAGCTTTTTCACCTTCTCGGCCTCGACCGAGTGGCACTGATAACACTGGGCGACGAGCACGGGGCGAATTTTGCGCTCGAAGAACTCAATCCCCTCCGCCGACGGCGGCTGGGCCGAGAGGGAGCCACGAAGCAGTGCCAAAACTAGGAAGGAGAGCGTTACGCGTTTCATCCGGATGCGGCGGGTTTGACAAGGTGGTTGCAGGCGGAAAGATCCAGATTAACAGATGCGATTCTCAATTTCCAGCGTGTATTGCGAATGCCCGGCAAATATTCGCAAGTATTCATTCCAAATCAACGTGCGTCGATACGGACTTCGCCGGCCGGAGGGCCGAAACACGGAACGATTGCGTGTACAATGGGGAAGCCGTGGACCTTCACATGCACCTTGTGCGGGAATGTGCGAAAAACCATTTTGACAATAGAAGGTCTGGGCAATAGGTGTCAGTAGTTGAACTACGGCCCAATTTTCCGATCCGCCGCCCAAAACAGCGCACGCGTTGCCATTATTGAAGTAACGTGCCGGTAGAATACCGGCACCACAAAAGCAGCCTACGGCATTTCTTTGATCTCGATATTGCGGAACTCGAAGACGCCGCTTTCCGCCTGCACGCCGACGGGACCCTTGGCGGGAACCTTCATTTTTCCGGGCTTCAACTCCTCGCCATTGACGGTGAATGTCGCCTCGGTGCCTTTGACGGTGATTACGAGATCGTTCCAGTCGTCGTTCTTGAAATTCTTCAGTTGCTTCTGCTCATTGCGACGGGCGAAGTCGCGAATTTGCAGCTGCGGGCCGCGGATATAGACGCCGCTGTCCGCCTTGAGGCCGGCTTTGAACTGCATCTTGAGGACGAAGTCGTTGTCAAAGCTCTTGGCGGTGTACAGATCTTTGATGCCGCCCTTGCCCTTGGCATCTTTGGCGTTCACGTAAATGGCGCCGTCCTTGACTTCGATTCGGCCGTCCGCGGTCTTGCCGCCTTCGACCGGTTTTCCCTTTTGTCCGGGATAGACCCACCCGGTAAGATCCTTACCGTTAAACAGCTTGGTTCCGCCGTCCTTCGCATCGCCGGCGAAACCGACGCTCAGGCTGAGCGCCGTGAAAAGGCCGAGCGCCGCTGCAAACAACTTCGCACGAATCCGCATCATTGTCTCCTAATGCAATGGTGAGAGGGACACAGGTGCTTCAAAAGCCCACGGATAGCCATCCTTGGGCTTTGGGGACTATTCTCAAAAAAACACTATCAACGCCGCGGCGCCGATCCAAGATCCAGAACCAAACGCGGTCCTTCGTCTTCAGGAATTTCCGGGCGCACGACAAAGGCACGACTACAACGCGGACAGGGCCTGGTTTCGCCCATCATCTTCACTGACGCCTTGATCCGAGCGCCGCATCCCGCGCACGAGAAGCGAAAGATGCCCGCCTCCGCTTTTTCAGGCTGCACAATCCCGTCGGCCTCACGCAACCCCTTTTCCACTCCCTCCATCAAACGGGATAGCGAAAACGGTTTGCGAATGAAATCGACGACGCCCGCCTTCTCGGCATACGCTTTGTTTTTTTCGCCTTCGTCGGCGGTAATCATGATGAACGGCGGCGCATCTGCTTTGTTTTGGTACTGTTCCAGCACCATGAATCCGCCCCAACGCGGCATCATCATGTCGAGAATCACCAGATCTGGGCGCTTTCCGTCGATGAGTAATTTGGCATCCTGTCCGTCCTCGGCCTCGATCGTCTGAAAGCCCTTCTGCCTGAGGATGGTATGCAATCCCAACCGCAGGTCGCGGTCGTCATCGACAATCAAAATAGTTTTCGCGGCGGACATGAAGAGTGCCTCCTTCTCTGCCTGGTGGGATGAGGCGAGAAACGAACAATTCGTCGCGATACGAGCGAATTATTTACAACCTTCCTCGGTGGGAACCGCGTCCCAGGTGGGATCGAGGAAGGAAACCGACAAAAAACTCCCGTGCTGGGCTTCGACGCCTAGGCGTTGCTAGCCGCGCAAGAAGTTGCCTTTCAAATCATAGCCTATTTTCCATTTTGGCAACAGTGAACACTTTTCCCGGAAATTACCGGTATGAATTTTTCCATTTTCTCGCGGCAACAAGTCGCCTTCTATTTAACCCTTCGCCAGGTTAGAGGTTCCGTTTGCCCTCGCCGCATCACGCCAATATCGCGCGAATGGGTTCACCGTGGTCGATGTCCAGCCGGCGCCGGCCGGGAACCTCCAAACGGCGTGAATCCAGGCCAAGTTGATGCAGCACCGTCGCATGAATATCGGTAACGTAGTGCCGATTCTCGACGGCATGATACCCCAACTCATCCGTCTCACCATGCACCACGCCGCCCTTGATGCCTCCGCCCGCGAACCAGCTGGCGAAACCGAAGGGCGAATGTTCCCGGCCTTGGCTCGACCCCGCCGTGGTCGGCGTTCGCCCAAACTCCGTGCCGCATACCACCAACGTCTCTTCCAACAGTCCCGACCGCTTCAAATCGTGCAACAAGCCGGCGATGGGCAAATCCACCTGCCGCGCGGCCATCGGATGATTCGTGCGAATCCGCTCATGGGAATCCCAGGGACCGAAGCCGCCGTTGCCGTGAAAAATCTGCACGAAGCGCACGCCGCGCTCGGCCAGGCGGCGCGCCGCCAAACAAAAGGTTCCGAACGTGCGCGTCTCCGAACGGTCCATGCCATAGAGACTTTTCGTTTGCGCGGATTCTCGCTCAAGATTCAGCGTATCGGGCACCGAAGTCTGCATGCGTGCCGCCAATTCGTAGGCTTGAATTCGTGCTCGCAGACTTGGATCGTCGGGATACTCCACGCCCGCCAATTCGTTCAGCCGTCCCAGCGTTTCCAGCTGCGCCGCCCGCTCCTCGGGCAAGATCCCCGGATCGGCAGGTAGCACGAATGGCAGGGGAGTCCGGCTGCCGACGTTGAGCCGAACCCCGCCGTACATCGGACCCAGATATCCGGCGCCGTAGCCTCCCTCGCCGCCGCAGCATGACCCGGTCGGCGTGCCGAGCACGACATACTCCGGCAAACTCGTGTTTCCCGACCCCAGCCCATACGAAATCCACGACCCGATGGTCGGCAAGCCGACTTCGCGCGGCTGACGACCCGTAAGAAACTGAAGCTGGGCGCTATGAAAAACGGAGCTGGTCCAAAACGAGCGCACGACCGCGATATCATCCGCATGGCGAGCGATGTTGGGAAACAGTTCGCTGATCTGCATGCCCGATTGCCCATGGCGGTCGAAGCGAAACTGCGTGCCCATCAAGGGTTGGGCTTCCGCACCGCGTTCCAGACGCAACGCGAATGGATTGCGCGACGCCTCGAGCGCCTCCGCGAACGGCGTCTGCGCGATCCTCATTCCGCTATAACGGTCGAGCGTCGGTTTGGGGTCGAAGCTTTCCATCTGACTGACGCCGCCGCAGAGAAAAATCCAGATAACCGATTTTACTCTCGGCGGAAAATGCGGCCCCAAATGCGCGGGTCTTTCCTCGGCCGTCGAGCCACGCACGATGCCGTCGCGCGCCAGCAACGACCCCAAGGCCAAGCCCGCGCACCCCATCCCCATGTCCGCAAAAAACGTCCGCCGCGACATCGGCTGATTCATGGCTTGCCCCCCGTAGGACAGGCTGCCAGCCTGTCCGATGCCAACATTCCGTGCTTAGACAGGATGGCAGCCTGTCCTACGAACATCATCGCAAAGTCACGAAGTCATGGTGATTGAGCAGCAGATGCACCAGATTTTCCCGCGCCCTCAGGCTGGGAACATTGGAGCCGCGCGCAAGGTCCGAAAGCGTCGACGTGCCTTTCACCTTGCTCTTGTTCTCCCCGAAAAACCGCGTCTGCTCCGACAGAAACTCCAAACAAACCTGCTCTTCTTTCTCCGTGCCCTCCCGATTGAGAACACGCCAAAACGCTTCCTGCACGAAGGCGGCGTCTTCCTTGATCGCGTCGTTCATCTTCCGCGCCAAGCGGCGCGATTGCGACAGGGCGAGATCGCTATTGAGCAACGTCAGCGCCTGCTGCGGCATGATGCTTTGGGGTCGATAGTAGCAATCCTCCGTCGGCGGCGGATCGAAGAACTCCAGAAAGCGAACGAAATCGCTGTCCGTGTAGCGAAAATACACACTCCTGCGGCGGATGTCCGACCCCTTCTTCGGGTCGAGGTCGGGACCATACCTGGTATCGTCGAGGTTGTCGGCAACGGCCAAGATCGAATCGCGCACGACCTCCGCCTCCATCCGGCGCAGCGGCATGCGCCAGAAGAATCGATTCTCCGGATCGAAGGACAGATTTTTCTCTTCCGGCGTCGACGCCATCTGGTATGTGTTCGACGTGACGATCAGTCGATGCAGGTGCTTCATCGACCAGGGCGCCGCCTTTGCACCGGTCGAAGGGTTTACGAACTCCGCAGTTAACCAGTCGAGCAGGGCAGGGTGCGTCGGTGGTTGCCCATCGGCGCCGAGGTTGAAGGTCGTCGGAATAATCGCCTGCCCGGTATGCCGAAGCCAAATGTGGTTGACGGCGATGCGCGCGGTCGTGGGATTTTCCGGCCGTGTGAGCCAGCGGGCGAACGCAAGGCGGCGTCCCGTGCTCGTGATCTTCTTGCCGCGTGCCGACGTGAAGGACACGGGCTCGACTTTGAATCTCTCCGCGCCCAACAGGTCGGGCACGCCTGGCTTGAGCGCGACGCTCTTATCCGGATTCTGCTCCACGCCGCGAATGTAAAGATACGTGGGAGTGCCGGCGCGCTCGTCGATCACGCGGGTTAGTCCCTTATTCTTGTCCTTCTTGTCGCCGACGGTTTCAACACGCATGCCGTGCGGTTCAAAGATGGCCCGCATTTGGTAATACTCGACCTGTTTGAGCGGGTCGTACATGTGGTCATGGCAGCGCGCGCATTCCATCGTGATGCCAAGAAACGCGCGCGAGGTGTGATTGACGATGTCATGCAGCCAATTGTCGCGGGAGCGGTTGTTGTTGCGCGCCAAAAACGCCGTTGCCGCCAGCACGTCGTTGTCTTCCGGAGCGATTTCGTCGCCGGCGAGCATTTCCTGCACCATGCGGTCGTAGCCCTTGTCGGCTTCGAGCGACTTGATGATCCAGTCCCGCCAACGCCACATATTCGGAGCGCCGACCCAGCCGTCTTGCAGCCCGGAGGTGCCGCCGTCGACATAGCGCCAAATATCCATCCAGTGCCGCGCCCAGCGCTCCGCGTACTGCGGGCCGGCGAGGAGACGGTCAACGGCCTTCTCGTAGGCCTCGCGCGTCGGGTTCGCCGCGAATGCCTTTACCTCGTCCACTTTCGGAGGCAATCCCGTTAAGTTGAGATAGAGCCGACGCAACAACACTTCAGGCGGCGCCTTGGTCCGCGGATTCAATCCATAAGCCTCATGCTGCTCCGCGATGAAGGCATCAATGGGATTGAGCACCCAACTCGCATTCTTCACCTTCGGCGTGGGCGGACGCTTCACCGCCTGAAACGGCTGCCAATCATACGGCTTTCGCGCTTGAAATGCCGCGAACAATCGCCCCGCTCGGGTCAACTCCGATGCGGTGGCGCGATCGTCCGCCTCGCCTGGATTACGCCCCGCCAAGATCTCCAAGATGTTCTTTGTGCCATCCGAATCGGCATCCTCGTTCGCGATCGCTTTGAGCCTGCCGGCGATGCCGATGTCCTTGCCGGCCTTGCGCAACTCGCTCCTGACTTTTTCCAGGCGCATGCCGAAGGCGTTGTGCGGCTTGATGCCTTCCTCGTGTTTCTCGCCCGGATTCTCGGGCAGATGACAAAGCCGACAGTCGTTCAAATGCGTTGGGAGAAAGGCCCCGAAATAATCCGCCGCCGCCTTCTTGTGCGCGGGACGGGCATCGCTGAAATTGCACAAACAGAAAAAAACGAAAACGAGCGTCGGCAGCCGACGGATTCTTGGCATGGTGCGACCTCGAACAGGCAGGAGCAATCAACGTGCGCCGAACTTCGCGGCGAGAATGCAGGCAGGCTTACTGTTTCGTCAGCATACACGCCCCTTGCAGCGTTCGCAATCAGAATCTCCCCGCCGCTTGCGGCTTAGCGCACCTTTTCTCGTC
>Ga0163144_10017245_pt1 | contig 14716 bp, 10 predicted proteins | sample OliLak19BULKMAT1_FD_123175 | JGI IMG/M metagenome (GOLD analysis project Ga0163144, IMG submission 123175) | Freshwater microbial mat bacterial communities from Lake Vanda, McMurdo Dry Valleys, Antarctica - Oligotrophic Lake LV.19.BULKMAT1 | ecosystem: Environmental > Aquatic > Freshwater >... | reverse complement strand
CAACACGGGCATTGTCACCATCAGCGACCGTGCCTCCAGGGGCCTCTACGATGATCTGGGGGGGCCGGCACTCAAAAAGGCTGCGGAAGGCCACGGCTGGAAGGTCATCGCCGAGGCGCTTGTACCCGATGAAAAGGTCGAGATTCAAAGAGCCATCCGGGAACTCATCCAGCAAGGGTGTGCGCTCATCCTGACCACGGGCGGGACGGGGGTGGCATTGCGGGATGTGACGCCGGAGGCCGTGCGCGAAATCGCCGTGCGCGAACTCCCGGGCTTCGGGGAAGTGATGCGGCTTGAATCGATGAAAATCACGAAGAACGCCATTCTCTCCCGCAACTTTGCCGCGGTGGTGGGCCACACCCTGGTTCTCTGCCTGCCCGGCAAGCCAAATGGCGCCGTCGAGTGCCTGGGTTTCGTGGTGGGCGCCATCCCGCACTGCGTGGAGATCCTTCAGGAAGTGCCCACAAGCTGCTGAGACGGACCGGACTGGCATGCCTCGGCATCGGCGCGGCGACGGGAGCGGATTCAGCCGACGCCCCGCCAAACCCTGTTGCATGGACGGTGCCCTACCGCTTAAAATCGCCGGATGAAATTTTGGTTGGTGCTGGCACTTTCCCTTCCGCTCGTTGGCGGCTGCGTCAGCAAGTCCAAGGCACGTCTGCGCGAACGGGAGGCCTTTCTCAAGGGGCAACAGGAAATCCTGACCGCGCAGCAGCAGGCGCAGCAACCGATGGTCCTCTTTCGCGGCCTGATTCGGCAACCGCGCGTGCCCTGGTCCGAGGGACTCACGCTGACGCAGGGAATCCTGGCGGCGGATTACAACGGCAGCGGCAATCCCGGCAGCATTCGCATCATTCGCCAGGGCCGGGTTTATCCCATCGATATGAAACTCCTCCTGCGCGGCCAGGATGACCCCTTGCTCGAAATCGGCGACATTGTCGTGATATCCCCCTGAGCTTCCCCTTGGCGCGTGCGGGAGACTGAATCATATGTCGGATTACTTATTTGATCTTTTTTTGCAACCGGACTGAATCCGTGGTGTTGGACCTCCATCTGACGAAAGGCCGATTTTATGCGTTGACTCCTTATACGCACCGAATATCGTCTTTGTCGCTACCGTTTGATTTACTGCCAACCCAGTAAAGCTCACTGACACGGATGTTAGTGAGTTTTTCATTTATCCCCCTTCCTGGCCCCGATTGTGAAGCCCAGACCCAGGCATAGAAGCCGGGACCGAAGCCCCGGTCCGAGGAGGCATCTCCGGTCATCGTCCCCGGTTTTGTCCCCCCCACTTCCCGAGCCCCTCCAACAGGTGGATCGGACGTTCGTGATTCAGCGCGGACGCACGCTCAGTTACTTTGCCGGGTGTGATTATTTCCGGCTGGCGTCCCACCCCGAGGTGTTGGGCGCGGTGAGTGACGCCTTGGAACGTTTCGGCCTCAATGTGGCTGCCTCCCGCAAAACCACCGGCAATCACGTGATTTACGGCCAGTTGGAGGAGGAACTCACCTGTTTCTTCGAGTGCGAAGCGGCCGTGCTCGTTTCCAATGGTTACCTGACCAATCTGGTGGTGGCCCAGGCATTGGCAGGCGATTTCACCCATGCCCTCATCGACGAGCGGGCGCACGGAAGTTTATTCGACGCAGCGGGAATGTTGGGCTGTCCCATTATCCACTATCCGCATCGCGACGCCCAGGCGGTCGCCGCCCAGGTGCGTTCCCTGGGCGCCAGGGCGAAAGTGCTTGTGCTGACGGACGGTCTTTTTCCGCATTGTGGCGAGGTGGCGCCGCTGGACCAATATCTGCGCGGAATGCCACGCGGGGTCATGTTGCTGGTCGACGATGCCCATGGCGCGGGTACGCTCGGCAAAAATGGCCGGGGGACCGCGGAATTCCTCGGCGTCCCTTCGCGTCGCGTCATCCAGACCATCACCTTCAGCAAAGCCCTTGGCGTATATGGAGGGGCGGTGCTGGGCTCGCGGTTGTTGCGGGAACGCATCATCGAGCGGAGCCGTTTGTTTGTCGGCAACACGCCCCTGCCGCCCCCGCTCGTTGCCGGCACGCTGGCCGCATTGGCGCTCCTTGGCGCCGAGCCCGGATTCCGACGGCGCCTCGCCTTTAACACGGCTTATGTCAAAGCCGCTTTGCGAAGAGCCGGGCGGCCGGTCAATGACGGTCCCGGACCCATCGTGCCGCTGCTTCCGCAGGATGGTGCTGCCGTGGAAAAACTCCGGCGCGCGCTTCTCCGTGCGGGCATCCATCCGCCCTACATCAATTACCGCGGAGGCCCTGCCGACGGTTATTTTCGCTTCGTCCTCTCCAGCGAACATACGGCGGCGCAGTTGGATGCCCTGGTGGGGGTGCTGGGGCCGTGCGCAGGCTCGTAATTCCCCTTGCCCCCGCGCATTCCCCTTCCTATGGTCCCTGCGCATGGAACAGTCGCAGTTGAATCAATATGGCGGGGTGTTGTTGCTGGGATTGGCAGCGGCGCTTTTTGCGGGCGGGACGCTGGCGGTTTCGGTTTGGCTCGGCTGGCGCAGCCGACGCAGCAAGATCAAGGACACCGCCTATGAATGCGGCATGTTGCCCATCGGCGAAGGCAACTCACGGTTGTCGATCAAGTTCTACCTGGTCGCCATGCTTTTCATCCTCTTCGATATCGAAGTGGTTTTCATGTATCCGTGGGCGGTGGTTTACCGGGAGATGCTCGGGGACGCCGCGACGCGCAACCTGATTCTCGGATCCATGGTCTCCTTTCTCGGTGTCCTCTTCATCGGTTACCTCTACGCCCTAAAAAAACGGGCCTTCGACTGGAAGAGTTAAGCCGGATGGCGGGTCCAAACATTCGTGAGGGAAACGGGCGCGTTCCGCGCTATTCTGTCCGATTTCGGGTACGGGATGCGTGGTGACAAGGTTCAAGCTATGAAGGGAACCGCCGCCACCGACAACCCTTCAACCCTTCAACCCTTCAACCCTTCAACCCTTCAACCCTTCAACCCTTCAACCCTTCAACCCTTCAACCCTTCAACCCTTCCGCCGGCAGGCTGGCCGCCGCCATCGCCTGGCCGTGACGTTTCTCCGTTTCCTCCGGTGTATGGAGGGCGATGCGGGCGGCGAGTTCCGGAAATTCCTGGCGTAACACCTCGCGGGCCTGGTCGAGGATAATCTGTCCCCCGGGTCCCGTGGTGACGCGGCCGAGGATGAGCAGGTGCCGGATTTCATAAAAATCCGCATAATGCGCAATGGCATAGCCGAGGTATATGCCGAGGGTCTGGTAGATGGTCGCGGCGCGTTCATCACCGGCGGCCATGAAGCGTTGCACCTCGACGAGGCGGGCCGGGAGGGAAAGGCCAGGATCGATTTCCAGGCCGGCGACGGGAATGAGGCGGCCCACGGCCTGTTGGGAAAAATACTGCACCCCGCATCCATAATCCTGGGACCATTCATCCACCGGTGCCGCGGGATTGTAGTCCACCGGCGCGAACGCGAGTTCGTTCAGCCAGGGAGTGATATTTCCGTCCGGGGTCACATACCCCACCGCCTGGCTGGAGCCGAGCGCCACTCCCAACACGGCGTTGTCATTGATGGCCATGGAACCGGCCAGCGCGGTGACTTCGCCGTCATTGACCACTTCCATCGGAATGTCCTTCCATGCCCGCCGGATCTCGTGGAAAAGGTTTTTGACGCGGCCCTGGAATTGTTCCTCCGGCACACCGCGAAACAGGGAGGCCACCCGGACCTGGCTGTTCACATAAACCCCCGCGGCGCTGCCCCCGATCGCATCCACCCGGGGCAGGTGCGCCGCCGCCTTGTGGAGCGAGTCCATGATTTGATCGAAATGCCATTGGGGATCGGAATGCGAACGGGGATCCCAGATGGTTTCGTCGCTGAACACGGTCTTGCCATTGATGACCGCGGCCACCTTGCGATCGCTGGCGCCCAGGTCAAAGCCGATGCGGGAACCTTGCCAGTGCCGGCCCAATGGCGCCGTGTTTTCCTGGGCCGCCGGAAACCGATCCAGGGGGACGGGGTCGACGCTGAACGGGCGATCGTAAATCTTTTTCCCCATCAGCATCGCGTCAAACCGGCCCGGAGCGGTTTCCCGGTAATGCCGTTGCAGTTGCTCCGCGATGACCGGGTCGCTGACCGATACCTTCCAGCCACCGCGTGACCAAAGGAGGAATTTAACCAGGCGTTCAACGACATGGAAGTTGCCGGCCGCTTCCGGCCGTGCCGCTGCCGCGATCCAGGTGTCAAAAACCGATACATCGCCCTCGCCGCGCTCGAGGGCGATGCGCAAGGGGAGGCGGTCCGAGGCGATGGCCTCGCGGAAGGCGCGATGGGCGAGCACCGCCGGGCGGAAGGCGCCATCGAGGGGCGGCACGAGCCTGGGAGGGACCAGGAGCAAACCTTGGTGGGAACGGGGTGCGGGTTTCATCAGGCTACGTCCGCGGATTTTGACCACGCGCGAAAGTTGGCCGCAATGGTTTTGCTTCGTTTCTCAACATCTTCATGGAGCCGTGGGTGTCCCGCCCGAAAAGATCATGCAGCCGGCTGTATTCGGCATAGAGCCGATCATAGACGACCTGGTGCTTGCGGACGGGCCGGAAGGTTTGCCGGCTGGGTTGGACCAGGCGCCGCGCCGCCTGGTGAATGTCCGGATGAACCCCGGCGGCGACGGCCGCATAGAGCGCGGCGCCCAGGGCGCTGGTTTGTTCAGAGGCGGCCAGCCGGATCGGGCGACCGGTGACATCGGCATAGATCTGCAGGAGCAGGGGACTCTTTTGGGCAAGGCCGCCGCAGGCATGGAGTGCGTCGATGGCCACCCCGGTTTGGGTGAAGGCATCGATGATTTTGCGAGTGCCAAAGGCGGTCGCTTCGATCAAGGCCCGGTAAATCTCGTGCGGTCGCGTTCGCAGGGTTGCGCCCACGAGCAAGCCCGAGAGGTCGGAGTCCATCAGCACCGAACGGCAGCCATTCCACCAATCGAGCGCCAGCAACCCGCTTTCCCCGGGGCGCAGGGCCGCGGCGCGTTGTTCGAGCAGTTGATAGACGGAGCGCCCGGACCGGGCGGCCTCGGCCTGGACATACCCCGGAACGCCCTGGTCCATGAACCAGGCGAACATATCCCCGACCCCGGCCTGGCCCGCTTCATAACCCCACCAGCCTTCGATCACGCCATCCTGGACCACCCCGCACATCCCCTCGACTTCCTGTCGCGCCCCATCCACCAGCAAATGGCAGGTGCTCGTGCCGAGAATCATCACCAGTTGGCCCGGGGTGGTGACCCCGCACGCTGGCACGGCGGCATGGGCATCGATGTTGCCGGTGGCAACCGGCGTGCCCTCGCGCAATCCCGTCAGTTTGGCCATGGTGCGGGTGAGCCCCCCGGCCCGGCCTCCAAGCGGCCGGAGGTCGGTCCCCAATTTATCCCGGACGACCTCCGTCAGTTTTGGATGCAAGGCCCGGAAGAAATCGCGGCTTGGATAACCGCCCACCTCGCCCGCCGCATGGCGCCTGGGGCCTTCCCACATCGCCTTAAAGCCGGCCGCGGAGGCGCAGCGCTTTTCCTCGCCGCAAAGTTGCCAGACGATCCAATCGCCCGCCTCGATGAACCGGTCCGCCGCGGCATACACTGCCGGCGCTTTGTTCACCGTTTCGAGGAGCTTGGCGAAAAACCATTCGCTGGAATAACGTCCGCCGCAGGCGCCGATGAAGGCTTCGCGCCGCTTCCGGCCCACCGCATTGATCCGATCCGCTTCCGGTTGGGCGGCGTGATGTTTCCATAATTTGACCCAGGCGTGCGGATTCCGGCGCCAGCGCGGATCGTAGCAAAGCGGCGTGCCGTCCGCGCGCGTGGGCAACATTGTGCAGGAGGTGAAATCGGTCCCGATCCCGACAATCTGATCCGCGGAGACTTTCGTCGTTCGCAGCACTTGCGGAATGGTGGTGCGAAGCACCTCGAGATAATCCGCCGGATCCTGCAGTGCGGTCTTCGGTGGCAGGGGCTTCCGGCTGCCGGGCAGGGTTTCTTCGAGGACGCCATGGGCATATTCATGCACGGCGGTGGCCACCTCGCGTCCGGACCGGGCGTCCACCAGGAGGGCACGTCCCGAGAGGGTCCCGAAGTCGATGCCCAGGACGTAGCGGGCCGGGGAGGGAAAGCGCATGGCGCAGGAGTGTTGCAAACACTCTGACGGCGGCAAGTGGAAAGGAACCTGGTCGGGCGTCGCTGCCGCGACGCCCTACCGGGTATGTGGTAGGGCGTTGCTGCCGCGACGCCCAAATATTCCTGGAACGAGCGAAGCGATGCTCCAGCCTCGGGAGCCCGGTCAGTTTTTCTGCTCACGCCGGAGAAGAGATCAGGGCGTCGCGGCAACGACGCCCTACCGGGTATGTGGTAGGGCGTTGCTGCCGCGACGCCCGGCTTACTCGTCGCGATAAGGTTTGCGGGCCCGATAAAATTCCAAGAGCCGCGCATTGGTGGTGGCCAGTGCGCTCTCCTTGGCCGCGGTGGCCGTTGCGATCGCCTGTTCGGCGGTCTGCACCGCCTCATCGAATCGTCCCGCCTCGGCATAGGCGGCGGCGAGGGTGCCCAGGAACAAGGTTTGGCGGCGTTGGGACAATGTGCAGGCCCGTTCGGCCAGGCGCACGGCTTCCGCGCCATCCCGATACCGGGCGTCGGGTTGCGTGGCGAGAAGCCAGGCAAGGTCATTGAGCGCCTGGGGCCACTGCGGTGCGAGGCGGGTGGCCTCCCGGTAGTGCAGAATGGCTTCCGCGGGTTTCCGCTGGCCCGCCAGGAGCGAACCGAGGAGGAGCTGGATTTCCGGGTCGAGGGGGACCAGGGCTGCCGCCGCGTCCCATGGGACGCGAGCCTCCTCCGGGCGTCCGAGCCGGACCAGGATTTTGCCATAACCTTTCAAGGCATCGGGCCAGCGCGGTTGAAACGCGAGCGCCTTTTGGTAAAAGACCGCGGCCGCTTCGGGCCGATTCTGTTCCTCGCTGATCAGGGCCAGGAGCAGGTAGCTGGGGAAATGATTGGGATTCGCCTGCACCGCCGCCAGGGCATGCGCGCGGGCCTCCTCCAGGCGCCCGGCGTCGCGCAGGGTGAAGGCGAGGTTGCTTTCGATGACGTAATTGTTGCGGGTCACCTCGATCGCATGTTCGTAAAGGCGGATGCTGTCCTTCCAAAACCCAATCTGTCGCCACGTCAGCAGGGTGCATCCGAGCAATGCCATCACGGTCAAGGCGCGCAGGAACTTCTGCTGGAGCCGCGAATCGCCCGCCCACTCCGCTCCGACCCAGACCAGAGCGACGAGCAATCCGATCAGGGGTTGGTAGATGAATCGATCCGCCATCGCCTGGATGCCGATTTGCAGAATCCCGATGGCGGGCACCAGCACTCCGAGAAACCAAAGCCAGCCCACCAGGCCAGCGGGCTCACGGCGGGCGCGCCACACGGCGATCGACATGATGGCGAGGAGCAGAAAGGCGCTTCCCCAGACCACCTCCGCCGGCCAGACCCCCGGGTGCGGATAAAGCACGGCAAGATCGTTTGGCCAGACGACCTTTTTGAGGTAGCGGGCATAGGAGACGATCGCGTTCTCCACCCGCAGGATCACCGGGAGTCCGCTGCTGGCCTGGGTGATGTTCAAGCCCGCGTGGGCGGAGACCGTAATCCAACTGACCACACCCGCCATCGCGAGCAGGGGGACTTTCTCGAGGAACAACCGTCCGGCCGACGCCACAGGACAGGAGATCGCGGCGGGCGGGCCGGGGGCTGATGCGCGGCGCGCAAATCCAAATCTTCCGAGCGGCCAGAAATCCAGGAGCAGCAAGGCGCACGGCAATGTCACGAGGACGGGCTTGCACATCAATCCGAGGGCCATGCCCGCCAGGACGAGCAGATAGCGCAGGGCTCCCGGTTTTTCCGCGTAACGCACATACGCGGCCATGGTCAGGAGCCAGAAGCTGGTGCTGAGAAGATTCTTTCGCTCAGTGATCCAGGCGACGCTATCCACTTGCAGTGGATGCACCGCCCAAAATGCCGCCACCACCGCGCTGCGCCAGAGGGAACCGGTCATCCGTTTCAGGACCAGGAAGAGGAGCGCCACGTTGAGCGCATGGAAGAGCAGGCTCATCAAATGGTGCGGCGCCGGCCGGAGGCCGAAGAGTTGGCAGTCGAGCATGTGGGACAGCCACGTAAGGGGATGCCAGTAGGTTTTGTCCCCGTGCAAATTGCCAAACGCCCAGGCCAGGCCTTCCCAGGTCAATCCGCGCTGCACGATGGCATTGGCGGTGACGTAATCGTTGTCGTCGTAATTGACGAAGTCGCAGAAGATCACCCGCGCGAACGCCCCGAGCGTGAGCGTCAGCAGCAGGAGGAGAACGATACGGTCGCGGCGCATTTGCGTGCCGGGAGGATTGTGAATCCCGCGCCGCGGCTCAATTAGGAAATGCACCGCGGAACCGGGGGGCGCCCGGGAGAGCGTCGTCGTCCGTCCCGTCAAAGTCAGGGTCGGACCCGCCGAGGCGCATCACCGCGAGGGTTGTCGAGGGCCTCCGACCAGGGGATGTGCAACCGGGCCCGCGAGGCGGCGCGCAGGTGGGGAAAGAATTCTGCCGCGACGATGAACCCGACGCATGCGGGGGCACCACAGTGGCACGGATGTTCCCGATAATCGGTCAAGTCGTACGAATAGTTGAAGGTGATCTCATCCCCCGCGCGGATGTCCTGAAAGGCCACGATCCAGATATGTCCATCGATCCGTTCAGCCTCGCAGCTCGGTGCGCAGTTGTGATTCAGGAAACGAGCGGGGTTCTCCTTCACGTCGCCGTCGAGGTCCCACTGCTCGTCCAGGAAAAAGATGCAGTGGTTGCCACGCTCACAACGAATCAGCGATTCGTGCTTGTCGATCCGCTCGCCCGTGTACTCGAGGACGAGTGTCCGCGCGGCCATGGGTCGACGGGCAAAACCGCCAAATCCATGAATCCCGGACCGCTTGATTTCGAGGGGGTCATCCGCGGCCAACATGGGACGATCCTGTGGCTGAAAGAGCTGAAAATACAACCCTGCCTTCGTCCACTCGTTTCGTGCCTGCGCAGCCCGCCCTGGTTCTCCCCCCCTGGAAGGCGCCATTTGCTTGATTCCCCAATTAGTTTGGTGTCCATGCAGGGGCGGCCCCAACTAATGGTGTGATGGCTCCGAAAAACCCCCAAATAAATGTTGTTTCAAGACGCTATTTTTCCTATGATTTGGAAGGTGATTCCAGGGGTGGCAAATGAAGCCTTCCCCCCTATTTTTTATGGCCAACGATGCAGATGTTTTGGAACAAAATGACGGGAGCACTCCCGCCATTGAGGGCGATTATAATTCTTCGCAACTGGGCAAATTGGAAGGCCTCGAGGCGGTGCGCAAGAAACCGGGCATGTACATCGGCGGCACGGATGAACGGGCCTTGCATCACTGTGTTTCCGAGGTGCTCGACAATTCCGTCGACGAACATCTTGCCGGGCATTGCCAGCACATCAATGTGACCATTCATGTGGATGGTTCGATCTCCATTCGGGACGATGGCCGGGGCATTCCCGTCGATATCCATCCGCAATACGGCATCCCCGGGGTCGAGATGGTCCTGACCACGCTGCATTCCGGCGGCAAGTATGGGCAGGGGGGCTACAAGTTTTCCGGGGGCACCCACGGCGTGGGAGCCAAATGTGTGAATGCGGTGTCCGAATGGTTCGAGGTCGAGGTCTCCCGCGATGGCAAGGTGCATCACATGGAATTTGAACGGGGCAAGACGATCAAGAAGCTCGAGGTGATCGGCAAGGCCAAGGGGACTGGCACCCTGATCAGTTTCAAGCCGGACCCGGAGATCTTTCGCGAGACCATCGAGTTCAAGCCCGACCGCATCACCCAGCGCCTGCGCGAGCTCGCCTTCCTCAATTCCGGGCTGGAAATCATCTTTCTCGACGAACGCCAGGCCGACGCCAAGCCGGAGCGGTATTTCTACAAGGACGGCGTCGAGGAGTTCGTCAAGCAACTGAACAAGAGCAAGGATGTCATTCATCCCAAGCCGATCTCGATCCGCAAACAGACCAGGGAAACCATGGACGACAAGTCCATCGAGATTCATGTCGAGGTGGTGCTTCAGTATAATGACAGCTACAACGACCAGGTTCTTTGCTATACCAACACCATCCACAACCCGGATGGCGGCGCGCACCTGAGCGGCTTTCGCAATGCCGTCACCCGTTCCATCAACCAGTACGCGAAGTCGAACAATCTGCTGAAGGAAAAGGATCCGCAGCTCACCGGCGACGATGTGCGCGAGGGGTTGACCGCGGTCGTCAGCGTCAAGCACAGCGATCCTAAATTCGAGTCCCAGACCAAGGTGAAACTGCTGTCGCCCGAGGTGGAAAGCGTCGTTGGTTCGGCCTCCTACGAAGGGTTGATGGCTTATTTCGACGCCAATCCCGGAGTCGCGAAGAAGATCGTCGACAAGTCGCTCACCGCGGCCCGCGCCCGGGAAGCCGCCCGCAAGGCCCGCGAAGCGGTGCGCAAGACCGCACTCACGGGCGGGGGACTGCCGGGCAAGCTGGCGGATTGTTCCGACCGGGATCCGGTCAACACCGAGCTCTACATCGTCGAGGGTGACTCCGCCGGCGGCTCCGCCAAACAGGGACGCGATCGCAAATTCCAGGCGATCCTCCCCATTCGCGGCAAACTTATCAATGTCGAGAAGGCGCGGCTGGACAAGGTCCTGCAGAACACCGAAATCCGCACCATGATTACCGCCATCGGCACCGGCATCGGTGACGGCGAGGGCGAAGGCGCGTTTGACCTGGGCAAGCTGCGTTACCACAAAATCATCATCATGACCGATGCCGATGTCGACGGGTCGCACATCCGCACGCTGCTCCTCACCTTTTTCTACCGGCAGATGACGCAGCTCGTGAAGCAGGGCTTTGTCTATATCGCCCAGCCGCCCCTTTATTCGATCACGCGGAAGAAGCGCACGGAGTACGTGGACGACGACATGCAACTCACGAAGATCCTGCTGCAGATCGGCTCGGAGGAGGTGCGGTTGAAGAATCTTGCCGACGGAAAGGAGTCCACCCAAAAGCAGCTCGAGGAGGTGCTGGAATTGCTGGAGTCCCTGGACAAGCACGCCACCTACATCCGCCGGCAGGGGGGCGATTTTTCCGACTATGTCGAGAAACGCTCGGCGTCCGGAGAATTTCCCGAGCACATGGTCAAGGTCCGCGAAGGCAACCACGAGACGGTCCATTATTTCGTCGCCAACGACGAGCTGGAACAATTCAAGAGCGCGCACCCGGAGCTCTTTGGCGGGGACACCGAGGTCGAGCGCCGGCGGGACGGCCCCACCCGGCGCGCCAAATATTCCGATCTTCACCACGAGAGCAAGGCGGTGACGGAATTGATTGGAAAACTTTCCCGCAAAGGCCTGAGCGTCGAACATTATGCCGCGCAGGACAAACCGTTGTTCGAATTGATCGAAGGGGAGGGGGACCGGGCCAGCGTCACTCCTCTCTTCTCGATCGCAGACATCCTGAGCGGCGTCAAGACGGTGGGCAAACGCGGCATTCAAATCACCCGGTTCAAGGGTTTGGGTGAAATGGACGCGAAGGAATTGTTCGAGACCACGATGAATCCTTCCAAGCGGAAGCTGCTGCGCATCGATCTCACGGACGCCATTGAAGCCGAGGAGATGTTCACCCGGTTGATGGGCGACGAGGTGGAACCGCGCCGCCAATTCATCGAGGACAACGCGCTGAACGTCCGCAATCTCGACGTTTAACCGCGCGTCTATCGCGTAGCGGCAGGTGTCCCGCCTGCCGTGGAGGGCGGCATCTTGCCGCCCGGAATTTGGCTGGGGAGTCGACGGGATGTGCGCAGCAAGGGGATCCGAAGATCCGCCGGGCGGGACGCCTGCCGGCACCCCTGTTCCAGTGTCGGGAATCGTGACGGGACATGCCCAGCTTACGCGACGACGATTTGTGGCCATTGCAAGTCCGCATCATTGAGCGATGGTTCGGGGTGCGGTCATGGTTCAGAGCAATTTTTCTCCTGTTGGCGCTGGCGGTTTCCTCGAATGCCGCCGCTGCGGAACGCATTAACCACGCCGGGCGCATCCTCGGTTCGATGCCGGCCCTCACCAACACCGTCCTGTTCAACACAGCCGAGGCCGATGCCGTCATGGCCGCCATGCAGATTTTCCCGCGGGACAACGCCTGGAACGAGGATATTTCGCGGCGTCCTCTCCTCGCCAATTCCGGCGCCATGATTGCGCAAATTTTTTCCGAGCTGAATGCAGTGGGAACCAACAGCCCAAAACTGCGCGCATTCAAGGAGATGAATTTCATCCTGGTTCCCGCGAACCAGCCCGTGGTGCCCATTCAGTTCGTCGTCTACCCCGCTGACTCCGATCCCGGTCCTTATCCCATTCCGTCCAATCTCCCCATTGAAGGCTGGCCCTCCGAAACCGGCACCCAGACGCTCGCCCAGGTCCAGCGCGACGTGGCGGATGAAGGCGGAGATCGCCATTCGATCATCCTTCAACCCGGCAGCGGGTGGCTCTGGGAAACATGGGAGACCCTTTATAAAACCACTCCCTCGAACCACTGGCAGGCGGCCAACGGCGCGAAGTTCAACATCACGAACAACACCTTGCGCCCGGCCGGCCTGACGTCCGCCGATGCCGCCGGATTGCCGATGCTGGGCGGTCTCGTGCGCTACGACGAATGCGAGCGTGGCGAAATCGAGCATGCCCTGCGCTTGATCGTGAAACATACCCGCCGGGAATATATTTATCCCGCCACCCACCACGCCTCTTCGCCTTCCACGACCAATCCCAACATCCCCGCGATGGGTCAACGCTTGCGCCTCAAGGCGGGATTTGCCGTCCCGGGAAACTGGACCAAACAGGAAAAGGCCATCGTGGCCGCGTTGAAAAAATACGGGGGCCTCGTCGCCGATAATAGCAGCAGCTTTTTTTCCTGCTCGGTCGTGCCGGACCAGCGCTGGCCCGCCGGCGCTTTCAGCCGCTTGACGGGCCTCTCCATCACCAACTTTGAAGTGATCCAGACCACCGGTCCCGCGGAAGGGCCCCGCTCACCCGGTGCGCCCGTCGTGAATGCGGGTCCCGACCAGGTCGTGGCGCGCGGTCTCCCTGTGACTCTCTCCGGGGCGCTCCATTACACCAATGCCGGCCCGGTATCCCTGGAATGGAAACTCTACTCCGGACCGGGCGCCGCCACGTTCTTCCGAACCAATCAAACCAATGCCACCGTCACTTTCACCCAGGTGGGCCAATACGTCCTGCTGCTTCGCGCCGAGGACAGCCTCCATACTCCGGCCTACGACGCGGTGAAGATCACGGTGACCGATCCGATCCAGATCGAGATCCGGCGCGTCGGCGACCAGGTCGTCCTGCACTGGACCGGGGGAATGCCGCCTTTCGAATTACAGGCAACGCCCTTGCTGCCGGCGACCCCATGGAATTGCCTGGGATGCTTTGCGACGAACACCGTTACTCTTCCCATCACTGGTGCCCAAATGTTCTTTCGGGTGCGGGGAGAGTGAAGGCCGGAAGGAGCGTCACGGTTTCAGAACGCAATTGCTGTTGTTCGGATCGCCGGCTTGCTGAAGATGTCGGCGCAGGCCATTGACGGAAAGCTGCTGCACACTGCCGTCGCCCATCGCCATGTTCCCAGCGTTGCCGTGAATGACATTCTTCCAGTCGGCGGTGGCGAAGGGCAGGGTGGTGATGACCCCGTTGATTTCCGCAATTTGACAGCTCTGGCCGTCATTCCCCATCACATTGCGATCGCCGGTCACATGCATCTGGGACCGAGACTCGTCCGACTCCGTGCCGACGAAATAACTTAACGCGTTGTTTTTCAGGGCGAGAAAACCGGAACCGGTGTCGGTCCAGTCATTGGCCCGATCCCGGTCGCTGTCGCTCAGGCAACGGAGCACCTTGGGTGTGACGATTTCGTTGGAAATGATCTGGAAATGTTGCCAGGCCGCGGTGAGCCCCTGGCTGCCCCCGTCACTCACGGCGACGCGCCAGGGAAAACGGCTCTCATTGTCGTCCGACCACATCCGGAAGGCGAGTCCGAGCTGGCGCAGGTTGCTTACGCAGGCGATGCGCTGCCCCCGGGCCTTGGCCTTGGCCAGCGCCGGCAATAACATGCTCGCCAGGATGGCGATGATGGCAATCACGACCAGAAGTTCAATCAGCGTGAAGCCGGCGCGGGCGGGCGAAGGCGCTTTCGTGTGCATGCGCAAAGGGTAGTCGAAGCGGGAGGGTTGTGCAATTCCGGGTTCCGGGGCCGGCTCAATGTTCCGAGTTAGAGGGGATGATCTTGGACCGAAGGTGCGGGTTCAGCCGGAGCCGCGGGGGTTTCGGTGGGGATGCCCTTAAGCCGGACGATCGCACGGCGGATGAGTTGCCCCTGAAACGTGTAACCGGTGGCGAGGGTTTCAGCGACCGTGGCCCCCGGATCCGGCGTGGCCGCCGGATCGACGAGTTGATGACGTTGCCCGTCGAAGGCTTCGTCGGGGACGGCATCGATGGGATTCAGGCCGATCCGACGGACCACATCGCGACAGGCGGTTTGGAAGAGCGTCAGTTGCTCGCGGACGTTGGGTTGGGCGGAACGGACGCCGGCCTGGTGCAGGGCGAAGATAT
>Ga0163144_10017243_pt1 | contig 14718 bp, 7 predicted proteins | sample OliLak19BULKMAT1_FD_123175 | JGI IMG/M metagenome (GOLD analysis project Ga0163144, IMG submission 123175) | Freshwater microbial mat bacterial communities from Lake Vanda, McMurdo Dry Valleys, Antarctica - Oligotrophic Lake LV.19.BULKMAT1 | ecosystem: Environmental > Aquatic > Freshwater > Lake... | reverse complement strand
GCGTGGCGCAGGGTAAGTACGGTGGCCGGTGGATTCACCTTATGAAAAATAAACGTTTCTAACGGGTAACTATCGGATGAAACCGTTATAAACGTTTAAAGTATGAATACTTGCCGTATCTTTTCCGCATGAAACAGAAATGCAGGGTTTGTGGTAAGGAAACACAAGGCCGAAGCGATAAAAAATTTTGCGCTGCCGACTGCAAAAACCAACACCATTCCGCGCCGCGCCGCGACACCCGCGATGCGGTAGCCGAGGTAGACGGCTGCCCGCACCGCAACCGGGAAATATTGGCTACCCTCCCGGGTAACGCCGTGAAAGTGGAACCACTTGCGGGGCCGCCGGTGCGCGCCACCGTCGGGGAAGGCGTACAGTTGTCGGTGGCCGTGGGGGTGCTGTAAGTCACGGCTGCCGAGTTGCAGGAGTTGGCGGCGACGGTCGTTGGTGCCACCGTCGGGCAAGTGATCGTCGGGGCCTGAGTGTCGTTCACCGTCACGCGGAAAGAGCAAGTTCTGATGTTGCCCGCCAAATCGACGGCCCGCCAGACCACGAATGTTTGACCTTTTGGAAAGACGGCACCGGAGGCGGGGCCGATTTGCAAAGCGGGCGAATCGGGAGCAAGCGCACAATTGTCGGAAGCCGTCGGCGTGTCGTAAGTCACGTTGGCGTCACAGCGGTTCTTTGGTACAAACATTACCTCGCAATTAAATAACTCTACGTCGTAAGTCACGTTGGCGTCACAGCGGTTGGGCGCGGTGCCCACCGATTGGTTGCCCGAACAGGAGATGATGGGTATTTGGGTGTCCATGATCGTGACGGTGAAGGTGCAGCGGGCAGTCAGCCCTGCGGCGTCGGTGGCCTCCCAGATCAGGGAGGTCACACCGCTTGGAAAAGTGGCGCCGCTGGGGAGGGTTGGCGGGACGGACAGCACGGACGCTACCGTGCCGCAGTTGTCAAAGGCCGTCGGGGGGGCATACAAGACGGCTGCATTACATGAGTTTGCGTCGGCGCTGCGGATGATGTTAGCGGGGCAGAAAACAAGGGGCGGGGTGCCGTCGTAAGCGACCTGGGTGAATACCAAGCGGGTGCAAGTGTTCGGGTTGTCGGTGACGGTGAAGTAGAGCCTGTTGGTCAGGCACTGCCGCAGCCCGGCAAGGGGGGTGAAGGTGTTGGCCGCCTGGTTGTAGGTGCCTGCGGGCAGGGTCAAGGTGGAGTCGAGGTACCAAGTCGCGCCGGCGGTGAAACTGAGCATCGCCCCTTGTTGCAAGGCGTTGGGGATGACTGGCCCGCCGCTGATGGGTCTTATGATGAAGTCGTTGTTGATCACGTTGGGGATGGGGGTGCCCTGCGGATAGGAGAGGACGCCGTTGTCGACAAGGGCGGTGTTGCTGCCGTGTACCTCCAGCGTGTTCAAGTTGATAAGGCCGCTGTTGGTGAAATTGTCGGTGTTGAGGAGCGGCGCGAGCATGGTCAGCGTTGCGCAAGCGTTGTTGTTGAAGGTGGCCGCGTTGGAAAGGCCGTGTTGGCTGGAACCCGCCACCGTCTGAATGCTGATCTTCGCGTTGTTGTCGAAGGTGCCGGAGAAATTGCGCAGGTTCAAAATGGTGGAGCGGTCGATCCTGATCTCGCCACCGGGGTTGTTTTGGAAGATGGTCCTGTTTTCAAGACCGTACTTGCCCGCGCTCGCCACTGCCCCGATGATGATCTTGGCGGCATTGAGGAAGGTGCCACCCTGGTTCCACAGGCCATAATCCGTCGAGCGGTCAATCCTGATCTCGCCCCCGGCGTTGTTTTGGAAGAGTCCAAAGTTATAAAGGCCGTAGGTGCTCGCCGTTCCCCCGATGGTGATTTTGGCGGCGTTGGTGAAGCTGGATCCCCCAGCGTTCCATAAACTGCTGACCGTTGTCTGATCAATGTTGATCTCTCCCCCGGCGTTGTTGAAGAAGAGGGTGTTGTTCTGAAGGCCATATTGGCCCGCGTTCGCCGTCGCCCCGATGGTGATCTTCCCAGCGTTGGTAAAGGTGTCCGAGTTGTGGTACGAGCTCCAGAGGAGTGCCCGGTCAATGCTGAGACTGCCGCCCGTGTTGTTGTAGAAGGTACCGTCGTTAAAAAGGCCGTAATTGTCCGTGTTTGCGGTGTTCCCGATGCGGAGGGTCCCGTTGTTTTGAACCGTCCCGAGGTTATAAAGTCCTGTTGAGGAGGCGCCGTTGATGGTCAGACTGTTGTTGGCCTCGATGGTCAGCACGGCGTTTATAATGACCGTGACGGACTTTGCCACGGCCATGGTGCCACCCATGATGACCGGATCGGTTGCCACATCGGGGATGGTGACATCATCCGCAGCGGTGGGGGCCAAGCCACCCAACCAGTTGGCGTCGGTTGCCCAGTTGGTATTGATGGTACCCGTCCAGGTGACCGAAGCGGCCAACAAAACACTTTGTTTTGCAAAAAAAACAAATAAAAACACAATTAAGCATAAAATTCGTGGCATAATACTTTAATTTTTAAAAGTTAAAAAAATGCACCCTGTTTTGTAAAAAAACAATCTCTCACAAATGTAAAGCGTCATCCATTCACCGCAGTTCACATCATCATGTGATTGCCGATCACATGATGATGTGAACTGCAATCAAATCTTTTACAAGCTGCTGCAATCCTCTTTAAAACTGCCTTAGCGATCGGTCAAAGCAAGGGAGACAAGCACTCTTTTGCTTACAAAAGCAGCGGCGCGGATATTGCGTCTCGCTTGCCCAAAAACAAAACCCCCGCCTTGGAAACACCAAAGCGGAGGCTGTTCATCCCTCTTATCTCTCCTCTCTTATCTCTTATCTCTTATCTCTCCTCTCTCCTCTCTTATCTCTTATCTCTCAAGCACGATCAGTCCCTTCGTCACTACTTGCTGCTCCGTGCGCAAACTGACCCGATACAGCCCTTCCGGCAAATCCGACACGTCAAACGTACCATCATTTTGTTCCGGGGCCAAGACTTGGCGCAGCACCATCCGACCCAAGCCATCAAAAACCAATAATTCGCCCGTTTTTTCGCCTAAACCCGACACCTTAAACCGCACCTGAGTGGTGGCGGGATTGGGGGCCAGCGACAGGTCGAGCGGGATGGTGTTTTGGTGTTTTGGTGGGTGTTCCGGTGCTGGAGGTACAAACCGTTTGGCCTTGCAACGGCCCCGCAATTCACCGTCACCGTGAAGGTGCAAGCGCTGCTCGCACCGTTGTTGTCCGCCGCCCGCCACGTCACCGCTGTAGTGCCGAGGGGGAAGGTAGAGCCGCTGACCAAACCAGTCAAAAGATACACCGCGTTCACCCCGCAGTTGTCCGTCGCCGTGGGGTTGGCGTACACCACGGGGGTGTTGCAGGCGTTGACCGGGTTGTTTTGTGTGATGTTCATCGCACAAGTGACCACGGGCGGCTGGTTGTCCGTCACCGTTATGCTGAACGTACAGGTGGAAGAGCGGCCAGCGCCGTCAATGGCGCGCCACACTACAGTTGTCGTGCCGGGCGCAAAAGCAGAACCGCTGGCTGGGCCTCCGATGCGCGTCACCGTCGGGGCGGGCGCACAGTTGTCCGTCGCGGTCGGGGGTCGCGTAGGTCACCGCTGCTGAAGCGCAGGAGCCGGGGGCCGTGTTCATCGACTGGCTGCCGGGACAAAGGGTAAACGTGGGCGCCTGGGTGTCATTCACCGTGATCCGGAAGGAGCAGGTTTTGGTCAGGTTCGCCGCATCAGTGGCCATCCAAATGACGGTGGTGTGGCCTTTTGGGAAGGTGCTGATGCTCAAGCCGCCGCTGAGGTGGTCAAGGCCCGCCCCTGGGCAATTATCCGAATACGTGGGCTGGGACTGTGGCGCTGCACTGGCCCGGATCGGTGCCGCGGGTGATGCTCGCAGGGCAAGTGATTGCGGGTGCCTGCGTGTCGTTGACCGTGATGGTGAACGCGCAGGTACTTGTGAGGTTCGCGCCGTCGGTGGCCATCCTGGTCACCGTAGTGGCACCTTTTCCAAAAACGCAGCCGCTGAGACCGCCGCCGAGATGGTCGAGGCCCGCCGAGCCGCAGTTATCGGTGGCCGTGGGCATGGCGTAGGTCACCACTGCGCTGCACTGGCCGACGTCCGCGCTGCGGATGATGTTGGCCGGGCTAAATGATGGTGGGTTTTTCGATGTCCGTGACCGTCACCGTGAAGGCGCAGGTGGCCGTCAGCCCCACCACGTCGGTGGCCAACCATTCCACCAGAGTGCTGCCCTTGGGGAAGACCGAGCCGGTAGGCAATCCCTTTGTGCGGGTCGTGGTGGCACTGTGGTTGTCGGTGGCCGTCACGCCGTAGGTAAGCGTGGCGGAGCATTGGCCGGAGTCGGTATTGCGGGCGATGTTGGCCGGACAGGCAATGACGGGCCTTTCGTTATCGGTGACTGTTACGGTAAAGACGCAGTTGACCATAGTACCTGCCACATCGGTAACCAACCATTCCACCGTAGTGCTGCCCGTTGGGAAAGCCGAATTGCTGGGCGGCCCCTGTGGACGGGTAAGGGTGGAGACGCAATTGTCCGATGAGGTCACGGTATAAGCGACCACGGCCGAACACTGGCCGGGATCCGTGTTGCGCGCAATATTGCCGGACAGTTGAGCATGGGAGACGTCATGTTTTTAGCCGTCAACACATACTGGCAACTTTTGGTATTGCCGTTGCCGTCGTTGGCGGTCAGCGTCACCGCCTGGGAGGTGTTGTGGCCGCTGAGGAGGGCGCTGGCAGGAGGGTCCTGGCTTTCGGAGATATTGCCCGTGCTGGTACAGTTGTCCGACTTGGCGACCAAATATTGGCGATGCCGGGGAAACTGCGTTTGTTGCCCGTGCTGCTGGGCAGGAAGCTGCGGAAAAGCGGGCCGGTGGTGAGGCCGGCCGTTTCCCAGGGCACCACCCGGGCCGGGGCTTTGTCCATTTGTTCCCAGTTGAAAATGAGCGTATTGTTGCCGTCGGAGTCGCTGCCGGAGCCAGTCAACTCGAAAGGTGTTTGCTTCGGAATGTTCACGTTGCCGGTGCAGGGGTTGGCGTTCGCTGTGGGTTTTTGGTTCGAGGTATTGGTGGTTTGGAGGCAGTTTTTATTGGCAATCAGGTTGTTCACCTCTTGAATGCTGATGCTGTGGTAGTAGTTGGAACTGGCTTGGCAAGCACCGGGGATGTTGTGTGTTTGGCAAATTTCGTGGTATGACACGATGGTGGAGCCGCCGCCCGGCTCTACGGATGCGGACGCTCCAAACTCGTCGGGTGTGCAGTTGCCTTCAACCAAGTGTGGTTGGCACCGAAAGCGTGGGTGAATTCGTGGGCCAACAGGAAAATCCAGCCGCTGCCCTGCGGGTCGGGCACGCCCAATCCGACGCCCGCCTTGAACACGGATGGTGTACCGTTGATCTCCAAATCAGGGGCACACAGGTTGCCCAGATAGGATGCTCCGCCGCCGCCGGAGTTCTGGCCTACCCGTGCCGAGAACAATTGGCCCACATCGTAGGTCGCCACGGGTACCGAGCCGTTGGTGTTCACTGTTAGTCCGGTAAATGACACAATCATCGTAAATATAAGACTTCACTGCTGCTAAGTAGTCCACAGTCAATAGTAGGCAGTCTAAAATCTCATAAACCATTGATAACAAGGTAATTAACGAAATTAAAAACTACGATTATTTCTATTTACCTACTTATATTGAAACGCTCATTACGGAGCGCTTCTTTTTTTTACTACACTGTAAAATAAATTTAAATGGCAAAAGTTAGGAAAATGCAAAAATTTATTGCGATAATTTTATGATATCCTGTAACTTGCGTCGTTTTTCAGTTTGTTTTGCGACACCATAAAAAGTTATCAATCGTGTAATCATCCATCGTCCATCAAAAAAGGGTGTATTGGATAGCATTTAGAGAAAAAAACAAATTCTGGATTATTCAAATTCTCCTCCTAAAACGGCCCCGGCAAATAATTAATCTCCTTTTTTCATTTAAAATTGCTGGTATGAAAATACTTTCCCTTCTCTTTATTGCGGTTGTTTCCGTAACAATTGCTCCTACCCTGTTCGCGCAAAACCCGCTTATTTCGCATGATCAGCGTTGGAATTTGCCACAACCTGCTGGTTCCAATAACGACCTGACGCTCAAGCCTTATCACCTGCCCGCTGGTGAGAATGAGCCAAAACAAGCTGCGCTCCCGGAACAGGCTCGTTGCGACAACCCCGTCAACATTCAATGCGGGGTGCCGTTACTAAATCAGAATAACAACACCGGCATTACCAGCCAGTTTAACTATATTGATTACAAAATGGGGTGTATAGGCTCCGCACAAACCAATGGTTGGACTGGCCCGGAAAGATTGTATCGCTTTACGTTAAACGAACAATCCAGCGTCCATGTCATCATGGACATTAAAACCGCAGGCGTTGATTTGGATGTTTTTTTGCTAAGAGAAACCTGCCAGCCTTTCAATTGTTATGCTTTTTCATTGGAAACCGTCAGCCACGAAATGGTGGATGTCAATCTCACGGCTGGTACGTATTACATCCTCGTAGATGGTTTTTTCCCGACCAGTATCGCCACCTTTGATCTCAGCCTCAACTGCACCTGCACTTGTATTGAACCGCCCACGGATTTGCCGTCCGGTAAGGTATTGTACTGCGACAATTTTCAGGATTACAAAAACAACCTTTCCATAGACCAGCAGTCCACGCGTTGGAACGGATTTGCCGGCGTAAACTCGGACGATGCCGTAACGGAACAGGCAGGCAGCAACTTGTACGCTCGTTTTCGGAATGCGGGGGCTTTTAATCCCGATATGAATTATTATTTGGATGAAAAGGAGACTGGCCGGTATCGCGTCTCCTGGCGAATGCGGGTGGAAAACAATCGGGCCGCCTATTTTGCGATGATGCACGAGCGGTCGTCCTATTCTCCGGCACCGGCGGGCAACGTTTGGGCGTATGAAGCAGACTTCAATATCAATGGTACGGGTATACTGCGCCCCGGCACCGCCAACGGGAGCAATGATGTGCCCTTCGTGTATCCGCAGGCCACCTGGTTCAATGTAGTCAATATCGTTGACCTCAACAAAGACAGTGTGGAGTTGTGGGTCAACAATACATTTGTTTCTAAATGGCGGTTCAGTTTGGCTTATGATGCCATCAATAATGTACAATTGGCCAATTTGAAACGTTTGGCCGCCGTTAATTTTTATGCGTCATCTCAAACGGATTTTGCCATAGATGACATCTGTGTGTGGACGACCAAAACGCCTTGTAGCGGCACTTCGGGCGATGCCGTCTGTACGGGCAGCAACAGCCGTTATGCCAATGAAGGGCTGGCGCGTTGCGATCTTTTCACCACCTTAGAATTTGACGATTGCCTCAACGTATGCGATTACGGCGGCACCTTTGTTTACCGGGGCGACCGCTTCAACGGTTTTTTGGATAATTCCGACCTTGCGGCGGGTTTTATCAAAAATGACCCGTGTGTGCGGTCTGCTTACGGAAACAATATGCCCGCCCAGCTATACGCCGATATTTATATTTTTTATAAAAATGACAACAATGATTTCAACGTCAATCTGGGCAATACCAACAACGGGCAAATCAAAAAATTTGTCTTTTCGTGTCGTTCCAATCCCAATTGCTCCGTACAAAAGCAAACCTGTTTAACCGAAGTGAGTACCGGATATGCTCCTGCTTCCTGCAATAACACCTACTATATTGTCGTCACCGGGCCGGTGGGATCCTCCTACAACCTGCAAATCTTTCCCGAAGGGTCTTGTGGTAGTGTTTTTGATAATATCAGTTGTGGTACGCCGGTACTCAATGCTGCCACTAATAATAATTCCACCTTTTCAAAAGCCGGAGGTGCTTACAATGCCTGTTATGGTGGCAATCGCAACTATACGGGTGGCGAACGGATTTACCGGTTTTATGTCGGAATACCCCAACGAACTATCTTAACGCTGGAACCCACCGTGCCTTCCTCCAAGATGGGTATGTTCCTGTATTCCTACCTGTGTGGGCAGCAGTGCTTTACTTACGCGGAAAATAGCAGCTCCGGCGGCAAAGCCGTGATCAGTGAACCGTTGGTGGCAGGAACGTATTACTTAGTGGTGGACAGCGATGCCGGCAACCCACAGTTTAAACTCAACTTAGACTGTCAGTCGGTTACAAACGTGTATATTACCGATGTGGATACCTGCACTACCTGCGGCTGTTTAGCCAAAGCCCCTCTCCCACCCGATCCCATCACGGTGATAAACAGCTACTGTAGCTGTAAGGGTACCAATAAAGACAATCCCCACAATGTGGAAATAAGGGCGCCGGGTACACCTTTCAGCGATTCGGATCAAATTTGGTTTTTATACAACAACGAAAATACCGAAATAACCTCTCATGGTCAATATCAAAAAAACTGGAAACCCGTTGTTGCCAACGGAGAACCCAATGTGAGTTTCCAGTTGGGTTCAGACAATCCAAATGATGCTCCCAGAAAATGTTCTTATACCAATAATGACGATTTGCAAATATATTTGACCCAGTTCATCAACGGGCAACAACATTACCGACGACTATTGCCCACCTTTGCCACCGGAGCCGGAATTAACAGCACCAACGGGAAGTTTATCAACAGCGGCAATAGTGTAATCAACCGGCTGTCCCTGATCGGAGATCCTATTTTCTTTACCGGACCGCCGCCGCAAAATCCGCCGCCAACAGCGGGTTCCCGACCGATAGAAATCGGATCAAATGGCCCGTGGACGATGATAAAACAACCTGCTCCGGGTTTTGCAAATGCCGATTGGCTCACGGTGACCACCCCGACCGGTGCTGGCACCGGAGCCGGAGTAGATCGCCTTTCGTTGAGTTATCCAGCCAATCCTTCGGCTTATTCGCGAGCCGCCTTGCTTATTTTTACTTATACCAGACAGCCTACTTTTAAAATGGTGGTCAGGGTACAGCAGCAGGGTATTTGTGTGCTGGCAAATATCATTGAAATAGCAACTTCCCCTACTGCGACCATTTGTAATAGTGGTACCGCTACCTTAACCCCTAATGTCGGGACGTATAATACCGAATCGCTGCAGAATTTGTACAATTACAACTGGAGTACCGGAGAAACCACCGCCTCCATTAACCGGACAGCCATGATCGGTATCAACAATACCTACACGGTCAGTATCACCAATAAATATACTACGTGTCCGAATGGAGATACTGAAACCAAAACCATCAGTGTAGGTACTGCTCCAACCGCCCAGATAGGGGGGGGCAACTCCGTGTGTAACGGCAGCCCGGTACAATTGACGGCTTCCGGTGCCGGTGCCGGTGGAACTTATTTGTGGAGTACCAATTCCACCAATCAGCAAATTTCGTTTGTACCCGTTTTGGGCGCCAATACTTATACCGTTACTGCGACCAATGCAGCTGGCTGTACCGGCACAGCAATGACCACCGTCCCGATTTTAATGCTACCCGTTGCCAATATTTCGTCCGACCCGGCCGGTGTGATATGTGCCGGTCAACCCGTTATACTCACCGCCTCCGGTGGTGGCACTTATCGCTGGAGTCAGGGAAATGCTACCACCACGGCTATTAACGTTAACCCGGCAGCAGGTAGTAATACTTACACCGTCACCGTTACTGCGGGCAATGGCTGTACGGTGACTGCCACGAGGCAAATCAACGCAGGCACAACACCCGGAGTAACCATCATCTCCCCAACGGCGGTATGCCCAAATACCCCGGCCAATCTCAGTGCAGCAGGCCCGGCAGGAGCCAGCTATCAGTGGAATACCGGTGCAGTGACCCCCTCCATCAACCCAACGGTCAGCGCCCTGACCACTTATACCGTCACGGTGACGCAGGGAAGTTGTACCGGCACCGCTACGGCTACAGTAGATGTACGAGTACTTCCCGTACTCACCATGAAACAAACCACCGCCACTTGCGGTCTGCCGGCTGGTACTGCTATGGTCACCGTGACTGCCGGCACCGGCCCGTTTCAATACAATTGGAGCAATGGCGGCAACAATAACACGATTTCCGGTGTGGCTGCGGGAAATTACCAGGTAACAGTAAGAGATGCCAATAATTGTACCGTTACTAATAACGTCACCGTGGGTAATTCTAACGGACCAACTGCCGCTGCAAGCGCCGACAAAACGAATGTTTGCAATGGCACCTCAATAGCCTTGAGTGCTGCTACCACCGGTGGTATGATGCCTTATACTTATCTTTGGAGTAATGGTGCCACGGCATCAGCCCTGAGCGTCACACCTTTGTCTTCCGGCCCATACGCCGTTACCATTCGGGATGCCAATGGCTGCACTTCTGCGGCACAGGTCAATATTACCGTAAATCAGCCGCCGACACCCGGAATTGTGGGGAATAATGCAGTTTGCCCCAATGCCAGTATCTCGCTCAGCGGTACTGGTGGCAATATTTATCAATGGAGTACCGGCGTAACAGGCCCCTCCATCACCATTTCACTCGCACAGCCGGTCGTCATTCGCCTCACCGCCACCGATGCCAATGGTTGCACGGCTTCTGTTAGTAAAGAGATTGGCATCCATCCGGTGCCGGTACCCGTCATCGCAGGAAACACCGCCATTTGTTTTGGAGCAAGCACCACGCTGATTGCTTCCGGTGGCAGCAGTTATAACTGGAATACCGGCTCCGGAAATCAGGAAATCAGCGTCAGCCCGTTGACCAATACAACCTACACGGTAACTGTTGTCAATGGTGCAGGGTGCAGCGCCGTCACCGCTGCGGCCATCACTGTCAGGTTACCGCCCAATGCCGCTATCACGGGTAATACCACTATTTGTTCCGGGGCAACCGTGGCGCTGGCTGCTTCCGGTGGAGGTACCTATTCTTGGAATACAGGCCAAACCAACGGCTCCATCACGGTAAATCCCGCCGCTACCACGACTTATACTGTAACCGTAACGAGTAATGGATGCAGCAGCACTGATACCCATACCATCACGGCTAATCCTCTTCCGGTAGCAGTTATCTCCGGTAACACGACTGTTTGTAGTGGTTTCGGCACCGTGCTAAATGCATCAGGGGGTACGCAGTACCTGTGGAGCAACGGTACCACTTCGCCCGCGCTGCCCGTCAGCCCTTTAGCAACCACTACCTACACCGTGACCATTACAAATGACCAAAATTGTAGTGCAGTGGCGAATGTTACGGTGAATGTGCGACCAATGGCAACAGTAAGCATCGCCAAAACTGATGCTGCTTGCAATCAGTCGGTTGGCAGCGCCGTGGCCACCATTTCAGGTGGCACTGCCCCATTTACTTATTTTTGGAGCAATGGGTTAATTTCCAGTACAATCAATGGATTATCTCCGGGATTTTACGCAGTAACCGCTACCGATAACAATGGATGTACGGCTACCGCAGTCACCACCATTGGCAATGCGAATGGCCCGGCGGCAACCATAACTGGTGGCCAGGCACTTTGCGCGGGCAGCAGCGCTACCCTGATAGTAGAAGTGAATAGTGGAAAATCTCCGTATCAATACCTGTGGAGCAACGGAAATACCAGCAGCACATTTGGCGTATCGCCTGCCATTACCACCCTTTATACCGTAACCGTACGCGATGCCAATGGCTGTACTGGCACCGCACAAGCCGCCGTAAGTATCAATACGCCTCCTACCCCCAATATTACCGGCAATACCTCGGTCTGCGCAGGCAGTTCAGCCAATCTGACGGTCGTCGGCGGCCAAACCTTTGTGTGGAGCAATGGCGAAACCACGGAAAGTATTGCGGTACCCCTCATCACTACGACCACCTTTACCGTAACGGCAACAAATACCCTCGGGTGTACCGCTACCGCTCTGCGGACCGTACAGGCAAATGCCCTGCCCGTTGTCGCCATCAATGGGAACACCACCGTTTGCCCCGGCAGCACTTCCCTGCTGACCGCAAATGGCGGCCTGCTGTATGCCTGGAGCAATGGTTTTTCTACACCTACTATTCCGATTGTGCCCACCGGCACCACGACCTATACCGTTACAGTGACCAATGAATTGAATTGTAGCGCGACAGCTTCTACGGTGGTAACCCTTAGGTCTGCCGCCATGATTACTGTGGCTAAAACCGATGCTTCTTGCAATCTGCCCGTCGGTAGCGCCGCTGTGGCTGTTACCGGAACCGGCCCATTTACCTATTTTTGGAGCAATGGCAGCACCACTAACAGTATCAGTAACTTAGCTGCCGGAGCTTACGGCCTAACCGTATTGGATGGCAACGGATGCTCCTCCTCCACCAATGTTACGATCGGCAACGCCAATGGGCCCAGCGCCAATGCCGGAGCCAATCAAACCTCCTGCGCTGGCAAATCTCTGAATCTCACCGCTGTGGCCTCGGGCGGTGTTTTACCCTATAGCTACAGTTGGAACAACGGCTCCACTACTGCTGTAACTTCGGTAAATCCCGCCACCACCACCACTTACACCGTTGTCATTCGAGATGCTAATGGCTGCACTTCCGCAGCTCAGGTTCAGGTGGCGGTCAACCTTCCGCCAACGCCAACCATCTCTGGTAGCGGGTCGGTGTGCGCAGGTGCCGAAATAACCTTAACCGCCGTGGGCGGCATTCAATACGCGTGGAACACTGGCAGCACCAGCACCACCCTGGATGTTTCGCCAACGGCTACCACTACCTTTACCGTAACGGCAACCAATGGTAACGGATGTTCGGCTACTGCTACCCGCACAGTCACGGTCAATGCATTGCCGATGGCAGAAATCAGTGGCCCTGCTGCTGTATGTACCGGTCAAAATATCACGTTGGCAGTTACCGGAGGCAGCTCCTTTACTTGGAGTACCGGAGCAACTGCTTCCAATATTCAGATCAGCCCGTCCACCACCACTACCTATTTGGTAAGCGTGACCAATGCAGCGGGTTGTACTGCCACTGTTGCAAAAATTGTTAAGGTCAATCAACTGCCTATTCCGGTTGTTACGGCGTCAAATGCTGCCTGTGGCCAGAGCAACGGCAGTGCCGTCACCACGGTAATGGGCGGGGCGACTCCTTATCGGTATATCTGGAATAACAGCTTTAGTACCGCAACCATTACGGGTTTAGCCGCAGGCGCTTATACCGTCACCGTCACCGACCTCAATGGGTGCAGCAATGTGAGTAATGCCACCGTAGCCAATACCAACGGCCCTACCGCCGGAGCAGGGGCTAATAGTGCCGTTTGCACGGGGGGCAGCGTCATACTCAATGCCTTTGCCAACGGAGGGACTCCACCCTATTCCTATCATTGGAGTACCGGTTCGATGAGCGATGCCATTGCCTTAATGCCCACCGTAACGGCCACTTATACGGTGACCGTTTCCGATGTCAATAACTGCACTTCAACGTCATCCGTCACGGTCACCGTCAATCCGTTGCCACCGGTCATCATCACTGGTAATACGTCCCTTTGCAATGGACAGGTCACCCGGCTAACGGCCAGCGGAGGTCAGTCCTATTTGTGGAACACTGGTTCTTCGGCAGCTACTATTTCGGTCACAACAGCAGGTTTGTACGTGGTGACAGCCACCGGAGCAAATGGCTGCATGGCTACCCACTCCTTACAAATGACCCTGCAACCCGGTGTAACGGCTTCCCTGAACGTCATTGCTCCGGTACGATGTTTTGGGCAAAGTACGGGCGCCTTGAGTGTAACACCCCTCGGTGGCACGCCGCCATTTACTGTACTATGGTCAAACGGGGCTGTTCAACCGCAAATCGGGGCATTACCCGCCGGTACTTATACGGTGATTGTATCGGATCAGTCTAATTGCAAGGATACTGCTGCTGTCACCCTGACGACTCCGCCTATGCTGGCATTGCCCAATACGGTCATCCGCGATGATTTAAATAATGCGGCACAAGGTTCCATTGAAGTCTTCCCGACTGGTGGCGTGTCGCCTTATCTCTACGTCTGGAGCGGCGACAACTTCCTGTTAGCCGGCCAAACACAAATGTTATTGGATTCCATTCCGGCCGGCCGGTATGGGGTGCGCGTCACCGATGCCAACGGTTGTCCCTTGAATGGAGGGCCTTACATTGTGAACAACATCGTGGCCACCCATGAACCTGAATGGGCAAAGCAATTGACCATATATCCCAACCCAACAACCGGGCAGTTATTTTTACAATTGACTGAAACAGCCTGGATAACCGTGCAACAATTGACTGTGACCGATGTGCTGGGAAGAGCGATCTGGTCGCAATCGAACTTTGGATTATCAGCAACACCGCAGGAGATAGACATCAGTAGTGCTGCATCGGGGGCTTATTTGATAAAATTACAATTAAATGATGCCATCGTTGTCAGAAAAATATGGGTAATGGCACGGGAATGAATCAAGTAGTCCACAGTCAATAGTCGGCAGTCCACAGTCTCGCAAACCTTTGATAATAAGGTAATTAGTGAAATTCAAAACCACGATTATTTCTATTTACCTACTTATCAACTAATTCATTTACAAAAAACGAGTAACAATTTTTTATTATGTAGCAAATTTTTTGATGTCCTGGATGACTTGAATAGGGTACATCAATTGATGCGCAGCCTATTAGCCAAGTAGATCGGGGCATCCATGCCCGATGCTCGGTACAGCAATTTCTATTGTAAAACATTTATACACTTTTGACACATCTCTCCGGCCCCGCATGTATAGACAGAGTAG
>Ga0163144_10017242_pt1 | contig 14718 bp, 9 predicted proteins | sample OliLak19BULKMAT1_FD_123175 | JGI IMG/M metagenome (GOLD analysis project Ga0163144, IMG submission 123175) | Freshwater microbial mat bacterial communities from Lake Vanda, McMurdo Dry Valleys, Antarctica - Oligotrophic Lake LV.19.BULKMAT1 | ecosystem: Environmental > Aquatic > Freshwater > Lake... | reverse complement strand
GTCGGCATCGGGCTCGGGCGCGGGCATCGGTGTCGGCGGCGTCGGGCCTGCTTGTCTTGGGGACTCATGCCGAGAGCGCGCACCCGGAGCGCCAGCGCCGGGTTATGCGGAGCCAAACGGTGGGGCGCTGGCACACCGGCTGCGCGAAAAAGGGCATGAGTCCCCAAGACAAGCAGGCCCTCCAACTTCCTCATCACAAGCTAATTGCCTACCAGGTCGCGGCAGAGCTGCTGCAGCTGGTGGCGCGCATCCGCATCAACGACGCGGAGCTGCGGCAGCAGGCTCGCAAGAGCGCCAAGAGCGCGGTGCTCAACACCGCCGAGGGTGCGGCTCGGCAAACGCTGGCGGACAAGAGCCGCGCCTACGCCATCGCGCTGGCTGAGGGCTGCGAATGCTGCGCGGCCGTCGAGGTCGCCGGAATGCTGGGCGCCTGCTCGCCCGCGCTCGATGGCTGGCCTCACCTGCGCACCGTGCTGCGCGTCCAAACCCAAGCGTTCGACGGCAAGACCGGTGAGCTGCTGAGCGAAGACGAGCGTTATCTCATCTCGAGCCTGCCGCGCGACCGCCTCACCGCTCAGCATTGGCTCCTCGTCGCTCGAAAGCATTGGGGCGTCGAGACGTCTCACCAAATTCTCGACACCGCTTTTGCCGAGGACGATCACCCTTGGATCGAAGCCAATCCTCGCGCAGCTTTGGTCGTGGCGATCTTGCGCCGCATTGCTTACACGCTGCTTTCGCTCAACCGCCGCGTCACACAGCGCTCCGGCGAGCGCCGCGCCACGCCGTGGAAGACGTTGATGAGCGACTGCTTCTTCGCGCTCGTCACGACCACCGCCACCGAGCCTTCGCGGCCACCAAAACCAGTCTGCTGAAAGGAGACGACCGATCCCGAGGGCCGAAGCCCGCAACCGATACCGAAATAGTCCGGCTCCGCGCCGAGTCCGAGAAAGGCCCCGCGCCAGCGACGCCAGCGCGGCCCGCTCCTGCCTTGTCCTAAGCCCCTCCCGCGGCCGCTCCCGCTCCCGCGACCGAACCCCTTCCCGGGGCCACGCCCGCGCAGGGCCCCGACAACGGATCAAGACTGCGCTAAGTCCCTGACTGTTTGGCAAGGCGTGGCCGTAGTGGTATTCTGCTCCGGAGGTATCGGTATGGGAGCCATGGGTAGAATTGGGACGTTGCTAGTGTCCTGCGTGGCGTGGGGCGTGGCTTGTGGGCAGACGCGAGCCCCCGGCCAGCCGGATAGCGCTGCCGGCGGCGCTCAGGCTGGCGGCGGCGCTCAGGCTGGCAGTGAGACGAACGCTGCAGGCACGCGCGACGACCCGAGCGCAGGTGGCAAGCCGGATGCTGGTGAAGGCGGGCTGGCGGGTGTAGCCGGTTACGACGCGAGCGGCGGCGCTGGAGAGGTCGGCGCTTGTACTGGGGACCTGGCGAGTACCACCAATGACTACGGGTTTTCACTCCGCAGCGCGTTCATGCTCTTCCCCTGTTACGACCTCAACGGCGCTTGCCCTACGGTGCAGGGGGCATGTCCCGATAACCCCGAGGCCGAGTTCGAGGACCAGGGTAGCGTTTTCAAGGAGGTCTTCGAGGTCGGAGGCAAGGTCGGCCAGACGTACACGGCTCACCTGATCGTGAACGGCATCGTGGAGGGCAATGCGTATCGGTCGGGCACCAGGGACCGCGGCGCGGACTATGCAGACGCGCAGGAACCCAACGGCATGGACGCTTTCTACCGCGGCGGGGAGCCCATCCCGAGTGCCAGCAACGTGTACAAGATAACCGTGCGCAACCCAGACGGGAGTGAGCTTTCTCACTACTACCTGAACTCGTTCCCGGCGGATGCACCGTTCCATTATCAAACCTTCGCCATTGGCTACGAAAAAGACATCGACGTGCCGGGCGGCGGCACAGTCGAATACAAGCAGCAGGACTCTAATTGCCGTTCAATCAACAATTGCGGCCCCGGCAACAACGGAGTGAACTGCCCGGCAGCGCGCAACGTGCCCAATGAGCCGACTCTCATTTTGCCGGACCAATGGGGCGGCCAGGCGTTGGCTTCCTTGAGCTACAACGCCAACCAGCAACCGTTTCATGCGCAACTCGTTCATCTGAGCGTGACCAGTATCGTAGAAAAGGTTTCCGGGCTCGATTGCACGGGGGATCCTCCGGCGACGCTTTGACTACCCTCACGCCCGCGGACCTTTGGCCTCTCCGCAGCGTGCCAAGCTCGAGGCTCACTCTTCGCGTGGTAAGGTTCCAGCATGGCGAAGACGCCGGATCGAATTGGTCAGGTCATCAGTCAGCGCTACGAATTGCTGGATGTCGTCGGGCGAGGCGGCCAGGGGATCGTGTACCGCGCTTTCGATCGCTGGATGGGGCGGGCGGTGGCCATGAAGATGTTGGGCTCCAAAGCGGTTAGGGAGCCGCAGGTGGTCGACCGGCTCATGCGAGAGCAGCAAGCCATGAGCGCCCTCAAGGGCACCGCGGCGGTCGAGCTCTTCGACGTGTGTCGCGGCAATGACGGTGAGCTCTGCTTGGTGATGGAGCTTCTCACGGGTGTGGACCTCGACGAGTACTTGTATGCGATCGAGCAGCGCAAGGAACGAATGACGCTCAAGCGCGTGGCCGAGGTTTTCGATCCGATCGTGAGTACCTTGGAGACGGCTCACGCAGCAGGAATTCTCCATCGTGACCTGAAGCCGGCCAACATCTTCTTGCTCGAGGGCGGAGATGTCCGTCTTCTGGACTTTGGTATGGCGCGCTTGAAAAAGTCGGCTCCGCTCACCGCAGCCGGCACTGTCATGGGCTCTCCCAGCTTCATGGCGCCCGAGGCGTGGAAGGGTGTGTCCGACTTGATGGACCACCGCGTCGACGTCTACTCGCTGGGGGTCATCTTGTTCCGCGTACTGGCGGGAGACCTTCCGTTCGGCGGAGACAACCTGAAGGAGAAGTTTCTCAGCGCCACAACAGGCGCGCGCCCGAGCTTGCTCAAGGCTCGACCCGACTTGCCCCGTGACGCCGACGAGTGGGTAGCGGTCGCGCTGGCACTCGATCGCGAGCAACGCTTCGCAAACGTGCGCGCGCTCTGGAACGCGTTTCTGACGGTGTTCCACGTCCAGGCCCCAGTTCGCGGGAAACGCCCTTCCCTTTGGGCAGCGGCGGTAGGCGCTATGCAAAAGATCGTTGGAGGCAGCGCGCCCGCTCCTGCTCCGGTGCAGGCCGCGAGCTCGAATGAACCCTCGTTCGCACGCGAGGCGTTGGCGCGGGGCGCTATTGGCACCACTACGCCGGTCGATGCTCCGCTCACCGGTGGAATGCCGTCCGCGACCGCTCGCGCTCGAACAAGCCCGCGGCCGCCCGTCAGGAACAAGCGCCCTCCAGCGCCTCCAAAACGTGACAGTCCGCCGCTCCCCGAAGCGACTATCGAGCTCAGCTCCGACGAGCTGCAGCGCGTGGGCCCGCCGCCGCGCAAAGACCCCGTGCCCCGCCCCGTGGAAACGACGCTCAGCATGTCCGACGCCGAGCTGATCTACGAGCACAGCTCTGAACAGGCCAAGCGCTCACACGACTCCACCGCCAATGCTGCCGAGCCGGGGCCCGTAACGCGGCTCCCGAAGAAATGAACGTCTGGAATGTACTGACGACGTCGTGGCTTACGCCATAGCGGGTCGGCAGCTGAGCCATGATTCCTTCAGTTTCACTCGACGATGCTTGCACTGCTGGTTGCCTGCGGCAGCAGACTCCTCCAGGCTGCTGCGCGTGCCTAGAAGCCGGACGCAGCAGGTCACGCTTGGCGGTATTCGGCTAATCCTGGCCTTGTGTGTCAGCTCCGGCTGTGGGGGGCGGTCGGGAATTCTGGGAGAGGGCGCGCCTGTGGAGGATGCGCCCTCGGAGCCTCGGAAACCGAAGAGCGACGGCGGCGCAAAAAGCGCTGGTGGGGGTTCCCGCGGGGGCGCGCCGGTCTCAACGCCTCCTGCCATGAGCCTAAAGGTGTTGTCCATTGCGACCGGCGGTGGGCACAGCTGTGCTGTGTTCGAGGGCGGGCTGAAGTGCTGGGGCTCGAACTTTCTCGGAATGCTCGGGCTGGAGGATTCGGAGAGCCGAGGCGACGGACCGGGCGAGATGGGCGACAACTTGCCGTTCGTCAACTTGGGGCAAGCCCGGGTCGTCAGCGTCATGCCCGGAACCGACTCGCACACCTGCGCCCTTCTCACGGGTGGACGCGTCAAGTGCTGGGGGGACAATGACTTCGGTCAGCTCGGCATCGAGATCTTCACCGACCGAGGAGGCCGGCCGGCGGAGATGGGAGACCAGCTCCCGTTCGTCAACTTGGGCAGTGGTCGTTCCGCGCAGCAGCTTGCGGCCGGAGCCAACCATACTTGTGCGATTCTCGACGACGGTTCGCTCAAGTGCTGGGGCAGCAACAAGAACGGGCAGCTGGGCCTGGGCGATGTGCTGCTGCGTGGAAGCTCTCCGGGCGACATGGGTGACAACCTACCCGCCGTCCAGCTCGGTTCGAGCCGAGTCAGACAGATTGCGGCCGGTTCGGTGCATACCTGCGCACTGCTCGACGACGCCGGCATCATCAAGTGTTGGGGCTGGGACTTCGGCTTCCAGGACGCTCCCGTGATGCCCGATAGCCCGCTCGCCGTCGTCAACCTGGGCGGGCTTGTAGCCTTCGAGGTGGTCGCCGGCGGCATTTCCAGCTGCGCGTCGCTGAGCGACGGCACGGTTCGTTGCTGGACCGTACCCAACCACGCCTACGAACCCGTCCAACCGTACCCTCCCGTCAGCTTCGGCTCGAGCGCCGCCGCTCGGCACCTGGGGATCGCTGGCGGTCGAGGCTGCGCCCTGCTCGGCGACGCCTCTGTATGGTGTTGGGAGATTCGGTCTCCCTCAGGCGCCCCACGCGCCACCCAAATCCAGCTTGGCCCCGGCCGCAGCGCGCTGCAGATGGCCACTTCCGGCGGCCGAGAACGCCACCACGGCTGTGCCCTTCTGGACGATGACAGCGTGAAGTGTTGGGGCCTGAACGACCAGGGTCAGCTAGGGGTGGGAGATGCGACGAGCCGAAACGGTAGCGTAACCGAGCCGCTATTGGCCGTGGATTTGGGAAAGCAAGGTTAGGCAAAATCAGCGGTGCTGAGCATGCGGTCAGCCCGATACGGCGTCTCTTCAGGCTAGACTGCGCGCTCACCTGGAGAAGTGCTGCATGGAGCTTGAGCGATCCGTAGGCCTTAGGCCGAATGGTACTGTGGCGATGCTGGACCGACGCACGGCGATCCGCGCTATTGCGCTCAAGCTGGCGGCTCTGGGGCACTCGGTTCCCGAAAGCGTCGGGGACCAGGAAGTGCTCGACTTGGCGCGTGACCTGTTCGCGCGCTATCGCGAGCAAACGCGACTGCTGAGCGACCACCTGTGCCCAGCGGATCGGCGCATTCAGGCGTTTCTGGATCAACAGTTCGCCGGCCTCTCGCTGTCCAAGCCCGCGCGCCTACCCAACGTCACGTTCATCCTGGATCGGTACGGCCTGGCGCGCGAGCTATCGTTGCCGATCGACGCGGACGCTTGGCATAACGATCTGGTGTCCAGTTACCGACTCGACAACGGTGTGCTGCACAATCCAATCAACGATCGTCGCACCACTCAAGGCGTCTTTCATGTGGCGGAGGCCGGGCTGCCCATCCCGGCCGATAAGTTGTGCGTGCCACTGATCGCCTACGCCAACATGTTGCGTGAAGCACTGAACCCGCCGGCGCAGACCAGGCGGTTGCCATTCACGGCACACTGGGACGAGCCCGTGGAAACCATGGTTTCGCTCTTGCTAAGGCCTCTGGTTTGCCCGGAAGTCCCCAAACATTCGGCTGCAAAGCGCATGGAGCTGCGTTTCTTCGCCCCGGGCGGTCTGGTCTCGAATCTCGATTTCATCGAGAGCATCTTCGCGAACGCGGGTGATCCATTCCTGCCAGAAAACGACGCGGGCCTCGACGTGGATCACTGGACCGGTCACACCGGTTGCGTGATCCTGGCGCCGCACCTGACTCGGCTCCGAAAGAAGGACGTTGGCCTGCCGCACATCAGTCAAGCCACGGAGGCGCAGCGCGCGTCTGGCATGTGCTTTACCACCGACGACGAGCTTTACAACAACGGCAGCCCTTTCAAGATCACACTACGGTCCATCGACGGCGTCATGGTGACGATCCTTGCGGACAATTACTTCGGCTACTGCAAGAAGGAGGTCAAGACGCAAATCAGCTTCAGCGCCAACCTGTTCGGCCTAGCTGAGGAAGAGCACGCGGGTGGAGCCCTGGCGTTTTCGACCTACAGCCTCGGCGAGCGCTATTTGCCTGACGCTCGGCTGCTCAGCTCCGAGCACCGCTTCTCCGAGGTCGTGGAGCTGCTCGGCGACAGCATCGACTTGCACGAGGCCGGCTACGCTACCGACAAGCGCTATCCCGAAATACACTACGTTCCGGAGGACGCGGAAATCGATCTTAAGAAGCAAGATCTGACCTGGGTGAGCCAGGACCGCCAACAGCACCTGAAGGTGCTCCCCGAGCATCAGTACATCCTGCCGAATGGCTACAAAGTCAGGATGGCCAAACACCCTGCCGCGCCCAGTTGGCGCTTGATTGGCACTGCGCCCGAAGGCACGTTTTGTCATAAGCCCTGCACTGTTTCTGGTGGAGGTAAGTCGGAAATAAGCAAGAGCCTCATCGACGCCGTGCTCTACGGTCCCGTCTACGTCGGCAAGTTCGAAGAGGACATGACTTTGGTCGAGTCGATCTTCCAGAGGGACTTTCAAAACGCCCTCTTGCCAGAGCTTCGTCGAAGTAGCGGTCGCAGTCGGCGAATACTATCCACCGAGCGCTCCCTGGGCTCGGTGATCAAGCTGCTCACGCCCGCGCCCGAGTTTACCGCGGAGCACAACGACTGGCTTTCGGGCATCCCGAACTACGTTCGAGCTTTGGTGTTCGTCATCAAGCGATTTCACGATTCGGAAACCGAGCACTGGCGTAGCAATTTTTCGGTGGACATCGTCAACGGCGCCCCTGGGCACGAGCTCAAGCGACATGGTCGCAAGCTCGTTGGCAGCTACTTGCGCGTAGGCTTTGCGGCGGGAGGAGCGTGGCGCACCTACAAGCTTCGTCAGGATTTCGTGGCCGCTGACAAGGTGCAGATGGAGGATGATATCTCCGCGTCGGTCGTGGTGCCGGCCGGTCGTCTGCTGGGTCTGCCGCGCGAATACGACGGCCATCCTAGCCTCAAGCTCGTCCAAAACTGCGAGTGGCGTCTGTTCCAGCGCCCGGACGAAGCCATTCATCCGGGCTTCGACAAGCAGACCGAAGACGACATGTCGCGTGAGGGTCTGTTCTGCTCCAACTTCCAGCCGCTCGACACGAGCGATGCACGCGAAATGGTAGAGGGCGTCGCCCTCCACGATGCATTTACCGAACCGATGCGCCGCCACGTGGAGAAAAATGCGGCCCGTACCGAAGAGGGAAATTTCATCTGCTCGGCGAAACCGCGGCTGGTCGGTGGCAAGCCCAGCAAGAACCCGCGCTACCTCCAAGTGCGTCCAGACGTGACGCACCCGCGCGAGCGCTACGTGGCCGAAATGGGAGCGCGTTTGTATCGTCGCCTGCCCATCAAGGAGCCGGTGATCTTCCCGGTAATCAGCGTGCTCAGCGGGCGCAGGAACAATCCGCCCGACGAGGGCATTCGCCCGTTGTGCGTGTACGGGCCCATTCATTACCAGGAGCTACCCGAGCTGTTCATGGATTACGTCTGTTCGCTGACTGGCAAGTCGCCCAGCACCACTGGCGCTGGTTCCGAGGGGGCGCTGACGAAAGGCCCGTTCAACGCGCTGTGCGCGACTGCGGATCTCAACAACGCGCTCGTTTCCATGCTGCTCACGGGCTACGCGGGTTTCAGCTCTGCCGCGGGCTACATTGGCCCCAACGGTCGGGTCGATCATGACGTGAGTCTGCTGATTCCCGAGATTTGGTGTCGGCTCTACCCGCAAGAGCGAGACCCGCGGCGCATGATCGAGGCCGGTCAGCTGGAGCCGCTCACCGACTATGAGCTCGACGGTCGCAAGGTGCTCGCAAGCCGCCTCGGTTACCGCATTACCTCCAAGTTCGTGCACACCTTCTTCGGCCGCGTCTTCGACAACCCGGCAGCCGTCTTCACAGAAGAGCTCCTCAAGCCCGAGACCCAGGATCCGCAGGTGTTTGCCGACGGAGTTTGCAACATCGTGGAGGCTCAGGAGCGCGTGGCGCGCGCCTACTTCGACGACGGCAGCATCGAGGATGCGTCTCCGCCACTGCGCGCCCTGCTCCAGGTGATGGCCTACGGCAACTGGGAGGGCAAGGACGCGAGCCACCCCGAGTTCCGCGCGCTCTTCACGCGGGAAGCCCTGCTGACAAGCGATTGGTACGCGGAGCGACTGCGCGTGAAGCAAGCTCGAGACGTGGACCTTTGGCAACGACATGTGCGCGCCCTGACGGAGTTTTTGGCCTTGCCGAGCCATCAAGAGGAAGCGTCGCGCCTCGGGATCCGTGAACGCTTGGCGCGGGCTAGGCTGGAGCTGGAGCGCGTCAGTGCCGTGGAGTACCTGACCGAGCTCCACGGAACCATTGGCGCGGATCCCATTCACGGGGGGCTTGAAGCCTCGAAGCCCCTTCGAACGCCCGGCAGCCAGCCGCAACCGGCATCCCTCGCGAACTAAACCCGGTTCAAACCCGGTTCTGAAATCCCGGCTCTTCGGCAGAATTTTGAGCACTACGATTCCGTAGACGCTGGAAGACCCTGCTGGAGAAAAGCGGGGGGTGCTGCTCCGAGCCGAGGGGTGTGTCAGACTCGCGTCCGTGACTTTGAGCGCGACGCGGGTTGTTGGGATTGGTTCGAGCGTCATTGCCACGGCCTTAGTCGGTTGTGGTTCAGCGCCAGAGAATGAGCTCTTCTCGAGTGCGTCCACGGCGACTGCCGCCGGTGGTAACGCGAGTAGTGGCACGAAGGCTGACACTCCAACGGCCGCCAGAGGTGGGTCATCGGGTCCAGCGCCGGTCGGAGGCTCGGCGCCAGCGCAAGCCGGTAGTAGCTCGGGTGGAACCGAGCCCACACCGCTCGGGCCCGACTTTGAGTTGATTGACGACATGGAGGACGAGGACTCGCAGATCATCGTCAGCAACGGTCGCAACGGTGACTGGTTCACCTTCAACGACGGCTCCGAGGGTTTCATCAACCCGAGCCCCCAGAACGATTTCTACATGTCGGATGTCGGCGCCCCGCGCGCGGGTAGCACCAAGGCAGTCTACGTGCAGGGTGGCAACTTCACTGGCTGGGGAGCAGGTGTCGCGTTCAACTTTGCCCTCGATGGCGGGGCACCGGTCGCCTACGACGTCAGCACTGCAGGCGGAGCTCAGTTCTGGGCGAAGGCAGACAACCCGCTCGTGGTGACGATCGCGTTGCCCAACGTCGATACCGACGCGCAAGGCGGACGCTGCGAGGCGTCAGGTCAAGGCGACAACGCCTGCTACTCACATTTTTCAAAGCAGCTCAGCCTCACGGCTCAATGGACCGAACACACCGTTCGCTGGAGCGAGCTGGAGCAACCCGACTTCGGGCGCCGAGTGCCAACGTTCGAAGCCACGCAGGTTTACAGCATGAATTTCAGCATCGCCATCGACCAGCCGTTTGGCGTGTGGATAGACGACGTCGCGTTCGTCAGGTAGTCAAGTAGCCCCGAGCGCCTGCTGGGTCGCCTGGGGACGAGCGCCCCGCGTTTTAGGCCGTAGCGCGGAGTCGAATGCGGCTGCGCACGTCCTCGGCGAAGGTCTCCAACACTTGGACTGTCGAATCGAAGGCGATGCATCCGTCGGTAATGCTTTGTCCGTAGGTTAGCAAAGCCTTGTCGGTAAGAACCTGCCGGCCCGCAACGAGCTGGCTTTCGAGCATCACGCCCAGGATGTGGTCGGAGCCGTTTCTGATTTGCGCGCCTACGTCGGCCATCACGGCGGGTTGGCGCAACGGATCCTTGCCGCTATTGTCGTGGCTGGCGTCGATCATCACGAGCGCTTTGACTTTGGCCTGTTGCAAGGCCGCAACGGCCTCGCCGACCGCGATCGCACCGAAGTTTGGCCCGCCAGCGCCGCCGCGGAGCACGACGTGACAATGCGGGTTTCCAGCGGTGCGCACCACCCCGACCCGCCCGGCACCATCGACTCCCAAAAAGCTGTGGGGCTGGGAGGCGGCGATCATGGCGTTGATCGCGACCTCTAGGCTGCCGTCGGTACCGTTCTTGAACCCGACCGGCATCGATAGCCCGGATGCCATTTCGCGATGCGTTTGGCTCTCCGTGGTGCGTGCGCCGATCGCGCTCCAGCTCACGAGGTCAGCGATATATTGCGGGATGATCGGGTCGAGCATTTCGGTCGCCGCCGGCAATCCCAGCTCGGCGATGTCCCGAAGTAGGGCGCGAGCGGTACGGATCCCGCTGGGAATATCGTAGCTGCCGTCCAGCTGCGGATCGTTGATCAGCCCCTTCCAGCCCACCGTGGTGCGCGGCTTCTCGAAGTAGACACGCATTACCAGCAAAAGCGCGTCCGACACCTTCTCACGCAGTGCGAGCAGGCGCTGCGCGTAGTCGAGCGCGCCGTTGGGATCGTGAATTGAGCAAGGACCAACGATCACCAGCTTCCGCAAATCTCGGCCTTCGAGCACGGCTTGGATTTCTTGCCGAGCCCGAAACACGACGTCTGCCGCTCCCGCGCTGAGCGGGAGCTCCTGGGCTACTTCATTGGGGCTTCGCAAGGCTGTGGTATCCACGATTCGGAGGTCTTTGGTTTCGCGCATGGGAATGGGGATATGGGTTGGGGAAGGAGAGCGTTTCGAGGCCCGAAAAAGCAAAAACCCCGAATCGCCTTTTGGCGACCGGGGTTCGCTTTGCCTTACGTTCGAGAGCTAACTAAAGGCCGGACCCTGTCGCCGCGTTTGCCGCGGGCCAGTAGCCAAACCAAAAGTGCCGACGAGACTTCATGGGACTCGATGAAGGTACCTCACGCCACCTGGCCGCGCAAGCCGCCCTTACGCGCCCCTTACGCGCGCCCGCGGCCCTCTTTAGCGAAGCCGAAGCGCATCGAACCGGCGAGTAGTAGCCCCAACCCCAGCAAGAAAGTAGAGGTCAGGAGCAGGCTGAGCGCCGTCGTCGCTGGCACGGCCGAGTGGCTGTCTATGAGCAGAGAGCGCACGACGAAGCCATCTTGGGAACCGCGGAGAGTGCCCAAATTGGGGAGAGGGGATTGAGTGGGGAAATCCGGTGAGAGCGTGTTCCCGGCAAGGTGAACGCTCGGCCCAGACTGGACCGCTACGCCCGCCGCTCGGTCCTCGAAGTCTCCGCCGAGATAGCTAGAGAAGGCCTTCTCGCCGGAGACCCGGTAGGCGGCGAAGAACGCGTCAGTGGCTCCTCCGCCGAACGACTCCTGGTTCGCCAAGGGAGCCAGAAGTGGGAAATTGCCCGATGCGGTCTGCCCGACGACATAGGTGTTCTTTTGCGGATCCACCGCAACCGCGACCGCGCTCTCGGCGCCGGTGCCACCCAGGTAGGTCGAGAATAGCAAGCCGCTGCCGGCAGGGCTCAGCCGACTGATGAAGGCATCCGTTACTCCGGCCGAGGCCAGCGCGGGCTGTGCTGCCGAGGCGACGGGGAAGTTGTCCGAGGTCGTGGAGCCAACCACGATGACTTCGCCTAGAGATTGCGCGACTCCGAAAGCGTTGTCCGTGAACCTGCCGCCCAGGTAGGTGGAGTAGGCAAGCGCCGACCCGGCGGGATTCAGCTTACTCACGAAAGCGTCCGTCCCCGACGCTACGCTGGCTTGCAGGGCGTTGACCGTCGGGAAGTTATTGGAGTTCGTTGAGCCGACCACGAATACCTCGCCAGTGGGCGTGGTTGCGATCGCGTTGCCGTATTCGGAATTGCTACCGCCGAGGAACGTGGAGTAGACCAGGGAAGAGCCCGATGGCGACAGCTGGCTGACGAAGGCGTCGTTGCCTCCGCCCAGCGTGGCTTGAAGCGGAAGCGCAGTCGGAAACCCCGCGGAGAAGGTAACTCCAGCGACGTAGGCGTTGCCGGTGGGCCCCACGCCGATACCTCTCGGGAAGTCGTCCTGAGCGCCGCCCAGGTAGGTGGAATAAGCGAGCGTCGCGCCGTTGGAGCTCAGCTTCGCGACGAAACCATCGGCGAACGAGGCGCCAGCATGGGTTGCTTGAAACGCCGAGGCGGTGGGGAAGTTCGTCGAGTAGGTGACGCCGGTAACATAGGTATTGCCCGAGGCATCCGCGGCAATGCCATAGGCTTGGTCGGCGTTACTTCCCCCAAGATAGGTCGAATAGACGAAACCCGTGCCGGCTGCGTTGATCTTGCAGACAACGGCGTCCGACGCGCCTCCGGCGTACAGCTGTTGCACGGTCGTCGAGGTAGGAAAAAGCCCCCCGGTCGTGTAGCCAGCGACATAAGTGTTTCCCGCGACATCCGTCGCGACGCCAAACAGCTCGTCGTAGTTTCCGGCGCCCAAGAAGGTGCCGTACGTGAGCACTGGATCGATCACCAGCGGACGCTTGGGGTCGTGCCCCTGCACTGCGAAGCCGAGCTTTCCACCAGCGCGCAGCTCATACTGAGCCCGAACCTGCATGCGTAAACCGGCGTCGGTCGTTTGGTAGGCAATCGGCCGCTGCTGCCGAATCCGAGCACCGCCAGCGAGCTTTAACAGGGCGCTGCCATCGTGGTCCAGCTCGAGCGAATCGATTCCGTCGAAGGCCAGCTCGACCGAACCGGTTTCCACTCCGGGACCCAACCGTAAATCATACTCGAGCTCGTTCGTCTCGGTGCCGTAGTACACGACATCCACCCCTGGCAGCGCGTCCGCGTAGACCACGCGCGCGTAGCTCTCGACGCCGGTCCGCCACTTCTCAGGATCACTACCGACGAAATAGTTACTCCGACCTGGGAGCTCGCCCTCGGCGGAAGGCTCTACGCTGCGTGCTCCCACTAGCCGCATCGTGACGAGCGCTGTCTCGCCATCAGCGCCCCTGCGCGCTCCGTCCAGGCCGGGCAGTTGCGCGGCTTTCGGCGCGCTTCGGCGCAGCGCGAGCGTTGCCCCTTCTGGCGTCAGGTAAAGCCCGTAGCCCATGCCGCGGGCGAGAAAGCGCACGCGACCTTCGAACTGTCCGCGGTTGGCCTCGAAGCGAAGTGATGCGGCAGCCACCGGGCTGGCTTTCGCGGGAGCTCCTGTTTCGACTCCGTCGACGCGGGGTTCGGCATGCGCCGCCGCTTCGCACCACAAGCCGGCGCCGGACAGCACGACCAGCGCAATCCACCTCGCCTCAGATGGCCAGAGAACGGGTTCATGGAACGACTCATTGCGATGCGACCTTTTCTGCGCGCGCGACCAAATAGGGGGACAAGCACGAATTGTTCCTGCCCTCCCGCCGGCCCTTCTTGGCTGATCGCAGCACCGAGCTGCCGGAATTCGAATGGAACGTTCGAATTCCGGAAACCGACCTTTCTCGAGGACCGCAGGGCTCGTCAGTCCAGAAGCGACGTCGGAGCGGTGGCTTGGGCCGGTTTGGTGGCGGTTACCAAAAGCCACCAAAGAAAGAGCGGCACAGCGAACGCCATGCCCGGGGGTGCCACCAGCGCTCGATACAGCACCTGAAGCACTACGTGGCTCCCAACTCCGAGGTCGAAGGCTCGAACGGGGCCAGTGCCTCCCAAAAAGGACAACAGCGGCACCGACATCATCAGCAGCAGCAGGACTTCCAGCACGGGCAACCCTGCGGCGAGCACCACTAGGTTGCGACGCGCCGAACCAAGCGGTGCCGCCAGCGCTAAGCCAATGAATGCGGCCGTGGGGAGGAACGCCAAACCTCGGAAGTCGATCGGCACCTTCACCGGCGTAGCAGGCCGCGGCGGCGTGACCTGGAGCGTTGCTTGCCACGGGTTTTGGGTGAGGTCCTCCTCCCGGGTGGCCAAGAAGGCTAGGCTCACGCCGCTCGCCAGTTCGGTTCCTTGCACGAGAGCGTTGCCGAGTGCCGCGTGCGCACGAACGTACATCGGTCCAATGCCCGGCGAGGGCAGCGCAAGGCCGGCGAATACGCAGCAGAAGGCAAACAAGAATTCGAGCAGCACTCGCCTGGGCGAGCGGCTGGAAGACTTGGGTGCCGCAGTCGCTTCAGGTTGCGCTGGCGGCTTCAAGATCCGGTGCACCTTGCATGTATTGCGCAGAGCGCAGGAAAACTAGTGCAGCGAACACGACCAAGAGCAGCGGCCAAATTTCTTCGTGAGCTACCTTGAACCACCCCGGCGCGTGAACGCCAACGAAGTAGAGGCTGCAAATGCGCAACACATTGGCCGCGACCAGGCTGCTGACGCCAGCCGCAAGCGGCAGCATCCGCCGCTTGAAAGGCGTAGGAAAGGCGAGAACGGCACTGGCGAACAGGATGTTGATCTCAGCCGCATCGCAGTTGCGTACGATTTGCAGCGGAAACCGCCCGTGGATAAAAGTGCCGCTGACCGCCACTCCTTGGTCGAGCAGCCAGAGAAGCGCGCCGGCCATCTGTGCGTAGGCCGCCAGGTAGCCCGTCAACCAGTCCTCCTGGGCGCCAAACAACTCGAATGGGAAAGCGTAGATCGAGAAGAGGACCGCCGCGATTCCTGCG
>Ga0163144_10017237_pt1 | contig 14720 bp, 10 predicted proteins | sample OliLak19BULKMAT1_FD_123175 | JGI IMG/M metagenome (GOLD analysis project Ga0163144, IMG submission 123175) | Freshwater microbial mat bacterial communities from Lake Vanda, McMurdo Dry Valleys, Antarctica - Oligotrophic Lake LV.19.BULKMAT1 | ecosystem: Environmental > Aquatic > Freshwater >... | reverse complement strand
GACGCCGCAGGTGCGCTTGAGCTCGCCGGCCAGGTCCTTGAGGAAGGCCTGGTTCTGCGGCAGGTCGTAGACGACCGTCACTGTCTTGCCGCCGCGGCCCTTCTTCTCGAGGCGCAGCTTGGCGACGACCTTCGCGGGCACGGCCACGTGTTTGGCGAACTGACTCGAGCACGTGCAGTTGCGGTCGGGCCAGCCGCAGGTGGGGCAGAGGCGCCCGCTGCTGGTCGAGTAGACGGGACGGGAGTTGTCGCGACTCACAGTCGACGATCGTAGTCCGACTCCGGCGTGACCACACATGCCGCGTGCCGTGAGTGCCGCGTGCCGCGAAGCGTTCCTGTCGCTCGCCTGCTCGATGGTGTGCTGGTCCTGTCTGAAGCCCGTGACCGGATGTCGCAACGTGCGCTACGCTACGCTCCGCCGTGCGAGTCCAGCGTAGGGGTTCCGTCAACCCGCGCCAACCCTATCGTTCCGTCATGATGACGCGCCTCACCACCAGCGCCGCGCCCACACGATCGACACGCCGAGCTGGTGGTCGGTCGACGCGGCCGTCCAGCCGCGCAGCGCCGTGTGTCCGGCCCGCACCGTGACATCGGGCGTCACCAGGTAGCCGAGCGTCGAGTCGATCGACAGGAAGGTCCGCGGCGTCACGCGGCCGCTCTCCGCCACCTGCGGCGACGACCCGCGCGTCGCCCGGCTGTGGACGAACCAGCGCGGTGCGAGGGTCTGCCGGACCTGCGCCGTCCAGCCGTAGGAGGTGCGCCCCCCGCGCGAGGTCCGGAAGCGGTCGCGCGTCCATTCGCCGCTGAGGCGGGTCGCGGCAAACGCCCAGTCCGCCTCCACGTTGAGCATGCGATAGTCGGAGGCGTCGCTCCCCGCGTCGCGCAGCTCGCCCCACGCGCCGGCCACGCCGATTCGCATCCCCTGCCTTGGCGTGTAGCCGCCGCCCACCACGACATGGGTCGGCGCCGTAAGGCGCGTTGGCACCGTCCAGAAGTCCACCGGCGCACGGTCCATGAGCGCCGCCCGCCCGTCCCACGCGGACGCGGTGAGGGTGGCCGTCACGCCCACCGGGTAGACCGCCGAGGCCAGCGACTGAAGTGGCATGCCGGGGCCGAGACTCGGCAGCGGGCTGTAGTAGAGCCGATGGCACCACAACACGCCGGGGTTCACGCTGGCGCGGTTCTCGGTCATGCCGAGACCGATCGGCACCGGAAACCGGCCGGCTTCGATGCGGACCCGCGTCTCGCGTCCGGCCTCGTAGCGGAGGGACACCTGGTCGATCAGCGTTTCCCAGCCGCCGTTCACCCGCCAGAACACGGGACGGACGTTCACGAACAGGTGACGGCCGACCTGCCAGGTCGCGGCCGCGTCGATGATGACCTGCGTGGGCCAGTCGGCGTTCTCGAAAAGCATGTCCTGCACACCGATGACGGTGTCGAACGACACGCGGCGCGCCTCGCCGGTGGCGGCCGACTGCGCCGAGGCGGGCCTGGCGGCGAGGGTCGCCAGCAGCAGCGCGGCCCCGGCCAGTCGACTGGCGTGTGTCATGAGGCCACCAGCCGACTGTCGCGCGCCGCCGCGCGCGAGCGCACCGACGAGATGTAGTCGGACGGATTGCGGAACGGCAGCGGGTCGATTGACACGACACCGCCCACCGGCGCGAGACGGGCGTCCCACACCTCGATCATCGCCTCGACAACGCGGGCGTCGAAATCGCTGCCGGCGTGGCGGCGCAGTTCCTCGAGCGCGTGCGAGGCCGGCAGTGCCGGGCGGTAGGCGCGCGCGCTGGTCATGGCATCGAAGGCGTCGGCGACGTGAGCGATCCGCGCCGCCAGCGGAATCGCGTCGCCGACGAGCCCGTGCGGATAGCCACGCCCGTCGGGCCGCTCGTGGTGCAGCTCGACGACCGGGATGTGCGGCCGGAGGAACTCGAGCGGCTGCAGGATCCGGGCGCCGAGCACGGGGTGCATCTTGATGTGATCGAACTCCTCGCTGGTGAGTGGTGTGGTCTTGCGCAGCACGGCGTCGTTGATGCCGATCTTGCCGACATCGTGCAGCAGCGCCCCGAGCCGCAGCGTCTCGCACGCGTCGCCTGGCATGCCGAGTGTCTCGGCGATCAGCACCGCTAGGCTGGCGACACGCTGCGAGTGGCCGGCGGTGTACGGGTCGCGGGCGTCGAGGGCGGCGGCGAGCGCTCCGATCACGCCGGCATAGGCCGCGTCCGACTCGTCTTCCGCCTGGAGCACCGCCGCCCGCAGGGCGTTGAAGCGGTCGGCCAGCGCATCGAGTTCGAGGATCACGCCGTCGCGCGGCAGGGGCTGCCGCAGGTCTCTGGTGTCGGTCATGTGCGCGAGCGACGTCGTGAGCCGGGCGATCGGCCGCGACAGCAGGCGGGCCATCCAGGCACTGGCGAGTCCGGCCAGCACGAGGGCGACCAGGCCCACACCGAGGAAGACGCGCGTCAGCCCCGCCGTGGCCACCGCGGCGGCCTGGGTGACGGAGCTGATGGCGTAGGTGTGAGTGGCATTCACGGCCATCAGTCGCCGGACGACGAGTAGTTCGCCGTCGGCCTCGAACGGTTCCTGCCGCGCCAGGCGCGCGCCGTCAAGGCCGGGCGGCACGCCGGAGGAGCTGGCTACGATGCGACCGTCGTGCACCACGGCCACGTCGGCTCTGGCCCCGGACGCCAGGCCCTCCGCATAGGCCACGTCGAGCGGCACGGCCGAGACGATCGCCCCAACCCGGTCGGCGCCGATTGTGAGAGGCACGTAGGTGGCCAGATACAGGCGCGAGGCGGCGACCACGGCGGCGCCAATCGTCGCGTCGGTGTGCTGTAGTTCTGGCACGAGCTGTCCGCGGCGCCAGTCCGGGCTCGTCGGGCCACCGGCAGAGAGCACCCGCCCGTCGACATCGACGACGGCGAGCGCCTGCGCGTCGAGCACCTCGGCGAGCTTCGCCAATTCCTGGTCGATCGTCGGCAGGAGTTCTTCGGGCGGTGCACCGGCCGCCGTCTCGGTCAGGTAGGTATCGACGGCCGCCTTGAGCGTCGGGTTCTCGGCCAGGGTCATCGCCTGCAGACGCCACTCACGGGCCCGCCGGCTCTCGATCTCGGCAAACCACTGCTGGCTCCGTTCGAGCTCCGCCGCCGCGGCAGTCACGATTCCGGCGCGCGTCTGCCACGAGAGCAGTACGAATACCAGAGCGAGGACGCCGCCGATGACGGCGAAGCTCACGCCGGTGAGCCACACGACCAGCCGTGGCGCCGCCGAGCGGAGGGGCGGTGTCATGGGTCCTTGAGCGGCAGGGAGAACGCCACCTGGCTGGCGCTGCCGGAGGCGACGGTGATCGCCGTGTGTGCCTCACCGACGCGCTCGTGCCACGCGACGATCTCGTAGCTGCCGGGAGGCAGCCCGTCGAGCGTGAAGCGGCCGTCGCCGCCGGCGACAGTGAAGTGCGGGTGGTCGAACACCCGGACGAGCGCGCTCATGTGTGAATGCAGATGGCAGTAGACCTTGACGATGCCTGGGCGCGTGAACGTCACGGACCTGGTCGCGCCCTTCCGATAGCGGCCGAGATCGAACGTCGCGGCACGCGACAGCGAGAAGACGTTGTGGAAGACGATGTCGTCGTTCGGAAACTCGACCGTGGAGCCACGCGTGATGGCCACGACGTGCGGCACGAACTCCTCGTCGGTCTGCCGCACCACGACCCGCACCGCCGGCGCGGCCTGAGCCCCGGACAGACGCACGAAGACGACGACGTTCCGCAGCTCCGACGCTTCGCGCTCAGAGACCGGACTCACGCGTCGGCCCGGGTAGGCGCCAGGCGTGGCGAGCCGACGCGAGGACGCGCTGGCGAGACTGACCGTGCCGGTGATGCGTCCCGGCGCGGCGTCCTGAGCCGCGGCGGCCCCGATGGGAGCCAGCGCGACGAGGGCCGCGAGTAACCTTCGAGCTATGAGGTACGGCGCCTGACGCACAGTACGCCCTATCGGGCGCTTGCAACCATGGCAATACGCGAATGACAGGCCTGCACGCCACGGCACCGCCGGGGCACCCGCGACGCCGGCTGCGATGTCAACCTGATGGGCGTCTCAGCGATTGCCGGCCAGCAGCCCGCCGGGGTAACCCGGCTGCCCCGGGTGTCGGCGCAGCGCGCCCTCGCGCGGGCATAGAATGCCGTGGATGGCCAATGACCGTCGTGCCCGCCGGGCCGCGTTGTGGACCGGGCGTGGTCGGCGTCGGGAACTCGCCGCGTGTGGCCGCTGTTAGGTACTACCGAGATGACGAGACACTGGCTCCTGATTCTGGCCGTGCTGGCGGGCGGCGGGTGGCTCCACGGGCAGCCTGCGGCGCCCCCACTTGACCTCTTCTTCGACGCCGTATCGTCCGACGATCGGCGTGCGAAAGCCGCGCTCGACGCCCTGACGCCCCGGTGGAAGGACAGCTACACCTCGATGATCATCGACATGGCGCGGCTGCTGCGCCCGTCGGCCCCGGCGGAGGATGACACCAGCGTGGCCGAATTCGGGGGCCGCCTCGATGAGGAGAGCGACGACGGGCGCAACAGCAGCCGTCGCAGCGAAGATTTCGACACCGCAGTGCGCCGGCCTCCCACACGCGAGTCGCTCGTCCGGACCCGACTGATTCAGTTCCTCGAACGCCGCACCGGGAAGCACTTCGATCCCCAGCTGCGGTCGTGGCGCGACTGGATGTGGACCCTGCCCTACGATCCCCACCCCGAGTACGCGCGCTTCAAAGGCGCCGTCTACAGCACGATCGATCCGCGCATGGCGCGCTTCTTCCCGCCCGGGGTGCGTTCGCTCATCCGCCTCGACGAGGTGGACTGGGGCGGCGTGCAGGTCAACGGCATCCCGCCGCTCTACTACCCCAAGGTGCTGCCGGGATCAGAGGCTGGCTATCTGAAGGACGGCCACCTGGTGTTCGGCCTCGTCGTGAACGGGCAGGCGCGCGCGTATCCGAAGCGGATTCTGGCCTGGCATGAGATGGCGCGCGACCGAGTCGGCGGCGTCGAGCTGCACGTCGTCTACTGCACGCTGTGCGGCACGGTGATTCCCTACGAGAGCGTCGCCGGCAAGCGCACCTGGCGGCTCGGCACGAGCGGCCTTCTCTATCGCTCCAACAAGCTGATGTTCGACGAGGAGACCGGCAGTCTGTGGTCGACGCTGGAGGGGCGGCCGGTCATCGGCGAGCTCGTCGACACCGGCCTGCAGCTCCAGTCCCGGCCGGTGGTCACGACCACGTGGGGCGAGTGGCGGGCGGAGCACCCGGAGACGACGGTCCTCTCGCTCGACACCGGACACACCCGCGACTACTCGGAAGGCGCGGCCTATCGCGACTACTTCGCGCACGACAACCTCTACTTCCAGGTACCCGACGACGATCGACGGCTCAAGAACAAGGCGGAGGTCCTGACGCTGCGGGTGCGACCCGTGGCGGGTGGCGAGGCAGTGCCGGTCGCCATCGCCCAGGCGCTGTTGCGCCGCACCATGGTCTACCACCTGGAGGTGGCTGGTCGACGCCTGGTCGTGGTGACGAGCCGGGCCGGTGCCAACCGCGTCTACGCGCTCGGATCGAGTGGTGTCACGTTCCAGACGCGGCGACCCGACGACCGCACCGCCGTTGACGGGAACGGCCGCGCGTGGCGTGTCACCGAAGACGAGCTCGTAGGCACCGACGACGGGGCAATCCGGCTGCCCCGGGTGTCGGCACAGCGCGCCTTCTGGTTCGGCTGGCGGGCGCAGTTTCCAGAGACGCTGCTGCTGAGATGAGACTCGTCGCTCGGCGTGAGCGGTTCTCGGTGCGGCCGGGAATCACGCCGATCGCTCTCGCGCGCCAGCCGGGAACGGTCCAGCTCAGGTACAGCCGCAGCGAGGTGAGGGCCCGCACCAGGCGCTCGACGTTCGCGGTCGAGCGATCGTAGACGACGTCGACATCGAATGTGGCTCGCGCGGATCCGTGCGCAGCGGCGGCCACCCCGCCGAGAGGATGAAGTCGACGCCGGCGCCGCTCAGCGCCTCGAGCAGCGCGCGGAAGTCAGCGCTTCTGCCCGCCACGCTCGTCGTGCTCCGTCTGTCGAGGGGCGGCACGAAGGTCGGCGACGAAGTCGACGAAGCGCTGGAGCTGCTCGAGCCGTTCCGTAGGCGTGAGCGCGTGTACATCGACATGAGTTGGCCACAGGGAGCGGCCGATGGAGACGCCGTCCGAACCGGCAGTCGCGTCCGCGGTGCTGCTGCTTGCCTGCGCGGCCGTCGCGGCCGTCGTGGCGGCGACGGCGCGAGGGCCGCACCTATCCGACTGGCGCTACTGGATGCTGATGAGCGTGGCACTCGTGGCGCTCTCGGCCGACGAAGCGGCGTCGCTGCACGAGCTGCTGGTCGGTCCGCTGCGAGCGCTGGTGGGCGGCTCGCCGTGGCTGCGCTATCCGCTCATCCTGCGCCGCCTCGGGGTGGTCGTCGCGGCCGGCGTGGTGTTCGGCCGAGCAGTTTCTTCCACGCCACGTTCGCGAGTTCGTAGTCGATCATGCACGGTGCATACAGCTGCTGGCCGTGCAGTTCGCGACGCATCGCGGCTGCCCCGGGCGCCCCGAATACGACGGCGGCGACGGCCGACGCATCAACGACGACGGCCAGCGCGTGCCGCTCGCTCTTGCACGCGTGGGGCTGAAGCCGATGCCCGGGCGGGGCCGCTCACCTGGGACGCCTGGCGAGGGCGGTAGGCTCAGCGCGGGGCGGCACCGATCACTGCAGCCAGGCCTGCACAGCCGCCACGTCCAGCGTCTCGAGCAGGGATTTGTTGGCCGCGCAGTTCCCGGGCACCTTCGGCGGCGGGTAATCGATGCAGCCGGCGACGCGGTCGATCACGAGCAGTTGCGGGGCGGTGCGCGGCAGCGCCGCGTTGTAGAGCGCCCAGTTCGGCCGCACGATCGGCACGCAGCCAGGGGCAGGCGCCTGCTTGATGTGGGTGACCGACGCCCCGGTGGATGCCCGGGCGGAGGCAAAGCAACTGGCCGCGTCGCGTTCGGCCTGCGGAATCGCGGCAAGGGCGGCCGTGGCCGCGGCGACGGCTTGCTCTGCAACCTGCACGTCTCTGGCGGCCGCGCTGTCGGGGCCGGCGAGTACCGAAAGCTCGGCCTCGTGCGTCTTCTCGAAGGCGGTCATCTTCGCAAGGATGGTGGGATCCTTCGCGAGGGTTGCCGACTGTTTCCAGTCGGCCATGCGTTTCGCCTGCTGCTTCGGATCGCGCCAGTCGGCAAGTGCCTGGGTCCACGTGGCCAGCACGGCACGCGCGGCGCTGGCACGGCGTTCGAGGGCCCCTACCGTGAGTTGCAGCGCCTCGTCGCGCGACACCGGCGTGAAGAGCGGCACCGCCTGCTTCTGCAGCACCAGCTGATCGCCGTAGCGAGGCATGCCGTGCACGTCGGCGCCACGCGGCGGCTCGAGCATCACGTCGGATTCGAGGTCGATGAAGTCGGGAACGGCGGCGCCCGTGGGCATCCGGTTGATCCTGAAGATGAGGAGCGTGGTTTCGCCGCCATCGTCGCGCACGGTCTTGCCCCCGCGCACGACCTCGGTGATGCCGAAGGCCCCGAAGTACATCGACGAGGGCAAGGGCAGCGTGCGCGGATTGGGCTGCGCCGGCACGACATCGGTAGAACTCACGACGCCCGAGGTTTCCACGCTATAGCCCACCGGCGCTGCCACGCCGGGCGCGGCCTTCAGAATGGCGTTCAGGCCGAGCAGCTGGGCCTCGAGCGCCTTCACCTCGGCGGCGGTGAAGCGCAGCGCGCCGTAGGCATGGTTCTGCACCTCGATCGACCATGGCTTCCAGCGCCCCAGCGCCTCCCAGGCATAGCGGGACTGTGCCGCGGCGATGCTGGCGACCAGCACCAGAACGGCGGCAGTGGCCAGTGTCAACGGCCGGCGTGGCACCGGGCGTTCAGGACCGCGCGGCACGGATCAGCAGGACACGCAGCGGTGATGATTCACCGCGCCCAGCTTCTCGAGCAGCGCCAGGGCCTGTGGCCAAGGCTGGATGCGCTGCACCGGGCCGTTGGCCATGTCGGCCGTGCTCTTGCCCTCGCGGTTGATCACGGTGGGATCGGCCCCGCGCGCCACCAGGTAGTTGATCATCTCGACGTCGCCGCGCGCGGCGGCGTTGTGCAGGGCGGTATTGCCTTCGTGGTCGATGGCGTTGACGTCGGCGCCCAGCTCTTCGATCAGATAGCGCACCGCCGCCATCATGCCGGTGGGCGCGTAGTGATGGGTGTTGGCCGCGAAGCCTTCGCCGTAGCCGACGCCCGACGCGGCCACGAGCGGCGGCACGCCCGGCCCGCCGGTGGGAATCTTGGGCCGGCCCGACACGTCGGCGTACTCGCGCACGCCGTCGTCGGTGGGCGGGCGGCTGAGGCCCTTGGCCGTGGCCACGTTGGGATCGGCTCCGCGGGCCACGAGCAGCTTCATCGCCTCGATGTCGCTGGCGTAGGCGGCGCGCCAGAACGGCGTGGAGCCCGTTTCGTCCACCCCCGAGAGCCCGCCCGAATACCAGACCTTCGTGGCCAGCCGCGCGTTGGGGTCGGCGCCGTGGTCGAGCAGCACCGTGAGCATCTGCAGATAGGTGAGCGCCTGATCGCGGTGGGCCTGCAGGCGCGGCCGGCCAGCGCGAGCCGTCCACTGCAGGTTGAGCACGGCGTAGAGCGGCGCCACGCCGTTCAGCGCCGCCTGATTCGCGTCGGCACCCTGGTCGAGCAGCACCTTCGCCAGGTCGTAGTGGCCGTTGATGGCCGCCATCAGCAGCGGGCTCGTGAGGTCGCCGTCTTTCGCCTCGTTCACCTTCACGCCGGCATCGAGCAGCGCGCGCGCCGTCTCGATGTGGCCCTGACGCGCGGCGAAGAGCAGCGGCGTCATGCCGCCCTGCGTGCGCACCAGTTCGTTGCCCGAGAAGTCGCGGTCTACGCCGGGCACGCGCGTTCTGCCCTCGATGGGCGCGCCCATCGGGCCGCCGCCGCGCCCCCCGTTCCGTCCATCGCCGCCCTCGACCGATCCGGCCTGCTGGCCGGGCGTCACGGGCTGCGTGGGGTTGCCGAAGAGCACGCCGGCGAACTTGCTGCGATCGATCACGCGCAGGTCGAGCGCATGCGACGCGCCACTGAGATTGGCACCGCGCCGGCCGAGCACACCAATCACCTCGGCGCGATTGGCGGCCGCCGCGAACATGGCGGCGTTGAGACCGCGCGTGGTCTCGCGCGCGTTGGGATCGGCCTTGCGGTCGAGCAGCAGCTCTACCGACCGCACGTCGCCCGACTGCGCGGCAAACATCAGGGCGGTGGTGCCGTTGTCGGTGGCCGCGGCCGCCGTGGCGCCGCCCTCGAGCAGCGTGGCGACCACGGCACCGTGCCCCTGCCTGGCAGCCAGCAGCAGCGGCGTGTAGCCGCCGACACGCGTGGACGGATTGGGCGTGGCCCCGGCCTGCAGCAGGAGCGCCGCGAGATCGGTCGATCCGTTCATGGCCGCCCAGTGCAGGGCGGACATGCCGTCGCCCTGGGGCGCGTTCACGTCGGCGCCCTTCGAAACCAGCGCCGACACCTCTGTCACGTCGCCGCGCGACGCCGCATCGGCCACGGCAGCGCGGCTCGCTACGGCGTTGCGGCCCGCCACAGCGGCGCGCTGCGCGCTCGTGCCGTTGGCGCGTGGCGGCGGCTGTCCGTCTGACGCGGCCGACACGGCGGTGGCCGCCAGCGCGGCACACACGCCGACCCAGCCGAGGGTGGCGCGAAGCATCTGCAGGCGCGTCATGGCGTCAGGCTCGGGCGGCGGTGGTCGCCGTGGCGCCAGCGAGATCCAGGGCGCTGGTGCTGTCACCGAAGCTCGCCAGGTCGTCGAAGCCCAGCGCGTGCATGGCCGCCAGCATCGCGTTGGACATCGGCGTGCCGTCGGGCGTGGCCACGTGCACGCCGCCCTTCAGCCGTCCGCCCGCGTGTCCGGCGAAGAAGAGCGGGCAGCGCTTGTGGTTGTGCACGTGCGAATCGCCCATCGGCGAGCCGTAGATGACCAGCGAGTTGTCGAGCAGCGTGCCGTCGCCGTCGGGCGTGTTCTTCAGCTTCTCGAGCAGATACGGCACCATGCCCACGTGGTAGGTGTTGATCCTGGCGAAGTCGAGGATGGTCGCGTCCTTCTCGCCGTGGTGCGAGGTGGAATGGAAGGCGCCGCCGAAGCCGCTTTCAGCGTAGGTGCGATTCGACGCGTCGCGCCCGAGCTTGAAGGCGAAGACGCGTGTGGTGTCGGACGCGAAGGCCAGCGCCTGCAGGTCGAACATGATCTTCACGTGCTCCGAGAAGGAATCGGGTACGCCAATGGGCGCGCCCGGCAGGTCGCGCGCCTCGCCGCTGCTGTTCGAGGTTTCGACGCGCTGGATGCGGCGTTCCACCTCGCGCACCTCGGTGAGATAGCTGTCGAGGCGGGCGCGATCGCCGGCGCCCAGGTCGCGCTTCAACTGGCCCACGGCCGTGCCCAGCCAATCGAGCAGGCTCTTGTCCTCGAGCCGTCGCTGGCGGCGTTCGCCGGGCGTGGCGCCTGACCCGAAGAGCGAATCGAACACCACGCGCGGGTCGCGCACCATCGGCAGGGGCTGCGTGGGCGACGCCCAGCTGATCGAATCGGTGTAGGTGCAGGAGTAGCCGTAGGAACACCCGCCCGATTGATCCACGTTCTCGATGCAGACCTGCATCGACGGGATGGCGGTGTCTTGCCCGAAGCGCTGGGCGTAGAGCTGATCGAGCGACGTGCCCACCTGCACGTCGGAGCCCTGCGTCTGCTTGGGATGCATGTGGGTGAGGAACACGGCGCTCGACCGGAAGTGGTCGCCGCCGATTTCGGGCAGCGTGAAGGCCTCGGCGTTCTTCACGTCGGTGTTGCTCACGATGGTGAGATGGTCGCGGTAGGATTCGAGCGTCTTCAGGCTCGTAGGCGCGAGGTCGAAGCCGCGGCCGGTGGCCGCCGGCGCCCACAGATGCTGCGCGATGCCGTACGGCGTGCTGCCGGCCGAGCCGTGCACCATCTCGATGGCCACCAGCCGCACCTTGCGCGCCCGCGCGGTGGCGGAGGTCTGTGCGGAGAGGCTCGCCGGCGTCATGGCGTCGAGCAGCGGCAGGGCCAAGGTCACGCCCAATCCCTTCAGCATCGTGCGGCGTGGAAGATGTGTGCCGGTGTTGAACATGAACCGCTCCTTGAACCAGTACCGCGTGTGTCGTGCCAGAACGCCCTGTGGCTAGCGCGCGCCGTCCACGTTGGTGGCGGGCCGTGCGTCGCCTGATTCGCTCATGCGGAAGGCCTGGCTGCGCACCACGCCCCTCACATAGGCCGAGAAGCGATGGCCGGACCGGGCCGCGTCGTTCACGATGGCCCGCACCGCCGGCATGTCGGTGTATGCCAACCGTCGTCCGAGCGCATACGTCATGAGCCGCTCGGTAAAGCTTCTGAGCACGATGTCCGAGTGCGCCACCAGGGCCGCCTGCAGGCCCAACGGGCCGTCCATCGGCATGCCGTCGTAGAGCACGCCCACCGAATCCACGGGCACCTCGTTATCTCTGGTGCGCCACGCGCCGGTGACGTCGAAGTTGTCGAGCGCCAGCCCCAGCGGATCGATCACGCGGTGGCACGACGCGCACGCCGAGCTCTTGCGATGTTCTTCCATCCGCTGCCGCGTCGACAGACGGCGGCCGGCCGAGTTCGACGTGACGGATTCGTCGAGCGCCGGCACATCGGGCGGCGGTGGCGGCGGCGGCGTGCCGAGCAGCACTTCCATCACCCACTTGCCGCGCAGCACCGGCGAGGTGCGATTGGCCACCGAGGTAAGGGTGAGGATGCTGGCCTGACCGAGCAGGCCGCGGCGGTAGGGCGGCAAGGTGACGCGCGTGAAGCCGGGTCCGTTCACGTTCGACATGCCGTAGTGACGGGCCAGCCGTTCGTTGACGAAGCTGTAGTCGGCAGTCAAGAGGTCGAGCACGCTGCGATCCTCGCGCACGATGCTCTCGAAGAAGAGCTCGGTCTCGGTGCGCATGGCATCGCGCAGCGTTTCGTCGAAGAGCGGATACTCCGTGAACTCGGGATGCAGCGTGTCGAGATCCTGCAGGCGCAGCCACTGGCTGGCGAAGCGCGTCGACAGCGCCCCGGCGCGCGGGTCGGCGAGCAGGCGCGTCACCGCGGCGTCGATGCCGGCGGGGGTGCGCAGCGTGCCGGCATCGGCCGCAGCCACGAGCGCTGCATCCGGGCCCGTGCCCCACAGGAAGAACGAGAGACGCGATGCCAGATCCACGTCGGCCACGCGGTGCGTGGGCGCCGCTGTGACCGGCCCGCGCTCGAGCCTGAACACGAACAGCGGGCTGACCAGCACCGACTGCAGCGCCAGGCGGACGCCCTCTTCGAAGTCGCCCGCGCGCCGGCCGTCCATGTAGAAGCGCACGGCGTCGGCCATCGCCTGCGGCGTGCTCTTGCCGCGATACGCGCGCGACGTCAGATCGCGCACGATGGTGGCGGCGCAGCCTTCTTCTTCCACCGCCGTGGTGGGACGGCAGGTGAAGATGCGACGCCGGCTCACCGTGTCGGATACGCCGGTCACGGCGCTGGGACCCACGATGGTCACATCGCGCATGTGCGGCAGCGTGGTCGTGCCGTAGCCGTCGCCGCCTTCGGCGGTGTTCTCGATCGGCGCCAGCAGGTCGTCGACCGGCCCATCGAGGCGCTGCACGAAGGCCGCCGAGATGCGCTGCGGGCCGGCGCGCACGTAGATGGACGGCGTGCGCAGCTCCATCCCGTTCTGGCCCTTGTTCTGGCCGAAGTCGGTTTCGGTCATGGCCGGGCTGACCTCGAGCAGCGCCACGCGCTCGCCGTTCACCGACACATCCACTTGTTCCTTGAAGCCCATCGAGAGCAGCGGCGTGCGACCGAACAGGCCACCCAGGGCCGCATAGACCAGCGACGCCTTGATCACGTACTGGCCGTCGGCCGGAAACACATGCACCACCGAAAGGCCGCCGCGCGTGCCCATCGGCGTGCCGGGGGCGTGGGCCACCTGCGAGCGGCTGTGCTCGATCTTGAACGTGGCCGAGGTGGCGCTGGCCTGCTTGTCGCCCACCGCCATGCGGCTGATCTGGCTGGCGGCGCGCAGGTAGCCCTGCATCAACTGCGGCGAGAAGTTCTGCACGTCGGCCACGTTGTCGAACCCGGCGCTGATGGTGTCGGGGGGCAGGTAGGCGCTGACGTCCACGTCGAGGCCGATGAGATCGCGCACGGCCGCGGAGTACTCGGCGCGGTTGAGGCGCTGGAACGGACGCCACCCGGGCTTGGGCGTGGCGACGGCCGCCGCGTCCATCACCGACTCGAGCGCCGTCACCATGGCCTGGGTCGTGGCCGCATCGGGCCGCGCCGCGCCGGCCGGCGGCATCATGCCGGCGCGCAGCTTCGTGATCATCTTCTCGGTAAGCTCGCCGTGTGCCACGGCCGCGGCCGCGTCGAAGGCCTTGAGCGAGATGCCGCCAGCCTTGGCGCGTTCGCTGTGGCAGGTCACGCAGTAGCGGCCAACGAGCGCGTTCTGCGCGGCGACCGTCATCGGGGCGACGTGGCTGGGCGTGGGCGCCACGGCCCGCGCTGGCTGCTGCTGCGCAGACAGAGCCACGCCGACCACAACCACCGCTGCGAGCACGACACTGGCTCCGCGCATTGATGCCCTCGCTGCCGATTGAGCGCCCCGGCCAGGGGAATTGGCCAGGATCCTGTTCACGCTAAGCGCGCCGCCGGCTGCTGTCAAGCGGTTCCGGCGGCACGGCCGTCAACGCGCATCACGGTTCCAGGGGCGGCAGTAGAATCATCGGCAGGAGCGCAATGATGTCCTTCGAATGGCCCGTGCCTCAGCCCGCCCTGGCCGCCTTCTGTGAGCGCCACCACATCACCCGCCTGGCGCTGTTCGGGTCGGCCCTGCGCGACGATTTCCGGCCTGACAGCGACGTGGACGTGCTGGTCGAGTTCAGTCCCGATCACGTTCCCGGGCTGATTCGGATCGCCGGTATCGCGCATGAGTTGTCCGAAATCGTGGGCCGGCCGGTAGACCTCCGCACGCCTGGTGATCTCTCGCGATACTTCCGCGGGCGCGTGGTCGAATCGGCGGTGGTCAAGTATGCCGCCTGACGACGACATGATTCGAGTGCGGCACATGGTCGAAGCCGCGCAATCAGCACTGGCTTTCGCCGCCGGTCGCGTTCGCACCGATCTCGATTCTGACCGGATGCTGCTGATGGCCATTGTGAAAGCCGTGGAGATTGTAGGCGAAGCCGCCGTGCACATCACAGGCGAGACGAAGGCGGCGATGCCCGACGTGCCGTGGACGAGCGTGATCGGCATGAGGCACCGGCTCACGCATGCCTACTTCGATGTCGACCCGGCCGTGGTGTGGGCCACTGTGCAGGATGACCTGGAGCCGCTGGTGACCCGGCTCAGCGCGTGGCTCGAAGGATCGCGCGGGTGACGACCGCGGACTTCAGCGCCAGGCCCGCTCTGTCCGCTCCACCACCTGCGCCACGACATCGCGCCAGCCGTCCAGCTCTTCTCGCGTGGGTGCCAGCTCGTAGGCGTGGTGATGACACGCGTTGCTCAGCGCGCCCCACACCGCATGCGCGCGATGCGCCAGCGGCTCGTCGCCCAGATAGCG
>Ga0163144_10017234_pt1 | contig 14722 bp, 16 predicted proteins | sample OliLak19BULKMAT1_FD_123175 | JGI IMG/M metagenome (GOLD analysis project Ga0163144, IMG submission 123175) | Freshwater microbial mat bacterial communities from Lake Vanda, McMurdo Dry Valleys, Antarctica - Oligotrophic Lake LV.19.BULKMAT1 | ecosystem: Environmental > Aquatic > Freshwater >... | reverse complement strand
CTCAGGCAGTGACCGCGTCATGTCGGTGTCAATGAATCCGGGGGCGACGCAATTCACGGTGATGTTCCGACTCCCGAGTTCTTGTGCCAGAGCACGGCTCATACCGGCAACACCCGCCTTGGCCGCCGCGTAGTTGGCCTGCCCCGGATTGCCGGCTTCGCCCACCACCGAGGTGATATTGATGATGCGACCGAAGCGCGCCTTCATCATGCCGCGCATCACGGCCTTGGACAAACGAAACACGGCTTTGAGATTGGTCTCCAACACGCTATCCCATTCGTCGTCCTTCATGCGCACGGCCAAGTTGTCACGGGTAATGCCGGCATTGTTAACCAGCACGGAAACCGCGCCAAACTTCTGCTCAATCTCGCCGATCAGCGCTGTACAGTCGGCGGCATGGGTTACATTGAGGGCGACTCCCCAGCCCTTGATTGCCGCGGCGTAGAAGGCCTTTTGAATCTCGGCCGCTCCGGCATCGGTAGTGGCGGTGCCGACCACGGTCGCCCCTTGCTTGCCGAGCTCCAGAGCAATGGCCTGACCCAGTCCGCGTGAGGCACCGGTTACCAGTGCAACCTGTCCCGCCAACACTCCCAACACTCCCGTATGTCCAGCTTCCGTAGTCACTTAAGCCCCCTTAAGCGTCAGTAGCGCGGCATCCAAACCCGCCAGGTCAGCCATCGGTACGCCGACCAGGCCGTCTGCGCAACGCTTGGCCAGCCCAGCGAGCACCTTGCCCGGCCCGCACTCCAGAACATGGGTAACACCGTCCGCCTGCATCGCCTGCATGATCTCAACCCAACGCACGGGTGCGGCGGCCTGTCTCACCAGGGAATCCTTGATTGCCGACGGCTCAATCAGGCGGGTCACATCGACATTGTTCAACACCGGAATTCGTGGCGGAATTAATTGCAGTTCGTCCAGCCGAAGCTTCAGTCGCCATGCCGCCGGCTGCATCAAGGAACAGTGAAACGGCGCCGAAACCGGCAGCATCAAGGCGCGTTTGGCGCCTCGCGCCTTGGCCGCCTCGCCCGCTCGTTCCACGGCGGCCTTGTGGCCGGCAATGACTGTCTGCCGAGGTTCGTTGAAATTGACCGCCTGCACGACCTGATCCGCATATCCCTTCAACGCCTCGGCGCACGCCGCAATTACGCCATCCGCGTCGAGCCCCAGCACGGCAGCCATGGCGCCCTCGCCCGCCGGTACGGCATCCTGCATGGCCTTGGCGCGCAACTCAACCAGCGGTACGGCATCCTTCAATGGCAGAACCTCCGCCGCCACCAGGGCCGCGTATTCGCCCAAACTATGGCCGGCGACGACCTGCGGAAGCGGACCGCCTTTGGCCAACCAGAGGCGATACACGGCAATGCCGGCAGTCAGCATCAGCGGCTGGGTATTTACGGTCAGATTCAGCGCCTCGGCCGGGCCATTGGTAACCAGCGCCCACAGGTCACGCCCCAGTGCGTCGGATGCCTCATCAAAGGTGGCGCGAATCACCGGATCGTTGCCGTAAGCGGACATCATGCCCAACGACTGAGAGCCTTGACCGGGAAAGACGATTGCAAAACTCATGATTTGTTCCTCACTACCGACTATCCATAACGCTTGGAACCCGGAATTCCCGATTATTCCTAATAATTCCTAATACTTGAGCAGCGTCGCACCCCAGGTGAAACCACCGCCGACACCTGCCATCAGCACGGTCTGGCCGCGCTTGATCAGTCCGGCGCGAACCGACTCATCAAGCGCCAGCGGAACCGAGGCCGCCGACGTATTGCCATGCCGGCCAACCGTAACGATGCATTTTTCGACGGGCAGGCCCAAGCGTTTGGCTGTTGCGTGGAGGATGCGCACATTGGCTTGATGCGGGATCAACCAGTCGAGTTTCGTGGCGTCCATGCCGGCCTGGGCCATGACTTCCTGACCGACCTCCGCCAACACCTTGACGGCAAGTTTGAATACGGCCGGGCCATCCATGCGCAGGAACGGGTCACCGATCACGGTGCCGCCGCAGACCTGACCGGGCACCGAAAGAATACCCTGATGGCTCCCGTCGGCATGCAAACTGCTCGCCAGAAGTCCCGGCTCGATTGCCGCTTCAAGGACAACCGCCCCGGCCCCGTCGCCGAACAGCACGCAGGTGCCACGATCCTTCCAGTCCAACAGGCGCGAAAATACCTCCGCACCGACGACTAGCGCGCACTTGTGCGAGCCCGAACGAATAAATTTGTCCGCCACCGTAAGCGCATAAACAAAGCCGCTGCATACCGCCTGGACGTCAAAGGCGGGAGCGCCGTTGCGAATTCCAAGCTTGCTTTGCAGCAGGGTCGCCGTACTTGGAAAGACAAAGTCCGGGGTCGAGGTAGCGACGATGATTAAATCAACCTCGTCGGCTCTGCGGCCGGCCGCCTCAAGCGCGCGTCGCGATGCCTCCAAAGCCAGGTCGCTGCTCGCCAGTGCCGGCGCCAGGTGGCGACTGTGTATCCCCGTGCGCTCGACGATCCATTGATCGGATGAATCCAAGCCGTGCGCGGCGATAAGCTCGGCATTGGTCACCGGGTCACCTGGCAGATAGCTTCCGGTGCCGGCTAGGCGCGTGTAGATCATGGCTGTCCCAGCGCCGCCTGCAGCGCAGCGGGAACCACGACGGGCAGCGGCGACTCTTTAACCGCCGCCGAAACCGCCGTCTCAGTCGCCATCTCAGCCGCACCCGCCGCCGCACCCGCCGCGCTCATGCGCTCCGCGATTTTTTCCGGTAGTCGCTGACGTGCCGCCGAAGCCGCGCGTTCGAGTGCACAACAGAACGCGAACTGGTCAGCCGAACCGTGGCTCTTCACCACGATACCTTTCAGCCCCAGCAGGCTTGCGCCGTTGTAGCGACGATGATCGAAGCGCTGGCGGAAGGCTTTCAATACCGGCATGGCGAACAAGGCCGCCATCTTGGTCAGTGGGTTGCGTGAAAACTCCTCCTTGAGCGCACCACCGATCATCTGCGCCAGACCCTCGGACGCCTTCAAGGTCACATTGCCGACAAAACCATCGCACACCACGACATCCGTCGTTCCCTTGAAGATATCGTTGCCCTCGACGTTGCCGGCAAAATTCAGGTCGCTGGCGCGCAACAACGCTGCCGCCCGCTTGACCACTTCGTTGCCTTTAATGTCTTCGGCACCAATGTTCAACAAGCCGATGCTCGGTCGTTCCTTATGTTCCATGGCCGAAACCAACAGCGATCCCATAATCGCGAACTGCAGCAAATGCTCGGGACTGCAATCGACGTTGGCGCCCAGGTCAAGCACATAGACGCCGCCGCGCTGCGAGGGGAGGATCGAGCAGATCGCCGGTCGATCAATGCCCGGCAAGGTTTTGAGGACGAAGCGTGACACGGCCATGAGCGCGCCGGTATTGCCCGCCGACACAGCCGCGTTCGCCCGACCGGCTTTCACCTGGTCAATCGCCACGCGCATCGACGAATCCTTCTTTGTGCGCAAAGCGGTGGCCACGGCCTCATCCATCGCCACGACCTCAGAGGCGTGCTGAATCGACAGACGAACGCCAAACTCGGACGCCACGCCCCGAATCAACGGCTGCAAAATATCCTCACGCCCAACCACGATGGCGGCGCAGTCCAGATCCCGACGCAGGAAATCAATAACGGCCGGTAGCGTGACCGACGGGCCATGATCGCCCCCCATGCAATCTACCGCGAGGGTGACCGGCATTGTGTTCAGGTCGCTCTAATTGGAAACGGAAACAACGGGGAGACGTACCGCAGCAGCCCCGTCAGAATTCGTTGAATACGGCCTAATCGGCCTTGGTCTTGATGACCTTCTTGCCGCGATACACGCCGGACGGCGAAATATGGTGGCGAAGATGAACTTCACCCGTCGTCGCTTCGACAGCGATGGGGGGCGCGGTTAGAAAATCGTGGGCACGATGCATACCGCGCTTGGACGGGGACTTCTTATTTTGCTGAACAGCCATTTGCCTACTCCTTGGTTCGAGATTTCTTTAAAGCGGTCAGGGCCGAAAACGGACTCAACTTCGGCACCGATCCATATTCACCGTTTTTACTTCCAGTCGCGCGCGGCGACTCGCAGTTCTCGTGCCGCGGCGCAATCGGCAACGCCAACAACACTTCATCCTCAATCAGCGCCAGTAGCGCAAGTTCACGTTCAGAAGCTATTGCGTCCGCACTATCATCCTCAAGATCATCATCCGGCCACGCTTCGCCGGGTCCGATCAATTGCAGCCGGCTATTGATGTCCAACGAAAACTGGACTCCGCCCAAACATCGCTGACAACCTAACATCAAGCTACCCGCCACCTTCACGTGCAGCCAAGACCGACCATCCTCGTCCCGCGAGCCATCCAGGCGAACCTGCAACACCCCTTCCGTCGCTACCAAACTGTCCGCCAAACGGGACAACTGTGCCACGCCCAGAGTGCCGTCCAGAGACCCCGAAGTTCGTGCAAAATCAAGGCTGTCGATAAACTTTTGCAGCGGTCGCATCAACTTAATACCAAGCAAATCGCATCAACGCGCACACCAACGCGACCGCCCGGACTACAGAAACGGCGAATGCTATCATGCCGGGCCTTCATTTTTCAAGTCAAAACCATGACCCGGCCGCTGATTCTAGCCTCCACCTCGACCTACCGCCGCGAACTCCTCGCTCGCCTGGGCCTATCCTTTGAAGTCATGGCACCCGAGGTGGACGAGACAGAACTTCCCAATGAGCTCCCCGAAGCAACTGCCGTGCGGCTGGCGCAGGCCAAGGCGCGCGCCGGGGTCGCGCATTACCCGGACGCCCTTATCATCGGCTCCGATCAAGTTGCGGCTTGCGGCAGCCTCCGTTTTGGCAAGCCTGGAACCCGCCAGAATGCCAGGACTCAACTCCAGAGAATGCGCGGAAAAGAAATCGTCTTCTACACCGGATTGTGCGTGCTGAACAGTGCGACGGACCGACTTCAGACGCGCACGGTTACGACCCATGTGGGATTTCGCGACCTGTCCGATGCCGAAATTGAAGCCTACCTTGACAAGGAAGACGCCCTGAATTGCGCCGGCAGCGCCAAATCCGAAGGATTGGGCATTGCCCTGATGACCTATTTGCGTGGCGACGACCCGAATGCATTAGTTGGCCTGCCGCTTATCGCGCTGTGCGACATGCTGCGCGCTGAAGGCATCGGATTGCCTTGATGCCCCCGGCAACCGGTTCTCTCTGGCTGCTGCCCGTCGCGCTGGGCGACACCCCCTGGTCCAGTTTCCTGCCGGCCACGACGCGAGCGGCCGCCTGCCAGTTGACCCATTTTGTAGTCGAGAACGCCAAGACGGCACGCGCCGAGCTCAAACGCATGGAGCACCCTCGCCCCTTGCGTGAATTGGTGGTTGAACAACTTCCCGAAAACCCCACCCCCGCCGATATTGACCGCCTGATGGCTCCGCTACGGGCAGGCATCGACCTGGGTCTGATGTCGGAAGCCGGCTGTCCGGCGGTGGCCGATCCCGGAGCTCGACTGGTTCGGCGTGCTCACGAGTTGGGCATAATCGTTCGGCCGATGGTCGGCCCCTCGTCCCTGTTGTTGGCGCTAATGGCCTCCGGCCTGGACGGCCAGCGCTTTGCCTTCCACGGCTACCTGCCGGCGCGCGACCCCGAACGAAGTCGTCGGATCGAAGAACTGGAAAAGGAATCGGCGCGCCAGCACCAGACTCAGTTGTTCATTGAAACGCCTTACCGCAACCTGGCGCTCCTGGAGGCCCTGCTGCTGGCGTGCCGCCCGACCACCCGGCTGTGCCTCGCAACCGACCTGACTCTGGCAAGCGAACAAATCATCACCCGCCGCATCGCCGATTGGAAACTAACCGAACGCCCCGCGATCGACAAGCGACCGACCGTGTTCCTGTTCCTCTGCGACTGAATCAGCGCACGACGAAAAGAACCAGAAAGCCGCAGGCAATGGTCAGCACGGTATTGCGCCAGATGGCCGCCACCCGGCATCAAGGATCAACTGCCCCTGCAACGGGATAGAACCTGGTAGCTGTTGGCCCAAGGATTTAGGGTACGGCCGATCCTGCTTCCGCTGATAGAATTGCCAGCCAGTTCCTCCGTTGCGCCCGTTCCGTCCCCCTTCCTCCTTCGCCATGAAACGTAATCGACCTCCGCGCCGCGCCCGGCAAACACCGGACATGGAATCGACCATCCGCGTAGCAACGCAGTTGAGTCAGTCGTCAAGTCAGATTGAAGACAGCTTTTGGGCGACCCGCCTCGCTACGCTGGTCAACCGTCTGTTGTCCGAACGTGACGAGGAGACCCTGATGGGCGCGCTGGACAAGCTTTACACCGCCGACGGATCGAGTGCCTACGACGGGCTCGCCGCCATGATTGAATCCTGCGCCGAATCACGGCCGAGTGACACGCCGCACGGCCTGGAAGTGGTCATGATCGCGGTGCCGATTCTTGCCTGGTCGCGCTTCCCGATTCCCTCTGGCGTCATTCCTGCCGCTGCCTTGGCGTCCCTGCGTGTGCATCTACAAGCCCATGTGCTGGCCGCCGACGTCAAGCTCGCCGTGGCCGACATGCTCTTCAGCCCCGATCAGTTACCGCAGAACTACGTGGAAACCTCGCAAATGCTTGACCGCCTGGCGAAGGCCGCCATTCATGGCCGCGATTTGAAGATTGACGCCGCGCAACTGATCGAGACCATCGAATTCCTGTCTGATACGCGGTATCTCGTCGGCGCGGTCGCCGTGCCACGGGGGACGCCGATGTTTCGATGGCAGGAAGATGATGGCGATCACAGCGAGGCCTTTCGTCAGTGGGCGAGTCAAGGGGGCGAGGCATTGCGCGCGCTATTGCCCGCTTGCGCCGTCGAATTCCTGCCCGTTCTGGGCTACCACGCGGCGGTGCGGGAGGCGGACCGGGCTTCGCGGCCATGGTCACTGCGGGCCGCCGTTGCCTTCCTACAGACCGTGCTAAACGTCACGGCGGATCAGTTGCGCGCCGTCGTGGCGCCGTTCCATGATCGTCAATTGGAGGAATACCGTATCGGCTTCACGCTTTACAACAGCAGCGATGTGGTCCATGGCGTGGTCTGGCCTTTACTTGACGCCGAAGACGAGGCCAACGACACGCCGGGCCAGATCGAAACGGTATTGCGCGAGGCGGGAATGACCACCGTGATCCTGCTCGACCAGCGCTTTCCGCTCGAATTCTGTGACGATTGCGGCGCGCCCTTGTACCCCAATCCCGAAGGCGAGCCGACGCATGCGGAACTGCCGGAAGATCAGATGGAGTCCGCTCCACGGCATTTGCACTGAGCGGGCCTAGGCCAGGTTTGCCGGCCGCCTAAAAAACTCGAATCCAATCAACTGGATGCGTTGAAATACATTTGCGAGTGGCACTACATTCGCACGGTGGCCGAGTCGCCTTGCGGACATGGAGAGTCCGCCCATCCTTCTGGACGAAACTGGCGGTGACCCGACGCTGGACCGAGAGGTCATTGCGCAGCGTCGTCCAAGAAAGGTGGATACCTTTGTCCTTCAAGCGGCGGCGGATGCCCATCCTCGCTGATCTCCTTCACCAACCGGATCGTCTCCCCGCTGGCCGAGGTCAGACTCTCCGCCTGGTCCGGGCCGAACCGGCGATCCCTCTCCCGGCTGTCCACCAGGTAGCGATAGCCGCGTTCCTTGAGCCAAGCCAGATTCGCCGCCGTGGCGATTCCCCGATCCATGATCACCACGGCGCCCGGCGGCGCCCCCAGATCGACCAGCATGCCCTCCAGCGTGCGCCACTCCACCGCATTGCCAGCGAAGACCCGCGAGCGGCGGATGAAGCCGCTGCCGTCGCACACCAGCCCCAACGTTAACAACGGACAATCGCTGCGCTTCTCCTTTATGTCCCGCAGGGACGGTATCCCCGGGGAGGAGCGGCCCCGCGCTGCTTTGGCGTTGCCGGCAGCCGTCCCCTCGAAGTAGGTGTTCGTCAGGTCATACAGAGTCACGCTGGCTTCCAGGCCAAACAACGTCTCGACCCGCGCGAACAGCCCGGCCTCGATGGCCTCCCGGTGCTTGATCAGCACCTCGGACGCCCGATACAGCCGCGACAGCGGCAGGCTGGGCAGAAGGGCTCGAACGCCAGTTCGCGCATCGCCGCGAGCGCCACATGCTCGACGCCGATGGAACGCGGCTGGGTCAGTTCCAGGCTGTCGGGATCGACTTCGGCATACGTCGTCACCCCAGCGTCTGGCACGGGCAGCGCCACCGGGCCTTGTGCCAGCAAGCGGGCGAAACACGGCTGGGCAATGCGCTCCACGCTCTCGGCGGCGGGCACCAACGCTTGCCGGCCTCTCAGCAACTGATCGAGGCGCTGGCACAGTTCCGGCCAGCGTTCGCGAGGCAAAGCGAAATGACGACCCAAGTTCAGCAAGGTCACCTGACGCACCTTGTCGCCCACGCGCCGGCTCTCCACCAGGCGGTGGGTGACGTAGGTCTCACCGCTGGCGGCATTGCGGGTCAAGGAAGTCCCCTGGCGGGATGACCAACGGAAATCCCTTGAGGGACAAAAGCCGACCATCGTGTCGTTTCATGTTGACTAACTACTAGAGTCAGTCACGTTGAATTAGAAGAGTTCGCCCTGGCCTTGTACCTGGAAGGACCGGCCGCCTGGGCCCAGCGCGTCAACACCATCGGGCATCTGATGTCCAATTTCGCTCGATTGTCACGGGGCGCTCCGTACCGCGTATTTCACGTTAACTCGCCGTGCGGCGTGCTATACGCCGGGATGGACCGCCTGAGCCGTCGGGCGCCGCGCCTGTTCAGGTACTTCACGACCGTCATAGCCATCCCATTTCTGCAGCAGGCCGGTACGCAGCAGCAAGCGATAGCCGAGCAGGCCGCCGAGCACCAGGGTATCGGGCAGCGGACGCCAGTGACCGGGCTTTACCAGCCACCAGAAGTGCAGCAGCCCCAGGATAGCGACCACATAGACCAGCATATGCAGCCGCGACCAACGGCGGCCGCCCAAGCGCCGCATCATGCCTTTGGTCGACGTGGCGGCGAGCGGCACCAGCGTCAGAAGCGCCAATACGCCTACGGCCAGGTAAGGCTTCTCCTGGACCTCGATCCAGGCACGCGGCCAGTCGTACCCCAGATCGAATTCCAGAAACAGCCAGGCGTGAGCCACCGCATAGGTGAAGCACCACATCCCGAGCAGGCGCCGCAGCCTGACCAGCCAATTCCAGTCGGCCAGCCGCTTGCCATAACGACTCGCGTACCGGCGCGAGAGCGTCGTCAGCAGCTTGCGCAGCGGCGTCACCGTCAACGTCAGCGTCAGCAGCACCAGGGCCGACCGGCCAGTGGTATGCAGCAGCGTTTCGAGCGGATTGGCACCGAGGCTGTCGCTGCGGTAGGCATACGCCAGATACAGTCCCGGCACCGTGGCGGCGGCGAAGAGGAACCACCAGACCCGCTCCAGGTGCTCCTTAAGCCAGGCGGCGAGCATCGCTCAAAACAGCTTGGTCGGGTCCATGCCCGCATACAGGCTGGCAACCTGCTCGGCATAGCCGTTGTGCGGCAGCGTAGGGCGCTTGCGCAATTCGCCGATCCGGCTCTCCCGCGCCTGACTCCAGCGTGGGTGAGCGATGTCGGGATTTACGTTGCCGTAAAAGCCGTATTCCGCAGCGGCAAGCTTCTGCCAACTGGTCTTCGGCTGATCGGCGACCAGCCGGATATGGGTGATCGCCTTGGGATTCTTGAAGCCGTATTTCCATGGCACGGCGAGGCGCAAGGGTGCCCCGTTCTGTTTTGGCAAGGCCGCGCCATAGAGTCCGGTCACGGCAAACGCCAGCGGGTGCATCGCTTCGTCGATCCGCAAACCTTCACGGTAGGGCCATTCCAGGCCGGTCCCGGCGCGCTGGCCCAGCATCTCCGACGTGCGCTTGAGACTGATGAACTCGACAAACTTGGCTTTGCTGGTCGGCTTCGCCCGCTCAAGTAGCCGGCACAGCGGAAAGCCGCTCCACGGGACGATCATCGACCAGCCCTCGACACAACGGAACCGGTAAATGCGCTCTTCGCTGCCGAACAGCTTGCGCAGGTCGTCGATGTCTGCGGTGTAGGGCTTGTCAACCTCGCCCTCGACGGTCACCGCCCACGGCGTGATGGTCAGTGCCTGGGCCAGTGTGCGCACCGCCTTCTTGTCGGTGGAGAACTCGTAATAATTGTTGTAGCCGGCAATGTCCGCCAAGGGTGAGGGCGCCTCGCCGCCGGCCAATCGTACAGCGTCAGCCAGGGGGGCGCCGCAGGCGGAAGGCGCCAACGACGGCACGGGCGCGGCAAGCGCCGTACGCCCGGTCCAGGCCGCCCCAAGCACGGCGGCCGACGCCAGGACGAACTGCCGCCGGCCACTGAACAGCTCCGGCGACGTGACGTCGTGATCGGTCAGCTCAGGACGACGGCGAATCAGCATGGCCCGCGCTTACTCTTTTGGCAGCTCAGGTATCGCGACCTTGAGGAAGGGCGAGGACAACGCTTGCATGAAGACCACCAGTTCCTCCTTTTCCTGGGCCGTCAGGCTCAACGGCTTCATGCTGGGCGACAGGTTGGTCGTCACCACGCCGCCCTTGTCGTAATGTTCCACGACCTCCATCAGGGTCTTGGCCGATCCATCATGGAAGAACGGAGCCGTGCGATCCGCTTCGCGTACGGTTGGGGTCTTGAACGCGCCTTTCATGAGTTTGATCGGCTTGTGCGCATATCGGCCGACATCCGGCTCGGCCACTCCCCAGGACGCAAGACCGATGTTGTGAAAACCGTTGTCCGTAAAGTTGGGGCCGGAATGGCAGGTGCCACAGTTGGCCTTGCCGATAAATAACTTGAAACCGCTTACCTGCTGCGGCGTCATTGCCTTGGCATCGCCTTTGGCCCAGCGGTCGAACGCGGAATTGTTGCTGATCGCGGTTCGCTCATAGGTGGCGATAGCCTTGGAGACGGTCACGGCGTCAATCGCCTCGCCCGGATACGCCTTGGCAAACAACGCCCTGTAGCCAGCGTTGGCGTTGAGCCAGGTGAACAGCTTGCCGATGTCCATATTCATCTCGACATTGGCTTCCATCGGACCCATGGCCTGATCCTCAAGCGACTTCTTGCGACCGTCCCACATCTGGATGGAGTTGAAGCCGGTATTGAACACCGTCGGCGACGCCCGGCCAAGGACGGCGCTTTTTACACCTCGCGCCGTCGGCAAGCCATCCGCCCAGCCCAGCGCCGGGTTATGGCAGGTCGCGCAGGACATATTGCCGTCGCCCGAGAGACGGGGATCGAAGAACAACGTCTGGCCCAGCGCAATCCGCTCGGGGTTGGGCGCGCTGTCGGCCGGATAGGGGGCTTTTGCCGGCAACAGCCACTCTTTCAAGCTCGGGTGGCCCGCCTTGAATACGTAGGTCTTGTCGGCCGCCAGGGCGGAGCCCAGGAAAACTCCTGACAGGGTCAAACAAAGTGCAATTTTGGACGTTTTCATACGGATCTCCGTTATGGCTATTTGTACTCTCGGATTGAGTAAAGGAAATTCAAGGTGTCGCCAATTTGCTCGTCGGTCAACTGGTCAGACCAGGGCGGCATCCCCTTGCCGCGGTTCATCGCCTCGCCCCCCTTGCGCACCACCTGCGAAATGTAGTCGCGGGGCGCTACGGACTTCGTCAAGTTGAACGGCGGTGGCGTATGCAGGCGCGCGGCACGGCCATCGCCCTTGCCTTCCTTGCCGTGACACAGGGTGCAGTAATTTGCAAAGACCAGTCTGCCGCGAATGACCGATGCCTCGACCGTATCCTTGAAATGACGCACCACGCATTCGTCGGACACGTCGCCGGAGCAGGTCTTGATGGCCGCTGCGGGGTCCATGCGCTTTTCCTGCGCGTTCGCTGACAGCGCCAGCACGGCGAAAAGACCCAGCACGGATTTCAACACCGGGTGCTTCACTTTTCAACCTCGACGACCATTTGCATCGCCGGGTGAATCGAGCATTCGACTTCAACCTTACCCGGTTTGTCGAACGTTACGCGCTTCGACTGGCCTTGCGGGTACGAGCCGAGATCGAAACTCTTGGTCTCCGAGAGCGAGAAGATATTGTGGGAGACCGTATCTGAATTCCTGAAATCAACCGAATCACCCACCTTGACCTTGATCGACTTCTGGCTGAACTGCTTGTCCTTTTGATCGACGATGTAATCTTTGGCTGAGGCGCCGGTCGCCGCGAGAATCATGGTGAGGAGTACAAAGCTGTGTTTCATGGTATCTGCCTTTCTGTGGGTTGGTTGATGTTGGCTGCTTAAGTAAATACACAATTCGGCTTGATGACAACCGATATCACGCCTCGATTCGACTAAGCCGGCGGACCGGCAATGCGGAATGCCCCGACTTCCATGGCCAGCGTGTCGGCCTGGGCTTCCAGGTGGGCCAGCGTGAGGCCGATCTGGCCGGCCATGGCGGCATTCTGCTGGCTACCCTGCTTCATCTTGGCAACCTCGCCGCTCATCTGGTCCACCGCCTCGCTCTGTTGGTTGGAGGCGCGGGATATCTGAGCGATCACCGCGCTGACTTCACGGATGGCGCGATCAAGATCGTCCATCGAGCGTCCGGTTTTTTCCGCCAGGCTGTACCCCGTCTGCACCGTTGCCTCGGCGCCGTCGATCAGAACCTTGATTTCCTTGGCAGCGGTTGCGCTGCGCAGGGCCAGTTGGCGAACTTCGGTGGCCACCACGGCGAAGCCGCGCCCATGCTCACCGGCCCGCGCCGCCTCGACGGCGGCGTTCAGCGCGAGGATATTGGTCTGAAAGGCGATCGAATCAATCACCGACACAATGTTCGCCACTTTGTGCGAGCTTTCCGCAACGGCCTTCATGATGCTGACGACCTCGGTCACCAGGTGGCCGCCTCGGCCAGCGATTTCAATCGCCTCGCGCGCCAGTGTGTCAGCCTTGCCCGTCGAGGCCGCGTTGTCGCGGATGCTTATTGCCTGAGTGGCCATGCTGGCGGCAGTTTCCTCGAGACTTTTTGCCGCCTCATCCGTTCGCTTGGTCAGGTCGCCATTGCTGGTCGCGATGTCATCGGCGGCATCCTTGACGACATTCATCGACTCGTTGATTCGCTCCATCGTGGAGGCGAGCTTATCCACACTGGCGTTGAAATCGTCTCGCGCCACCGCAAATTGCCCCACCACCGCCAGGTGCAGGCGCGATTCCAAATCGCCGTCGGCCAGTCCATGCAGCCCCGACGACAAGGCGTTCAGCACGTCGGCGCATGTCGTGATCAGCCCATTGACGTGCCGGGCGACCTCAAGGTGAAATCCCTCACGGCCGGAAAACGCCATTACCTGGGAAAGATTTCCCTGGCTGGCGGCGTAGGTGACCCGATTAAGGTCCACAAGCAAAGCGTCCAAACTGGCGACCGAATGATTCACCGAAATTTTCAGCAGATTGAAATCACCCGAATAGTCGCGATGGATGACTTGACTCAGATCGCCCCGCGCCACAGCCGAGACCACCCGTTCAACATCGGTGACACCCTCCTGAGTCGTTGAAATCAGCGTGTTGAGGCTGGACGAAATATCCAGTCCGAACCCTGACAGGCCCTCGGTTTTGGCCCGTCGCGTGAAATCGCCCTGGCTGGCGGCCGCCGTGACCTGTTGTATGTCGGCGATGACGGCCTTGAGCTCCCCTTGCATCAGGGCGATATTGGCGACAAGACTGGTCCTGTCGTTCGGCAGACTCGGAATCTCGCCCGAAAGATCGCCGCGGGCCAGGCGCTGCACGTAACCGACGGCAGCGGCCGGCTCGCCGCCAAGCAATCTCAGCAACTGCCGCGTTATCAACAAACTCGCGCCCACGCCGGCAATCACCGCAAGTGCCGTCAGCAGCAGAATTTTGCGCAGACTGGCCTGATAGGTGGCATCGCTCCGGTCACTGGCAAGGGTGACCCGCTGCTTAACCAGGGTGATCAACTCCTCGATCTTCGGCTCATACAATTTGCGGATGCGCAGGGTCTGCTTATTCATGATGACGATGGCCGTAGCGCGATCACCCGCGACGACCGAGGCGGCGATTGAGGCAATCGAATTATTGAATACCCCCTGCAGCGAAGCGAGGCGCTTCATGATTTCCAGTTCCTCATCCGTCGTGAATGAGGGTTCCAGCTGGGCCAGCAACTTGCCCGTGGTGGCCGGGCCGTCTTGCAGGATCAGCGAGAGTTGCGCCACGCGCTCGGGGCTCTCTGAAACCAGTAACTCGAGCGCCGCCGCTTCCGTCTGACGAACCTTGCTGCCCAGCTCGTAGGCGAGTGAGGCATTCAACCAGTCATGCTGGATGATGTGTCGATTGATCCGGTTGACTTTGTGCAAGTCGGCTATCGCCACGGCGACGACACCCAGCATCAGGCCAAAAACCACCAAGAATCCGACAAATAGACGGGTGCGAACGGACATCCCGGCTAAATTCTCGCGCAACGACATTCGACGCCTCCAAAGCCACCAATTTGCTCGGCAGGCAGATCGATGAACCCACCCTCGCCACATAAGTGCCATTATGTCATGGACAGCGCAGCCTTCAAGGCTAGCGTATGCACACATCTCTCAACCTGTTGTTGCGAAAGAGAAATAGCCACACGACCAGTCCCCTCCCCCTTTATGTCCCGCAGGGACGGTATCCCTTTTGGACAAGGGCTAGGGAGGGG
>Ga0163144_10017233_pt1 | contig 14722 bp, 11 predicted proteins | sample OliLak19BULKMAT1_FD_123175 | JGI IMG/M metagenome (GOLD analysis project Ga0163144, IMG submission 123175) | Freshwater microbial mat bacterial communities from Lake Vanda, McMurdo Dry Valleys, Antarctica - Oligotrophic Lake LV.19.BULKMAT1 | ecosystem: Environmental > Aquatic > Freshwater >... | reverse complement strand
GCCGCAGCGTGATCGCGAACCGGCCGGTCACCAACACGGCATCGCCGCCGAGCGCCGTCATTTCCTCGCCCGACATGTTGAAGTCGGCAATATCGGGAGCACTGTTCAGCGACTCACGGTAGGCCATCCGGCCGCGCAGCATCGGCGCATTCGCTGGCATCACGACGGCCTCCTCCGCGTACAACGCGGCGGTGGCAGTGTGGTCGTTTGCCCTTACCGCCTCGGCGTAGGCGGTGCGGTTGGCCCGGATTGCGGCCAGATCTTCCTCGGTGACGGTACTCCCCATGGGGGCACAGGCCGCCGCCAACAGGAGAGGGAAGAGAAGATGCTGACGGATGGGCATGAAAACCTCCGCGAAGGCGTGAACGGGCGCCGCCGGATGCTTACGGCAGCTCGCCGACCAGGGGAAAAGCAAAGCCACGGCCGGAATGGCAACGGAACGCAGTTGAAGATACCGTCCGCTACAGCGCTCGGAAGGCCTCGATCAGCACGATCAGGCCGGTGATGCCACAGACCGCCAGGATGGCGGGACGCAACCCCCGGGCATCGAGTCGCCGGGTCAGTTGGATCGAGAGGACAAATCCCAGGATGATGCCGGGAAAGAGCCCGATGCCCATCACCAGCTCCTGCCAGCCAAAGCGATCAATGAGATTCAGCGCGGCGAGGGAGATGACTGTGCCCACTACGAAGAACGCGCTGAGGGTGCCGCGGAGAATGGGACCGTCGTGACGGTGGTAGAGCAGGGCCATCGGAGGGCCGCCGATGGAAACCGTCGTGGCCATGAAGCCGGAGGCGAACCCGGCGCCGGTCAGCGAGCGTGGCGTCACGTCCAGGTGGAGCCCTGAGGCGGTGAGGGCGGTGGCCAGCAGGATCAGCACCCCGAACAGGAGCTCCAGCCGGTCAGCCGGCACGATGACCAGGACCCCCACAGCCAGGATCGTCCCTCCCACCCGTCCAAACAGCGACCAGGCGAGGTTGTTCCGCCGGATCGCGTGCCGCTCGCGGACGAGCATCAAGGTGGAGAGCACGCCCGAGGCGAACAGGATCGGTCCCGGCACCAGGGCGGGATCGACGAGCACCAGGAACGGCACCGCCAGCAACCCCAGCCCGAAGCCGATCAATCCCTGAACCAGCGACCCCGCCGTCATGATCACCGTGACAACCAGGAATTCCACGGGTCCCGTCAACGACGGGGTCCGGCGGTCGGGCAGGAGGGGAGGTTCATTTCAGCGCGAAAAGTAGGGGTGGCGGTGCTGGGGTGGAAGCCAAAGCGGGGGCGGGCTCATTGCCCACCCCCGCCCTGCACCCGTCTTGAAGCACTCAGCGCCTCAGCCGCACTCGCTGAATCCGCAGACATGGCACTTGGCGCACCCCTCGGCAAACTCCAGCTGCGATCCGCAGTCGGGGCACGCTCCCATCAGGGTCTCCTGCATGCCGCCGAGGATGATCTGCTCGGCACCCTGGGTCACCACCTGAACCGTGGCGCCAGGATTCTGGGCCGTGGGCAGCAACTCCTGCTGGATGCCCTGCTTGTCCTGCATGTATCGCTCGATGGCAATGCCCACGGCGTCCGGCACCGACATGACCTTGTTGGCGCCAAGGCCAATGACCCGGTCGGAGGAGATCCCGCGCAGCTGGCGATGGACTTCCTTCATGGGGATCCCGGAGCGCAGCGCCAGGCTGACCAGGCGACCCATCGCTTCGACGTCGGCCATCAGGGCACCGCCGGCCTTGCCGAGGCTCATGAAGACCTCGAACGGCTGGCCCTTCTCGTCCTCGGTGATGGTGACATAGAGCGATCCCAGCGGGGTTTCGATCCGCCGGACGGCACCCTTCAACAACTCCGGGCGGGAACGCTTCTGCCGCCGCTGGAGGTTTTCCGATTCCAGCTCGTGGACCACTTTGCGGAGCCGATCATTCTCGGCATGGAGTTCGGCCAGTTCGCCGTGCAGGTCGGCGGCGGGGTGTTCGCCGGTCATCGCGGCCAGATCCCCGCGGGCCTCGGACTTGCCGCTGCTGGTGGCCTGCTCGGCCACCTTTTTCGCGATGGAGCCGGTCGACAGAACCTGCATGTCCCGGCTGCCGTCGCGATAGACCGTCACACCCTTGCAACCGAGCCGGTAGGCGAGGCGGTAGATCTCCTCGACATACTCCTCGGTGGCGTCGTTGGCAAAGTTGCAGGTCTTCGAGATGGCCGAGTCGTTGGCTTCCTGGAAGGCGGCTTGCATCCGGATGTGCCATTCTGGCTTGATTTCATTGGCGGTGATGAAGACTCGTTGCCACTTGGCCGGCACCTCGTCGAACCGGATGTGGCCTGCTTCGGCAATCTTCCGCATCAGTTCATCGCTGTGCCAGCCCTCGGCCTTGGCGATCGTCAGGAAATCCTCGTTGACGTCGGGCATCAGCACGCCGGCCTGATTGCGCATGAACGCCACGGCAAAGAGCGGCTCGATCCCGGAGCTGCACGAGGCAATGATCGAGATCGTGCCGGTGGGTGCCACCGTGGTGACGTTGCAATTGCGGATGCGCCGCATCGGCCGGATCCGGCGGCCCTGCGGGTCGCGCGCGCAGGTGGCGTCGGGCCCCCAGATGCTCCTGTCCCACTCGGGGAACGGTCCCCGGATGGTGGCCAGGCGCTCCGATTCATTCTTGCCTTCATCGTCCACGAACTTCTGGATCTTGCGGCCGAGCTTGACGGCCTCCTCGGAGTCGTAGGCGATACCGAGGTGCACAAAGACATCGGACAGACCCATGACCCCGAGCCCGATCCGCCGAATCCGCTGGGCCAGGTCGGTGATCTCGGCCAGGGGGTAGTGGTTGGCGTCGATGACGTTCTCAAGGAAGTGCGTCGTCAGGTGCACCACGCGCCGCAGGTGATCCCAGTCCAGGTTCTGACCCTGGACAAAGGCGCCCAGATTGATCGAGCCAAGATTGCAGACGTCATACGGCAGCAGCGGCTGCTCGCCACACGGGTTGGTGGCCTCGTAGGCGCCGATATGCGGGACCGGATTGTAGTAGTTGGCGCGATCGATGAAGAACACCCCGGGCTCGCCAGTCTTCCAGGCGCCATGGATGATCTTTTCCCAGACGTGGCGGGCCCGCATCCGGCCCACCGGCTGCCGGGTGGCGGGGTGGAGCAGATCGTACTCCTCGTCCCGCTCCAGCGCCTGCATGAACGCGTCGGTGACACCGACCGAGATATTGAAGTTGGTGATCCGGGTGGTGTCGTCCTTGCAGGTGATGAAATCCATCACGTCGGGATGGTCCACCCGGAGGATGCCCATGTTGGCACCGCGCCGGGTGCCGCCCTGCTTGACGACGTCGGTGGAGGCATCGAACAGCGTCATGAACGAGACCGGCCCGCTCGCCACGCCCATGGTGGAGCGGACGATGTCATTCTTGGGCCGCAGCGCCGAGAAGCTGAAGCCGGTGCCGCCGCCGGACTGATGAACCAGCGCCATCGACCGCAAGGTGTCGTAGATCCCGCTCCGTCCGTTGGAGAGGGCGTCATCGACCGGCAGTACGAAGCAAGCCGACAACTGCCCCAACGGACGACCGGCGTTCATCAGGGTCGGCGAGTTGGGCATGAAGAGCCGCTTGGCCATGACGGAGTAGAACGCCTCCGCCAGTTCCTCCACCGCACCCTCGGACGCGCCGTAGGCGCGGTCCGGTTCGGCGATGGTCCGTGCGACACGCCAGAACAGGTCCTCGGGCGCTTCTGCCGGCTTGCCACGCTCGTCGCGCACCAGGTAGCGCTTTTCAAGAACGGTGCGGGCGTTGGGCGACAACTCGATCTCGCCCCTTGGCGTGGGAGCAGCCATGACATTTCCCTTCAACGGAAGACCTGGAAGGCAGTCGAATCAGATCGGAAATACTTCCCCCCAACGACCCTCCGTGGCATGCCACGGAGTGGACGAGGGTGGGACGGTCAAAGTAGGGGAAGCAGAGGGGAGACACAATACGCGGGGAATCGTCGCAACGGCCTGACGAACCGTTGTTCACATCACAAATCTGATTCGCACCCCGCGCTCACGGCGCGGTCACGACCAGGCGCTGCCGCTGAATCGCCACCCCGCGTGCCGCATCGGTCACCTCGAGCTCTGCCAGATACCGCCCCGGGGAAACCCGGCGAATGGCGATCGTGCGTTCCACAACGCCCCGGCCACCCTCGACTCGGCCATCGAAAGACTCCGTGAACACCGAGCGGCCAGTGTCCGGATCGCGGAGCGTGAACGTGGCGCGCCACTTCCCCTCACCGGCAACTCCGACCAATTCCGCCCGGACTACCAGCCGGGTGCTCCGGCTGAGGCCTTGCATTGGCAGCAGTGCCACCGATCCTGCCGTCAGGCCATGGTCCGCGGCACCGAGAACCAGGTCACCGAGCCGCAGGTCCGGCGCAGCGGCTGGCAGGGTCACCATGGTGTCGAGGGCCGAGGCGGTGCCACTCTGTTGCCCGACAAAGAGCGCCATCCGGTAGGTCAGGGTGACATTCGCGGGGACGGGCACGGTGACCACATCCTCGAGGTAGCGATCAGGCCGGATCGGCCGCTCAAAATCCTGGGCCAGGACCGTGTCCACCTCGACCCGTACCGCGCCGGTGGGATCCACCGCCACCAGGCGGAGCCGCATCGGGTAGTGAATCCGCCCCTCGATCTCCCAGGGTTCCAGGCCAAACCCCGGAACGGCAACCTGGAGGTGGGCCACCGCCGTGCCATCCTCGAGGTTGGTGGTCACTGCCACCAGGCGGGCCGCCAGGTCGCGGGCAAACCGCGGCTCATAGCTGTCGGTCGACAGTCCGGCATGCAGGCTGGATTGGACCAGGGCGCGTTCCCGGGCGGCGACCCGGCCATTGCCCTCAGATCGGCCGGTCTCGAACTCGGCGTATACCGTGGCGAATCCCTCCCGGGAACGCAGCAGCTGGTCGGACGCGCCAGTCCGGATCGCGCCATCGTCCCCCTGCCCGGCACTGGCGAATGCCACGTTGCTGCGCATGTCCACCACATCGAGCAGGCTCTCCACCAGGCGGTATCGATCGGGATCCTGACGGGCCACGAAATGGAAGACCAGGTCGCCGCTCTCGCGGCGGTACGACCACGATTCGTTGGGCTCTACCCCCAGCGAATTGAGGGCCACCTTCGCATCCGGCTCACCGTGCCGGACATGGAGCCGGCCACGATCATCGAGCACCGCCTCGTTGCGCAGGAACGCCGGGTCACTGGGCAAGCTCCAGCCGCCGGCCGAGTAGTTGCGCCGGGCGTAGGCCAGCCGCCGGTAATGCTCCCGCAAGCGGGAGCCCGCCGGGCGGAAGTCCAGGCGATCACGGGAGCCCCAGAACAGGGCCAGCAGGTCGGCGCGCGCCTGCCCGCGCAACGCGTCGAATCGGGCCATGACGCTGTCGGAGGCCACCACCTCGAGATCGGCCCGATAGCCAGCCAGCGCCACCAGGTCGTCCATCGCGGCGCCGTCGTAGTAGGACTCCGTGCCCTCCAGTTGGCCCAGCAGGAATCGGGTCCGGGCTACTTCCAGCAGCCCGAGAGCCCGGTTGTCGCCGAGTCGGCGATAGGTTTCGAAGGCGTTCAGCGCCGCCGGCAGGTCCCCGACCTCGCGCTCGACCCTCCCGGCGGCCAGCAGCAACGCCGGCGACCGTTTCCCGGCTGGCTGCGATGCCACCGCCTCGCGCAGGGCCAGGAGCACCACCCCGGCCCGCTCGGCGTCGCGCCGGCGGACCGCCTGCGCCGCCAGCACCTCCAGCCGGGCGGCAAAGCCGGGATCGGCCAGCGCGGCGCGCATCCACGCCGTCGCGGCGCGAGTGCTCGCGTCCCGACCCAGCATGGTGGCACGACGCGATCCCGGCCCCTGCACTTTGCCGAGTTCGTACTCGGCCAGCCCGAGCGCAAACCAGCCGTAGGGCCAGTCGGGTTGCAGCTCCACCGCCCACTGGAACTCGGAGGCGGCGTCGTCATAGTGCCGCAGCAAACCGAGATCGCCCAACCGGAGCGAGAGGAAACCCTGGCGCAGGTGCAGCAATGGGTTGTTGGGACGCTCCTTGGCAGCCCGCATCAACTCCCCCTCCAGCTGCTGGAGGGGGACCGGATCCATGATGACCACCAATGAGTCGCGGAAGGCATCAAGTGCCGCCCGGTCGACCGCGGATTGGGCCATCAGGGGCGACATTCCAACGGCGCCCCAGAGGAGCGCCGCCAGAACCAGGGTCAAGGTGCGTGCCAGCATCATGAAGGAGACGTCCTACCCCCCGGATTCGCCACAATTCCGCGCCCGCAGCGGGCCGGCAGGCGAGCATTGCCCATCATGGCAAACCCGTGCGCGCTGGATAGCGAGGTCAGCGACGGCGTTGACCCGACCCATCGCCGGGACCTACATTCCCCCGCGCGCCCGCCACCGCCTGCCGTCCCCTGCGGATTGGAATTCCAACGCGTGAAACCGCCCGCCCAAGCCGCATCCCCATCGATCCCCGCCAACCCGCTGACGGGTCAGCTGCTCGATGGCAAGTACCAGGTGGGAGCCTTGCTCGGATCCGGCGGGATGTCTGCGGTCTACCTGGCCAGGCACGTCCACCTGGGACGGCCGTGTGCCCTCAAGGTACTCCTGGCCGGGCGGGCCGCCCATCCTGATGCCGCGGCGCGCTTTGAGCGGGAGGCCGCGCTCGCCAGCCGGATCTCCCACCCGAACGTCTGCCAGGTCCACGACTTCGGCTGGACTCCGGACGGCCTCCCCTGGCTGGCCATGGAGTACCTCGAGGGGGAGTCGCTCGCCACTCTCCTGGAACGCGGTCCGCTTCCCCGTGAACAGGTGGCAGTCATCGCGGCGGGTTGCGCGGCAGGCCTCGCTGCGGCCCACGCCGCCGGCATTGTCCATCGCGACCTGAAGCCCGCCAACGTGATGCTGGTGACGAGGTCGGGGGCGGAGCTGCCGGTGATCCTGGACTTCGGCATTGCCTGGGCCCCCGAGGGGAAGACGCTGACCCGCGACGGCATGATGGTGGGGACTCCGGAGGTGATGAGCCCCGAACAGATTGCCGGGGACCCGGTGGACAGCCGAAGCGACCAGTACCAGCTGGCGTTACTGGCCTGCCGGATGCTGACGGGGCGGCTGCCCTTCACCGCCAACACGACCCAGGAAACGATGGTCATGCGCCTGACGGTACCGCCGGCCCGGTTGGTCCAGCTGCTCCCCGGGATCGAGGACAGTGCCGACCTGCAGATGGTGCTGGATCGCGGCCTGGCACGGCGCCCAACCGATCGATACCCCACCATTGCGGCACTCGGTGCCGCGATTGAGGAGGCGCTCCGGCCGGGGGGGGAAGCGACAACCGAGGTGCTGCCCCGGCCGGGAGGCACTTCCAGCGCCGGCCAGCTCCAGGAAACCCCGGCACCTGGTCCCGAAGAGCCGGGGTACCATCGCTGGGTGCTGGGTGCCTCGCTCATCGTGGTCGTCCTCATCCTGGCCATTGCCCGGCCGTGGCAGCCCGGCGCGGAGACCGTCAACCCGGGGCAACCACTCGCGACGTCGCCACCCCCTCCGGAGCCGTCGGCACCGCCACCGATCGCGCCGCCTGCGGCACTCCCCACACCCTCCCCGGGCGCGATCCCTGTCCTTCCGGACAAGGATGCCGTGTTCAGCCCGGATTCCGCGATCCGCCGTGGGGCGCGCCAGCAGGCCGAGGTGGTGTATCGTTCGGGGACGGCGCCCGACACAGTCCGGGCGCTTGCTGCGTTTTTTGTGGCGGAGGTGTTTCGCCGCGAGGGCCTCCATTCCACCGCCCGGCTCTGGCTCGACCAGTGCCTGGCGCTGGGCGAGCGGAAGCTTTGTCGCGATCTGCTCAGCGCCTTACCCTGACCGGGAGTTGCGGAATTCGTGAGTGATCCTGAGGTGTTTGCCACGGTCTTTGCCCAGACCGATCTGGGGCGCACGCGCGACCACAATGAGGACACCTTCCTCATTGCCGACCTGACCACGCGGGCGCTGTGCGCGCTGGCCGACACCACGAAGCATGCGGTGGGTCGCCGGGGATGCCTGTTCCTGGTCGCCGACGGCATGGGAGGCGCCGCCGCGGGCGAGGTCGCCAGTGCGATGGCGGCGGAGGCAATCTCCGAGCACCTCCTGGAGGCCTGGTCCGGGGTGGACGATGACTCGCCGGAGCATTTTGCGGAGCACCTTCGCGACGCCGTCGAGCGCGCCAACACCCAGCTGCATGCGTATGCCCAGGGTCATCCCGAGGTGCGGGGCATGGGGACCACCGCCACCGTGGCGGGGCTGTTCGAGGGGGCGCTGTACCTGGCGCAGGTTGGCGACAGCCGGGCCTACCTGATCCGGCAGGGGCAGGCGAGCCAGCTGACCAAGGATCAGTCGCTGACCCAGCGACTCGTGGACGCCGGCGAAATGACGGAGGAGGAGGCGGAACAGAGCACCCGGCGGAACATCATCCTGCAGGCGCTGGGCCCTGACCCGCGGGTCAAGGTGGACCTGACCTTCCTGCCGCTCTGCCGCGATGACGTGATCTTGATCTGCTCCGACGGACTGTCTGGGCAGGTCAAGAAGGAAGAGATTGCCAAGCTCGCCTCGACCAGCAGCGACCCCGCAGTGGTCTGCGCCGAACTGATCGAACTGGCCAATGAGCGCGGTGGGCCCGACAATATCACGGCGGTCGTGATCCGGCTGCATGGCGAAGGGCTTCCCAGCGCCGATTCTGAGATTGCCGCCGATTACCTGCCAACCCCCATCCTCGAGGAAGACACCGACGAGATGCCGGTGGCCACGACCGAGATTCGCACCACCCAGCCGGTGCCGGTGCTGCGACGGGAAGACGCCGCTGCGGTCGAACTTCCCGAAGCACCTGATGCCCCGCTGGAGCTCCGCGCCAAGACCACCCCCGCTCGATTCGCCGTCATCGGGATCGGGGTACTCGCGGTACTGGGACTCCTGTTCTGGTTGCTCCCCCGCCTGCTGCCGTGATCGCGCCGGCCCGCCTGGTCCGGCTCGACGGTCCCGCGGCGGGCCAGCAACGTGAGGTCCCCCGCCGCCTGGCGGTGCTCGGTTCCCACCCCTCAGCCGACCTTCACTATCCGTCGGGTTCCAACGCCGACGTTGCCCCCCGGCACGCCGCCATCATACCGACCGATTCGGGTTGGCTGGCGCGTGATCTCCGGAGTGCCGCCGGCACCTGGGTCAACGGCGTCCGGATCAGGGCAGATACCCCGATCCGTTCAGGGGACACAATCCAACTCGGGGCGGGCGGGCCCGCGGTGCGATTCGAGGAAACCGCGGCGGTTTCGCCTTCCCGGTTCCCTCGGCGGGCAGCGCTGGCCTGCATCATCGTGGTGGCAGTCTTGGGGTTGGCCCTGTTGTCCTGGCGGGCTGCCGAGACCAGACGCCGACACGAAGGAGAGCGCCGATCACTCATTGCCCAGATCGACTCCCTCGCCGCCGCGCTTGCCCTGGCGCAGAGCCCCACCACTCGCCTTGGTGAGCCATTGGCGGCCGCCTCGGCTCAGGCAGCTGCGGCCCGGACCGCCCTGGCCACGCCCCCACCCCGCGAGCGTTCCGCGCCATTGGATTCACTCGCCAGGATGGTCCGAGAGCTGGCGGAGCGGCAGGCGCCGCTGCTTCGTGCCGCCAGTCTTGACCTCCGTGGCATGGCGGCCGGAAACCAGGACGCGGTGGCCCTGGTGCTGGCCGAGCGTGCTTCCGGAGAAGTGATATCGGGTACCGGCTTTGCCGTCCATCGCTCCGGGGATACCAGTTGGGTGGCGACCAGTCGGCATGTGGTGGTGGATTCGAACGGGAGTGCGGCGGCACGGCTGGGGGTGGTCTTCAATGGCACCGCCCAGAATTTCCAGGCCACCCTGGACGCCGTTCATGGCAGCGCCGACCTGGCCCTCGTGCGGGTGGTCATTCACGGCGGCACGCCGGTGGTCCGCGGCATTGGTCCCCCGATCCGTACCGGGGATCCCGCGGGGACCATCACCTTCCCCGGTGGACTCGACCTGTCGACTGGCGCGGCATGGCGCCGGGTTGGCGTGGCCGCGAGCAGCTTCAGCGCGGTGGTCACGGCCTCGGACACCAACCGGCTGCAACTCGATGGCTACGGCGCACGGGGGATGAGCGGGAGTCCGGTCTTCGACGCCGAGGGTCTCGTCATCGGGGTGGTGTTCGGAGGCGCCAACGGGGCCGGCGGTACCATCGTGTACGCCGTGCCTGGCGCACGGCTGATGGAATTGCTCCGCAATCGCTGACGGGCTCCCCGCGAGGTTTCAGGGCCGCCAGCGCTAGGCGGGAGTCACCTGACCCAGGACCCGGGGTCCGACTGCGCCGGTGGCACCGGGGACGTTGCCAGGCTGGCCGTGGACCGCCAGGTACCCCAGGAGCGCAAAAGCCACGCACTCCTTCGCGTCACCCCGAAAGAATTGTTCCTCGAATCGCGCCACCCGCACCGGCACTGGCAAGCTGGCGAACTCCCGCTCCAGCATCGCCCTCAATCCTGGATGGCTCGCGCCCCCACCCGAGAGCAGGACTTCCGTGGCCGGGGGGATCCACCGCCGACAGGCATCCGCGACCGAGCGTGCGGTCAGCGCCACCGCCGTCGCGATGCCATCCGGACCCGGCACTCGCTGGTGAAGCGCACGGGCGTATGCGCTCCCAAACCGCTCGCGCCCGGTGCTCCTGGGTGGCGCGGAGTGGAAGAACGGATCGTCGAGCAGTTCAGCAAGCACTCGTTCAGCCACGACACCCGATGCCGAGAGGGTGCCATCACGGTCCATCGATGCGCCGGGCTGAACCATCCCTGCAACGGCATCGATCACCGCCATGCCAGGGCCGGTGTCAAAGGCCATGGCCCCCGACTCATCGGCCCGCCGCCGCACCCAGGTCAGGTTTGCCATTCCGCCAAGATTCAGCAGGATCCGAGCATGGTCCTGGGCCCCGAAGAGCAGCAGGTCGGCCATCGGGACGAGTGGCGCGCCCTGCCCCCCGGCGGCGAGGTCGCGGCCGCGAAAGCCACTCACCACCCGGACACCGAACTCCTCGGCCAGGATTGCAGGTTCTCCGAGCTGCCAAGTTACCAGGGGAGGCTCGTGCCACATCGTCTGGCCGGGGAAGGCAATGAGGTCCAGCTCGGAGGCCTTGACGTGGCCCAGGTCGAGGACCGCCTGGACCGCTTCCGCAGCCCACTGCCCCAGGCGGGCATGGAGGTGCGCAAATCGTTGCGGTGTGCCGCCCTCGAGAGCCTGCACCAGTTCCGCCCGCTCCGCCGCCGAATACGGGCGGGTGGCAAACGCCACCAACTGCGCCTGGGTAGGCCGGTCGAGCCGGACCAGGGCGGCGTCCATCCCATTGAGGGAGGTGCCGGACATCAGTCCCACTGCCAGCGTGGGCCGCTCGGTCATTGGTCGCCATGCGTTAGCGGAGGAGGATCGCCAAGAATCGGCCGCAACCGGTTGGCATGGGCCGCGATCAGCATCTCCGCCTCGCTCCGGCCCAGCTCGCGGTGCCGCATGACGATGGCGGTCCGGACCGATCCTCCCGCCTCCGCGATCGCCGCCCGGGCGGCCTCGCGGGTGCCGCCCGCCACCGCCATGACGATCCGCTCGCCGCGATCCACCAGCTTGGCGCTGGCGGCTCTCAGGTCGACCATCAGGTTCCCGTAGGTCTTGCCGATACGGACCATCGCGCCGGTGGTAATGGCATTGAGGACCAGCTTGGTGGCTGTGCCGGCCTTCATCCGGGTGGATCCAGTGATCGGCTCCGCTCCGGTTTCCACCACGACACAGGCGTCGCAGCTCTCCCGAAGCAGGGCCGGCGGCTCGGCACAGGCTACCAGCGCCGTCTGGGCGCCGAGTTCCTGCGCCCGGCCCAACGCAGCCCGGACGTAGGGTGTGACCCCGGAGGCGGCGATTCCCACCACGGTGTCCCCCGCCCCCACCTGCCGCTCGTCCATCACCTCCCGGCCGGCGTTGACGTCATCCTCCACCCCTTCCATCGACCGCACCAGGGCGGGAAATCCCCCGGCGATGATCCCCACCACCATCTCAGGCGGCGTGCCAAATGTCGGCGGACACTCCGAGGCATCCAGGACGCCGAGCCGGCCACTGGTCCCTGCCCCGACGTAGAGGAGGCGTCCTCCCGCGCGGAAGGACGCCTCGACCAGGGCAATGACCTGGGCCACCGATTCGCTGACGGCGGCCACCGCGATGGGAACCATCGCATCCTCGGCGGCCAGCAGCTCGGCAATCTGGAGCGGGCTGGCCGAGTCGATGGCCACCGTGCGCGGATTGCGGCGCTCGGTGGCACGAAGCTTCGACTCAGGTTCTGCCATGCGTCAGTTGCGCGGGATGATCAAGGCCTCGCGCAGCGCGATCACGATCCGCGCCCCGGCCGCCATCACCACATCGCGATCAGCCGACTCGGCGGCGATCGCCGCGCCGGTGGCGGCGCCCACCACACCACCGACCACACTGCCACTCTTGCCGCCCCCCAGGATCCGGCCGGCCACCGCCCCTGCCACCGCACCGACGCCGACCTTGGCCGCGGCACCGGTGGTCACACCCTGGCCCTTGAGGGTATAGGCCACCGAGGTGCTACGGGCGTCCAGGTCATACCGTTCACCGCCGAACGCCACCGAGGTCGCGCGGAGGCGGAGGACCCCGGTGGTGTCTCCCCGGTTCGCCGAGGGAGCAATCGAATCGATCCGCATCGTCACCACAGCGCCGGCCGGGATGACAGTGCGGCCGGAAGCATCGGTAACGGCCTCGCCGAGCGTGGCGGTGAAGGTCTCCCCGGTCTTGTTGACCTTCGAGGTGATTTCCTTGGCCGCACTCACCGTCATCGAGGTGCCGACCGGCAGCGTTGAGGTCGCCGGTTGCGCGGGTACCGGCGGGGGGGCCGGGGCCGGGGCTGGTGCGGGAGCGGGGGGCGGGGTGGCGGTCCGGGTGATCGGGGGCGTCCGGGTGGGGGGCTGCAGGATCAGGGCTGGCTGCTCCCCGGGAGGCACCGGCAGATCGTTCAGGACCAGGGTGGATTCCGCGGCGGGCATGGCGAGGTCGCGATCGAGCGAGTCGGCCACCGCTACCTTGCTGTCGGGTGATCCGCCCCCGCACGCGGCGAGCAGGATGGTTGATGTCAGGACGAAGCGGATCGGTGCCTGCATGGTGCCTCCCAGAATGTGTGCCGACGGCAGCGGCCGACGGCGTACCCGGCCGGCGCATTGCGCGCGACAGCCGCGGGTGGTACGGTCGTGGGCGTCATCAAGGGGGGGACGACCGCGCCGATCGTTCTCGCACAGTTCAGGGTCCGGCCTTGCGAGCTAGAGCTTGCCCCGGAGCCACTCGGGCGTGAGCCCCTGCAGCCACCCCGCCAGCCGCGTAAACTCACCCGTAATCAGGAGCAGGCCCACCACGATGAGGAGCAGCCCGCTGATCCGCTGGACCCATGGAAGGTAGCGGCGGAACCGGGCAAACCACTCGAAGAAGCTCTCCACGGCCCAGGCCGCCAGCAGAAATGGAATGGCCAGCCCTGCGGAGTACGCCCCGAGCAGGATCATCCCGCGCTGGAAATCCGCCTCGGTGGCGGCCAGGCCGAGGATGGCGCCGAGCACCGGCCCGATGCACGGCGTCCAGCCCGCCCCGAAGGCCACCCCGACCAGGACCGTGCCCAGGTACCCCACCGGTTTGTCCTCGAGATGGACCCGCTTCTCCATCTGGAGGAAGCCGAGCTTGAAGACCCCCATCAAGTAGAGGCCGAAGAAGATGATGAGGACGCCGCCCGCCCGCGCAATCCAGTCCTGATAGAACCTGAGTGTCTTGCCGAGGGCGGTGGCCCCGGCACCGAGGAGCATGAACACCAGCGAAAAACCGAGCACGAAGAGCAGGGCGTGCACCATGGCCACCCTGCGTCGCGAGGTCATCTCGTCGACGCTGAGGCCGGTAATGAAGCCAAGATACGAGGGGACCAGCGGCAGCACGCAGGGCGACAGAAAGCTCAGGACCCCGGCGAGCAGGGCAATGAGGATCGAGAGTGAGGGGGTGTCGCTCATCGGGCGCTGGCCGGTGAGAGCGAGCCGACGTCGCGCCGGCGGCAGTCGGGGCAGAGCCCGTGCACCTCGACCCGGTGGCGCTCGTGGAGGAAGCCATGCTCATCGGCGACCAGCTGCATCATCCGCTCCAGGGGTGCGTTGCTGAACTCCGTCACTTGCTTGCAGCGGCGGCAGACGAGGTGCTCGTGCCGGGTCTGGGCCGCCATCGGCTCGAAGCGCCGCCGCCCGTCGCCGAAGTCATGGGCGGCAATGCAACCGGCATCGAGCATGAGGTCCAGGGTCCGGTAGATCGTGGCAGTGCCGACGCGTTCGCCGTGCAGCTCAAGCTCCCGCCGGATCGTGTCGGCCGAGGGGTGGTCCTGGGCACCGAAGACGAGTTCCGCCACAAGGGTGCGCTGGCGGGTGACCGGCAATCGCCGATCCCGGAGCCAGCGGTGGAACTGCTCCAGCAGGGCGGCGCGATCAGGCGTCGGATCCGGCATCGGCTCCTGCCGGAGGGAACCAGCACTCGATCGGCACCGCGACGAGCGGGTCATCCTCGTCGGTTCGCCGGGGCACCAGTGCCAGCAGCTCCTCCCGGGCTTCCAGGGGGCCGCTGCCCAGCTCCTCGAGATTGGCCGCAAAGGCGCCGCGACGCTTGCCCTTGACGGTCTGCACGAAGGTGGCAGTGTAGAT
>Ga0163144_10017232_pt1 | contig 14723 bp, 12 predicted proteins | sample OliLak19BULKMAT1_FD_123175 | JGI IMG/M metagenome (GOLD analysis project Ga0163144, IMG submission 123175) | Freshwater microbial mat bacterial communities from Lake Vanda, McMurdo Dry Valleys, Antarctica - Oligotrophic Lake LV.19.BULKMAT1 | ecosystem: Environmental > Aquatic > Freshwater >... | reverse complement strand
TATAGAGGTATAAAGTAGGGGCTGTTCCCAATACCTTATACCTCTATACCTAATACCTTGTCTTTAGAAGCTCTTAGATCCTTTCGCAGGATTCCTGTAATAAATCTTGTCATCCAAAAATTCCTGGATAGCGATCGCATGAGGCTTAGGCTGGCGCTCATAATATTTTGATACTTCGATCTGCTCGCGGTTCTCAAAAATTTCTTCCAGGTTATCAGTATGAGAAGCAAATTCAGCAAGCTTGTTAGTAAGCTCTTCTTTTACTTCCTGATTGATCTGGTTAGCGCGCTTAGAAACTACTACAGTAGATTCATACAAATTTCCTGTCTTTGCTTCGTACTCTCTGAGGTCGCGTGTAACAGTGTTTGTTTCTGCGTTTGATTTTTTGTAATCCATTAGGTTGTTTATTTATTATTGTGAAATAGGTTCCATTTGTTTCTTTGCACTCGAGTAATATCCTTCCACCTCCCGGTTGTATCTGCTATTCTGCGGAAAATAGCTTACAAATTTATTATAAGATTCAACGGCAGACTTGAATCGTTCTGCTTTTTTACTGTCCGTACTTTTTGTAGCATACATAAAATTCGCCTTCACGATCATGTACATTACTTCCTCTCTGTATCTTGTATCCGGAAAATCCTTCAGCACATTTTCAAAAGATTTGATCGAAGCCTGGTAATCATCCAGAAAATAATATTGCTTGGAAATCTTATAGGATTTCTCTTCCAGCTTTTCTCTAAGCGTAGTCATCAGGCTGTTACATTCATCCTTTCTCTTACTTTCTGGATATTTATTGATAAAATATTGAAGTTCTTTAATAGCGCTTTTAGTATCTGTCTGGTCTAAACTGTATCTCGGTGATTCCAGGTAATAACAATACGCATACATGAAGGCACATTCTTCAGTTTTATCGCTTGCCGGAAAGGTTTTTACAAAATTATTGAAATGGTATCCTGCCAGCAAATAATCTCCGAGAGCATAGGTAGCATACGCATAGTAATACATGATCTTTTCTCCTTTTTCAGTTCCGCGATAAACACTTACCAGCTCCTGCAATAATCCGAGTGCCTTGTTGTAATCTTTCTCTTCATAAAATTTAACAGCTGCTTCGTACTTCTTATTATAATCCGTGCTCTTTAAAAGACGTTGATAATCGCTACATGATGATGCGATCATCGATACAGTGATTATGCCTAATAAAAGTATTTTTCGTAGTTTTTGCACAGGGTATAATATGGTCGCGAATATAGCGAATTATTGTGAATTGTTAATTTGTTCGCAATATTTCAAAAATTTATACATTTACGTTCAATTTCTTACTAATTTTGATACATATAACTCGCCAATGAGAGATTTATTTGAGAAAATTAAAGAAAACCGTGGCCAGCTTGGTCAATATGCAAAAGTTGCACATGGCTATTTTGCGTTTCCTAAATTGGAGGGAGAGATAAGCAATAAGATGTTTTTCCGTGGAAAAAAGCAGCTTATCTGGAGCTTGAATAATTATCTGGGTTTGGCTAATCATCCGGAAGTAAGAAAAACCGATAAAGAAGCAACTGAAAAATACGGCCTTGCTTATCCTATGGGAGCCCGTATGATGTCCGGTAATTCTACTCTTCACGAACAATTTGAAAGCGAACTGGCAGCGTATGTACAAAAGCCCGATGCTATTCTTGTGAATTTTGGTTACCAGGCAATGGTGTCGGCCATTGATGCTTTGGTTGACAGACGCGATGTAATTGTGTATGATGCTGAATCCCATGCCTGCATTGTGGATGGCGTTCGTCTGCATTTAGGAAAAAGATTTGCTTTCCTCCATAACGATATGCAAAGTTTTGAAAAACAACTTGAGCATGCAAAGAAAGTGGTGGAGGTGACTGGAGGAGCTATTCTTGTAATTACCGAAGGCGTATTTGGTATGCGTGGTGATCAGGGGAAATTGAAAGAGATCGTTGCGTTTAAGAAGAAATATAACTTCCGTTTATTCATTGATGATGCACATGGCGTGGGCATCATGGGTAAGAACGGAGGCGGCACCGGTGAAGAACAAGGCTGCCAGGATGGTATCGATGTTTACTTCGGAACTTTTGCGAAAGCTTTTGCGATGATCGGTGGCTTCATTGCTGCCGAGGAAAGCATTGTTGAATATCTGCGCTACAATATGCGCTCCCAGGTGTATGCCAAAGCTTTGCCTATGCCACTTGTTGTGGGAGGATTAAAACGCCTGGAACTGATGCGCAATCATCCGGAATACAGAGACCAGCTGCATACTATCACCGATGCTTTACAAAATGGTTTGAAAAAAGCAGGGTTTGATATCGGAGATACAAACACATGTGTTACTCCCGTTTATATGAAAGGATCTATTCCTGAAGCAACCGGGATCGTCATTGACTTGCGTGAAAACTATAATATATTCTGTTCGATAGTTGTATATCCTATTATACCAAAAGGCATGATGATCCTGCGTTTGATTCCAACAGCAGTACATACGCTGGAAGATGTCAACTATACGGTTGAATCTTTTTCAAAAGTTAATCAGAAGCTTATTAAAGGAGAATACCAGACAGAAAAAATTGCAGCTTTTTAATTAATCAACATCAACACCATAAACCCAATAACATGCAAAAGTACGAAGCCCTCAAAACAATCATCGCTGGAATGGAAGCGGATGTACAAAAATTCTACAATGGAAATAACGCTGCAGGAACACGTGTTCGCAAGCACCTTCAGGATTTAAAACGTGCATGTCAGGATATGCGTGACGAAGTTCAGGAGATCCGCACAACGCGTAAGGAAGCATAATTAAAATCAAGTAGGCAGTTTACGGTTGGCAGATATGCAATTATTAATTGCACTATATTTTTTTTGCTAATTGCGAACTGCAAACTGCCAACTTTTACATATGAAAGCAGATGTTTTATTAGGTCTTCAGTGGGGTGATGAAGGCAAAGGAAAGATTGTCGATGTAATTGCTCCCAAGTATGATATTGTTGCCCGTTTCCAGGGTGGGCCCAATGCCGGGCATACCTTAGAGTTCAACGGACTCAAGCATGTGCTTCATCTTATTCCTTCGGGAATTTTTCATGAGAATATAGTAAATATCATCGGCAACGGGGTAGTGATCGACCCGATGATCTTCAAGAAAGAGATCCTTGCTCTTGAAAAGCTGGGAGCAAAACCTCAGAAGAATCTTTTCATTTCAAAACGCGCGCATCTTATTTTGCCTACACACCGCCTTCTTGATGCAGCGAGCGAAGCATCCAAGGGAAAAGAAAAAATAGGGTCTACCCTGAAAGGAATCGGTCCTGCTTATATGGATAAAACCGGAAGGAACGGATTGCGTGTGGGCGATATTTTTTCTCCTGACTTTAAAAAGAAATATGATTTCCTGGTTGAGAAGCACAAGCAGCTCCTGGGATTGTATGATTTCAAATACGATCTGAAAGAACACGAACCTAGCTGGTTTGAAGGGGTTGAAACCATTAAACAATTCAAAGCTATTGAAAGCGAAAAGTACCTGACCGATGCACTTGCTGAAAAAAAATCTGTTCTGGCAGAAGGCGCACAAGGCTCTTTGCTCGATATTGATTTTGGTTCTTATCCATTTGTTACTTCCTCCAGCACAGTTTGCGCTGGTGCCTGCACCGGATTAGGCATTCCTCCAAATAAGATCGGCAAAGTGCTGGGAATCTTCAAAGCATACTGTACCCGTGTTGGCAGCGGCCCCTTCCCTACTGAATTGGAGGATGCTACCGGTGAGGCTCTTCGAAAGAAGGGAAATGAATTTGGTTCTACTACCGGAAGGCCAAGAAGATGCGGATGGTTAGATCTTCCTGCACTTAAATATGCGATAGCGATCAGCGGTGTTACTGAGCTTATCATGATGAAAGCCGATGTCCTGAGCGGACTGGATACCATTAAAGTTTGTACTCATTACGATTATAACGGAGAGAAAATAGACTTCCTTCCTTACGATATTATCTCTCATCCTCTTGCTCTTGTTTACAAAGAATTTAAAGGATGGCAATCTGACCTGCAGGACTTGACCCAAAATATTCCTCCTCAGCTTCAGGAATACATTGATTTCATTGAAAAGGAAATTAAAGTTCCTATCACGATGATCTCTGTAGGCCCTGACCGGAAACAGATCATTGAGCGAAAAGGAGTGCTGGCCTGATCTTTGCTTCTCTTTTATACCGATGCGAAATGAGTTTAAGGAAATGATTCGATCGGTATTATACTGACACAACCAGTCCGATCTCCTTAAAATCGGTTGTCGTCAGTATACTTTGTCCTATCTTTGCCACTGATATGAAAATGTCTCTTGTCATTTGCTTGTGCTTTCTTTCGTTATCCAGCGTATCCTTTGCCCAGCGTACAGTAGAAATTAAAAACGCAAACACGCTTGAGGATGGCGAAAATATCGGCAAAGGCGTAAAAAGGCTGATCGGCAATGTTGCCCTGAAGGAAGGTAACATGTACATGTATTGCGACAGCGCCTATTTATTTCCTGATAATTCCATAAAAGCATTTCATAACCTACATATAGTAAAAGGAGATTCTGTAAATATTTATGGTACGCTCCTGAATTATAACGGGCCTACCCGAATTGCGGAAATAACGAAGAATGTACGGCTCATTGAAAAAGGATCTACGCTACAAACTGAATTATTGTATTATGACACACGAAGTTCCGTAGCTACTTATCCCAACGGAGGAACTATCGTGAGCAAGCAAAATACCCTTACCAGTCAATCCGGATATTACAATCCTAAAAAGAAAACATTCTCATTTAAAAAGAATGTGGTACTTACAAATCCGCAATATGTAATGAATTGTGATACACTGAACTATCATGCAGGCACGAACACCGCTTACTTCAACGGCCCCACAGAAATTAAAAGTCAGGGTGATTATATTTATTGCGAAAGCGGCTGGTATAATACAGATAATGACAATGCAAAATTCAGCAAGAATGCATACATAGTAACGAAGTCACAAACGATGAAGGGCGATTCTATCTTTTTTGACAAAGCAAAAGATATTGGAAGGGCTTATGGCCATGTTGCCATTATTGACACTGCACAAAGCATTATTGTTACCGGTGATGCAGCCATACGCCTGGGCAAACTGGAAACATCCACCGTTACGGGCCATGCTCTGCTAAAGCAATATTATGGAACGGATACACTTTTCCTTCACGGAGATACATTACGTGCTATTGATGAGCACCCGGTAAGTAAAAAAGGAATCAAAGATACCACCATCACCTGGAGAGTTTTTTATGCCTATAGAAAAGTAAAGTTCTTCCGGACTGATATCCAGGGCAAGTGTGATTCACTGGTTTATTCAGGAAAAGATTCTTTAATGCGTTTGTTCAAATCACCCGTGTTGTGGCAAGAGGAAAATCAGCTTACTGCTGAAATTGTTGAAATAAAGACGAGCGGTGGCCAGATAAAAAACTTGTTTCTTAAGAATCAGGCATTTATTATATCCAAAGAAGATTCTGTAAAATATAATCAAATCAAAGGAAAACAAATGACCGGACATTTTCGGGAGAATAAATTGGCTAAGATATTTGTTGAAGGAAACGGCCAGACAATTTACTTTGCAAAGGACAAAGAAAAATTAATAGGTGTAAACAGGGCAAATTGCACGAACCTGATGATCTACATAACGGATAATAAAGTAGCAAAGATCACCTTCCTGAAAAAACCGGATGCTACCCTATTCCCTATGAACGAATTTGTTCCTAAGGAATTTTTACTGAAAGATTTTACTTGGAGAGAAAAGGAAAGGCCAAATTCAGTGGCAGATATTTTTCTCAGATAATCTTCAGATACGCTCCACCAATTTCCACTAAGGAATTGTATAAATTGTAACTACTCGGCCCACCCCACCCTCTCAAAGGGAGGGAGTTGCACGCGCAAGTTATCCCCCTTCTGGGGAGTTATACCATTACTGATTATATATTAGTCCATAACATTTGGTATAATGCCGATCAAGTACAAATTATAATTGGACTAAAAGATATGAGGCATCGGTATTAAAGGGGGTTGAGCTGTTACCCATTATTTAGTAGGAATTAAGGGCAGATTAAGAAACGACAATCCAATACTTCGTTTCATGTGGCTGACACCGTTATCATCCGGTGCATCATAGAATACTGCCAAACGATCCTTGTATTTTACTACGGAAGGCAATCCTATGCAGCGTTTTGACCACTTGCAGTTTTGTCCGTCAAGTACCACAGCTTTGTTTGCCGCATCCCATTTGTTCAGGTCTTTTGACCAATACACCCAAACAGCATCTGTATATTCTCCATCATTATCATAGGCGATATGATTGGTAAATAAAAACCAGGTCTGGTTTGCTTCTTCGTAATATAAAGATGAATTTTCAATTTGTTCTTCCGGTGGGACGATTGGTAGTGAATCTACTTTCCATGCACCATCCAGATTTTTTGTGCGCGCAATGCAAATAGTCCGTTTGATTGTATAATCTGCTGCGGAAAAGAACATTAGGTACTCGTCCTTATGTTTTACGATAAATCCCGGAGAAGATGTAGAGCTGTAAAAAGTATTTTCCTTGGGTTTGAATGGAGTTATGTCTTTCTTCTTGGTCCATGGCCCAAAAGGGGAATTTGATTCCGCTTTCATGTTCAGATACGGAAAGGCCGGTATTTTATCAGGAGCGGGAGTAACATTAGGAGTGCCCAGGTAAAACATGTGCCATTTTTTTCCATCATAGTATGTAGTTCCATAACTGGCGCTTTTTGAATCACCTTCTGTTGAGGAACCTAACTGAAGCACAGGCCCTTTCTTATCCCAGTGTACAAGATCTTTGCTTGTTGCCAAAGCCGCGAGCCATCCTACAGGACCTGCAGCATCGTAATGCATCGCGAATGTATTGTCGTTGGCTTTATAGACCCAAACGTCACGAGCTCCATATTTATCGCATGAATCCGGACCACCGCCATAGGGCAGTACAATTCCTACATCCACCGCATCCATCCGGTATTTACACGCAGGCCGGCTGTCTTTATATTTCGGATCGACAGTATTCGGAGTGAGCTTTGTACCCGCAGTTTTGTTTTGCGCATTCGCAGTGCTTGTCAGAAATAATATTGCAATTGCAAGGAGGAAATAAGTGTGTCTGGGTTTTTTCATTTCTTGGGGAATTGAATTAATATTCATATGATAGATTCTAATTTTTCCAACTCAGGATTCAAGGTTTGCGTATATCTGTTTTTAAGAAGGCCTTTCATCCAGCAATTAATCTCCCATTGATCAGCCAGCGGTTCTTTCGTAAATGGCTTAAACGACATGTAAGGGTACGAACCAAATTCGGGTGTGATGGTACATTTTTCTGCATTTGTTTTCACCAGGTAAGTCATCCATTTATCCCACCAGCCAAGATGATGTTGTAATGCCTCCGCATTTTCAGGTGCCCGAGGATCTGTAACCTGCGCCCCTTCGATATGTCCCACCCGGGCATGCAAATGTACGGAGCGTTGAATAGCAGCATCAATCGTATCCTGTTGATCTTCGAGATAACTTTCAGAGACACATACCCAGTGAGAAAAGTCTAATGCGAGCTGCACTGATGGAAACTTCTGCAAATATGCCTTTACAACATGTGCTGCATAGGACCATTTGTTCCGATGTGTTTCGTGAATGGTACTGATACCTGTTTCAGTGCTCATCCGATCACAAATGGAAAAACATTCAGCCATCTGTTCCATAGTATAATATTCCCTGCCTGTTTGAGAGGTAATAAATTGTGGTTTCATATCCGAAGTTTGATACGTTGCTAACTCATACAAATTACGCTCCAGTGCCGCATAATATTTTTTCACATCCTTTCCCTCTTTCATTTCGGTATGAAGCAGGCTGAATTCGAGATCATGCAGCCTCAATTGTTCGAGCATTTCATATTTTTCATGCGGTACTTGCAAAGGATAGACCTCTACTCCATCATAACCTGCATCTTTCACCTTACGGGCAAAATCCTTCCAGTTAAGTTCTTCCGAACCCCATCGTGGACAATAAAATTTTATGGCAGGCATTACTTTCGCTTATAGATCAATGGATTTTGCTCATCCTCAATCAACAGATCATTCACCTTAATTTTTTGAAGATAGCTTGGAGGCAATATATTCGCTTGCCCATTAAATGAATTACCATCGGGCATATATGCGCACGTCATTGCCCTTCTGGAACCTGCGGTCATATTAGCATGTGCTCCGTGAATTGTTAATCCGCAATGAAAGGAACAACTTCCTGCCTTCATTGGCACAGCAACAGAGTTGGTTTGCCTAAATTCAGGATAGAAATCAAAAACAGAATCCATGTTCTTGCCTATGCCAGGATTTTTAAATGTGGTTTTTTGATGTGAACCGGGAATAAAGAATAAACAACCATTTTCAAGCGTGGCATCGTCCAGTGCCACCCAGATAGAAAGCGCCCTTCTATCGGAGAAAGACCAGAATGGAGTATCTAAATGCCAGGATGTTGGATTGGCCCATGGTTTTTTGATAAGTGCCTGATCATGCCAGATCCTGATACCATCAACTCCTGCAAGATCAGCAGCCATTTTTCCAATCCGCTCATCTTTCATTATCTTTTCCATTTCAGCATTGGTTTGCCATAAGTTCAGCATCTGCTCGAATACTTTGCTGTAATAATCTTCGTCTTCATTAATATTATCCGCCTCACCTACCAATATACTTTTACCCGGCATTTTCTGCCCATTTCTTTCTTTAATTGATCTTGTGACGGTCTCGCGCCAATGATCCAATTCAGAAGCATTTAAAAAATCCTCAATGACCACATAGCCGTTCTGCCTGTAAGATTCAATTTGGGAAATACTAAGTTCATTTTTCATAAGAATTTATTTATTCAATAAAAGTATGTATTAATAAATCCATTACAGATGTGCTTTTTGATCATTTTGATGTATATTTTGCTCAATATATTCAATGAGATAGAATGACAATCATAGCTAATATTAAGCCATAGTATACTGTATGGATTACATTATTAATTTTTAGCTCTCTTAACACATTCTGTATAATTTGTTATTTTTGATCATATAAATTAACATGCCGAACTGAGCCGACAATTCGATCAAATTGAAAAAAACTGCAAATAAAAGTAAAGCGGACTTCTTCAAATATCTTACCGTAGGAGATGAGGACAAGCAGTGGGGCATTGAATTATTGAATGCCGGAGTAACGGAAATTTTTCCGTACCAGAATTATCCTCCACTAGGTCATCCACCGGAATACAATTTCAACTGGCAAAGCGGACGAACGCTGGATAGCTTTTCTATTATTTATATTACAAAAGGCAAAGGAGTTTTTGAATCTAAAACTGCCGAAACTATTCCTGTTTCGGAGGGATCTATTATTCTTTTATTTCCCGGTGAATGGCATCGCTATAAGCCCAACAAGAAATCTGGTTGGAAAGAATATTTCGTTGCTGCCAAGGGCAAAGTAATTACAGAGCTTCTTGCAAATGACTTTTTTAAAAAAGAAAGGCCAATCTTAAAAATCGGTGCGGATGAAAAGATAATTGAGCTATTTCAGTATATTATTTCTACGATACAAAAGCAGCCGGTCAGTTTTATGCAGGTGGCGGCAGGCGCTTTTCATTTTATGATCAGCCTGCTTTATGCACATAGCAAACAGAACCACCGTAATTCTAATAGAACTGAACAGATCATTCAAAAAGCAAAGGTTATTTTTCATCAGCATGTAGATTCAAACATCAGCGGTCCGCAGGTTGCTTCCCGGTTAAATGTGAGCTATCCCTGGTTCAGGAGAATGTTCAAACACTATACCAATATATCTCCCAATCAATATCACCAGCAATTAAAAATTCAAAAAGCAAAAGATCTTTTATCCGACCCTTCAAAAGCAATTAAAGAAGTGTCCAGCGAGCTGGGCTACGATTCTGCTTATCATTTTTCAAAAATATTTAAAACCTGTACAGGATACGCGCCTTCACATTTTAAACGAATTAAAACACAATTCTTAAAAACAAAATCATGAATAAAAAATCAAAAATCGGCACTTACATTATTCTATTGTTGAGTTTTTTGATATGCATTTCTGGGTTTAAGCCAAAACCCCAGGAAGATAAACTAAGTAAATTAAGAGCAGGATTTTTACAGCCACCCAATAGTGCGAAGCCAGGAGTGTACTGGTATTTCATGGATGGTAATTTATCCAAAGAATCCATGACTGCCGATTTGGAATCCATGAAGAAGGCTGGTATTGGCAACCTGGTATTTCTGGAAGTAAATGTAGGCATACCCAGAGGCCCCGTGGATTTTCTAAGCGACAAATGGCAGGATATGTTCGCACATGCAGTACACGAAGCAGAGCGGTTGGATATTGAAATTACTTTAGGCATTGGCCCCGGTTGGACCGGCAGCGGTGGACCTTGGGTAAAACCTGCACAATCCATGCAGCATCTTGTTTCCAGTTCAACTACAGTGGAAGGAGGTAAAACAAAAAAAATACACCTTCCATTACCCGCACCAAAGCCACCTTATTTTGGAGAAGGTGCTTTCACTCTGGAATTAAAAAAAGAATGGGATGCGTATTACGAAGATGTAGCCGTGCTGGCCTTTCCTGCTCCGACAACAGAATCTAAGATAACAGATATAGATGAAAAGGCACTTTATTACCGAGCCCCATACACTTCAGTAGTAGGAGTTAAACCATATCTGTTGCCCTCTGCCAACACGGCACTTTCCAAAGAGAATTTTATTAAAAAGCAAAAGGTAGTAGACCTTACCGCCAAACTTCAACCGGATGGAACCTTGGACTGGGAAGTTCCTTCCGGTAAATGGACCATCATGCGATTTGGAAGTCGGAACAATGGTGCGATAACGCGGCCAGCTCCTGAACCCGGATTAGGTTTTGAGGCTGACAAGTTTGATACTGTTGCCCTGAATGCTCATCTGGAAAATTACATTGGCAAGCTTTTAAAAAAGATCGGTGGTTCTAAACCGAATTTGGAAGGAGGCTTAAAAAGATTACACATGGACAGCTGGGAAATGGGTTCGCAAAACTGGACGCAGAAATTCCGTTCTGAATTCACGAAACGAAGAGGTTATGACCCTTTGCCTTTTTACCCTGTGTATGCAGGGAATGTGGTTGAAAGCGTTGAAATAAGCGAACGCTTTTTGTGGGATCTCAGACAAACATCCCAGGAATTGCTTTTAGAAAACCACGCACAACATGTGAAAACATATGGAAAACGGAATGGACTCACATTATCCATAGAGCCTTACGATATGAATCCAACAGCAGATCTGGAGTTTGGCGCCATTGCCGATGTGCCCATGGCGGAATTCTGGAGCAAAGGTTTTGGTTTTCTATCTTCCTTCAGTTGTATCGAAGCAGTTTCTATAGGACACGTAAACGGAGTTCCGCTGATTCCTGCGGAGGCTTTTACAGCACAAAATGAAAGAAACAATATTGAGGGCTGGAATCAGTATCCGGGCAGAATGAAAAATCAAGGAGACTGGGCTCTTGCCGCGGGGATCAATCGTTTTGTATTTCATACTTTCCAAAACCAGTATTTGGCTGATTCTCTGCGACCCGGAATGACGATGGGGCCTTACGGTGTTCACTGGGATCGGAGTCAAACGTGGTGGCCAATGGCGAATGGATACCACCAATATCTTTCCAGATGCCAGTTCTTGTTACAGCAAGGGAATACGGTTGCCGATATTTTATACCTGACACCCGAAGGCTCTCCGCATGTTTTTCGTGCACCCGCATCAGCATTCATTGGAGATGATACCATCCCTGACCGAAAAGAATTCAATTTTGATGGTTGTGCACCGGGCCAGTTATACAAAGCTAAAGTAGAGAATGGCCGCATTGTATTTCCCGGAGGTGCATCATACCGCATATTGGTATTGCCATCTTCTAAAACCATTACTCCTGCGCTGCTCAACAAGATAGGTTCATTGATAAATGACGGTGCAACCGTGGTAGGTTCTCCACCTGAAAAAGCTCCGGGGCTATCCAATTATCCTAACTGTGATAAAGAAGTGGAAACCATGGTCGCTAAAATCTGGGGAGCAACATCCGTTGCACTAAATCTAAGCACCGGCAGCTATGGTAAAGGAAAAATTATCTGGGGAGAAGATTTGAATAAAATTTCAGATAACCTCTATCCCATGTATGATCTTACTGCAAAAATCTTAAAAGACCTGGGAGCTCAGGAAGATTTCAGATCATCCGGACCGATACGTTACACACATCGCGCAAGCGCAGACTGGGACATGTATTTCATTTCAAATCGCACAGACAACTTACTGCAAACAAATGCAGTGTTCCGGAGTACGAAAGGAGCGCCTCAACTTTGGGATCCTTTAACGGGAGAGATCAGGCCATTGCCCGAATACTCTGTAAATAATTCTCTGACTACAATTCCAGTTGTGCTCACTCCTAATCAAAGCTATTTCATTGTATTTGCTGAAGGAACTGCTCTTGCTTCGGAAAACAAGATCAATTTTCCTAAATATCAGAACATCTCAACCCTGTCAGGTTCCTGGAATGTTTCTTTCGATCCTAAATGGGGAGGCCCGGCTCAAACTAAATTTGAGGAACTGAAAGACTGGACGCTGATGAAGGAGGATGGTATCAAGTATTATTCCGGAATTGCAGTTTATCGAAAACAATTTGATCTGCCGGCCGGCAGAAACAACACAGACAAACTTATATTGGACCTTGGTGATGTAAAAAACATGGCGAGAGTAAAGCTGAATGGAAAAGAGCTCGGCATATTGTGGACGGCACCATGGAAAATTGATATCAGCTCTGCTGTTCTAGAAAAAAATAATGTATTGGAAATAGAAGTGGCAAACTTATGGCCCAATCGTTTAATTGGTGATGCAAAGCTACCGGATGACGGCATAAAAAACAATAAATGGCCGGAGTGGCTTGTTAAAGGTCTGCCACGTCCTACCACACGCTACACGTTTACCACCTATCAGCATTATACCGCTGATGCACCACTGGTAAGATCAGGATTGCTTGGACCTGTAACAATTACAAAAAGTACCTATGACAAATAGCAAACTGAAAGTCGGGCTGTTTGGTATTGGCCTGAATGCGTATTGGGAACAATTTGAAGGCCTGGAGGCACGCCTTACAGGTTATCTTACCGAGTTCTCCAACCAATTGAAAAAGCAAGATGCGGAAATTATAAATGTTGGGTTGGTAGACAGCACGGATAAAGCATTTGAAGCGGGTGATACATTTAAAAGAGAAGATGTATCGATAATATTTCTGTATGTTACTACATATGCACTTTCTTCCACGGTTCTGCAGGCGGTTTCCAGGGCAAAAGTTCCTGTAATTGTACTCAACCTCTCTCCTGCCTCTGCTATCGACTATACTTCATTCAACAAATTGAACGATCGTACAAAAATGACCGGTGAGTGGTTGGCATACTGTTCAGCCTGTCCGGTTCCGGAGATTGCAAATGTTTTTAAAAGAGCCAACATTCCATTCTTTCAGATCACCGGCACATTACATAATGACCCGGAAGTTGAAAAAGAAATTTCCGAATGGATCGGGGCTGCACGTGTAGCACATATATTACGTTATAACCGTTTAGGTTTAATGGGTAATTACTATGGAGGAATGCTGGATATCTATTCCAATTTAACCTTGCACTGTGCAACTTTTGGCGGACATATGGAAGTGCTGGAAGTGGATGAACTTTCGGGAATACGAGCTGAAGTAACATCTTCTGAAGTAGCGAATAAAATGAAAGAGATTGCTGCAAACTTTGATGTTCAGAACGATTGCTCGCCCGCGGAACTGGAACGGGCGGCAAAAACAGCAGTGGCCCTGGATAAACTCGCATCAAAATATAAATTGGGATCGATGGCCTATTATCATAAAGGCACAGGAAATCAGGCAAATGAAGATACCATGTCGTCTGTTATCCTGGGGAATTCTTTACTTACATCCAGAAATATTCCTGTAGCGGGTGAATATGAAATTAAAAACGCGCAGGCCATGAAAATAATGGACAGCTTTAATGCAGGCGGATCTTTTACGGAATACTATGCGATGGATTTTAAGGATGATGTAGTACTAATGGGTCATGACGGACCTTGCCATCCGCGTATTGCCGAAGGAAGGATCAAGGTGAAGCCGCTGCAAGCTTATCATGGCAAAGTAGGAAACGGCTTGTCCGTGGAGATGTCGGTAAAACATGGAGAAGTAACTTTACTCTCTGTGGTTGAAACGGAAAATGGAAAAATCATGTTCCTTGTTGCAGAAGCAGAATCAGTGCCGGGTCCCATATTGGAAATAGGAAATACGAACAGCAGGTATAAATTTCCAAAAGGAGCTAAGCATTTTGTGGAATCATGGAATTCACACGGCCCTGCGCACCACTGTGCTGTAGGAAGCGGTCATATTGCTTCCAAAATAGATAAGTTAGGTAAACTCCTGGGTGTAGAGACAATTCAGATATGCTAGGGTCGATAACTATTGAGTTATACATTAAACGGGATAAATTTCCGCAGCTTTATGTTCAAAAAATTGACACTTCAAGGTGGCTTTGTTGCACGAATAAGTAACACAAAGATGTGAAAAAAAAGAGAGCATGGTAAGTAAAACCAAAAAGAAAGCGAGGGATTTTTGTTTATGCCTAAACAAAAGAAATCACCCCGCAATC
>Ga0163144_10017229_pt1 | contig 14724 bp, 14 predicted proteins | sample OliLak19BULKMAT1_FD_123175 | JGI IMG/M metagenome (GOLD analysis project Ga0163144, IMG submission 123175) | Freshwater microbial mat bacterial communities from Lake Vanda, McMurdo Dry Valleys, Antarctica - Oligotrophic Lake LV.19.BULKMAT1 | ecosystem: Environmental > Aquatic > Freshwater >... | reverse complement strand
GCGCACCATTTTTCCAAACAGCCATGACCATTGTTACACGCCGTCCGGAACCTCAGAGCCAGCTCTCGGTATTTGGAGCGGACGGTGCGGCCTCGAGTTCTTGCGGCTCCTGTTTTCTGGATGGATTGGCCGAACACTGTCCTCCGGACGCGTCTTGAACATATAAACATATCCTTATATGTCTGGCGGCGACCCAAACCGCCGGAGCTCCTCCTTGTCCCGTTCGTCGTTCCTGTTCACGTCTGAAAGCGTCTCCGAAGGCCATCCCGACAAGGTCGCAGACCGCATCTCCGACACGGTGGTGGACCTGTTCCTGTCCAAGGACCCGTTCGCGCGGGTCGCCTGCGAGACGCTGACGACAACCAATCTGGTCGTTCTGGCCGGCGAAATCCGTGGCCAGGGCATCATGGATACTGATGGCCACTGGGCCCCGGGCGTGCAGGACGAGATCGAGGCCGCCGTGCGCGCCGCGGTCAAGGACATCGGCTACGAGCAGTCGGGTTTCCATTGGAACAAATTCGAATTCATCAACCGCCTGCACGGCCAGTCGGCTGACATCGCGGTCGGTGTGGACGCCGCCGGCAACAAGGACGAGGGTGCGGGCGACCAGGGCATCATGTTCGGCTATGCCTCGAACGAGACGCCCGAGCTGATGCCGGCCACCCTGCAGTACAGCCACAACATCCTGAAGCGTCTGGCCGAGGTCCGCCACGCTGGCGACACGCGACTGGAGCCGGATGCCAAGAGCCAGGTCACGATACATTACCAGGATGGCAAGCCGGTGCGCGCCACCTCGATCGTGCTGTCGACCCAGCACGCCGCCGGCCTGTCGTCGGCCGATGTCGCCGAGATCGTCAAGCCGCACATCCTGGCGGTGCTGCCGGAAGGCTTCACCGACGACGACACCGTCTGGCACATCAATCCGACCGGCATTTTCGAGATCGGCGGGCCAGACGGCGATGCGGGTGTGACCGGCCGCAAGATCATCGTCGACACCTACGGCGGCGCGGCTCCGCACGGCGGCGGTGCCTTTTCGGGCAAGGACCCGACCAAGGTCGACCGCTCGGCCGCCTATGCCTGCCGTTACCTGGCCAAGAACGTGGTGGCCGCCGGCCTGGCCGACCGCTGCACCATCCAGATCAGTTACGCCATCGGCGTGGCCAAGCCGCAGTCGATCCACGTGGATCTGCACGGCACCGGCAAGGGCACCGTCACCGAGGCGGTGCTGGAGGCTAAAATCCTGGGCCTGATCGGCGGCGCTACGCCGCGCGCGATCCGCGAGCACCTGGGCCTGAACAAGCCGATCTACGCCCGTACCGCCGCCTACGGCCATTTCGGCCGCGCGCCGGATGCCGACGGCGGGTTCAGCTGGGAGAAGACCGATCTGGTCGACCAGCTGAAGGCTCTGGCCTGATCGACCCGGCGCGTCTAACAGCCGCGCCCATGGCCTCCTCCGACGACCCCGCCCACCGCCCGCTCCGCTCGTTCGGTCGCATCAAGTCGCGGGCGATCAAGCCGCGACAGGCGGCGCTGTTCGGCACCCTGTTGCCGTCCATCACCGTGTCCGATCCCAAGGCCGGGCCGATCAATCCAGCGGGGCTGATGCCGGGTGCCGCCGCCGTCTGGCTGGAGATCGGCTTCGGCGGCGGTGAGCATCTGGCCGAACAGGCGAGCCGGCATCCGGACGTGCTGATGATCGGCTGCGAGCCGTTTCTGAACGGGGTCGGCTCAGCGTTGCGCCATATCGACGAGCGCGGGCTGAAGAATGTCCGCCTGCACGCCGACGACGCCCGTGACGTGATGACGGCCCTGCCTGACGCCTCGCTGGACCGGGTGATGATCCTGTTCCCCGACCCCTGGCACAAGGCGCGACACAACAAGCGCCGGCTGGTCCAGGACAAAACGGCGGCCGACATCGCGCGGCTGCTCAAGCCGGGCGGTCTGCTGCGGTTCGTGACCGACTGGAAGGACTATGCGGAATGGGCGCTGGAGCGGTTCGAGCGCACGCCCGGACTGATCTGGCAGGCCGAGGCGACCGACGACTGGCACCTGGCCCCCTTCGATCACGTGGTCACTCGCTATGAAGAGAAGAAGCTGGGCGACACGCCGCCGATCTTTCTAAATTTCGTGCGCGCGGCCCAGCAAAAGGTCGGTCTGACTCCAAGGATCGACCGATGAGCCTCGCACTCCACGACATCTCCGCCCCTCTATATTCCTGCGCGGGCTGAACAGCCTGTCCGGGCTGGTCGACAAGGCCATCCAGTCCGGCCTCGACGAGGCGGCGCTGATGGACGCGCGTCTGGCCCCGGACATGAAGCCTTTCCCGGACCAGATCCGAATGGCGGCCTTCTCGGCCCGTAGCTGCATCGGCCGCCTGACCAGTCAGCCGTGGCCGAAGACCGACGACGCCGAGGCGACCCTGACCGATCTCAAGGAGACCATCGCCCTGTCGATCGCCTTCATCGAGGCCACGGACGCGGCGGCCTTCGAGGGTGGCGAGACGCGCCGGGCCGAGCTGCGTTTTCCCGGCGTTGAGCTGAATTTCGAGGGTGCGGGCATCTGACCAGTTTCGCCCTGCCAAACTTCTATTTCCACGTCAGCATGGCCTATGCGGTTCTGCGTCATGCCGGGATCAAACTGGGCAAGCCGGATTATCTGGGCCAGTTGGCGCTGATCTAGAGGGAAGAGAGTCGATCGTGAAGACGCCGGCTTCACAGCCCCCGCTCAGCATCAGCGATTTCCTCGGCGCAGCCTTTTCCTCGCCCGGGTTGGCTGTGATTGTCTGCATGCTGGGCGCGTTCGCGACGACCCTGGGCTCTCCCGGCGTCCCGAACGCCTTGGCCGCTGCACTGTTTGGCCTGATTTTCCTGTCTGTTATCGCCAAGGTCTGGGGTGCCGTTCCAAGCCTGGTTTTCGGTGGCCTGGTGCTGGCCGCTTATACAGCGGATACCGTGGCGTCGGCGTCCGGGGGCCCTCGTGTTCATGATTGGCGGCGTGGTGGCCGCCGGTCTGTATGTGCTGACAGGACTCGGGGTCGCCGGATTCTCGCAGAGTGCGGCAATGTTCTTCGCCCCGTGGGCCACACGCGCCATCATGCTTGCGAACGGGTCATGGTGGGTTTTGGGCAGTCTGCTTCTGGCGGGAGCCGGCGCGGGACTGATCTATGCGGCGTGCGTGAAGAGGGGCTGACAAACCCTTCCCACGCAGCTATACGGCGTCCCACATCGTTAGACCGGCGTCCAACGGCGCCGTTTGAAGCGGCGGCCCTGGATGGCCCGCCGCTTTTTGTTTGCCCGCGCTGGAATTGAATCGCCTTGAAGGCCAAGACCGTCGAAGACCGCGCTCTGCTGGAGCTGATCGAACCCGTGGCGGAAAGCCTGGGCCTCGACATCGTGCGCGTGCGGCTGATGGGCGGCACCCTGCGTCGCCGCCTGCAGATCATGGCAGAGCGTCCCTCCGACCACGACATCGCCGTCGAGGAATGCGCCCGCCTGAGCCGCGCGGTCTCCGAGATTTTCGACGCCGCCGACCCGATCGCCGGCGAGTATCTGCTGGAAGTGTCCTCGCCCGGCGTCGACCGTCCGCTGACGCGCCAGTCGGACTTCGACCTGTTCGAGGGCCATGAGGCGAGGCTGGAAAGCGATCGCATGATAGAGGGCCGCAAGCGCTTCAAGGGCGTGATTGCCGGTACGGACGGCGAGAACATCGCCATTGATCTGGAAGGGGAGGAGGACACCGCCCTTATTCCCTTCGACTGGCTGGTCGACGCCAAACTGGTGCTGACCGACGAACTGATGAAGGCGGGTGCCGAGAAGCGCGCCGCCCGTAACGACAACATTGAGACCGAGGACTAGACCATGGCTGTCGCCGGCGTTTCCGCGAACCGACTTGAACTGCTGCAGATCGCCGATGCGGTCGCGCGCGAGAAGAACATCGACAAGGAGGTCGTCGTCGAGGCGATCGAGGAGGCGATCCAGAAGGGTGCCAAGTCGCGCTATGGCTCCCATCATGACATCCGCGCCAAGATCGACGTCAAGACCGGCGAACTGGCCCTGACCCGGCACGTCACCATCGTCGCCGACGACTGGCAGCCCGAGGACGAGCTCGAAGAGTTCAACGACTCGGCCATGGTCCGCCTGACCGACGCCTCAAAGCGCGATCCAGAGGCCGTGGTCGGCAAGGAATATGTTGAGGACCTGCCGCCTTTCGAATTCGGTCGGGTACAGACCCAGATGGCTCGTCAGGTGGTCATGGGCAAGGTTCGCGACGCCGAGCGCGCCAACCAGTACGAAGAGTTCAAGGACCGCGTCGGCGAGATCGTCAACGGTACCGTCAAGCGCGTCGAATACGGCAACACCGTCGTCGACCTGGGCCGGGGCGAGGGCATCATGCGCCGCAACGACTCCATCCCGCGCGAGGTGTTCAACATCGGCGACCGGATCCGCACCTACATCTATGACGTCCGCGCCGAGGCCAAGGGCCCGCAGGTCATGCTTTCGCGCTCGCACCCCGGCTTCATGGCCAAGCTGTTCGCCCAGGAAGTGCCCGAGGTCTACGACGGCGTGATCGAGATCCGCGCCGCCGCCCGCGACGCCGGCTCGCGCGCCAAGATGGCGGTGCTTTCGAACGACTCATCGATCGATCCGGTCGGTGCCTGCGTCGGCATGCGCGGCTCACGGGTTCAGGCTGTCGTCGCCGAACTGCAGGGCGAGAAGATTGACATCATCCAGTGGAACAGCGACGAGCCCACGTTCATCGTCAACGCCCTGGCTCCGGCCGAGGTGTCCAAGGTCGTGCTCGACGAGGAAGCCGACCGGGTCGAGGTCGTCGTGCCGGACGAGCAGCTGTCGCTGGCCATCGGCCGCCGCGGCCAGAATGTCCGCCTGGCCAGCCAGCTGACCGGCTGGCAGATCGACATCATCACGGAGTCGCAGGACTCCGAGCGCCGCCAGCGCGAGTTCAGTGAGCGCACCTCGCTGTTCCAGGAAGCCCTGGACGTGGACGAGGTCATCGCCCAGCTGTTGGTCACCGAAGGCTTTGCCACGGTCGAGGATCTGGCCTTCGTCGAACCGTACGAAATCTCGGACATCGAGGGCTTCGACGAGGATACGGCCGAGGAACTGCAGGCCCGCGCCCGCGACTTCCTGGACCGTCAGGCGGCGATCCTGGATGCGAAACGCGTTGAGCTGGGCGTGCTGGATGAGGTCATGGCCGTTCCGGGCGTGACCGGTGCCATCGCCGTCGCCCTCGGCGAGGGCGGGGTGAAGACCGTTGAGGATCTGGCCGATCTGGCCACCGACGAAATCCGCGGCGGCTATGAGGTCAAGAATGGTGAACGGACCAAGGTCCCGGGCGTTCTGGAAAGCTTCAACCTGGCCCAGGAAGACGCCGAGATGCTGATCCTGCAGGCGCGCGTCGCCGCCGGCTGGATCGACGCTTCGGAGCTGCCGCAACCGCCCGAGCCGGAATATGAGGAAGAACTGCCCGAGGGCGAATACGACGCTGAAGCCGTCTTCGCCGCCGCGCCGGACGCTGCCGAAGGCGACGACGTCGACACTGACGACGCCGGTGAAGATGCGGAGGTCCTCGCCGAGGACCCCGAACAAACCCCCGACGCGTGATGGGAGACTGGATCGTTCATGAGTCTGCGCGAAGCGACGATCGATAGAGAGCGACGCGACCTGGTTACCCACCAGGTCATGGACGAATCTCGCCTGATCCGCTTCGTCGCCGCTCCGGACGGTTCGGTGGCTGCCGACCTGGCGCGCAAACTGCCGGGACGCGGCCTGTGGGTCGCGGCGGATCGTGTTTCGATCGAGACGGCGGTGAGGAAGAACCTGTTCTCGCGCGCGGCCAAGGCGCCGATGAAGCCGGCCGCGGATCTGGCGGATACTGTCGAAGCCCTGCTGGCGCGGCGCTGCCTGGACCAGCTGGGGCTTGCCCGGCGCGAGGGCGTGCTTATCTCCGGCTTCGAAAAATCGCTGGCCAACGTCCGGTCGGGGAAGACCGTGTGGATCATCGAGGCGGCGGACGGATCCGCGGATGGTCGCGGCAAGCTGCTTTCGCTGGCGAAACACATGACGCCGCCCCCGAAAGTCTGCGGCGTCTTCACAGCGGACGATTTGAGTTTGGCCCTTGGGCTGGAAAATGCGATACACGCCGTCCTGCTTGAGGGCGGGCGGGCCGATCGCTGGACCATAGAGGTCGAACGACTGGCGGGATTTCGACCGTTGACGCCTCCAGAGTGGGGCGAACAGACGGCTGGGATGCCGAACAAGGTTTTGGACGGGCGGGGTTCTGCTTCCTGATCTGGAGGCAGAACGGCGCGCGGCTTTTTGTGTTTGAACGAGACGACGGCGGATCATCCGCTGTCCCGAGTAAAGCGACCGGATGACTGACGAGAACGACAAGACCAACGACGGCGCACCGCAGGCTCCGACCGGAACTCCGTCCACGACGGGGCCGCGCGCGCCGCTGAGCCTGAAGCCCCGGCAGGCGGGATCGGTTTCGACCGGCACTGTGCGCCAGAGCTTCAGCCACGGCCGCACGAAGACCGTGGTGGTCGAGACCAAGCGCCGCGCCGGTGCTGTCCCTGGCCATCAGCGCCCACAGGGCTTTGACGTCGCCGCGCGTCCGCGCCCCGACGTGCCCGCGCCCCCGGCCCCGCGCCCGACCGCTCCGGCTGGGCCTGTCGGCGGCCGCCTGTCGAATGAGGAACAGGAGGCCCGCCGCCGCGCCATTGAATTGGCCACCCAGGCCCAGGCCCAGCGCGCTGAGACCGCCGCTGCCGAACAGGCGCGCCGCGACCAGGCCGCGCATGAACAGGCCGCCGCAACTGCCCAGGCCGCCAACGCCGCCCAGGCTGAAGCCGCCGCCGCCCGAGCCGCCGCCGAGGCCGCCCGCGCCGAAGCCGCCAAGCTGACCGCCGCCGCGCCGCCTGCGGCACCGGCCAAGCGTGCGCCCGCAGCCGCAGCCGCAGCTCCCGCCCCGAAGCCGAAGCCGACGCCGGCACCGACTCCGGTCGCGCCGGTCGCGCCGACCCCGACTCCGGTCGAAGCCGCCGCGCCCGCTCCGTCCCCCGTGCCCGCTGCCCCGGCCCGTCCGGCTCCGCCGGCGCGCCCGGCAGTCAATTTCGGCCAGCGCGTGCCCAAGGCCCCGAATACCTCGCGCGCCCCCGCCGGACCCGCCTTCGGCGGTCGCTCGGCCCGTGAAGAAGCCATGGGTGGCGGTGAACGCGCCTATTCCGACCGGCCCGCTCCGGCCCGTCCGTCGGGCCCCGCCGGCCGTCCGGCCGAGCCGGTCCGCTATTCGGCCCTGACCCCACGCCCCGCGCCCGGAGCCGCCCGTCCCGGCGGCGCGCGCACCGGTCCCGGCGGCCGCCCGACCCCGAACGCTCCGCCGGCCCAGGCCGAGGTCGCCCGGCCCAGCCGCGCGCCCGGCGGCGGTTTCGCCCGTCCGCTGAAGCCCGAGGATGACCGCGACAAGCGTTTCTCGGACGCCGGCAAGGCCGTCAGCCGCACCCGCGGCGAGCCCAAGCGCCGTGAAGGCCGCCTGACCATCCAGTCGGTCGCCGGCGACGGCGATACCGCCGAGCGGATGCGCTCGCTGGCCTCGGTCCGCCGCGCCCGCGAACGCGAGAAGGAAAAGCGCAAGGGCGGCTCGACCGACGCGCCCAAGACCGCGCGTGAAGTCGTCATCCCTGACATCATCACCGTGCAGGAACTGTCGAACCGGATGGCCGTCCGCGGCGTCGACATCGTGAAGTTCCTGATGCGGCAGGGCTTGATGATGAAGATCACCGATGTCATCGACACCGACACCGCCGAACTGGTGGCCGACGAATTCGGCATGACCGTTCGCCGCGTTTCGGAATCGGACGTCGAGACCGGCTTCCTGTCCGACGAGATCGACGACGAGGCGGTCACGCCCCGCGCGCCGGTCGTGGCGATCATGGGCCACGTTGACCACGGCAAGACCAGCCTTCTGGACGCGCTGCGCACGACCGACGTCGCTTCGGGCGAGGCCGGCGGCATCACCCAGCACATCGGCGCCTATCAGGTTCGCCTGCCGAGCGATGACCGGGTTACCTTCCTGGACACTCCGGGCCACGCCGCCTTCTCGGCGATGCGGGCGCGCGGCGCCAATGTGACCGACATCGTCGTTCTGGTCGTCGCCGCCGACGACGGCGTCATGCCCCAGACCATCGAGGCCATTCAGCACGCCAAGGCCGCCGGGGCTCCGATCATCGTCGCCGTCAACAAGATCGACAAGCCGGACGCCAACGCGCTGAAGGTCGTCAATGAACTGCTGCAGTACGAAGTCATCGCCGAAAGTTTGGGCGGCGACACCCAGATCATCGAGGTCTCGGCCAAGAACCGCACCAACCTGGATGGCTTGATTGACGCCATCCTGGTGCAGGCCGAGGTCATGGACCTGAAGGCCGATCCCGAACGCTCATCCGAAGGCGTGGTGATCGAGGCCAAGCTGGACAAGGGTCGCGGTCCGGTCGCGACCGTCCTGGTCAAGCGCGGTACGCTGAAGCGCGGCGACATCGTCGTGGCTGGTTCGGCCTGGGGCAAGGTCCGCGCCCTGCTGAACGAGCGCAACGAACAGCTGACCGAAGCCGGTCCCTCGGTACCAGTCGAAATCCTGGGGCTCGACGAGGCCCCCAACCCAGGCGATCCCTTCGCCGTGGTGGAGAACGAGGCCCGTGCCCGCGAGCTGACCGAATATCGCGACCGCATCAAGCGCGAGAAGGCCACGGGCGGCATCAACCAGGTCTCGCTGGTCGACATGATGTCCAAGCTGCAGTCCAAGAAGGTCTCGGAACTGCCGGTCATCATCAAGGCCGACGTCCAGGGTTCGGCCGAAGCCATCGTCGGCTCACTGGACAAGATGGGCAACGAGGAGGTCCGCGCACGCACCGTCATGTCGGGTGCCGGCGGTATCACCGAGAGCGACGTCCAGCTGGCCAAGTCGGCGGGCGCGCCGATCCTGGGCTTCAACGTCCGTGCCTCCAAACAGGCCCGCGACCTGGCCGAGCGCGAGGGCGTGGAGATCCGCTACTATGCGATCATCTACGACCTCCTTGACGACATGAAGGGCGTGCTTTCCGGCATGCTGGCTCCGCTGCAAAGGGAAACCTTCCTGGGCAACGCGGCCGTGCTGCAGGTCTTCGACATCTCCAAGACCGGCAAGATCGCCGGGTGCCGGGTGTCCGAGGGCGTGGTCCGCAAGGGTGCCAGGGTCCGCATCATCCGCGACGACGTGGTGGTTCTGGAACTGGGGACGCTCACGACGCTCAAACGCTTCAAGGACGAGGTCAACGAGGTCCCGTCGGGCCAGGAGTGCGGCATGCATTTCCAGGGCTTCCAGGACATCAAGGCCGGCGACTACATCGAATGCTTCACCGTCGAAGAGATCAAGCGCACGCTGGACTAGACCGCGTCGGATCGATGAGAGCGAAGCGAGGGCGGCGCGCAAGTGCCGCCTTTTCGCCTTACCAGTCGCAGATCAACCCGCATGCGCCGTTTCCTGATCGCCGTTATGACCCTGTCCGCCGTCGCAGGCCCCGCGTCGGCGGAGACCCGCTATCTGGCCTACGACCCCTCCGACCGGATCACCCAGGCCCTGACCCGGAGCATTACCCTGGAGGCAGAACGCGGTCTGTTCGGCGCGATCAGCGTGCGGCGGATACTGTCTTTTTCCCGGGGCGGGTCCGCTGAGGTTCGCCGTGGCGGCCCTGACGCCGTGCGCCGGGCACTCCCGGCCGGGACCACGGAAACCGCCGTTTATTCGATCACGCCCGAAGGCGGCGGCCGGGCGCTGGGACGGGCCCTTTGTCCCGGCTCGGACGAGGCGTGGATGGTGTTGGGGCGAGTTCGGCTGGCGCGGCCGCTGACCGTGCACGCCGTCGGGCGCTGGTCGGACGGGACCTATCGGCACTGTGTGAAGCTGTCCTACGACTGGCGCGGTGAATGGGCGGTTCCGCCTGCAAGCGCCGTCGCGGACGAACCGAACGCGCCTGTTGCGCGATAGGCGTTCACCTCCCCGCCCGGCGTCGCTAAGGTTGCGGCGATGACAGCTGCCGCCCTGCCTCAACAGACCGGTCTGAAACGCCTCGCGGGGGGGCTGGCGTTCGTCTGTCTGGTCCTGTTCCTGCTGGCCATCGACAATCGTCAGGCGGTCGAAGTCTGGCGCGCCTTGCGTGACGAGGCCGCGCCCGCGGCCGGTCAGATGGCCGCCCGGGTCGCAGACTGGGCCGGGCGGGTGCCTTCCGGATACTCAAACGGCCTGTCCGGCCTGAAGACGGCGGTGGAAACCGAGCCCCGGACACCGACGGCAGAACCGTCAGACGTGATCCTGACCGGCGAGTTCCAGCCTGCGGACGAAGCAACACGACAAGCCACGGGCGCCGTCGCTTTTTTCGGTGCCGAGTTGCGGTTCGAGACCGGTGAGGTCTTCCGCACACAGCCGCTCAGGATCGCGGCCGCGCGCGAGGCCTTTATCGCAGGCCAGACCTTCGCTGACCGGCTGAACGCGCCCGATGTCGCACAGGTCGAGCTGCGTCGGATCGTTCCTGCGGCAGGCCGGTCCGTTGCGGTTTCGAATTTGTGCGGGGGCGGGCAACCAGGTGTGGCCGCCTTGCTGTATCGGGGCGACCGCGTCGATGTCATGATGTTCCGGGTTCGGACGATCGTCGGTCCGAACGCCCCGGCCGATGCTCTGTGCGGCGTCTGGAGCTACCGGCGTCGATGAAACGCCGTGGGGAAACCTTGGCTCTTGCGCACTTTCTGGCCGTCGCGGTTCTCGCAACAATCGCGGCCGTCTGGACCTGGACGTCGCCGGGCGATCCAGATCTTTGGCCCGCGCGCGCCGACGCGGCCTCCATCCAGGTCCATCTTCTCGACAACGGGTTCCACACAGACCTCGCAGTCCCTCGTCGGACCCTTGAGGCGCGGGCTGGTCCGCTGGGGGACGCCGTCCGCGACCTGGCGGCGGGAGAGTGGATACTGATCGGCTGGGGTGACGCGAAATTCTACGTCGATCAAAGCCCTATGGAGAGCCGTCTGCCGGACGGCGGGCGCGCTTTCTTCCTGCCCGGCAATGCCTCGGTGATCATGCTGGACCCGGCCCAGCGCGATCCGCGCACCGCTTTCGCCCTGGAGAATCGTCGCACCTTCCGACTTTCGGCGGCGGGCTTCGACGCCATGGCCGACCATATCGAGCGCTCGCTGGCGCTGAGCGGCGGCGAGGCGCGTCTCGTCGTCGCGCGTCCGGGCGATGACGCGCGCTTCTTCGCCAGCCGCGAACATTTCTGGATCGGTCACCTGTGCAATCACTGGAGCGCGGACGTGCTGAACGCGGCCGGTCTGCCGGTACGGCCGCTTCGGTCGGTGACATCGGCCGAGGTCATGGCCACGATCGACCGCGCCGAATTGGACACCGCGCGCTGACAGGACTAGACCCCGCCCTCTTTCAATTCGCCGCGCTCAAAGGGTCTCGCCTTTCGACCCGCCGCGGCTTCGCTTTTCAGCCGGGTCCGATCCCCGGCGGGCGACCAGGACAAAACCATGAGCAACCGCAAACCCAGGAAGCCCGCCGCCAAGGCCGGAACCGTCAGCCAGCGCCAACTGCGCGCCTCGGAAATGATCCGCCACGCCCTGGTCGAGGTCATGCGCGAGAACGAAATCCGCGACGACGCCCTGACCGGCGTGTCGGTTACGGTCACCGAAGTACGGCTGTCGCCGGACCTGAAGCACGCCACCTGTTTCGTCGAGCCGCTGGGCGCAGGCGTCGAGACGGCGCCGGTCGCCGGCCAGATCGACGCGATCGTCAAGGCGCTGAATGTCCACACCAAATTCTTGCGCGGGGCGTTGGGACGGCACATCGACATGCGTTTCACGCCCGACCTGCGCTTCCGCCACGACGAGAGCTTCGCCGCCGCAGAGCGCCTGAACCGCCTGCTGGACGACCCCCGGGTCCGCGCCGACGTGTATGTGTCGCCGTTCGAGGATGACGACGCGGACGACAGCGACGGGCAGGCCGGACCTAGGGTAGCGCAAGGCGCGTCAGGGCCCCGGGAAGAGTCCTGATGGGCCGCCGCAAGCGGGGTGAGATCGTCAACGGCTGGGTCTGTCTCGACAAGCCGTTTGGCATGGGCTCGACCGAGGCGGTATCCAGGGTCCGTCGGCTGTTCGACGCCCAGAAGGCGGGGCACGCCGGGACGCTGGATCCGCTGGCGAGCGGGATCCTGCCGATCGCGCTCGGCGAGGCGACCAAGACCGTGCCCTTCATGATGGAGGCGCAAAAGGTCTATCGCTTCACTATCAACTGGGGCGTCTCGACCGACAGCCTGGATCGCGAGGGCGAGATCGTTGCCCGCTCGGATGTGCGGCCCGGGGCCGACGCCGTGCGCGCCGCGCTGCCGGCCTTCGTCGGGGAAATCGATCAGGTTCCGCCGCAGTTCTCGGCCATCAAGGTCAACGGGCAGCGGGCCTATGACCTGGCCCGGGAGGGGGCCGAGTTCGAGCTGGCCAGCCGCCGGGTGACGATCCATGAGGCGGCGGTCACCGGCGCGCCGGATGCCGACCATGTCGAGATCACGATGCGGACGGGCAAGGGGGTCTATGTCAGGTCGCTGGCGCGCGATCTGGCGGTCGTTCTGGGGGCGGAGGGGCATGTTTCGGCCCTGCGCCGTGAGCGGGTCGGACCGTTCTCGACGGAAAACGCCATGTCGCTGGATTTCCTGACCGATCTGGTGCATAGGGACGCCGCTTCGGAAGGCTTGCTTCCCGTCGCGACCGCCCTGGACGACATCCCGGAGCTGGCCGTGACGGATCAGGACGCCTTCTCGCTTCGTCAGGGACGACCGATCGTTCTGCTCCCCCGACAGGTCGAAACGCTCAAAGGCCGCCTTCGGGACGGCTCCAGAACCGTTTCAGCCTTCCAGGGACAGACCCTCGTCGCTCTCGGTCAGTTGCGGGCCGGCCGGCTGGAACCCGACCGCGTTTTCAATCTCTAGGCCCGAGCCATCCGGCGAAGGCTGGGACCAAACCGGCCCTCAAGCAGCGCGAAGCGCGGTAGGGCCAAGAAAGGACTCCCGATGTCGATTACTGCTGAACGCAAGACCGAAGTCATCGCCGACAACGCCCGCACCGCTGGCGACACCGGCTCGGCCGAGGTCCAGGTCGCGATCCTGTCGGAACGCATCGCCAACCTCACCGAACACTTCAAGACCCACAAGAAGGACAACCACTCGCGCCGCGGCCTGCTCAAGATGGTCTCGCAGCGTCGTCGCCTTCTGGACCACCTGACCAAGGTCGATAAGGAGCGTTACACCGCTCTCATCACCAAGCTGAACCTGCGCCGCTAGGCGCAGATCGCGGAAGAGTTTCGAGGCGCGGGCCACGCCCGCGCCTCTTTCCGCATCCAGAGACCGGCGCGCTGCCGGACGTAACGGCGCAGGAACCCGGTCGGTCGAGGCGCTCGCGCAGAGGCCGTGACTCGGGTTCCCGAGGATACTGACGCGAGGGCCATACCGGTCCTCTTCTTCCCGGGTCTTCCGCGATGGCGCGGCGGCCCATGGACCGAAGGACTGAACGCCCGACGCTCCACCCACTGATGGGACCCCGCGTGGAATCCGCCCGCAGGATACGAAAGACGAAACATGTTCGATATCAAACGCAAGACGATCGACTGGGCCGGTCGCCCGCTGACGCTCGAAACGGGCCGTATCGCCCGTCAGGCCGACGGCGCGGTTCTGGCCACCTATGGCGAGACCGTGGTTCTGGCCACCGTCGTCTACGGCCGCGCGCCCAAGCCGGGCCTGGATTTCTTCCCGCTGACCGTCAACTACCAGGAAAAGACCTTCGCCGCCGGCAAGATCCCGGGAGGCTATTTCAAGCGTGAAGGCCGTCCGACCGAGAAGGAGACGCTGGTCTCCCGCCTGATCGACCGCCCGATCCGCCCGCTGTTCGTCAAGGGCTTCAAGAACGAGACCCAGGTCGTCGTCACCGTGCTGCAGCACGATTTGGAGAACGACCCCGACATCGTCGGCCTGGTCGCCGCCTCGGCCGCCCTGACCATCTCCGGCGTGCCCTTCATGGGCCCGATCGGCGCCGCCCGCGTCGGCTATATCGACGGTGAATTCGTCCTCAACCCGACCCTCGACCAGCTGCCCGAGAGCCAGCTCGACCTCGTCGTCGCCGGCACCCAGGACGCCCTGATGATGGTCGAATCCGAAGCCAAGGAGCTGTCGGAAGAGATCATGCTGAACGCCCTGATGTTCGCGCATCGCGGCATGCAGCCGGTCATCGACGCCATCATCGAAATGGCCGAACACGCCGCCAAGGAGCCGTTCGACTTCCAGGCCGAGGATCACTCGGCGGTCGTCACCGCGATCCAGAAGCTGGTCGGCAAGGACATCAAGTCGGCCTATACCCACGCTGGCAAATACGAGCGCCGCAACGGCGTCGACGTGGCCAAGAAGACGGCCGCCGCCAAGCTGGTGAAGACCGACGAGAATCCGGACGGCGTCGATTCCGCCAAGTTCGGCGCGGCGTTCAAGGAATGCGAAGCCCACGTCCTGCGTCGCGACATCATCGACAACGGCCATCGCGTCGACGGCCGCGCGCTCGACAAGGTCCGCGACATCGTCTCGGAAGTCGGCGTGTTCCCGCGCACCCACGGTTCGGCCCTGTTCACCCGCGGTGAAACCCAGGC